>MKWU01007751.1_pt1 | contig 10055 bp, 15 predicted proteins | sample 809101 | NCBI WGS metagenome assembly MKWU01 (sample SAMN05860141, study PRJNA318959) | sponge metagenome | host: Aplysina aerophoba | place: Slovenia: Piran, Adriatic Sea, Gulf of Piran | collected 2013-05-07
CGACCAGCTCATCGCCGAACAGGAAAACCTCCTCAACACCTACCGCTGCTTCTTCAACACCGACACCCAAACCGTCCCCGGAGGCTGCACCAACAGCCAACCCGCCCAACCCCCAATCCAACCCCCCCAATACCAAGGCACCCCAACCCAAAAAGACATCCAAACCCGCGACAAACTCATCGCCGACCAAGAAAAACTCCTCAACACCTACCGCTGCAAATACAAAATCGACACCCAACAAGTCCCCGGCGGCTGCACAAACTAAAACCCCAAAACAGGCCGAAACCGCCCCCCAGAAGCGCCACCAGCACACACCACAGTGACGGTTACTGCGGCCTAGGCGTCACCGGCGTCACCTGCCCTGTCGGGGTGGCCGCCGACTGATCGTCGCTTGCTTCTACTCTAAATTATTTAGAGTAGATTTAGAGTAGCCCTAAAACCCCTGCTAGATCGACTAACCCTTGATTGAGAGCGTTTAGAGTAGATTTAGAGTAGAGCGAATTAGCTACTCGATTCGCCGTTTCCAGTACGCCCGAGGATCCCTTGGAGACTGTCCTACCCAGTCGATCAGACCCTCGTCTCGAAGTGCTCGGAGATGTCGCAGCACTATTGGGCGGGATTCGCCGGTTGCCGCCACCACGTCACCAGTGCTGACCCGCTCCGCGTCGCGGATCACTCGCAAGATGTCCCGAGCGCCCTCGGGTAGCCGTTGCTCTAGCTCCCGATCCACAGCTTGGAACGAAAGTGTCAGGCGCACGCTGCCCGAAGTCTGGGTGTAGTCGGGGTCGGCCAGCCCGGCCAGGTTCATCTCATCGAAGATGCGCCGGATGCCCTCCCCCAGCTCCTGCCCGAAGCGAAGGTCGGCGCACACCCGGGCGATTCGCGGGTCGCCTGCGTCCCTTGTCTTTCCGATTAGGCGTGGTGTGGGCTTCTTCGGATCCCCTCTAAGGGCCATGAGACAGTGCTCGGCTTGTCGACGACGAACTCACCGCTGATCTCGGGAGTGAGCAAGATGATCACGTGGCGGCGAGGAGGGAAGCCATAGATTTCATGCACCGTGCCCCGGATGAAGGTGCCACCCCCACCGGGGAACTCCACTATCTCGCCGTAGTTTGGCTCGTCGGTGTGAGCGAGTTTTGTTGCCTTCATAGCTTCCCTCCCTCACCAAGGTGGTGAAGTTCGTAGTTCGTCCGCTAGATAGGTGCTCACTATTGAGTCCATTGTATTGACCAAGCGGTCGGTGGTCTTCTTGAACTGCTTGTACGACTTGAGATTGGTGGCTACCAGGCCCGCAGCGATGTGAGACTGGATGGCCAGCTCGTTGCCGTGGACGATGGCATTGCGGAAATCGATCAGCAGATCGAGGCGTTCTAGGTCACCTCTGACTCTGGTGCTTTGCGCGTTCATGATCCCGATGAGGTCCAACCCAAGTCGCCTGAAATCTCGGCCCAGGACGCCGCGGCGAGGATTGCGCCTGTTCAGCTGGAGGTCCTGCACCAAGAGTCTTTGCAAGACTTCGTGCTGAGGGGCTGACACTGGAGACAGGTAGGCGGCGACGGCGTCGCTATGCAGGTTGCGGCAGTAGATCTGGAACTGGGCGACGAGGGCCACGAACAGGCTCCGGTTGAGTTGGTCTGTGTACCAGCGCCGGCCGGGTCCGCGGCCGCGGACGACAGTATGAACGCGCTCCAGCTCACCAAGGCGCTCGCTGGATTCTGTGTCCCATACGCTCTTGGCCGGTGATGCCAACGCTGCTCCTCTAATAAAGGAAATGGTATGTAATATATTTATATAGCATAGAAGTAAAAAGAGCTAGTCAAGTGGCCCCTGAGTACGGCGCGAGTTCACCTTCGATACGTGCGTTGGAGGTGCGTCGAATGCCCTCCCCCAGTTCCTGCCCGAATCGGAGGTCGGCGCACACCCGGGCGGTCCTCGGGTTGCGGGCGAATCGAGTCACGTCCCGAGGCGCGCGGGGATCAACGAGGTCTGGGAAAGGCCCAGGACTCTCTACCTTGATGCGGTCGTCGAAAATGTCGACTGGGATGTGGTCGCCACCAATGTTGTACGACCGATGAATGGCCGCGTTCACCAGCCCCTCCACTCGGATGTCGTCTAGGAGGTTCTGGTGCGTGGAGCGGCACTGATATGACCTGCAATCGTCATCTCCCCGAGTTCGCCCCTCAACAATTCATGCCGACTATCTTTCGCGCAGCGGCAAGCCTCTCCCTTAGCGCCTCTTCGAGCGGGCCGGTGAACTGGTCATCGGTTACGCCCCCTCCTGCGGAACCTCGGGTCGAGAACAAGAAGGCATTGCCCGCAGCATCTAGCACGTAGGCGTGGGCTGGGACCATTTCAGCAGGGTCGGTGGCGGCGAGGGCGCGGAACCATGCAGATCGCCACTCAGCTACGCCTGTCGCCAGCAATTCAGTCCACCCATCAATACCAGCAGGGAAGTCCGTACCGGCCTGAAGATGCTCACCAGAAAAGGTGCTAACAGCTAGTGCAGCTTCTGCAGCCGCGTGCCACAACTCCGAGTTGTCCCCGAATGATTCGGCCACCGCCCAAGCCTGCTGCCATCCTGCCACTGCCGCCCACCCTTCTTCGTTCAATAGCATCTCCGTGAGACCAGCAGTCTGTGCGAGAGCCTGATACCGGGTGACATGGCTCCCATCTAGCTCCGGGTCGGGCAGCCCTTCGGGTACAGCCGCTACTCCACGGGCCAATGGGCTGGTCAGATAGCGTTCGATTGCCGCAGCGGCGACCAGGGCTTCGGCCTCAGCATCGAGCAGTTCAACGATTGCGTTTTCACATTCCTCCGGTGGAATTGTCTCGGGTGAAGGGGTAGGTAGGGGTGTCGATGTCGCCTCAGCAGATCGTGTAGGTGTGCTCACCGGTGTCGCCTTGACGGTCGGTGAAGGAGTCGAAGTTATTTCAGCATCCGGCTCGGGGTCAATGACACTAGTGCTGGCATTCAGCGGAGCAGGCGGTGTCTCCGCTTGCTTTCCGTTGCTTGTGCAACCCAACAGTACGGCGACCAATACTGCTGCAAGAACACGCTGCATCATCCGCCGCTGGAAGCGGTAGTTCGCCTCAAGGCCAGCAGTCGGCGGAGCAATAGACTGAGGAACGATGAGCTCTGCTGCTTGTAGAGGAATTTTGCCACGTCGTTGATGGTCAAGATGTGGGTGATCTGCTTGCCATCTTCGCTGATGAGCACGAAGTCGTTATCGAACAGATAATCGAAAACATCGTCGAGCGATGCATCGGAGGAACGGAGCAATTCTTCAGGGTCGGGTGAAGGCCACTCTTTGTCGCACACTCGCATCTCGCCCCAATCCCCCCGGATGAGCACTAATCGGCGCCGGGTCACGACTCCCAGTAGGGCCATACCGTCGTCGAGTATCGGTACTTGATCGACGTTGAACTCGTCCATCAACGCGTAGGCCTTCCTGATCTTGTCATCAGGGCTAACGCTTTTGACTTCGGGCTTTGGAATGTCCCTCAACCGAATGTTGGTAGCCATCTCCAAACTCTCCCATGCAGTTGCACACTGGGCCCCATCGATATCCCGATGGGCTAAGCAGGTGCTTGCAGCCACCACACCCAGGTGTGGCCTTTGACGGGTGGGTGTTGTAGGAAGAGGTCGAGGGCGGCGATGAGGTTGGCGGGGTAGGCGGCGGTGTTCCGGTTGAACCGGTTGGGGTTGGTGTAGACGATTCCAGCGTGGGGTGTCGCGTTGGCTGCCCATTGGGAGGCCAGTAGGGCGAAGTCCGGAACATTTTCTGTGACGATGCCCCGGTTTGTCTCGGCGGCAAATTGGAGCAGCTTCGCATCGGCCATGGCTCGTAGCAGTGGATCGTTCGACACCGCATGAACATCGTGACCGGATTCTTGCAATGCCCGGGCCACTGTCGGGCTGTGCATCTCGTCGAGCAGCAGCCTCACTGGGTGAGCAGTGCTTGCTGGCGCATCCAGAGTTGCTCTTGCTTGTCAGCAGCCAGTTGCCGAGCGGCGATCTCGGCATCGATCTCCTCGGTGTGTTCGGCGTAGTAAGCCAGAGCGGCATCCACCAGTGATTCGCGTAGGCACATCATCTCGGCAACTCTGGCTCGGCGCTGCTCAACTGGCACGTCTCCACCAATGAGGGCTGACGCCACATCGGCCACTTCAGGACCTCCGACCAATACGGCACGGCGGCCGGCATGCCCATCGCGAAAGCAAATGGCAGGGTGCTCTTCCATACGGAGGCCTTCTTCGATCAGGCGTGCGGCCAGTGAGGACATCGAAGAGTCGCGTCTATGGGCATGTTCTCTTAGCCGGTCGAGGGTCAACTCATCGGGGAAGCGGAGCGACATAACACACATGACTACATTGTATCGCAGTATAGGTCTCGGCAGTGCAATTGACTCGCCTCTTGTCCCTCGGGTGCGGGTGGAGGGGTGGCTCATGGTTGTTCGGCGAGTTTGTTGATGTAGTCACCCATGCCGGAAACGGTGAAAGCCACTTGGCCGCGTTCGGGAGCGTAGATGAGGCCCCTTCGGATTAGTTGAATCCGATGGGGGCTGAGACTGTGGTGGCTCTCGCCAAGGCGTGCGGCTATCCGGCGGGTGGCAACGGGAGAATCACCTTCAGAGTCTGCGGCCATCGCTGCTAGGTAGCGGCGCTGTGCCTGGGTCGCTCGCTCCCATCGTGATCCGTAGAAGCCTTCGTCAAGCTCATGTTGGGCGGCGGCTACTCCTGCGATGGCGTCGTCGGCGGTGATCGTGTTGGGTCCAGGAGCAAAGTCCCAGATCTTTTTGCCGAATACCTGGAGAAAGTAAGGGTAGCCGTCGGCCGCAGTCGCTGTATGAGCGAGGGCATCGGGCTCCCACATCACTCCGAGCGACTCAGCAGGGCGCTGGAGGGCTTCCGCAGTGGCATCGGATGACAGCGAGCCTATGCGGTGGTAGGCGAAGAGTCGCTCAGCGTAGGACTTGGCTTGGGTGAGTGCAGCCGGGAGATTGGGCAGACCTGCGCCGGATATAGCCACAGGGAGTTGTAAGCGATTGGCCTGATGGGCGGCGCTTGCCACGGCGGCGATATCGGCGGTGGGCAACTCTTGCATCTCGTCCACAATGAGCAGTACGCCGACGCGCAGGTCGGCGGCAGCACCGCCGAGGTCGATGATCAACTCGGATAGGTCAAGTTCCAGATTGCCTGAGTCGGCCCGGCCTATCAGTGGGTCTACTTCGATGCCGATGCTGACCGAACCGTCCGGCGATGCTTGCAGGGAAAAAGACTTCAACGCTCCGAGGGCCCTTTGCAGTCGAGATGATGTGCGGTGCCGGAGCGACGTCGCCCGAAGAGATGCAGTGAGAGTTTGGGAAGCGAGAAGGCGGAACGAATGACCAGTGCCCGCTTCAGCGAAAGCCACGATCCAGCCGCGTTGTTCGGCAAGGGATCGCATGTCTTCCATCAGTACCGTCTTGCCGACCCCGCGCAACCCGGTCAGTATGATGCCCCGTTCGGACCGTCCTGCTTCTAGGCGGTCAAGCAGGATTCTGAACCGGGACTGCTCCGATTCCCGTCCGGCTAGTTCAGGGGGTCGCTGTCCGGCACCAGGGGCAAAGGGGTTGCTGATTGCGTCCACGGACACAGTGTATAAGAAAAGATAGAGCTGTATAAGCGATTGTCTTATACAGACTTATCTTATCCAATAAAGACGGAGGAAAGTCCTACAGCCAGCTCACCGCTTGATCTTGGCAATGAGTACTTGCTGAGCGCAGTGTACTTGTATTCCAAGGGCTCAGGCTGGGGTGAAGATGCAGCGGCCGGTGGGGGTGTCGTAGCGCACGTCACCGGTTCGGCCGACGGCCTCGGAGGCCAGCAGGTGGCGGAGCAGGTTGGGGTCTTCGGGGGTGTTGGCCAGGAAGCGGCGGCCTTCGGAGCCTTTGTTGTTGAGGTGGCCGCAGATGTAGCCCTGGGCCGGCTGGCCGTCGCGGTTGTGCATGACGGTGTAGGCCTCGATGCGGCCGCGACCGGTGGCCGAATCGTCGGGGATGGCGGGGGCGGTTTCCATAGCAGCAGACGGAGGCGGGCCGTCGGGGCTGTCCCAGCCATTTTGCTTGGGCTGGGCTGACAGCACCGCGGCGGCGTGTTTGGTCAGAAAGAAGCCGTTGCCGGTGACCATCCCAATTGAACTGTCGTCGTCCCGCAGCCGTTCGACCATGGCGGCGATGGAGTTCATGTTGTAGGCCGAGCCCGGCCCGCCGGCATAGGGCAAGCCGCCGGTGACGGTGAACGGGCGGGGGTCCAGTTCGTCTATGCCGAGCATGGCGCAGGCCATCCGCACGGCCACGGGGAAGCAGGAGTAGAAGTCGAACAGGGCGATGTCGTCGACACCAACGCCGGCCTGGTCGAGCGCGCCCACCGAAGAGTCCTTCATCGAGGGGCATTCGGCGAAGTTGGGGCGAGTGCTGACGAACCAGGCCTCTTCGGCGGCGCTGTGGCCGCCCCACCAATACACCCAGCGATCAGCGGGGATCCCCAGCTCCCGGGCTTTGGCCACCGAAGTCATCACATAGGCCCCGGCCTGATCGGTGTTGAGCACCGAGTTCAGATATTTGGTGTAGGGGAAGCCGATCATGCGGTTCTCGAGCGTGGGGGTGGCCAGCTCCTCGGCGCTGCGCTCGGTGGGAAACCATGCATAGGGGTTGGCGGCGGCCACCGAGGTGAACACGGTCATTATCTCGCCCAGTCGCTGGGCGTGCTCGGCCAAGGTCATCCCCTGGGCGGCCCGTAGAGCGTTCTCGATCAGGGGGTAGGCCTGTATGGGCCGGGTGAGCCGATGACGCTCCTCCAGCTCCGACACCATGGGCTTGGTGCTCAAGGCGAAACGGTCGTCGGCCCCGGCGGGGTCTCCGCCGGTGGGCCAGTCCAACTCCACCCCGGCCGACATGGCCCGTTCATACGTCTTCCAAATCTGGCCGCCGGTCATGACAGCCACCTCGGTGCGACCGGCCAAGATCTCAGCGGCCAGGTGATTGGCGGCCAGCACTCCCATCTCCCCGCCGCCCCCGGTGTTCTGCACCCTGGCCCGGGGGTCGATGCCCAAATGCTCAGCGGTGAGGGCGGCGCCATTCGCCGGAGTCCAGTAGGCCAGCGGGATCTGGAGGAAGGTGTCCACGTGGCTGAACAGGCCTTGGCCTACTCCGGTGTCATAGGCGGCCCGGGTAGCCACATCGATCATCGTGGTCAACGGGTCAGGAGCGGCCGTCGGGTCGGTCTCCCGACCCACGTACTGGGCCACCCCCACCAACACCGGCGCCCGGTCGCTCACCCCATCGGCTCCCACCGCGGCGATGCTAGGCCACCCGCCCCTGCGATCAGTGGGTTGGAGAACGGCATGCTGTGGCAGCGGGGACTTCCTGTGGCATAGTCATGGTATTGTTGTGGCATGAGTCGACAGCGAGTGAGCACCACGGTGGACAACGGATTGCTCGACCAGGCCCGCCATCTAGAGCCGTGGCCCAACGATGCAGCGATGCTGGATGCCGCTCTCGAAGCGCTCGTGGCCCGCTATCGGGCGGCGGTGATCGATGCCGCTTACGAGGCCTACGATCGTCATCCCCTCGATGAGCCCGACGAGTGGGGCGATCTGGCATCGTTCCACGAGGCCAATCGGACGGTCCGCCAGGAGGCAGGGGCAGCAGGCGACCGGCCGCAGACCACTGAAGCGGCCCGCTGATGGCCGCTTCGGCTCGGCGAGGCGAGGTGTGGTGGTGGGAATCACCCCACGCGGGCCGGCGACCGGTGGTGGTCTTGTCGCGAAACGCGGCAATGGATCGGCGCAAGATGGCAATCGTTGCCCCCTGCACCACCACCATCAGGGGTCTGCCGAGTGAGGTGTTGCTTGAACCCGGCGACGATCCCGTGCCGGCCGTCTCGGCGATAAATCTCGATTCGGTTGAGAATGTGCCACTGGCGCTATTGGTGCAGCGACTTGGCCAATTGAGCGATGAGCGCATGCGTGACGTGTGCGCCGCGTTGGAAGTGGCGGTTGATTGCAACTGAGTGCGGGTGACCCTCCGGTGGCGGGCAGGGCGTAGGCTCGGCCCGTGAAGTTCGGCGTTTTCTATGAGCATCAGCTGCCTCGGCCGTGGCAGCCCGGCGACGAGCAGCGGCTGCTGCACGAGGCCCTCGAGCAGGTGGAGCTGGCCGACCAGCTGGGATACGACTACGCCTGGGAGGTGGAGCACCACTTCTTGGAGGAGTACTCCCACTCCTCGGCCCCCGAGGTGTTCTTGGCCGCGGCCAGCCAGCGCACCGAGCGGATCAGGCTGGGGCACGGCATCGTGCAGATGCCGCCCAAGTACAACCATCCGGCCCGGGTGGCCGAGCGCATCGCCACCTTGGACCTCATCTCCAACGGTCGCGTGGACTTCGGCACCGGGGAGTCGTCGGCCGCCGTGGAGCTGGGCGGGTTCAACATCGAGCACGCCGACAAGCGCCCGGCGTGGGCCGAGGCCACCGAGCAGTGCTGCAACATGATGGTGATGGACCCCTACCCGGGATTCGAGGGCGAGTACTTCTCGATGCCCTGTCGCAACGTGGTGCCCAAGCCGGCCCAGAAGCCCCACCCGCCGCTGTGGGTGGCGTGCTCCAACCGGGAGACAATCAAGCTGGCCGCCCGCCTGGGCATGGGTGCGTTGACGTTCGCCTTCGTGGACCCCGACGAGGCCGCCCAGTGGGTGGACGACTACTACCGGATCCTTTCGACCGAGTGCGTGCCCATCGGCCACACCGTCAATCCCAACATCGCCATGGTGGTGGGGCTGTCGATGCATCACGACCGTGACGAGGCCGAGCGCCGGGGCCTGGAGGGGTTCCAGTTCTTCGGCCACGGCCTGCTGCACTACTACGTGATCGGCCAACACCGGCCGGGCCGAACCAACGTGTGGGAAAACTTCCAGGAATCCAAGGAGTCATTCGAGGGCCTGGGTGAGACGCTGGGCATCGGCACTCCCGAGCAGGTCACCAGGCAGCTCCAGGGCTATGCCGAGGCCGGTGTCGACCAGGTGATGTTCATCCAGCAGTCGGGCCGCAACCGCCACGACCACATCTGCCAGTCGCTGGAAATGTTCGCCAAAGAAGTCATGCCCGTTCTCAAAGAGGGCGAGGACGAGCGGGAAGCGGCCAAGGCCGAACGTCTTGCCCCCCACATCGAAGCCGCCCTCGCCCGCCGCACCCCCATGGCCCCCATCCCCGACGACCAGATTCCGGTTGTCGGTTCCCTAGGGACTTCCTGACCCTGATCAAGGGTCCAAGGAGATTCAGCCTTCGGGAGTTAGGTAGGCGGCGAAGACCCAGCCGTCTACGGTGTTGGTGCGGACTTGGACCCAGGTGCCGCTGGTGGGCGATTCCACCACTTGGCCGGTGAGGGTGACGGTGGAACCCAGGTTGGCGGTTCCCAAGATTTGGTGGGCGGTGCTGGGGCCGGCCCTCACGTTGAGGGCTGAGGGTACGTCGAAAACCGTCCACTGCGTGTCGGGGGGATAGCGGGGGTCGATCTCCAATTCGACCACCTCGACCGGCTCCGGCAGGGGTTCCTCGGTGGCAGTGGGAGTGGACTCGGCGGTGGAGTCGGGTTCGGGCTCTTCTGACTCGATTGTGACCCAGTCGAATCCCCAGGTGGACACGATGCCAGCCATAGACAGGGCGACGAAGGCCAATCCGGCCACCACCACGCAAAAGACGATGGCCCGTACGCCCACTAGCGGGCCTGCCAATCGGGGGGACGTCCCTCGGCCCGGGCGGCAATGCCCTCGCCGGCGTCTTCGGTGGCCCCGGCCACCAGGCGCATGGTCTCGCCGAATCGCACCGCCTCCACCCAAGACATGTTCCGGGTGCGGGTGGCTACCTCTTTAGTGGCCCGCCTGCCTCTCCCAGGGGTCGGGGGGGGGGCCCTCCCCGCCACACCAGCCCCATCTCCCGGGCCCGCTCAGCGTCAACCCGCTCGCCGGTCAACAGCAGCTCCATGGCGTCGCCCCACTCCACCCGTCGGGGCAGCATGATGG
>MKWU01007752.1_pt1 | contig 10054 bp, 9 predicted proteins | sample 809101 | NCBI WGS metagenome assembly MKWU01 (sample SAMN05860141, study PRJNA318959) | sponge metagenome | host: Aplysina aerophoba | place: Slovenia: Piran, Adriatic Sea, Gulf of Piran | collected 2013-05-07
GCCCGTTGACTACGCGGAGGAGAACGAACATCTCAAGGACACGGATGTATACTGGCGGCTGCACGACGCCCGGTTTTGAGGGGCCTTTCCGGCCAACCTGCACAGAAGCGACCTTATCAGACACAAATCGGCCCGGTTTGAAACAGGCGCGTAACGCGCGCCGGGCGGTTTTTAAGAATGTTCGGCAGAAAGCCCCGCGTGGCAAAGATTTTAAGGTGGGGTGCTGTCAGGCCGCCGGCAGGCCGGCCCCGATCTACCGCGACCCAGGCCCCGCGCCGGACGTCCGGACCACGCGCCGCCTAATAATATTCGGTCAGGCGCTGAATCTTATTTTCAGCATAAGCATCTGATAGGAGAACCAGAGATGGACCAGCAAATTGCGGCCTGGACCCTCAACCGGTTGAGAGCGGTAAAGAGTGTCGAGACCCTCGAACTTTTGCCGTTTCAGGAAAACGGGAGCACGGTCTATCAGTCCCCGCCTCATCTGCGGCGGCCGTTGGAACGGGAAATGAAAAGGCGGCGGAAATCCCAGGCCGAAACCGTGGGCAAAGTGGGCCAGGCCCTTGACCAGCAAGGCGATGTCTTAGCCGAGCTGTTGCGCCGTCCCGCCGAGCAGCGGCCCTAGGCCGACTCCTGTTCCCACCGATGAGCGTGTTCAGCCAGCCTCACTAATGTCTCTGCCTGCTTCACTGCCTGCTCCGCTGCTGCCCCTGCCCGCTCCGCACATACCACTTCCTGCTGCGCTACCCATGCCGCTGCCTCGGCTATCTGCTTCGCTGCTTCCACAGTCTGCTTCGCTGCCTTCGTCGTATATTCCGTCCATTCTGCTACCTCCCCGGCTGGCCAAGAAGACAATGGAGTGGCCAGCCTCAGGGTCCGCTCCATATCCACCGTCCCTCGCGCCGCGTCCTTCACCGCATTCCGTGCAGCCTCGGCGCTCTGCGCTGCTCCACTCGCATCTGCCGCTTCTGCCCACTCTACTGTGCATTTCGCCTCCAACGCTGTCCGCTTCACTGCCTGTGCTGTTCTCTGAGCTGCTTCGGCCGCTCTCTCTATATACGCTTCCCACTTCTCCATCTCCGCCTGCTGCCCCGCTACGTCCGCTCTCCGCTTCACTACCGGTGCTATCCACTGTACTATGCCTGCTACCCCCACTTCAGGCGATATCCATTTCGTTTCCCACTCTCCTGCCCATTTCTCTACTCGCTCTGCTGCCTCCGCTACTCTCTGCATTTGTGTTATCATTGGTATTCCCTTTTCGTCCTTGTTGTGAATTGCTAGTGTATCTTCATTCCCTCCGATAAGCGCAGTTATCGACATAACAGGCATGCAACTTGATGAGTTGATAATGTTGCTTTAGTCAAATAAGGTAACATTAGGAGGGCAGGATGAAACCAGGAGAACGGCGCCGGTCATGGACAGAAGATGAGGACCGGGAATTGCGAGAGATCGCGGCTTACACGCTTGAACACAAGCGACTGCAAGGATACCGGGAGTCTCCTGCAGGACGGCTGCGGACCTTCGCACTGAAACATGGTCGGACGGAAGCGGCCGTGAAGATGCGCGCTAGGCGCATCGCGGCTCGGTCATATTGGGGGAGAGGCGAATCTATGGTCGAAACAGAGGCTATGCATCGATATCTGAAGCAACGTTTTTATGAGACTGTTAATAGTTTGAATACATCACCGCTGGAAGGCACGAGGTTTTATTGCGAGGATAGATCGAGTGATGACTATCTGTATGTGGAGATTGGGCAATCCACAGAAGGCACGCCCAGGGCGTGCTGCGGAGTTGTTTACCATAACGGCGATGTTTCCGTTCTCCCGTTCGATCCATCAGAGCGCAGAGACATGTTCGTAATTTCCCCGGCAGTGGATCGCCTATGTCTCAAGTACCCCGATGGGCAGAAGCGCACAATCCCTCGTGAGGAACTCTGGCCAGCCGTCCGGGAATTCTTAGAACCCCTATTCTCCTAGATTGAAAAAGGCTAATGGACACCATTTGACGCTTTGACAGCAAAGTGGGAGCGGAGCTGTGTCTTGAGCGGGTGACAATCAAAAGTTAATCTATTCAAGCAAAGCGGGTATGAAGAAAACACAAGCCAGGCAGAACAAGGCCATGAAACATACTCGCACGTATGAGGATGTGAAAGACCAGCCGGTGCGGGAAGAGTTCAAATGTTGGTGTGGAAGGCTAAGGAAGCCACAACATACGGAATGTTATGAGCACGCAACCCCCTTGAGTCGTCCCAAGAGCATCTAAAAAGCTCTGCTCAATACATCAACCCTAGTATATAATTCCCTTATCGGACGTAGTGGCCGGATCGGGTGCTGTCTGAGTTACCGCCGGCCTCCACACTAGGAGCCCTAAACCAGCCATTTCCAGGTTACGGACAAATTATGGTGCTGCCTTCCCAAACACCACGCCCGACGACCGAACCGCACAAAAACGGTATGGATGCCGCTGCTGAGATTGAACTCCAGCGGTGTGTAAACCAACTCCGCCGCGACGTTCTTGACACCCGCTTCAAGCTTGTCGATTGGTGGCTCATAGCGATCGGCCTTGTTGCTACCATTGCTGGCTTTCTCAGTTTTGAAAGATTCCGTGAGATCGAGGCCGAAGGGCGCCAGCATGTGGTGGATGCCGAGGAATATGCCGAAGAAGCCAAGAGACTTGTCGAAGAGATCACAGCGCTCCGCGATGAGGGGAGGGGGCGGTTGGCAGAATTGAATGCCGAGACCGTCGGCAAGGACCCAACTGCGGCGGCCAGGACTGTAGCAAGTGTCCGAAGAGATCCCGCAGCGTCTCTGATAGACAAAGCGATTGCCGCCGCCGCCCAGCTTCAACAACAAGGAAAAATTGAGGAAGCAATCGAAAGGTGGCGTTCCATCGCCAATGTCGCCGGAGAAGAAGACCGCCAGCTTCAAGCGCGGGCCTGGTTCTCTATCGGCTATCTGCTCGGTGAAGGGGAGGGAGCTGATTTGGAAGCAGCTATGGAGGCGTTTACCAGAGCCATCGCGCTGAATCCGGCCGATGCCCTAGCCTACACTAATCGCGGCCACCTGAAGAACGAGCGCGGCCAGTATCAAGCCGCTCTTACAGATCTTGACCGAGCCATCGCGCTGGACCCGGCCGATGCCCTAGCTTACACTAATCGCGGCCGTGCGAAGGGCGCGCTCGGCCAGTACCAAGCCGCTCTTGCAGATCTTAACCGGGCCATCGCGCTGGACCCGGCTTCTGCCATAACCTACACTAATCGCGGTAAGGTGAAGGATGACTTCGGCCAGCCCGAAGCCGCCCTGGCGGATTACGACCAAGCTATCGCATTGAACCCGACCGGTGCCCTAGCCTACAATAATCGCGGCTACGCAAATGAGAACCTCGGCCGCATCAGCGAGGCGAGAGCGGATTATCAGAAAGCAATTGACTTGGCCCAAGAGGCGGGCAATGAAAACATCGTAACGATGGCGAAGCGCAATCTCCGTCGTCTCGACAACCCGATCCGCTGAAAATTAGGCTGCAAATTGGCAAGGTTGACACTGTGGCCGTTATCAGACCTGATGCGGTCCCATGTGCCCCCCGTTTCCTCGGGCGGTACGGCGTCCCGCCGCCCCGGTTGCAGTTGACTGTCTTCTCGACTGCCAGACCGGATGACAGCGGCCCACTCCGGCCTTTACGACCGCTAACCCGCCTTAACGGAAGGAATGGATAAGATTTGGGAAGGCATAGTCAGGCGGGCCGGAGGGCGCCGGGACGCTGACGCGGCAGAACTGAAAACCACCCTCGGACATGCCGCCCGGGCCTCCAGCAGACAGGCCAGGTTCGCCCGGCCTTTTTTTATGCTTTCCCCTGGTCTCGGATTTCCTTGAGGAGGTCCCGAACCTCAGCCAGCATCAAGCCAGAAAACCCGCCCACGGCGACCATGGCCACCGGCGGAATATCCCAGCCCGCCAGATTTAACCACTGCCCCAGCATTGACCCCAGGCCAACACCCATCAAGACTGTACACACGGTACAGACCAAATCGAGACCCGCCGATATTGCGGTAAAAAATCTATTCATGCCCAGAGCATAGCCCAATCCGGCCCCCGCCGCCCCCGGCTCTGGGGGTTCGTCCCACGGAGCCACAATCCTGAGAAGGTGATTGCCCGTTACAGCCGTAACGACTATAAGCGAAGAATGCGTTCCCTACTCGTTGCCGTGGTGTTCGCCCTGGCCTTCGCCAGTTCAACGGCCCTGGCTGATACGTCCAGCACCAGAGAAGCCAAGGACCTGAAGACCTACGGCAACTGCCACACCATCACCATGGTTGACCTCTTTACCGACGCGGAGGACCACGGCATGATGTGCCGTGAATCAACCTTCACTGATGAATCGCTCATTGGTGTCATGTCCCAGCGTAGCCGCCTCTATGTCATCGTCGGTAAAGGCGTCCAATTCATCCTTGAAGACCAGGTTCCCATCATGATCCGTGTGGACAAGGGCGAGACCATCCAACGTTCTGCCTATTGGGACAGCAAGAACCCCACCCGCGCTTTCATTAAGGACGACGCCTTGGCCACGCGACTGCTCCGGGCTCTCGCCCAGGGCCAACGCGTCGTAATCAAAGTCGGAGACGAAGGCGGCAACATCCGACTGAATGGTTCCCGCCGCGCCATACAGGACTTCCGCCACCGTGCCGGCCTGCAACCCCAACAATCCCTGGAGATCCCCGCCCGCTCCTTCTGACCTCCCAGGCCCCGGCCTGGACCTCCCAGTCAGTCACCCCGCCCCGGCATCTCCGCAACAATCTTTTCACACGCGGCGATTTTGTGGGTCGGGTCCATGTCCGGCACCACCCCCTGCGCCCGCTCGGCCCACGCCGTCGGCAATTCACATTGCGCGGCGTTGAACACGGTATACGCGCCGCCCATGGCATAGCCGCCCCACTCTTTGCGGTCCTGCTCGCCGTCCTGCCGGCCGCCCTGCTCACCACCCTTGCGGGCGAGGAATTTCCAGAAAATGACAGTACGGCCTTTCGCCCCTTTGCTCGGACCCCGCCCCCCGCCACAGAAATCTGCCTCCGCCTAGTCATTTGACTAGGGTCATCGGTCACGACTTCGGGTATAGACACCGTTGAAGCACACTGGACTCGTGTTGCGTGTGGGGGCCTGGGCAGGCGGTACCCCTGCCCGGATCGAAACCTCTAAGCCCAGCGATCCCCGGCTGCCGGGTCCGCAAATTCAGCAGGTGATCGTCAAAACAGAAAAGGCCCTTGCCGAGATCGACCGCAAGACTGGTCTCTCGTGGCGGAACGCGGGCCTGTTCCAGGGTCTCAGGCGGGGGGCTGATTATGAACGAAGTGAAGGGCTCCAAAGAGCGGGCAGCTGGGGTGGCCCGTATTGAACACCTGAAAAGAACGGCTGCCGATCTGGGGTGCAATCAGTAAGGAGGCCGGCCCCATACGCAATGCGGGGAGACAACCCAAGACGCTGGACATGGGAGGAGGACTGCGCCTTAGGGGTGTTGGTGCGTGGCCCCAAGTGGCACCCGCTCCCGGCTGAGGAGTTGCGAGAATTTGCCGCGCAGTGGGGACGCAAAGAAACCGCGGTCACGCGCCGTGCTTCATTCGTCCGGAACTGGATGCGCCATGGGGTGCTATTTGCCCAGCAAGGGGCCTGTGCGCCCGCGGACGGAGAGGATTAGTGGCGTCACGCGTTCCCGTCCCATCACTCGGGCCAGAGCGGGGCGGGAAAACCGGGGTGGTCGGCTGTGGGTTCCCCACACATGAAGGCGGCTGGCCGCCCCACGTCCCCCCTGGGCCTTTTACCTTCCCATGTTGGGTCTCGGGCCTGGGGGGGCCTGATCTTATCGCAGAAAGAAGCTTCAGCCTGGAAGACGCCCACACAATCCCCCCCCTGGTAAACTCCAAAAATTGGCGGCGGCGGACGCTCAACGAAAACAGGAGGAGAGAACCCGTGACAGAGCAGCAAGCATTAAGCGACATCCAGAACGTGGACCTGAGAGAGGGCTGGCCGAATGAAGCGAGGGATTTCACTCCTTGGCTAGCAGAGAATCTAGCGAAGCTCGGTGAGGTCCTGGGATTGGAACGGCAATCCAGAGAAGCGCCGGTCGGGCCATACTCGCTGGATGTATTGGCCCATGACCTGGGGAGTGACCGGCCAGTCATTATTGAGAATCAATGAGGAACACCCGACCATGACGATCTCGGAAAACTGCTGACCTATGAGATACCAAGCGCTCCCAAAGCGGTATAACCGAGTCGGGGCGGACGGCATATGAGCGACAACGAACACGGGCGCGAACGCGGCGGGGCGCGGCGGGAGTGCCGGGCCCTATTGACTGCACAACAGGGAATGGAGTGAGTCCTACATATTCACCACAGCACGGATAGCTACTCCCACGCTTTCTGATGCTTCTTGTATTCAACAGGCGACCCGACTCAACGAGGCCACTACTTTCGATGTGACCATACCGGCGGCGCCCCCAAATTGGGCGCGCCGCCCTACTTCACCAGAAAATCCTCTACCTCCAGCGGGGTGTCCGTCTCCACCGTCAAGCCGGCCGCCAGGGTGTAGACCCAATACCCCTCCGGCTCCGCCACCTCGCCGGCGATGATGGCGGCCACCGACGGCCACGGTTCGGCGGCCGGCCTGAGCACGATGCGGTCGGCGCCATCCCCAAAGTCGGTGATAACCTTGTCGCCCGTCTCGCCGGAGAAAAATACGAAACGGTCGGCGCCCGGCCCGCCGGTGTAGATGTCGTCGCCGTTGCCACCCAGCAGCCGGTCGGCCCCCCGGTCGCCGTGCAACTCGTCGTCGCCGTTGCCGCCCACCAGCGTGTCGGCGCCTCTGCCGCCGTGCAACTCGTCTGCGCCCTTGCCGCCGCGCAACTCGTCGTCGCCCTTGCCGCCGCGGAGCACATCGTCGCCCTTCTTGCCGATGAGCAGGTCGTCACCGTCGCCGCCTTCCAGATCGTCAGGGCCGTTGGTGCCGGTCAGTTTGATCGGCGGGTCCTGCGCCTGCTGCTGCAGTTCCGACTCCGCTTCCGACGGCGGGTCCTGTTCCTGCGGCTGCGGAGTGTCGTCGTCCGTCACCGCCACGGCCACGGAGCCGACTACGATGCCGTCGTACTTGGCATCGTCGCTGGCGGCCTGATGGCTGACGCGCACGCGCTCGTCCTGGGTGTCCTCGTCAGACAGGCCGGACACGGTGAAGCTCCGGGCCGTGTCCCAGTTAGCCGGCGTGAAGGTATGCGACACCGGGCTGACCGTTGCCGCGCCGGCGTCGTCGCTGGCCGGGGTGATGGTTACGGCGTGGGTGGGCTGGCTGTCCAGCACCACGGTATAGGTGTGGCTGCCGCCCTCGGCTACGGCCAAGGGATTGGCCGCGGTCACCGTCACCCCGACCGTGTCGTTTCGCACTGAATGGTTAAAATCCGCCGCGTTGTTCCCGACCACGTCCTGGATGGGCGGCACTCCCGATTCGGTCGGCGCCGTGTAACTCAACCGTACCGTGTCGCTCGCCCTGACCGGAGTGCGGAGTGTCACCGTGACCGTGCTGGCGGTTATCGACACCGATGTGACCGCGTTCGGCGCGTCATTGACGGTCACTTTGAACGCAGCGGATGGAGGCACCGAGTTTGTATCCAGCGTTTCGTCATAGCGCACCGTCAACGTCGCCCTATTGACGACAAGCGGGCCAGCGCTTTGAGAGACCAACTCTGGCCAGCGACCATCCACTTTGTGGCCCTCGGCGTTCGTCAGGGCGTCGAGCTTCAACCACGCATCATGGCTGTCGCTGTCGCGGATGGTCCCGTCGTTCAGGTGCAGCGCGTCGGCGGCAATGCTCAACCCGTCGGGGGCTTCGTCCCCGAACTCTGGGTCGCCGTATCCGAGGAAGCGCAGGAAAAACGCGACACCGCGGCTGATGCCCGCGGTGACGACATGCCTGAATACCAGGGCCGTCGTCCCAGACCCGCTCACATACTGCGCGACGCGCTGATAGCGGCCAGTGCTGGAGAACGCGAGCCAGAGTTGCGGCGCACCTGTGACCGTAACGCTCTCGCTGAACGTCACCGTGACCTCAATCACTTCCCCGCCGGCGTAGGTGTGGCGGGCGGCGGGCACCGAGGTGATCTCCAAACGGGTCACCGACGGAGCGGAGGTCGTCACCGCTTGGTTGCTCAGCGCTGCGACATTATTGTCCACCCAGTCACGGACGGGATGCGTTCCCACGGTATACCGCACCGTCACCCGGTCGGTTGCCTCCACCGCCGAATCAAGAGAGAGGGCGACGGTACGGCCGCTGATCGATACGCGGGTAACCGTTCGCGCCTCGTCGTTCACCATCACCGTATAGGCGCGGGCGGGCGTACCCGCATTCTCCCAGAGCAGTTCGTTGTAGAGCAGCACGAGTCGGGCACCGTACACTGCCGCCGTCTGGAGGACCGGCGCGATACCATCAATCGTTAAGGGCCATGAATGTGTCTGGTCGTGCGTGATATCCGCGTCGATGGCGGCAGTGCTCTTGATGCTGCCGCCGTTCAGCGCCAACGCGTTGGCGGCAATCGCGACCCCGTCCGTGTCTTCGTCGGTGGCCGTCACGGTGTAATGGAAAACCACGGCCGGCGAGGACGAGCCGCTGTGATAGTCGGCGTAGCGGGTCGTGGAGCCGATGGGCAGGGCGAGTTGCGGCCGGCCGGTAACGACCACTGCCTCGCTGAACGTCACGGTGACTTCGATGGTCGCGCCAAGGCTGTACCAAGGTACGTTGCCTGTGAACTTGATAGTCTCAACCCGCGGCGGGCGCTGCTCCGTCTGACCCGCGACCGGAGGCGCGGGTAGCACCGTCAGGAGGGTGAGCAGAACGGCGGCAAGACCCCGCCTCAGACACAGTAGCTTGAGGCGGACATGCGGGGCTTTGGGGAGGTCCATGAGATCCTCATAGTCTATTTATACTAGATTTCCGTTCTCAAACTCGTCAATACACAGCCTCAACTCGCCAATTAGCAACACACACCGGCGGGCCGGGCGCCACAGCAGGCCCGGCCCGGGACAGGGAAGACCAGGGGTGCAGGCATAGCGGGGCTCCCGTAAGCCCTCCCCTCATACTACAGATTGTCCCGGTTGCCCCTAGTCATTTGACTAGGGTGGGGGCGGGGGTATGAGTCCTGTATGTGTAGGTTTCTCCGTCTGACTGAACAGTGTGTCCTACTTCGGTGGACACACCTGACTAGGAGACGGGAGGTTCTACTGTCTCCCCTGGGAGCTCCCTATCTGGAGAAGCCAGTGAGAGTGAAGAGCCGAAGGCAGGGGTATCGAAGACCGGCGGGGCGCAAACATCCGAGACCATTGGAGCGCCTGAGAGGGAAGGCGTGAGAGATGGAACTGCTCCCCAGTCGCTCGGGCAGCCATGGTGGAGATCATCAAAGGGTGTCTTCTTGGGCGTAAGCGTCGGCCTGCGGCAGCCGCCCAAGGAGAACAGAAACGATCTTATCCGACACAGGACGCCGGCCGTGACTTCGAGCCTGGCGCCTGGCCGCCTTCATCTTGACCGCGCTGTACGTCCGGCCCGTCTCCGTCGCGCACTTCTGGAGACGGCCCAGGGAGAGCGGGCAAAGCCCATCGGAAGGCCTCCCATTATGAGACAAGAGAGCCGGCCCGCAAATAAAAGGAGAGAGGCTCGCATGTGCCGGCCTCTTTTTTAGCGACCAAAGGCTTCCAGGATGGCCGCGTGATTGGCGAGCACTTCCTCCCGACTAAGCCCAAAACTGGGCGAGAAGAAGGCCACCTCATCGACGATGCCCTCGTAGCGGGAGAGGGCGTGGCGACATTCCTGTGGTGTCCCGGCCAGGGAGAGGAGGTCCACCGTTTCCTCGCTGACCCTGGCAACCGCCCCTGCGGTGTCGTTCCGCGCCCACGCCTCCCGAATGCGCGTTTTTTCCTCCGCGAGCTCGTGCTGGTCCGACACAATATCGTAGGGGAAGGTCGTGTACAGGGCGATCTGTTGCTTTGCTCTGTGTCTGGCTTTCTCGCGATCGGGATCAACGGAAC
>MKWU01007753.1_pt1 | contig 10053 bp, 5 predicted proteins | sample 809101 | NCBI WGS metagenome assembly MKWU01 (sample SAMN05860141, study PRJNA318959) | sponge metagenome | host: Aplysina aerophoba | place: Slovenia: Piran, Adriatic Sea, Gulf of Piran | collected 2013-05-07
TTGAATTCATTGATTCGCACTGTTATATCTTTGATGTCAATCCCCCCAACGATATCGAGTTGATGTCCTTTTACGTCGACGCGTTCCATAAGGTAATGGATCAGCTGGATGCCGTGCTTGACGCACCATAGGGGTCAATTTAGCGGTTCCCAAGCCGGTAGGTTCGGCTTCCTAACCGAACCGGGCGTAACCCTAAAGACTGCGCGCCCGTAGGTTGGGTATAACGATCTTATAGTAAAATCGAAAAATATATTTACAGTTTGTCAGGGAACAAACACCCCACCGCCGCTGGCGAGGATTGTATCCTCGCCCTTATGTTGGTGTATAAGTAATTACGGGTTTTACTATAACAAAACCAGGTTGCTACGAATGGGTTTTGCATGTTTGAAGAACCCTTTTCAGCACCTTTCTTCACCCCAGAGGGGTGGCATGTCTATAGAAAATCGTGTGTTCAACCTCTTGCACTCCAGCGGAGTGCTATGTTCATAAGTAGGTGGTAACTTAGGTTATAACTTCATACCCACAGTCGCGATCCTCTTGCTGGCGCGGTTTGGTGAAGATTAAGTGTTTAAACCGCTAATACCATTTTTTCGCAGGCCCGGTAGGTGCGGTTTTGCGGAGCACTCGCCCCGGTGAATGCCACACGGAGAACCTTCATACCCGGGGAAGTGCATAAACACTTCATACCGTTGATTCTGATTCATGCGATCTGCATTCCGAACCGCACCGCCGCTTGTATCGGATGAAGCATGTGCGGCAAAGGACAGTCTTTAGTCCCGTAGGGTTTGTTTGCTTGGGTATTTCTTCAGCATCTGTGTAGAAACGTCGATAAAACAAGGAACAAGCCCCGTAGGGGCGGCATCTCCGTAGAACTTGGAGACAAAGCATACATGCCAACACTAAACTGGATAGGAAAAGAAGCCGTCATCAATCACCACGATGAGGTGCCTATACGCACCCTCATACATGATCGTGATCGCTCCTTTGGAGCCGAGAACAAGCCTCTTGGCACCGGCAACCTCCTCATTGAAGGTGATAACCTCATTGCACTCAAGGCACTTTTGCCTTACTATGTTGGTAAGGTAAAATGTATTATTATTGATCCACCCTATAATACCGGCAATGAAGGTTGGATTTATGATGATAATGTTAACAACCCAACGATTCAGAAATGGCTCAGAAAGGTAGTAGGTAGGATTGTTGAGGACCTCTCCCGACATGATAAATGGCTCTGCATGATGTACCCCCGTCTCTGTCTCCTCCATCAATTCCTTCAAGAGGATGGTGTAATCTATATCTCAATTGATGATAATGAAGTTGATCATTTACGTTTGCTGATGGATGAGATTTTCGGTGAAACGAATTTTGTTGCAAATCTTATCTGGAGAAAAAAAGCAGGCGGTGGACAAGACTCTGAATACTACGCTAGGGAGCATGAGTACATCCTTTGTTACCGAAAAAGTGAAGCGTACACAATGAGTTTCAGGACTTTACAGAGAACTCAATCTGAATTTCCTAAAGTCAAGGATGGGCGAAGATGTAAATTTGTAAAGCTTGAAAAATGGGGGTCCAACGCGTATAAAAAGGATAGACCGACAATGTTTTATCCAATTGAGGATCCTGATGGTAACCCATTCTTTCCACAAGCCCCAGATGGAAATGATGGTAATTGGAGAACTCGACCTAAAGCTTTGGATCAAGACCATATTCATTGGATAAATAGGAGTGGGCGTTGGACTCCTTATGAAGTCATCTATTTTGATGAAGTAGAAAATACGGAAAAAATTGTTAAGGAACGTTCCATTTATTATGATATTGCAACAACGACTAATGCTACAAATGAGCAAAAAGCAATTTTTGGAAAAAAAGTTTTTGACAATAACAAACCCCTTGAATTAATAAAGCGATTGGTTTTATTATCCACCGAACCCGACTCAATTGTTCTAGACTCCTTTGCAGGCAGTGGTACAACGGGACACGCTGTCCTCGCTCAAAATAGAGAAGATGGTGGGAACCGTCGATTTATTTTAGTTGAGTTGGAGCCGGAGATAGCCCGCGAAATTACATCTGCCCGCCTCAAACGCGTCAGTGAAGGGGGCGACTTTGAGAACGACGACAGACAGCAACATGAGTTCGGTCTAGATAGCACTTTCGCCTATTGTCATGTTGGAGAAACCTTCTTGGAGAAAGAGGAAATTCCCTTTAATGAAATGGCGCAGTTACTCTTTTTCAAGGAAACCGGAACCCCAATGGCGGTAGACATCGCACGGTCCCTTGTAAAAGGCGGTAGTCCGTCATATAGTTCCTGTTCTACTGATGAAAAACGCCAACGTGCCTTTTTGGGCAGTGCCGACGGTGTCGGTATTTATCTACTCAATAGTGCCGATATCCTGACCGAGGAACTCATAACCCGTTTACCACCACACAATGGCAGAAAGGTTATCCATTGCGGTGGCACCCAACTTACCGCAATCACCTTAAAGCGGCTTGGCGTTACCTTCCGCCAAATGCCGTATAATCTTGTGTAGATCGGTAGTGGTTAATGGTGTTGACAAATCCGTTTAAATCTCATATACTATTTTCAATATATTCCTCGGGCGAAGTTGATAGCACTTCAGACAAACGATTACTAAAATACCAGCAGAATTGAGAGACAAAAGATAAATTAGGAGAAGCCTAATGCTTCAATCATTAGAATTAGAGAATTTCAAAGCATTTGGAAAGCGTGCACGCATCCCGTTTGCCCCAATAACACTGATTTTTGGTGAGAACAGTGCAGGGAAGAGTACCATCCTGCAAGCACTCAATCTGCTCAAGCAGACAAGGGAAAGCCGAGAAGCAGGGACTTTACTGCTCCCACGAACCGAAAATGGAATTGTGGATCTCGGCAGTTTTCAGGAGATGCTTTTCGACCACGACTTGAAACGAACACTCTCGATCCGTGTTGAAACTAAAACAAATCGTGAGTTAGCTATTGAATTTAGTTTCAAAAGACCCTCCATTCAGGAAGAGGTTCTTTTAGACAAAATTAGTATTTACAATGGGAAATCCTCTAAGTGTCTTGCCAGGTTTCAGCCATCGGGTACAACTGTAGAACCTCATGATTTTTGGATGACAATGGGCTTTCTCCATGATCAGCGAGGCCTTTCACCCGCGAAATTATCTGCCGTAAAATGCGTTTGGTTAACAAAAGCAACAGAGTATTGGGGACCGGACTTTGAGTGGTGGAAAGAAAATAAGAAGGAAATACTTAGAGAATTAGAGGAAAAGAAGTCAGATTTAGAACGGGTTCTTAAACACCAAACAGATCAAGAGGGGGACAGCAAGGACCAGAGACGTTCTAACGACGAATCTCAGGGAATCAACAAAAGGCTTCAGGGAGAACTTGCATCTTTACGTGCTGATATTGACTTTTTCTCATCGGACCTTGATTTGAAAGCCTACATTTCCAAGAGACGCGGTGAAGAGATGAAGACAGTTATAGGGATGCAGGGTTTTCTGCCAGTTGGAGCTATACGTACAGAAGAAAAATCTTCAATAACAGGAAGGGGTTCGCTATTACACCAGATGTCTGATGATACAGTGTTTGATGTTGCTCACATTGCTATGACAGCAGGTTATGCCTTGGAGCGGACTTTGAAAGCTCTTTTTCCAATAAGACCTTTTCGGAGACCACCGGAGAGATGGTATATCTTTACGGGTACCAGTCCTCAGCATGTTGGATATCAAGGGGACCTGCTTCCAGATTTACTCCTTCGTCGTCCTGAATTGGTTGAAGAAACGAACGAATGGTTGGAAAAACTCAACATAGGTCATGAACTCACGGTGAAATCAATGGGCGCTGATTCAGGCGATCTTTTTGAGGTGCGACTTATAGATACACGTCGAAAAGGGCACGTAGATGCCGCACTGCCAGATGTCGGTTTTGGGATTAGCCAACTCCTTCCGTTTGTCGTCCAGAGTTTGGTTGCAGAGGAACAAATAATTTCTATTGAGCAGCCTGAAGTTCACGTACATCCGAGATTGCAGGCGGATCTCGGCGATCTTTTAGCTGCAGCGATTAAAAAAGACCGCCCAAACCAATTCATCGTCGAAACCCATAGTGAGCATCTGATTTTACGTCTGCAACGCTTGGTTCGCAACAAACAGATCAAGCCGAAGGATATATCTGTAATATACGTAAGTCGTGGGTCTGACGGAGCAAAAGCAGAACGTTTACGTCTGGATGAGGAGGGCGATTTTATTGATGAGTGGCCCAACGGTTTTTTCGCAGAACGACTTCGCGAACTTTGATAATAGATGGAGTAACATGAATGCTGGTGAGTGCAGTCCTTGATCCGTATGCTCTTGATTTTGATGACGCTTATTTTGATGATCTTTATATGATTAATGCGGAAGATTTGTTGAAAGGTGTCAAGAAAAATGGAGTGCTAATTGTTGATTCGGGTAAAAAATTGCAGAATGCTCTTCGGGACCGGATTAAATCTCAGGCATTCCCGATGAAATATCAGAAGCGGTTGCAAATTTTAGTCGAAGAACTACTCAAGAATAAGAAAAGGCGAATTGTCGAGTGCCCTGTCGCTCCAAATTCCACATCATCAAGCAATCTTTTAGGAATAGCATGTGACCTAAAAACAGATACCGAAGCCGATGGCTTGATTGTAGGAAACAATAGCTTTGAAGCACTAAGATTTAACCCAAAATACAGTGATGGCATTGTTCCTTTATCGGAATACCGCGATAGCGGTTTTGAGAAAGAGCGTCAACGGTATTGCGACGGATTAGGACCAATAGATATGCTCTCCAGATCAGAAGTGGATGAGATCGTCATCCGTTCAATCCGTTTCTCAAAATGGTTACGGTTTTATGACAGATATATTGCGATAGCAAACAATACAAGTGATTTCCTAAATGGAATTAAGTATATTTTATCCCTCTGGCGTGATCACAGTTTTTTCGCATCTCGGCAAGGCATGGGAGAGGTGGTAATATTTACTGGAGTTGAGCATATCCGCGAGGATGAGGAAGATCATGTGAAAGAAAGTAAATTGGCGCGAAGGCAAGAAAGTTACCGGAAAGTAAAACGAGAACTCATGGGGTGGTTAAAGAGGGAGGCTCCTCAATGGTGGCAGATAAAGATATTTGTAAAGGATGATCCGGATCATATCTTCCACGCAAGGTATTTGGAAACGCAACATGCTATTATCCGAATTGACCGTGGTTTTGACCTTTTTAATCAAAAGAACGGGTTTCAGCGAAATTTCTTTACTTTAAACATGGCGGAGGCCACTCACTTAAGAGAATGTCGTGATTTGCCAGACGCGGACTTGGACGGTATGTCTTAGTAATATGTATAAAAATTGGCAAAAACTATACATATCATTGGTAACTGGAGAACATAATGATGCCAAATATTACAGATATGACCTACCAACAGTTGCTTGACTGCCTTGCATCTATTGCTAACGAGGAGATATTTGCCTCTCGGGAAAAACTGATCGTGCTTCTTGCAGAGAATAATCCTCACGAGGTGTTAGAGCAAGAGTTCCGAGAGTTTTTCAACGGTTACTACGCACTTGCCTTAGAATTGGAAGAGCATGAGAAGTCCGTTCTTAGGATTATAGAGAGGACTGATGCTCTGGTGCACTTGAAATACCGTGTTTCTGCAGTTGAGGCTCAACGGAAAAGTTCTCCTCTGGGACGCGAGGCGCGGCGGCTGGGGCTATCCCTACAGGGTGATCCCGTGCCAGAGATACAGGTAACAGCGTTATCCACTGATGAATTCCGAACGTTGGTACATACACTGGGAAATTGGCGGCTTTTTGTGGAGCGAAACCGTCTCGTTAAGTTGATGGAAACGAAAGACTCTGAAATAGCAGAGCGTCTGCGTGCTGAGTTCTACGAGTTTTTCGTCTGCTATTTGGAACTGGAACTGTTTCTTGAAAATTACGATTACGACCCCGACGATGGATTGGAGTTGCGTCCAGAATTCATTGAAGCCCTAAAGCGTGAGGAGGAGTACATCAAGTCTGGTGGAAAAATGTTTACGCTTGAGGAGGTTGCCAAAGAGTTAGGGGTCAAGTTGGAATGTACGAGTTGATACTGACTCCAAACGCTAAACGGGATTTACGACAACCTTCCTCTAACACCGAAAGAACAAAAAGATGCACCTACCCCTCAAAGAATACCAAGAACGCACCCTTGAAACTCTGACAGAATACTACCAAAACTGCCTGCGTCTACAGAACGCCAAAACTGCCTTCTACGATCTTACTGAACGACCTTACGTTCCTGTTGAAGGCTTACCCGATATGCCTTATGTTTGCCTTAGGCTGCCTACAGGCGGAGGCAAGACCTTTGTAGCATGTCACGCTGTTAGTATCACTGCTTCTGAACTCTTAAAGACTGAGACCCCAATTGTTCTTTGGCTTACTCCTTCAAATGCTATTCGTGATCAAACGCTCAATGCCCTTAAGAATCCTAACCATCCCTACAGAGATGCTTTTAAATCCGCGGGACACAATGTGGAGGTTCGCACTATAAGTGATGCTCTCTTTCTGCAGCCTCATATCCTTAACACGAAAACCACGATTATCATCTCTACGATGCAAGCGTTTCGCGTTGAATACACAGAAGGGCGTAAGGTTTATGAGCCTTCGGGCTCACTAATGGGGCATTTTACACACCTCCCCAATGAAACCCTTTTGGAGGTTGAGCGCGACGAGAGCGGTAAACCAATCTATTCGCTTGCTAACCTTCTATGTGTCAAACGTCCGCTTGTCATCGTTGACGAAGCACACAATGCGCGAACCGAGCTCTCTTTTGAAACACTTGCTCGGTTCAATCCCTCTGCAATCATTGAATTTACTGCCACACCAGATATCGAAGAAAATCCATCCAACGTCCTCTATACCGTGTCTGCCGCTGAACTCCAAGCGGAAGACATGATCAAGATGCCGATTCATTTGGAGACTACACCGGATTGGAAAAGACTGCTCACTGCTGCTATTGCACAGCGTAACGCACTTGAGGTAGACGCTGAGAAGGAACGGGAAGAAACCGGCGAGTATATCCGTCCTGTCATGCTAATTCAGGCGCAGCCGAGACGCAGAGATCGAGAGACTTTGACCGTTGAAGTCGTTGAGAAATGTCTACTTGAAGAACATAATATTCCGGAGTACCAGATCGCTCGTGCTACAGGTGAGGACAAAGGGCTTGACGATGTTGACATCAACGATCCAGAATGTCAAATTCGCTATGTCATCACCGTACAGGCGTTGCGAGAAGGTTGGGATTGTCCTTTTGCCTATATTCTCTGTTCTGTCGCTGAAATGAAGTCTTCTACCGCTGTTGAACAGATATTAGGAAGGGTTATGCGTCTTCCGAAAGCGCAACGGAAGAAACAGGAATCTCTGAATAGTGCTTACGCTTTTGTTGCGTCCCGAAACTTCTATGAGGCGGCAGCTGCCTTAACTGATGGACTTGTCCAGAATGGATTTGAAAGGCAGGCAGCCTCTGAACTTATCCGCGCTATGGATAACCGCCAAACTACTTTACCACTTTTTGAGGGCATAACACCACCTAGTCCCACTCTCGTACCTGCTGAACGCGGTGAAGTCTTTAAAATTCCGAAGTTGATGGTCAAACGGAACCAGACGTACCTTGACTTTGAGGCATCCCGATTTCTGGAAACCCCATGGCATTTGTCCGAATGCCATGCTGAACTCTCTGAAGAAGAATTTTCCTCGGAATTCAACACAGGAGATCGCGGCGAAATTGGACTTTCTCAAGAAGGCAAGGTGGAAATGCGTTTCTTGGGTCAACTTCATCAGCAGATGTCTTTTCTCGCATCGGATAAAAACTGGGATGCTACGCGACTCGCTGATTGGCTCGATAGAATGATTGAGCATTGGGATATTTTGCGTTGTGAGTCTTTCCCCTTTCTTCAGCAATTAGTTACGCATCTTATTGAGGAACGCAGCATTCCAATAGAAGTACTCATCCGCAATAAGTATGCTCTGAAGGATGCCGCTGAGAAGAAAATTGATAACCATCGCCAAAACGTGCACCAAGTTGCCTATGAAAACTTTCTTCTGCCAGAGTGTGCAACTCCCGTTGTAGTTTCGCCGGATCACTGTTTCTCCTTTGAGCCACACAGTTATCCCTATAACACCCGTTATACAGGTCACTATCAATTTCAGAAGCATTACTATCAACATGTTGGCGATCTGAAATCAGATGGTGAGGAGTTCCAATGTGCACAGTTTATTGATACGTTACCTGAGGTCAAATGTTGGGTGCGAAATCTTGAACGTCAACCTACCCGTTCCTTTTGGCTCCAAACCTCAACTCACAGGTTTTACCCAGACTTTGTCTGTTCCTTATTCGATGGACGTTGTTTGGTTGTCGAATACAAAGGACTGCATCTTTGGTCTGCCGATGATGCGCGCGAGAAACGCGAAATCGGTGATTTATGGGAGGAACGTGGTAAAGAACAGTGCCTCTTTATCATGCCCAGAGGACCTGATTTTAATGCCATCCGAGCGAAACTCTCCTAAAACCGTAATTTTCATTTCGTAGGTTGGATGGAGCTGCGCGAAACCCAATAATTGTGTTGTCTAAATTAAGTCGTTTTGTGTCAGATATTTTGTGAAATATAAATTATCATTTTGTATTTTCACGGAGGAGAGGCAATTTCCTGTTTTTGAACACGCGGTTCGACTGGATTCATACAATTCTCCGTGAAACCTCCGTGAATTGCGCGTAAGAGTGGAAATCGCCAGTTGTAGTTATCAGTTGTCGGAAGGAACCCCAATTAACAAAAACCTGTTCGTAGGGGGTTTTTGCTTGGGGTGTTTTTGATAGAGTGTTTCTGCGTATTGCTTGGGTATTTCTGCGTATTTCGTTAAGCTTTCCTCGCTCGTCCAGGTTTCCATCGGAAGACTCATAGCGTTTCAAAATCTCTAAAATGCGAATTTATTTTTTAGATTTGGTATAATCTGGAAAAAAGATGGACATCACATTCGCGATGCCCACCTTTCGTTTTTCTTGTTGTGGAGAAGTGTTTACTGCCAATGCTCTCGCGGGGTAAACGATTTAGGTACTCTAAGATACTCGCTTTTTATCGCACCCCGTCTCGTAGGCAATTTGCCTTATGGCTCGATGGCGGTAGCAATCCCAATCATTGCCTCAAGGAAGACATCCTTCCTTCCACGCTTCCAATCTTCCGATTCTATAAGGAAGGGAAGCGGTTTTGTGTAAGCCCCATTAATTTCGACCTTTAAAGCTCCTATGCATCTGAATCGTCAGGATAGTCGATCGACCACTTACCGCGTCCATCGCCAGTGGGTTCTTCCTTCCAGAGATCCAGGAACTTCTCAGGAGCGTTATGCTCCGTGAGATGCGCCATAAACATCTCGTGCAACGTCTTGACGAGTTCCATGTTGTCCGCCGCGATGTTGTTCTCTGCTATCGGGTCTGCGGGCAGATCGAAGAGTTCCGGTCTTCCGTATTCACCCACAGGTGCGTATCCCCAGCGGTCAGTTACGAGGAACGGCACTGTTGCTCGTCGTGGCACAGTTCCGTCCGGTGCACCGATATTGCAACCCGTTACGGCGTATTCTCTGTGCTGTGTCCCGCCATTACGGAGAGCCTCGGCGAAGGAACGTCCCTCGAAGGGTTTCGGTGGATCCAAGTTAACACCAGCCAATTCACAGAGCGTCGGCATAATGTCCATCGGTTGTGCGATGAGGTCGAGACGTTGTCCGCTCGGTACATCTCCACCGGCAATCAGGAACATCTCATGATTAATTTCAGGGTACGTGGGCCAGTAACGGGAATCTTCTGGATCGATATTGGATTTACCGGTTCTACTGTGTTCACCGATAGACATGCCGTGATCTGACAGCACAACGACGAGGGTATCGTCCCATAACTCTAAGTCTTCCACTTTCTGCAGAACCCGTCCGATGTGTCGGTCGATGAGTTCGGACTCACCGGCGTAGTGTGCCCAAAGGTTGTGAAGTTCGGCTTCCGTGAAAAGTGACGATAGAC
>MKWU01007755.1_pt1 | contig 10052 bp, 8 predicted proteins | sample 809101 | NCBI WGS metagenome assembly MKWU01 (sample SAMN05860141, study PRJNA318959) | sponge metagenome | host: Aplysina aerophoba | place: Slovenia: Piran, Adriatic Sea, Gulf of Piran | collected 2013-05-07
CCCCAACCGCCGAGTCGTACACCGCCGCCGCCGCCGCGCCTTCTCAACACGGCGTTCACTAGAATCAGCCGATGCACGGACCTCGACGTCGCTGCAAGACGCTGACGCTCGGCGGCGCGGCGCTGCTGCTGTTTGCGCTGATCGCCGCCGCCTGTGCCCCCAACAGCACCATCGACGAGATCCGCAACAACGCAGCATCGACCGAACCGAGCACGACTCTGGCACCACCGTCCGAGGATGCCGACGACGGTTCCGACAGCACCGACGGTTCCGACAGCACCGACGGTTCCGACAGCACCGACGGTTCCGACAGTGCGACACGCCCGCCGGGCGCCGAACCCGACACCGATCCGACACCGCTACCGATAGACCGTGACTACCGCATCGGCACGCTCGACAACGGCCTCACCTATCTCCTGCGTTCGAACGACTCGCCAGGCTCGAGCCTCGAGATCCGCCTGCTCGTCAACGCCGGCTCCGCTCAACAAGGCGACGGCAGCGACGGCAGCGCCCACTTCCTCGAGCACATGCTGTTCAACGGCACCGAGAAATATCCGGGCAACGAACTGACAGCACAGCTTCGGCGGCTCGGGATCGAGTTCGGGCCTGAAGTCAACGCCTACACGTCGATGGACGAGACCGTCTACATCCTCTCTGCGGCGACGTCCGACGACGGTGCCACGGAGGCAGCGTTCGACGTGCTCGCGCAGTGGGCATCCGCGGCGACGCTCGAAGCGTCCGCAGTCGCCGAGGAGAAGGGCGTCGTGCGCGACGAACTGCGCCAGAGGCTCGAATCCGTCGACGGCATCATCGCCAACGAGTTCAACGAGGTGTACGTGGCCGGCACCCCCTATGAGGGCCATCTCGTGATCGGAGACGCAGACAAGGTCGAAGCGACCACCCCCGAACTGCTGAGAGCCTTCTACGACGACTGGTACCGACCCGACAACATGGCCGTCGTCGTGGTCGGCGACCTCCCCCTCGACGAACTCGAATCGAAAGTCTCCGAATATTTCGGCGAACTCGAGGCGCGGACCGACACACCCACCCCGCGTGAGCCGATCCAAGTCCAGATATCGCCCGAGCCCCAGGCCCATGTCGTCACCCACCCCGACAACTCCATCGACAACCTGTCGCTCGACTTTCCGATACCCGCTTGGGACACGGGCACGGTCGGCGGGTCCCGTCTGACGCTCATGGAGCGTGCCATCGCCATCATGTTGGACAACCGGCTCAACGACGCATACCAACTCGGCGAACTGGAGCTGGAGGAGACCCCGTTCATTGCCGAGTTCGAGGTGAGCCGTGAACTCAGGTACTTCGGCACCAACCTCAAGGCCGCTGATCTGGCCGCTGGCCTCGAAGACTACATGTCCTACCTACTCGCCGCCGCCGAGGACGGCTTCAGCGAAGACGAGATGGAACGGATGCGCGCCACCATAGTCGCCAATTTGAACCAGCAACTCGCCGGGCTCAACACCACTCAAGACAGCCAACACGCCAATCTGCTGTCGAGGTACTGGCTCCGAGGCGCAGACATCGACCGCGCCCAGACACGCATCGCCCGCCAGAGGACTGCCGTCGAATCGTTCACGGCCCAGGAGCTCGCCGACCATTGGAGTTGGCTGCTGAGCATCAGCGGACCGATCGTCATCGCCGTAGGCGCCGACGAGGCGACCCTGCCCACGACCGACGAAATGCTCGAGACCCTGGCCAACCTCACGCCGACAGAATCCGCGTCCGCTTCAAGCCGGATCGACGAACTGATGACTTCCCCGCCACGCTCCCAGCCGACCGAGACGAGCGAGCGGAGCACCGACCACGGCGACGTCACCACTTGGAAATTCGACAACGGGGTGACGGTCAGCCACCGCCACTCGGAGGTAGCGGACAACGCGTTCTCGCTGCGGGCAGCCTCCGCGGGCGGCTGGTCGACATTCCCACGAGACCATCCGGGCGCCAACACGGCGATCCCGTCGGTGGCTGTCAACGCCGTGTTCGGCGGAGGGGTCGGCCCGCACGATGCCCTAGCCCTGAACCGTTTCCTGTCCACGAAGAACGTCGGGCTGCTCGGTTTCATCGAACAGTCCGAGGAGGGCTTCTCGGGCGAGTCCGCCACCCGTGACGCCGAGGTTCTGTTCCAGTTGCTGCACCTTTATATCACCGAGCCGAGAGTCGACGAAGTCGCCTTCCGCACCGCCATCGACTACGCCGAGCGGAATCTCGCCGTCGACCAGAACAACGTCGACCGCCGCGCAACAACCGCGCTGCTCGACCTCATCTACGACGGTGACCCGGCGCAGCACCGGGTCGCCACCCAACAACAACTCGACACGCTCGACGAGCAGACCGCACTCGAGATCTACCGGGCACGGCTCGGCAAAGTAGACGACTTGGCGATCGCCGTCGTCGGCGACATCGACCGCACGACGGTCGCCGATCTCGCCGCCCGCTATCTCGGCTCGCTCCCCGCCGGCGAGTCCGACAGCTGGGTCGATCTCGGTTACGAACTCCCGACAGGTCAAAGATCGGCGAGCGTCGAACTCAGCGAAGGTGCTGCCGACGGGGGCCTGCTCGTCTTCCACGCCCAGCCGATCGAGCTCACAGCGCAGAACCGGGTGGTCGCCAACGTCTTGCAGGGAGTCGTCAACAACCGGATAATCGAGCGCATCCGCGAGGAGCTCGGCGCGTCATATGGCGGGTCCGCCTCAATCTCGTTGCGGCGTGAACCGCAACCGTCGATCCGTTCGATCATGTCGATCAGCGGCGACCCGGCGAGACTCGACGAGATCCGTGCCGTGCTGATGGAGGAACTGGAGGGCATCGCCGACCGCGGCCCGACCGCGGACCAGTTCGAACAGGCCCACCGCGTCATCCGCAGCGACTGGAAATTCTTCAACAACAGCGGACTGGCCAACTCCGACCTCGAAGCCATCAGGTTCACCAACGAGGACCGCTTGACCCTCGACAACCGCCAGGAACTGCTCGAAGAAGCGACCCCCGCCGATGTGCAGGCACTCGCCGAGCACCTGTACGGAACCGGCCACTGGCTGGAAGTCTCCAAAGTCCTCGGCGAGTAACCCCGCCCCGCCCAACCCCGCCCACCGGCTCGAAGCGGGCGCGGGTGCCCAGGATTTGAGGGGCTAGCCTCGTTCGGCATGCTCGACCACGTGTTCACCGACGCAATCGGAGCGTTGCGGGACGCCTTCGAGACGGCCCGCCTCGAACGCAAAGCCTTCGAGGAGCGCTTCTGGGCGGACGTGCTTCTCGGTGACCTCAACTGGCAGACGACCTACGGACTGCCCGGGGAGGGCATGCCGCCGCGGGTGCAGGCGGACGTGAGCTGCAGTTGGCCCACCTGGTCCCAGACCGCATACCGGAGTTGGTACGTCACCGAGGAACTGAGCGAACCGCCGCGCATCGAGATCGAGATCGTGCTGCGGATACAGCGCCTGGCGATGATCCCGGACCCGACCGCGGTGCTCGCCGTGCTGCCGGTCCGAAGCCCTTCGATAGGCGGCGAGAAGCTGACCCGCAGCGGTCCGACCGTCGAATCGAGCTACGGGTGCCGCACCGAGGACGTGGAGCACGCCATTGAGGTCTCCTACGAGGGGGCCTACGAACTCGACGAGCCGCGCCTCGCTGACGGTTCCATGCTCGACGACCACTTCAACGCGCTCGGCGGTTGGATCTCCTCGACCCTGGTCCGTCTGGGCGACCTGAATTTCAGGTAGGCCGCAAGCGTCTGTGTCCGGCGTGCCCGGGGCGGGACTTGAACCCGCACGCTCTTATGAAGCAACGGATTTTGAGTCCGCCGTGTCTGCCAATTCCACCACCCGGGCCGGATGATCACGCCAAGGCCCCTCGACCTGGCAGACACAGCCTAGCCCCTACGAAATATCGTCAGGCACCCACCGGGCCCGAGGCTTGCTCAGCATCGCGACCGACGCTGCTAGACTTCTTCCACAGCGCAACGACGCGTTGGATTGAGGTCACGCGACGACGGGCTGCGCGATGGGGCACAAATCGCAGAAGTCGTGAAACCCGGCGGTGGGGGCGTGAGTCAGACACCGAGAGCAGGTATACCGTATACGCCTCTCAGACACAGAAATCAACGCGCCCTGTTATCCGGCCACCGCGGGAGCCCCGAACCAGATGATCGTCTTCACCTACCCAGGACAAGGTTCACAACGCCCGCAGATGGGTGCGCCATGGGCTGAGCACCCCTCCTGGGAACTCGTCGAGGAAGCCTCCGAAGCCGTCGACCGCGATGTCGCTGCGCTGCTGCTCAACGCCGACGCCGACGAGCTGACAATGACCCGCAACGCTCAACTCGCCACGTTCGTCATGTCGATGGTGGTGCTCGACGCAGTCAGCCGCCTGGGAGCCGAAGCAGTTGCCCATGCCGGGCACAGCCTCGGCGAGTACTCGGCGCTCACCGCCTCAGGTGCGCTCGATTTCGGCGATGCCGTCCGCCTCGTCAACGAACGCGGCGACGCCATGCAGGCAGCGGCCGACGAACAGACAGGCACCATGGCCGCACTGCTGGGACTCGAGGACGACCAGGCCGACATCGCCTGTCGCCGCACCGCCGGCGACGTCTGGATCGCCAACTACAACGCCCCCGGTCAAGTCGTAATCGCCGGGGTCCCCGCAGACATCGACGAGGCATGCCGGATCGCCAAGGAATCAGGCGCCAAGAGGGCCGTGCGGCTGCCGGTGGGCGGAGCGTTCCACACGCCGCTCATGGCCCCGGCCCGACGCCGGCTGCGAAAGGCCATCGACCAAGTCGAGTTCCGGCCACCGGAGCAGCCCGTGTACGCCAACGTCGACGCCACCGCCCACCATGATCCCAGCGACTGGCCCGAACTGCTCGGCGCGCAACTCTGCTCCCCGGTCCGCTGGCGCCAGACCCTGCGAACGCTCTCCGAAGACGGTTTCGACACCTTCGTCGAACTCGGACCGGGCAACGTGCTCACCGGCCTCGTGAAACGGACCCTCAAGGGCGCCAACCGAGCCAACGTCGCCGCACCAGCCGACCTCGACGGACTGCTGGAGTCGCTGGCGGTTCAACTGAGCACCGAGACCCCCGCCCTCGAAGGAGAGCACCTCTTCGCCACAGAACGGCTCGTGGTGTCGCCCGGCGCCGGCGTCTTCAGCCTGGCCCCCGGTTGCGAACCGGGCCGCCGAGTGTCGGTTGGCGAGGTGTTGGGTACGGTTGGAGATCAAGAAGTCGTCAGCTCCTTCGCGGGAGAAATAGTCGGGGTACTTGCTCTCAAGGGAGAACGCGTGACTTCACGGCAACCGATCGCTTGGCTGCGGGTCAACTGATGGCGATCCGAATCGCCGGGATAGGCACGGCACTGCCCTCCAAGGTCCTCAGCAACGACGACCTCGCCGAGACGATGGACACCAGCGACAAGTGGATCCGCGAGCGTGCCGGGATCGCCTCCCGCCACGTCGGCGGGCTCACCTCGGAGATGGGAGTCGAAGCGGGCAACAATGCCCTCAAGGCCGCAGACCTCACGCCCGATGCCATCGAGCTGCTGCTCCTGTCGACCAGCAGCCCCGATCAACGGTTCCCGGGCACCTCAGCCCAGATACATGCAGGCATCGGCCTGGACTGCGGCGCTTTCGATGTCAACGCCGCATGCGCTGGCTTCGCCTACGGCTACGTGGCCGCCTACGGCATGATGATGCTGCCCGGCGGGCCGGACCGGGTCCTCAACATCGGCAGCGACGCACTGTCGAGTTTGGTCGATTGGGAGGACCGAGGGACTGCGATCCTGTTCGGCGACGGTGCCGGAGCGTGCGTCATGGAACGTCATGACCAGGGCGAGTTGCTGGCGTTCGACCTCGGCGCCGACGGCAACCTCGCCCCGATCCTCTACTGCGAGCACGGCGACACGATCCACATGGCCGGCCGCGAAGTCTTCAAGCGGGCCGTGCGCGCGGTCACCGCCTCAATCAAGAAGACCCTGAACCAAGCGGGCCTGACCCCCGAAGACGTCGACGTGGTCCTGTTGCACCAGGCCAACATCAGGATCATCGAAGCTGTCTGCGACCGCACCTCGCTGCCGATGTCGAAGACCCACAACGTGCTCGAGACGACCGGCAACACCTCCACGGCCACCATCCCGCTGGCGATGGAACGGGCCGAGTCGGCCGGTGCCCTAGCGCCCGGCAAGATCGTGCTGATGTCGGGTTTCGGCGCGGGGATGACCTGGGCGACCCTGGTGGTGCGCTGGTGAGCCGGGTCGTCCTCGTAACGGGAGGCAACCGAGGGATCGGACTGGCCACCGCCAAGCGCTTCTGCGCCGCCGGGCATCAGGTAGCGGTGACCTCCCGCTCTGGTGCCGGCGATGACCTCGACGGGCTCTTCGTCGTCAAATGCGATGTGACCGACAGCGAGTCTGTCGATGCCGCGGTCAGCGAGATCGAGGAGTCGCTGGGTCCGGTCGAAGTTTTGGTGAGCAACGCTGGCATCACCCGCGACGGCCTGGTGCTGCGCATGGCCGACGATGACTTCAGCGACGTGCTCGACGCCAACCTCACCGGTGGTTTCCGCATAGCCCGACGGGTCGTCAAGCAGATGATGCGAGCGCGTTGGGGCCGGATCGTCTTCGTCTCGTCGGTCGTCGGGCTCGGAGGGCAGGCGGGTCAGGCGAACTATGCGGCGTCGAAAGCCGGGATCACGGGCTTGGCCCGTTCACTCGCCAAGGAGTTCGCCGGGCGCAGCATCACCGTGAACGTCGTCGCACCCGGCCCGGTCGACACCGACATGCTGGCAGCCCTGAGCGAGGCACAACGGACCGCGATGCTCGGCATGGTGCCGGTCGGGCGCCTCGGGGAGCCCGCTGAGGTCGCCGCGGCGATCGAGTACCTCGCCTCGGAGGACGCCGGGTTCGTGACCGGTACGGTGCTTGCGATAGACGGCGGCCTGTCTATGGGCTGATTGTCTATGGGCTGACCTTCCATGGGCTGACCGCTTCAAGCTGGATAGCCTCATAAACCCACACAGCAATGGAGAAACCAAGTGAGTGACAACTTCGAACGATTCACGAATTGTGCAGTGGATGTCTTGTCGGTCGACGCCGACCAGGTCGTCTTGGACGCAACATTTGAGTCTCTCGACGCCGACAGTCTCGACCTCGTCGAACTGGTAATGGCACTCGAGGAGGAATTCGATGTCAACGTCGAAGAAGAGGAGCTCGACGGGGTCTTGACCGTCCGGGCCGCCTACGACTTGATCCTCTCCAAGCTCTGATGCCGTCTCGCCGCGTCGCCGTCACCGGCATCGGCGTCGTCGCCCCGTGCGGAATCGGAGTCGATGCCTTCTGGGACGGCCTGTGCTCCCCCGCGCCCGTCGGGCCGCGGGTGCTCGAAGACTGGGACGCCTCGCCATATTTCGAGAATCCCAAAGAGCTCAGGCGCTGCGACCGCTTCACCCAGCTCGCCGTGGCGGCTGCCTCCGAGGCGCTGGCGCAAGCCGGTGAGCTGACTGTCGACCCGGTGCGCCGCGGCACCTTCATCGGGACCGGTGTCGGCGGAATCGAGACCCTCGAGACACAGATTGAGGTTCGGCTCACCAAGGGCGACCGACGCGTCTCGCCGTTCCTGGTGCCGATGATAATGACCAACGCTGCCTCGGCCACCCTGTCGATGCGGCACGGCTGGCAGGGCCCCTGCGAGAACACCGTCACCGCCTGTGCCGCCGGGACCCACGCCATAGGCAACGCGGCACGCCTCATCAGCAACGGAATCTGCGACGCGGTGCTTGCCGGAGGCAGCGAGGCCCCCTTCACACCGACCGCTGTCGCCGGTTTCACCAACATGACCGCACTCTCGGGCAGTGGAATCAGCCGCCCCTTCGACCCGCGCCGGGATGGATTCGTCATGGCTGAGGGCGCCGCGGTCCTGGTGCTCGAGGAATGGTCTTTCGCAGAGGCGCGGGGTGCCGCAATACTCGGAGAGATCCTGGGATCGGCCTCCACCGCCGATGCCCACCACATCACCGCGCCCGCCCCCGGTGGCACAGGTGCCATCACCTGCATGCGCCTCGCTGTCACCGATGCCGGTCTCTGCGCCGACGATGTCGTCCACATCAACGCACACGGCACCTCGACGGACAAGAACGACGCCGCCGAGGCGGCAGCCATAGCCGAGATCTTCGGCCTGCCCGGGCCGATCATCACCTCCACCAAGGGCGTCACCGGCCACGCGTTGGGCGGTGCCGGCGCCCTCGAAGCCGTGGCGGTCCTGCTCTCGATGGACCGTCGACTCATTCCGCCCACCGCGGGCCACGAGTCACTCGATCCGCAGATGCCCGACATCGATGTCGTGGTCGGCGCACCCCGGCCGTGGGTCCCGGGCCCCTCGCTGTCGAACAGTTTCGGTTTCGGCGGTCACAACGGAACCCTGGCAATAGGCCCCGGTCCCGGCTGACCCGACCCCGGCTGACCCGACCCCGACGGCCCTGCGAGGCCGCGCGGCTAGACCTTGCACCAACGCCCAGAATCACCAGAACTACAGGAGGTAGGGGCACACGTCGCCGAGAGAGGATTGAAACCGGCTGGACAGGCGCTCTGCCAACGAAACTCGCCAGCCCGGTTTCCCCAAGACGTGGGTTGTGAGGCAAGTTCACAAGTGATGAGGCAAGTTCACAAGTTGTGAGAAACTGGGCTTGTGTGGCTAGGGTGGGCGGCGTGGACAACGAATCATTTCTTGGCACACCGTCGATCAGTCCGTTCTCGCCACATTTCGGCAAAAGCCCTCTGTCGATGGTCGGGCGAGACCTGATCCTTTCAAGTCTGGGCGACGGTCTGGTGTCTGGACCGAACGACAAACGATACACCAGCATTCTGTTGGGTGTGCGCGGGTCAGGCAAAACTGTGACGCTCAACGAACTCGAAGACCGGGCGGTTCGTGACGGCTGGGTTGTTCTTTCGATGGACGCCAGCACCGTCGGACTGCTGGACCGGATCGTCGGCGCTGTCGAACATGCCGAGCGGACAGTCGAATCGCTAAACATGAACCATACTCAAACGTTGCGGACTGTCGAGAAGTCCATCGGCATCAAACTGGGTCCCGTCGCAGGCCGGATCAGCACAACGCACAACCGCGACCCACATACACGCGTAGGGATTCGGGATCGTCTCGCAGGCCTTGCTGACGCAGCGCACAGCAACGGAACGTCTGTGCTGTTGAGCGTCGACGAGATTCACAGCATCGACCCGGCAGAAGCACGGCGCTTGGCCAACGACCTGCAGCACATTACCAGACGGGAAGGCAAGCCTCTAGCGTTCGTCGCAGCGGGACTGCCGAGCGTGAAGCACACTTTGTTGAGAGACAGAAAACTGACGTTTTTAGGGGCTTCGCGTTTGAGGTCGGGGTCGGTGGGGAGGTCTTGCGCGCAGGTCCGCAACTGGTTGCGTCGCCCCACAGTCGCCGCGATCGGATACTGGGGGCAAGGCAAGCCACCTAGACGCTTGGCCGAGTATCGGGTGGCGCGCTGGCAGCCCCGTATCCCGCTGGACACTATCCACGGGCTGCCTGTGTGGAAACCCGAGACACTGCTCGCCTTCATGTGCTATCGAAGCAAGATGCGACGTGTCGCTGTCTAAACCCTGGTCAGGCACTGAGTGTGTCCGATCTGAAGGAGCGTGCCTCGGAAAGGTCGAGATATTCGATGGATGAACTGAGTGTGCCATCTCTAAGGCGTTTACGCATCACGCCGATCGCCTCGGGATTGTTGTCCACTAGCACAAAACGCCGACCGAGTTTCGAGGCGACCGCGCCAGTTGTGCCGCTTCCCGCGAAGAAGTCCAGAACCCAGTCATCCTCCCGGCTGCTCGCTTGCACGATACGCCTCAGGATTCCTTCGGGTTTCTGGGTCGGATATCCCGTCTTTTCTTTGCCAGTTGGTGAAACTATCGTGTGCCACCACACATCAGTCGGTAGTTTGCCTCGAGCTGCTTTCTCCGGTGTGACCAAACCGGGTGCCATGTACGGCTCCCGGTCAACCGCGGTATTGTCAAAGTAATAGCTATCCG
>MKWU01007756.1_pt1 | contig 10051 bp, 11 predicted proteins | sample 809101 | NCBI WGS metagenome assembly MKWU01 (sample SAMN05860141, study PRJNA318959) | sponge metagenome | host: Aplysina aerophoba | place: Slovenia: Piran, Adriatic Sea, Gulf of Piran | collected 2013-05-07
CATGTTAACAGCAATGTGGTGACAGAAGCAGCACATCATTGTTACATCACAGCACACCCACACCACCTACATGCGATTGCTCATGATCAGCTTGTGCTGCAGATGTGGTCTGCTAGTTAGACTTTGGACAGCTGGAAAAGAACTGCTCCGGTGGTCACAGCATATGGAAGTAGAACAGTTTTGCTTCCTTATCTTGTTCAGCACAACAATGCATGAAGCGAACAGAATTGCACTCCCGTGCACAAACACACAAACGTGCACGCACGCACGCACGCACTCACACACACACACACATGCATGCATGTACACACACACACTCTTTCCCAAACCACAGACCACCATGTCCTCACTTACACTACACACAATTGCCCGCTTCTCCCTCACGCACCACTCTCCTGGCCTCTCTTCAGTATCTCTGCAAACACTCCTCTGTGTGACCTCCCATCGGGGTGGGTAACCAAGCAGTCCACATCACCACATGTTTCCTTCCCCCGGCGGTATGAACCACAAGCCATTACCTCGAGACTGCTGTCAAGGCCATGAGCCAGTTCACGTACCTGCAGGCAGACACGACAAGTCACAACTCTGTAACCACCAGCCAAGTCACAATACCTGAAGAGGGCCTATGTGTGCTGAAACATTCTGTTCATTTGACTCCTACTACGCCGATTGCTCGCAAAGTCCCCCCTCCCCCCCCATTCAGTTCAGCCAAGGGAACCCAACTCTGTATGCTTCATGGCGTAACCACCCACCAACTGAACGGGAACGTTGTTGAGCAATCACGTAGCAAGGAGTAAATTGGAGTGAGACATTTCGACCTCGAGGGTCTTTGTCAGTCACTAAACTCAGTATAGTAAATGACAAAGACCCTCGAGGTCAAAACATCTCACTCCAAATTACTCCTTGCTACGTGATTGCTCAACAACTTCCCTGTTCAGTTTAGCTCTCTCTCCCTACAAAACGCAGCCTTGCACCACCACAATGTGCAGCCACATGTCTATGGAAACAAGTCCAGGAGCACCACTTTATTGACTTAGACAGGTTGTGCAGTACACAGCACAGAAGGAGGACAACTACACGCATACTGTAACATAAATTACTGCGTCTGCTTATCAATTAATTTGCAGTACTATATATACGTACAAGCTTTATCACACATTTAGTAGACTTATTTTCACTGTATTCCTAAATAATTCAAGGGAGTATGAAAATCACTTCTTACTGCTCGCTACCGGACGAAGGGCGGCGCTGTGCTTGAATGAACCAAGGGGACACATCTACTCTGGATGGTCGATAGCTTGACTGGGTACAATGATCGAGTAATTGGTTACCACGATTGCACTCACGCTATTCGCTGATAATCGGTATCTCTTGCGGTTGTGTCATACTTTCTCATTGCTATCTGTACACTCCGCAGAATGCAGTTGACCGCATGCATCCCTTTCACAGACTCGAATGAAGAAATTAAAACCAAAACCATTAACAGTACATTCCCAGTAGCTGGTTAATTCAATTTCTACATCACACGACAACCACACACCTTTCCTGTGCACTGTAATAACTGAAACAACCAATCCAATTGCTACTCGCCACTCTTATCCAGGTCACAGCTCACACAACATGCATGCATGCATGCACACTTCACGCTGCACACACCTGTCAATTTCAGAAGCAAGCAGCGGTCGTCATACTCCTACAATCAGTGGAGCAATAGAGTGAAGGCTCACATTAAGAAAGCCTAACAAAGCATAACTGTAAACCTCTTACGGAGTTCTGCAACCAAGCCAACGTTGTAATTGATGACATGGAAGAGTCTTTGACAAGTGTCCATTCAATGTGAGGTGTGCGTGGGATAGGTCTACAGCTTGTGTGTGTGCATGGCTATGTTTCCAGGTCCATTCCTACCAGCTCATTGTGCTGAAGGGGTAACCTTAATAATAAATACAATACACTAAGGGGTAACCTTAATAATACAATGCACTACACTAAGGGGTAACCTTAATAATACAATGCACTACACTAAGGGGTAACCTTAATAATACAATGCACTACACTAAGGGGTAACCTTAATAATACAATGCACTACACTATAATGCTTACAGTTTAATCCTGGTAAATCAATAAACTACGTACACCAAGTCCAATAGAAGACATCGCAATTATAACAGATTCTCAGCCAATTACAGTCAATTTCAGGTTGCTTGTCCCATCGCAGAAAAACAAAAACCAAACTGACCAATCAAATTTTCCGTACTGGGTGATGTTTTGGTATAGCTTGCAATTGATTGGTCAGTTTGGATTTTCGTTTTCTGCAATGGGACAAGCAACCGTAAATTGACTGTACTATTCCTCATGAAGATTAGAGCACCTGAAGCAGACACCATTTGAGCTCACTCGCCTGCCCTTTAAGAGAAGTGTCATACCCTTGTTTCTACTTAACAGGTATCCTTGATGCCATGGCTCCCCTGTGAAATCAATTAGCACCGCATTTGACCAGCTAATACAGCCAAAGCTATTCCCTAATTTGCCACAGCTACAGAATAGTCAAGTTATCAACTGACCAAAATGCCTGATTCCTGTTGCCATAGGTAGCCACAGACCAGCTATGTTGGCATGACTACGGTAAACTACATTGCCACAGCTATGTACAGAATGGCAAGTTACAGGTTGACCAAAATGCATTGCTCCTGTTGCCACGGCTACAGAATAACTGTGTTGCTGTAACTACTGATGGTTTATGCTTCGACAGCTGCTCTCTCTTCTTACACTAGCAACAGATGTTTGTATACATGAATAATTACACACTACACTATTTTTATATACAAAATTGCCCAAAATAGTAACTGCACATGTGACACGAGTGATGTTTGTTTTAAAGAAATGAGGCATAACCCTGCCCATTCAATGAATCACTCATCCCCCTCGTGTTCACAGGCATGCAGACCTCACACAGACAATGGCCACATCCCACAACTATTGAACTCTCACATGCAAGAGCACACACTTGCACACATCCCATTACATGCCTTTCATGCCAAATAAACAACCTGACTGCCAACACATACTACACTACCAGCTGTGAAGGTGGGAGAGAACAGACAGATCAAAGACAGCATCAACACAACCGTCTTTGATGTTTACAACGATAAACTTTGTCGTGTGAAAGATCTCTTCTCCTCCCTCACACGACAATCGAAACACACCACTAGCTATTATCAGAACAAATGGAATGTAGTCAGACTAACAGAGCTGTTGTGGGAAGAATGGGAAAACAGCCTGTTCACTTGTTGGGATCAATTCTGCATGACTATCATATCTTGCAGTGGAAACCCTCTGGTACACAATCGCAGCATAAGGAACACCGCAGAGGATGGTCACACAATGTGCAGTGACAAGTCATGCAAATGTCAGTTGATGACCGTGTCATCCCTTCTGCGCTGCATGGTCATGCATGGTACACTGAAGCCGGAACCGACATCATCAACTACATACACATGTTATCAAACATTGAGTTCGACAGTGACACTTGATGGCTGTGGGAGTGACAATTGCAGTGAAAATGACGAAGGTGAGAGTAATGTGACTAATATGGCATGATGCTGATGATTACAATGAAGTTTGCAATGCCACAACAGTAGAGACAGTGAAGATTGGTGAAGATGACAATGGCTGAAAATGATTATTATGATGATGACAACAGTGAAGATAATGACGATGACAATAATGATGCTGCTGCTGCTGCTGCTGATGACGATGATGACGGTGATGATGATGATGACAATGATGACAATAGTAATTATAGTAATAAAGTCATTTACATGTTAGTTACAAATTGAAGTGCTGTAAAGACCTGAGTGGCTAGGTAGACTTTCTGACTGCTACCTTCATCAGTGAATGAAGGTCACTGATGAAGGTAGCAGTCAGATACCAAAATGTCTGAACAAGTATTAATCTTTTGGCTAGTGTGCAACAAGTGACACATGAAAATTGAAGTGCTTTAGTTTTTTTTTTGCACTAATGGATAAGAGTAAGGACTGTAATGATTTATATATATATTATACTGTAGTCATAAAATGTATTGCTCACTCATACAGTACAATACGTATGATTATAATAATATTGACACTGCCATACCATACATATGTGTGCATACTGCACGTCACATAAACCACAGCTCAACCATGGCGACCATCGCACAGAAGTACGGCTGAGATGTCCATGAGAACCAGAAGTATCAAATAGACACCAAATATGTACCAAAGTCAACAGTTTCTATTATATGTGAATTCAGAGAAAGGTCTCAGCAATAGACCTAAACAGGGCGTTTTGACCGCACAAGTCCTTTTCAGCTTCTGGAGTACAGTATATGCAATGAATAGGTCTGCGTAGTTAGCTAGGCTATTGATCCAAATCACTTGTTCACTCTAGACTGATTGAAACAGTCAGTTTCTACACACGTATCATCTTAAGGAAGGAATCCTGATATGTGCCTATAAAACAGTCTCTGAAGACAATGCCTGTTAAAGACATAGAAAGGCTGGAAAAGGATAATTATTTCAATCAGGATAGAGTGAACAAGTGATTTGCACATCCGTGACACCTCTGAGCCTCCTGTTGTGTACGTACGTACGTACATACTCTATGTATGGGTATAGGTATATGTAGAGGCTCATACGTAGGGTATGTGTAGAGGCTCATACGTAGGGTATAAGTAGAGGCTCATACGTAGGGTATATGTAGAGGCTCATACGTAGGGTATATGTAGAGGCTCATACGTAGGGTATATGTAGAGGCTCTTACGTAGAGTATATGTAGAGGCTCTTACGTAGGGTATATGTAGAGGCTCATACGTAGGGTATATGTAGAGGCTCTTACGTAGAGTATAAGTTGAGGCTCATACGTAGGGTATATGTAGAGGCTCATACGTAGGGTATATGTAGAGGCTCTTACGTAGAGTATATGTAGAGGCTCTTACGTAGGGTATATGTAGAGGCTCTTACGTAGGGTATATGTAGGGGCTCATATGTAGGGTATATGTAGAGGCTCTTACGTAGTCACATCAAGAATAGACAACAAAGGCGTTCTGAGCAGAACACATATAGCATACTTTGAACTACAATGCAGGATGTTTTGACAAGGATGTCTTTGTCAACTGCACTGTACATACAGCACACAGGGGGAAGGCAACATATACAGTGTTGTACATTAAATAGGCAAGCTGTTGTGTGACACATGGGTATAATTGAAGATGAAGTCTGACCCTACACTCCCACCTCTTCGATTGATTATAGCATTCCTAACACAATGTATGCATGAGCGAAGTGGTCCTTTGATGGAAGTCTGCCAAGTTCCTCATAACCACTCTCCAGCACACCTTCACACATTCTTGCAGCAGAGCCAGTACACAGGGCAGCCAAGCCTTGACCTGGCACTCACTCAAAGCATTCCTACAGAGCCAAGCACCCCTCACACAGCACACTCCCACCACACTGCAGCCTTTGACCAGAGGTGGGATGAATCAGCCGTACTGACGGTGCGCCTCTTCCTTAGCTACTCACGTAATGGCTCACTTACACACCACAAGACAGTTTACTGTTGTCAAGTGACAAATAATGAACCAGAGTTAGACATGTGGACCATCACATTCAACGGCTCACTTTGTTTTCAATCTCTGCAGCTTCAGAGCGTGGCATCCTCTCGACAAAGTCATCGTAGTGCTTCATCCCAATTTGCTGGACACAAGTCAATTTACCGCTCTTCCGAAGGTCATCCAAAGTGCGATAGCCCTTGAACAGAGGAAGGCAAGGAATTGTTAATGAAGTCATTTCCGTATGAACAAAGTACTCTAAGGAGAGACACAAACACACAAGCCCACACTCCTCCCCTCCCCCACGCAGAGGTACACACACACTGTGCCTGAAACCTCGCCCTGATAGTGCTGCAGTGGCTCACTGCTGGTGTGTGTAAGACTCACAAACTCTACCACTAAGCACTGCCAATACAAATTTCTAGTTTCGTATTAGCGTTAGTGTTAGGGTTAATTTATATTATACGAGCTAAGCTTGCAGATTCAGCAGGGTACGTACATGTGTGTGGATGTGGATGCAACGTCTTTGACACATCATTAGTTCAGCAAATCTGTGTGGTTAGTTATGCATGCTAATGTTGTTGTAGCGTTTCGCCAACGCCCTTGCAGTCAAAGACGTCTGCAGTACCCGTGTATGAACAAATGCATCCACAACTGTCCCAACGTTTGATACAAGTGGACACACAAAAGATGGGAAGTTGAGCACAAATCCAAACACATGACGACCGAGCATCCATCACAGAGTCCTCCTGGTCTTGAACTGCATCCAATACTGATGGACATGCATATACACAACTATGTGAATTTACATGTCCATCAATACTACATAATTACATACATAATAGATATTATCTGCATACTTCTAAAGCTGTGGTTGGATCAGTTTGTACATACTTACTGCATTAATAGGGTATTACAATTAATGTCTGTCATCTGCTAATAGAAGGCGTAGGGTGGGGGGTAGGTGGGTGGGGAAGAGATAACTCATTCGGAGGAGATGGGAATGGTGCCATACAGATATTTACCGCTTGTAGATTGGTCTGACCTCAGACATATGGCTTTTCCAGGAATTTGCATGCAGATATAATCAAATTTGCCGTAAGTGACTTGTAATTACGGCAATTACCCTATGTTTATAGATCAACAGCGTCTGTAGCCGTGCAACAGCAATCAGCTAGTTTCCTTTAAGTCTGACCAAGATAAACATTAGACCACACTGCCATTGCTAACTTTGATAACTTCCTCAGTTGAAACTATCAGCCCTGGCATAAATGCGGTAAAGAATGCACTGGTGAACAACAGACATGTGCGCTGTGGTTTGATATTATAATTTGTGGTGGCAAAGAATGGCGCACAAACAAGTGTGTCAGATACCCCTGGCATTTTTGATACCATTCTCATCACAATGGACACAAATACACCAAACCATGGAGGTATTCAGAGACAGACGAAACTGTTACCCACGCCCAATGTACTGTACTATATAGGAAGAAGGCATGCCCAAGAAGCATGCTTATTGGTGAGAGGACCATCGCCACCATAGAGGGCTATCGAGGGGGCTATTGATAACAAAACTGTTTGACAGAAGGGAAGAGGAACAGTGGATTAGTTCCAGTAACTTGGGCTGATCATCCATTTCTTGTGATCAAAGTCCAACAGGAGAGGAGTGTGCTCAGCTGCTTCCTGTCATCGCACAAGTGCACATCATTTCTCCTGTGCTACTCCCTCAATGCATGCATATACACTGCACGTGTACATAAACATGTGGTCTTTGCTGATATACGCTGCATGCAAATATGTAGGGACTTTCTCAGCACAAACCGTATGTGTGATCTGCACGTGGATTACACCGCACACCAGCAGTGGACAGTGGATTACAATGTCAACATCACCATTGGATCACCAATTATGAAGATCAGCCAAAATTTGGTTACAAGCAAACATGCCCACCGATTCAATCTTATTAATCTGCATGCTTAACTCTTTATGACCAATGACCAACCAAGTAAGCAAGGCAAGTGCTCTTTCTGTACAGTAGGTCTTCCCTTTGATGGGTTCACTGAGATAAGCCGACATGTGAAAGCCATGAATGCTAATTGGGACACGAGGATCCTAAGCACTACATAGACACAGTTGGAGTACAAAGGAGGCCCATACAACGCCTGCCCCTCCCCCACAAGAGTCAACCTGACAGGTGTACTCAGATAAGGGTCTCTACTCTACTGACCCGTTGCCACTTGGCAGTGCAATTACACTGGCATCACATCAAGCGAGGACAAACGAACACAACACTTTCAAGTACGCTCTTTAGTCAGTGAAGAATTCTTTAAAGATATCTGTGGTTACTCTCGCATCATCGATAGAGTGACCGGGACTGCCAACTGCAGGAAACCCACCCACTGCAGATATTCACGTGTAACCATGGCACCAGGATGGATGGAAGCTAGCACGGATGGAGCACTGCTTATAACCTATTATACATTATGTATACAATAGTGGGACGCAAGTGTCTAAACAACTGGCCACCCATGGGACCCCCAGATCTGGCTGCTTTAACAAGTGCGTGCACTGCAGAGGTGCAATAAAAAGCGTTGACACGTACATGCACTCCTATGCACATGCAGCCCCTCCTCACCATGGCCCACATACCACTGTACCCACCCAGGAGCTGCACATGGACAATACTTTACGCACATACGTACACGTTCACTTGACACTTGAACGTGAGTGAATATACGAAATAGCAGAGTCCCAAGCAAATTCTCTGTTCGCACGTGTCATAGAATCCTGCATCCTATAGGTGCATAGGTACTGTAATTGCACAATTACGTAAATGCAATGCAGCAATAAGCAATCGGGACTAGAAACCCTGAAACAACTGTACTGCAAACACATATACGTACGCATGTACTTTCCATAACGTGAACGAGCCCAAACCAGCACTAGATCGTTCACATACACGTGTACTGATCTGAGTTAGACTTGACACCACACAGTCCAGGCTGGCTGCAGTTCTAATCCTAGGTACAGCAATTTAAGGGCAAGGCTGTGAATTGAGTCACTGTGTACAATGACATACGTACATACCACTGCAGCATGCTTGGGCTAAGCTCAGCTCAAGCAACACTGAGAATACATTCAAATACACACACACCTTAGCCACAGTACAGTTATACAGAGTTATTGAGTACGAGGAGCTACACCTATGCAGGTGCTACCACAGTGACCACTATAGACAATGTATCAACCATTGCAGTGGAGGCACACAGGACAGCACGTCAGATGAGGCAATGTGTCTATAGCTGGTGGGACTCGCCCATCAAGCTCTGGCAACATATTTGAACCACTTTAGATGCACAAACACATTGACAGGCCTCATCACATTAATTGGCTGAGGAATGCACATAAAGGCATCATAGATGGGATCCACAACAATCACTATCACAATCAATCATGGCTCAATTACAATACAATTAGTAATCATCCATTACATTAGTGAGATGGTCAGCGCAAACACACAACAACAGTATTCAATGTTACAGATAGCCAGGCAGGCCAGAGAACAAAAGACTTAAAGAATGGGCTCAAATGTACCACACAGACGCCAAACTTTCCTACCTGTGCATGAGAATTATTCTAATTGTGCTGGTGATGATGCTAAGCATGCATGGACACTTTGAAGCCAGGTGTGCGGTTCTCAGTGATAATTCAGTGGTTACAACTTATGACATCACATAATAGAACCTCTCATACACCTGTATACCTACAGCCAATTACAAACCGTTACATCACCAGTTATCACCTCTACACATCTGTGCAATGCGAATAATTGTAAAGGCAATTCAAATTCATTTTAGCCAATCAAAAGGCCTCAAACAATTCATAGCCTTTTGCTCTTTACACACAAGTGAAAAACCACACTCTGCTGTCTCACACTGAAACACAATGGGCCACTGTTTACTACACATGTCACCAAGGTGTGAAAGACCAGGGCTGGTTCCTAAAGCAACTTGCATTGTCCTCACCAACCTGGTGGGTGGTGTACCCCATAACAATGCACTTGTTACACTGCAGGCTGTTGGACCTGCTGTACACAGTAGTTATGAAGAATACACACAGCACAGACAGGATCAAGTGTAACTGTCCTGCATTGACATCAAGAGCTTAACAAACAATTTGATTGGTCTGCTCTGTGGGATGGTACAGTGAGTGTGACACTGGGTTCAAGTGTACAGGTCTGCAGTGTAGGGTGTAGCATGAGCTGTAGCCTATAGCTTGTAGCTTGCAGCAAGAAGCATGATCTGCAGTGTAGGGTGTAGCATGAGCTGTAGCCTATAGCTTGTAGCTTGCAGCAAGAAGCATGATCTGCAGTGTAGGGTGTAGCATGAGCTGTAGCCTATAGCTTGTAGCTTGTAGCAAGAAGCATGATCTGCAGTGTAGGGTGTAGCCTGAGCTGTAGCCTGA
>MKWU01007757.1_pt1 | contig 10050 bp, 2 predicted proteins | sample 809101 | NCBI WGS metagenome assembly MKWU01 (sample SAMN05860141, study PRJNA318959) | sponge metagenome | host: Aplysina aerophoba | place: Slovenia: Piran, Adriatic Sea, Gulf of Piran | collected 2013-05-07
GGCCGTGTCCGGCGGCGCCGCGCTGCTGGCCGCGCTTGCGCCCGGTGCCCGGCTTCTTCTGCTGCTCGCTCCTGCTGCCGTAAAGCGCCTTCGACAGGACGCTCCGGGTCGAGCGCAGCCTGTCGAGGTCGAGTTCCAGCTTCTCGACACGCGAGGCCAGCGCCGCGTTCTCGACTTTCAGATCCCGCACCTCGGCACGCAGCCGGGCATTCTTCTCCCGCAGCGACACGATCAGCTCGGTGGCCCGCACGACCGCCGCACGCAGCCGGTCGTTGCGTTCGCGCAGCCATGCGATCGTGCCCTCCCGGGTCTCCACCAGCCGCCTGGCCGCCGCGAGCTGCCGGTCGAACTGCTTGCGCAGCGACCCGGCCACGCGCTCGCCTTCGCGGTACACCTTCGCGATCCGCGAGCGCTCCCGGTCGATGTCCTGCTTCAGCCAGTTGATCTCGTCCTGGTGGCGCGCCTCGATCCGCTCCTGGTGCTCGTGAGACCGGCGCAGCGTGAGGCGAAGATCGGCGATCTCGTCGTCCTGGGACTCGACCCTGCGCTCCAACGCCTTCATGGCCCGCGACGCGGTCTTCGTTTCGGCCGTCTTGAGCTTGAACCGGCAGGTGTCGAGCCGCCTCGTCAGCGAGTCCGAAAGCGCTCGGGCGTCCCTCTCCGACCGACGCAATTCCTCGCGGTGCAGCTCCGCCACAGCCGCGCGGTCCCGTTCCTCCTTGACGCGCGCCTCTGCCTCTTCAAGCACAGACGGCCAGTCGAGCGGCTCGCACGCCGGCGCCGCCATGGGAAGCGGCCACAGGGTGTCGCTGCCCTCGGCCGGCGTCAGGTCGGTGCAGAAATCCGCGTCGAGAACCGCCATGCGCCAGACGGTAGCGCATGCGCGAACTAGTTACCAGTCAGAAAATCCGTGGAGGTCTACGATCCCCCGGGACCCGAACGCTTACCGAGAAGGAGTATTTCGTCTGGGACGACCAGCTCAAGGGATTCGGCGTCCGCGTCTACCCCAACGGCGGAAAGCGCTACGTCGCCCAGGCCTTCCGGCGGGGTAAGACCATCCGCGTCCAGATCGGGCGTTACGAAGCCCTCGCCTTCGAGCAGGCCAAGGCGCGAGCCCGGAAGGCGGTCGCCGACATCGACGACGGCAGGAACCCGAACAGGGAAATGGAGACGGAGCGACTGTCGCCGACGGTGGCGCATCTGGCGGAGCGCTTCCTTGAGGAGTACGTCCCCCACCACTGCAAGCCGCGCACTCAGGTCGAATACAGGCATGCCGTCAACCGCTACATCCTCCCGCCGCTGGGTTCGATCAAGCTGACGGCGCTGGCGCGCGACGACGTGGCGGCACTGCACCACGAGATGCGCGACAAGCCCTACCAAGCCAACCGCACGCTTGGCGTGGTATCGAAGATGATGAACCTGGCTGAGGCTTGGGGCCTCAGGCCCGACCGCTCCAATCCCTGCTACCATGTCCGCAAGTACAAGGAGCGCAAACGCGATCGCTTCCTGACCGGCGAAGAGCTTGCGCGGTTGGGCAAGGCCCTCGACGAGGAGGAATCGCACGCACCCGCAGCGGTGACCGCGTTCCGGCTGCTGCTCTACACCGGTGCGCGACTGTCCGAGATACAGACCCTGAAATGGGAGCATGTCCGCGGCAACCGCATCCATTTGCCGGACTCCAAGACGGGAGCCAAGACAATTCCCCTCAACCAACCGGCGCTTGAGGTCCTGGCCGCCGCCAAGCGCGTGGACGGCAACCCCTTTGTCATCGTCGGTACAGCGGAGGGCTCGCACCTTACGGACCTGCAGAAACCCTGGCGGCGGGTGCGCAAGGCCGCCGGCCTCGAGGACGTGCGGATCCACGATCTCAGGCATACTTTCGCCTCCGAGGCCGTGATGAGCGGCGAGAGTCTTCCGATGGTGGGAAAGATCCTGGGTCATACCCAAACCCAGACCACGGCTCGATACGCCCATCTCGCCGACGATCCCCTGCAGCACGCCTCCGAGCGTATCGCGACTTCCCTCAAGCAGGCGATTCAGCGTTAACTACCGGGGCTTTTCTCACCAACTCGGCCGCCGCCTTCCGATTTCGACGCCCCAGCGCAGTGCCCTGTATGCCCCGTCGCGCACCAGGCGAACGAGCGCCTTGGCCGGCGGTGGGTGTATCGGGCGACATGCCCGTCCCTCCACCACGCCCGGGGGCACAATCCAACGGAAATTCCGGTTCCGGCATTGCTGCGGAAAGACGGCGTTCGCCGGTCTCGCTGCCTACGGCGCCACGTCCGGCTCCCTTCATTCCTCCGGGACATGGCCTGGCAGGAGATCGCGCCATCCTCCGGCAGCGAGCGCCCTTGCCTTCAGGATCCAGCGCCGGACCTGCGAACGCATCCAGCTGTCGGAGCTCCATTCGGCTCGGACCCTTGCCTCACCCCAAATGTCCTCGGCGATCCGGCGCGGAGACTTGTTCTCCTCAAGTCCGTCCAATACCTTCATGAGTGCGCTATCTTTACCCTCCGGACTCGCGGCTTCCGAGGAGGGGGCACCCCACCCGATACCCGCCACAGGTCCTCGACCCGCGCGACCGACGCCTCCAGCGGCAGGCTCAGGCCGAGCTTCGCCATGATCCCGTCACCGGGCGCGAACATCCGCCCCGACGGGACCAGGATCTGCAACAGCGCGTCGCCCAGCTCCACCTTGAGGATGAACCGCCCGCTCATCAGCCTGAGCCCCTCGACCCGCGCGCCGGCGTCGGCCAGCAGCGGCAGGAGCGGCGTCGAATCCGGCCAGGGATCCGGGTCGGGCTCGCCGACCAGCATGCGCGTGCCGGACCAGAAGGGCGAGCGCCACGCCGTGTCGTCGGGATCCTCCCAGACCGGCAGCGCCCAGTTCGCCGCCGTGAGATCGGCCTCGGTCTGCACCCTGAGCGGAAACGCCGCCACCTCGAAGCGGGGCGAGCCGGCATGCTCCGCCCACGCCGCGCGATAGCCGGGGTCTCGCCGCATCCAGGCCCAGGCACGCGCCCCCTGGATCAGATCCGTGTTCTTCTCCTTGCCGCGACCCATGTCCTGGCTTCCCGCCGAGCGCGCCGCTAGAACCGCGCCGTCAGCCGCAGCCCGACCTCATGCTCGGGCGGCGTGTCGTCATTGGCGCTCTCGCGCCGCTGCGCCTCGAAGGAGAGATCGAACGCGCCGCCGTTGCTGCTGGACCCACCGCGCACCAGGCGCCAGCCAAGGATGTAGTCGCGCCCGGTGTTCGACAGGCCGACGCCGACCTCCGGTGTCCAGGTGAAGCGGTCGCCGAACGCGGACAGGCCGTAGCCGAGCCTCAGTTCCAGCCGCCGGCTCCTCAGCCCGTTGGCGCCCGAGCCGTTGTCGTTGGCGGCAAGGCCGCCGAGCGTGGTGCGGGAGAGGAGCGCATCGGCGCCGCCCGAGGACGACCCGCCGATCGTCTGGGTCAGGCTCAACCTCGCCCCCCGGTCCGAGGACGGCTTCTGCCGCCACGCGAGCGCGCCCGAGAAGCCGCGCTCGCGGAAGCCCTTCGACTCGTGGGAGAGCAGCCCGCGCCCACGCAGCTCGGCCTCCAGGCCGCGTGCCGGGTCAGAGAGCGTCAGCCCGCCGCCGAGATCGAGGCCGAAGCCGGTCTCGGCGTCACCGCCATCGTGGCGCAGCCCGACCTCCAGGCTTGGTGTCAGCACCGTCCCGCCGCCGCCCAGTTGCAACGGATGCCTGGCCTCGACGCCAAGGCGCAGCCGGGTCACAGTCGCCCGGGCGGGCTCCAGATTGCCGCCGTCCGCGCCCTTGCCGCGCCCGGAGGCGGTCTGCACGACCATGGCGTCGGTCTTGCCCGTCAGCGTCAGGCCGTCGCCGCCGCCGTCGAGCAGCGTACCGCGCAAGCCTGTCGCCGCCATCCAGAGGTCGAGGTCGGCACGCATCACCGCGCCGTCCTCGTCCGTCCTCGGCAGTTTCGGGGTGACCGTGAGCTCGCCCGCGCCGTAGCCGGCCGCACCCCAGGCTTCCAGACGATCCGTGAGCGCATGGCGCGCCCAGGGGAAGAGGCCGGTGAGAGTCGCCTCGACCCGGCCGCCCGTCCCGGACCGGGAAGCGCCGTTCCCGGTGGTGGGCGCCCAGGCATAGCCGCCCTCGCCCGTGCTGTGCGAGACGATCAGCCCGGCGTTCCAGGAGCCTGCCCCGGACCCCCGCATCCAGTCGACGCCCAGCATGCCGGTCACGACCTCGCCGTCGAGGGTGAGATCGCCCTCGCGGCCGTCGAAGCGCGACACCGCCGCCCGGCCCCAGAACGAGACCAGGTCCTTTACCGCCGTCTCCGCGGTCATCGCAAAGGACGAGCCGGTCAGCAGGTCGCGCGGCGCCACCGCGCGGGACCCGCGCCGGCGCCCCCCTTCGGTGTCGGTCTCGCCTTTCAGCCACTCGGCAAGCCGCAGCGCCTCGCGCCGGGCGTCCTCTTCCCTCCGGGCGTCGGCGTCTTCGCCGGAGGCCGTCTCGGCCCCGATCCGCTCGCCGGCGAGGCTCATCTCAACGCCGGGCGCGGGCGCGGCGCGCATCCGGCTCTCCACCGCCTCGAGCACCTGCTCGGCCGCCGTGCGCCCGAAACGGGCGATCCACGCCTTCGGGATCGGTCCGTCGTTGAAGATCGTGCCGATCCCCTCGGCGTCGGAGATCACCGCGCCGCTTGCGTTCGAGATCACCACGCTCACCGTCTCGCTGCCTTCGTCATGATCGTCGGGCAGGATCCGGACGTTGACCCACTTCACCGTCTCGCCCGGCGCGAACGTGAGCGTGCCGCTCGTGCGCACATAGTCCGCGCCGGCCCGCGCCGTGCCATCGCGCGTCGCATAGTCCACCGTCACCGTCCCCGCCGCCGTCTCGCTCAGCCTCACGTCGAATTCCAGCGGGTAATCCTCGCCCCGGTCGAACCGCTCGCGCGTCGGCTCCCGCTCTCCGCCGGCATAGGCGTCGCGCACCGCGAGCGACGGCAGCCCGGTCTCCGACAGTCGGGCCTCCGACACCGCGCCCGCCACGGCCACGGTGTGCTTCTTCGGCGCGGGATACCCAAGCACGTCCTTTTCCTCTGCTTCGCGCGGCACGTCGTGCCATTGCGTGCAGGTCGCCTCGCCGGCAAACACGCAGGCCGCCTCGTGGCTGCCGACCTCGGCCGTGCCGATGTAGACGGTCAGCCGGCGCGCGCCGGTCGGATCCGCCGCGCCGTCGCTCTCGGGCGTGAACACTGCCGTCGTGCGCGCAACGCCCTCGGCCTGCGACCGCCCGGCCGCAAAATCGACCCGTCGGTGCGATACCTGCTCATTTGGGAAGGCGCTGTCTTCGATCGTGACAATGGCGTAGGCCGCCTCCCCGTAGCCGCCGTCGCGCGTTGCGACGATTTCGAAAGGCTCGCCCTCGCGCGCCCCACTCGACACCGAGAGCGCGATGCTGTACAGCCCGCCGCGCACCCAGTGCTCGGGATAGCTCTTGCCGTGCTGGGCCACAAACGTCCGCAGGTCGATATCGCAGGGCAGGGCCATGCCGTTTCCGTCCTGCTGGCAGCCCGCTGCGTAGCGGATCCTGGCCCCCTTGAGGTCGAGTCTCGCAATGCGAATGCCGTCCGGGTCGTTGTCGCCCTTCGCCACCGTCCAGGCAAAGGTGAGCGTATTCACATCCGTGAGGTCCGCGTTCCCCGGCAGTACGGCCCGGCGCGCGCGCTTCCAGACATCGAGCACCAGCTCCGGACGTCCGCCCGAGACCGTCACCGCCTGGTCGAACGTCAGCGTGAAGGTGAGCGTCGCGCCTCGTCCATGGACCGCGTCGTCGGGCACCCGCTGCCGGTCGTAATAGGGGTCGCGCCGGCGGAACGGGCCGGCGATCTTCGCCCCCCCGGGCGGCGCCGCCGTCGTCTCGACCGTCATCACCACCGGGCCCGGCGGCGGGGTGTCGTCGCGCACCGTCACCGCAACGTCCGAAGCCGTCACTGACCCGTAGCCGCCGCCCGTCACCTTATGCTTCACCATCGCCGCGTCGTTCACCGCATCGTCGTCCGCCGCCGCCTCCACCGTTACAGCCTGCGCCTGGTCCCAGTCCGCCGCCGTGAAGGTCAGCGCACCGGACACCGTCACGTCCGCGCTGCCCGACATCGACGGCGTCACCGTCACCGCGCCCGACGGCTGCGAGTCCAGCACCACCGTGTAGGTCCGGCTCTCGCCCTCCGGCACCGGCAGCGCCGTCGGCGCCACCGTGACGCCCGGTTCATCGTCGTCCTCGACCGTCACCGCCACGTCCGGAGCCGTCACCGACCCGTAGCCGCCGCCCGTCACCGTGTGCGACACCGTCGCCGCATCGTTCGCCGCGTCGCCGTCCGCCGCCGCCTCCACCGTCACCGTCTGTGCCTGGTCCCAGTTCGCCGCGGTGAAGGTCAGCGCCCCGGACACCGTCACGTCCGCGCTGCCCGACATCGACGGCGTCACCGTCACGTCGCCCGACGGCTGCGTGTCCAGCACCACCGTGTAGGTCCGGCTCGTCCCCTCCGGCACCGGCAGCGCCGTCGGCGCCACCGTGACGCCCGGCTCGTCGTCGTCCTCGACCGTCACCGCCACGTCCGAAGCCGTCACCGACCCGTAGCCGCCGCCCGTCACCGCGTGCGACACCGTCGCCGCGTCGTTCGCCGCATCGTCGTCCGCCGCCGCCTCCACCGTCACCGTCTGTGCCTGGTCCCAGTTCGCCGCGGTGAAGGTCAGCGCCCCGGACACCGTCACGTCCGCGCTGCCCGTCGCCGACGGCGTCACCGTCACGTCGCCCGACGGCTGCGTGTCCAGCACCACCGTGTAGGTCCGGCTCTCCCCCTCCGGCACCGAAAGCGTCGTTGGCGACACCGTGACGCCCGGCTCGTCGTCGTCCTCGACCGTCACCGCCACATCCGAAGCCGTCACCGATCCGTAGCCGCCGCCCGACACCGCGTGCGACACGGTCGCCGGATCGTTCGCCGCGTCGGCGTCCTGGGCCGCCGAGACCGTCACCGTCTGTGCCTGGTCCCAGTTCGCCGCGGTGAAGGTCAACGCGCTGCTCACCGTCACCTCCGGGCTACCGCTCACCGACGGGGTCACCGTCACGTCGCCCGACGGCTGCGTGTCCAGCACCACCGTGTAGGTCCGGCTCGCCCCCTCCGGCACCGGCAGCGCCGTCGGCAACACCGTGACGCCCTGCTCGTCGTCGTCCTCGACCGTCACCGCAACGTCCGAAGCCGTCATCGATCCGTAGCCGCCGCCCGACACCGCGTGCGACACCGTCGCCGCGTCGTTCGCCGCGTCGGCGTCCTGGGTCGCCGAGACCGTCACCGTCTGCGCCTGGTCCCAGTCCGCCGCGGTGAAGGTCAGCGCGCTGCTCACCGTCACGTCCGCGCTGCCGCTCACCGACGGGGTCACCGTCACGTCGCCCGACGGCTGGGACTCGAGCACCACCGTGTAGGTCCGGCTCGTCCCCTCCGGCACCGGCAGCGCCGTCGGCAACACCGTGACGCCCCGCTCATCGTCGTCCTCGACCGTCACCGCCACGTCCGAAGCCGTCACCGATCCGTAGCCGCCGCCGGTCACCGCGTGCGACACCGTCGCCGCGTCGTTCGCTGCATCGGCGTCCACGGCCGCCTCCACCGTCACCGTCTGCGCCTGGTCCCAGTTCGCCCCGGTGAAGGTCAGCGCGCTGCTCACCGTCACGTCCGCGCTGCCCGTCGCCGACGGCGTCACCGTCACGTCGCCCGACGGCTGCGATTCCAGCACCACCGTGTAGGTCCGGCTCGCCCCCTCCGGAACCGAAAGCGTCGTCGGCGCCACCGTGACGCCCTGTTCATCGTCGTCCTCCACCGTCACCGTCCCGGCGGTCACCGTCAGACCCTGGACCGTCCCGCTGACGCGCACCGTCTCGTCGTCCTCGTCGATGGCGTCGTCCACTGGGGTCAGGCTGAAGGTGGCGGTTCCCGAGGTCTGGCCCGCCGCGATCGTCAGCGTGAAATTCTGAACCGGCGCGAAGTCGCCGGCTGACGCCGTCCCGGCCGAGACCGTCACCGTCACCGCCGTCTCGACGAGCCGCGGCGCGCCGTCCAGGGTGCCCGTCAACGTGATGGTCGTTGCGCCGGCATCCTCGTCGACCGTTTCGGGTGACACCGACAGCGCAACACCGCCCGACGCCGTCTCGTCGTCCGACACCGTCACCGCCACGTCCGGGGCCGTCACCGACCCGTAGCCGCCGCCCGTCACCGTCTGCGCCACCGTCGCCGTGTCGTTCGCCGCGTCGGCGTCCTGGGCCGCCGAGACCGTCACCGTCTGCGCCTGGTCCCAGTCCGCCGCGGTGAAGGTCAGCGCCCCGCTCACCGTCACGTCCGTGCTGCCCGACATCGACGGGGTCACCGTCACCGGGCCCGACGGCTGCGAGTCCAGCACCACCGTGTAGGTCCGGCTCGTCCCCTCCGGCACCGAAAGCGTCGTCGGCGACACCGTGACGCCCTGCTCATCGTCGTCCTCGACCGTCACCGCAACCTCGGGGGCCATCACCGACCCGTAGTCGCCGCCCGTCACCGCGTGCGACACCGTCGCCGCGTCGTTCGCCGCGTCGGCGTCCTGGGCGGCCGAGACCGTCACCGTCTGCGCCTGGTCCCAGTCCGCCGCGGTGAAGGTCAGCGCCCCGCTCACCGTCACGTCCGCGCTACCGCTCACCGACGGGGTCACCGTCACCGAGCCCGACGGCTGGGACTCGAGCACCACCGTATAGGTCCGGCTGTTCCCCTCCGGCACCGTCAGCTCCGTCGCCGATACCTCGACACCGCGTTCATCGTCGTCCTCGACCGTCACCGCAACGTCGGGGGCCGTCACCGGCCCGTAGTCGCTGCCCGTCACCGCGTGCGATACCGTCGCCGCGTCGTTCGCCGCGTCGGCGTCCTGGGCGGCCGAGACCGTTACCGTCTGTGCCCGGTCCCAGTTCGCCGCGGTGAAGGTCAACGCGCCGCTCACCGTCACGTCCGGGCTGCCCGCCACCGACGGGGTCACCGTCACCGGGCCCGACGGCTGGGACTCGAGCACCACCGTGTAGGTCCGGCTTTCACCCTCCGGCATCGTGAGGGCCGCCGACGAAACCTCAACACCGCGCCCGTCGTCGTCCTCCACCGTTACCGCAACCTCGGGGGCCATCACCGACCCGTAGTCGCTGCCCGTCACCGCGTGCGACACCGTCGCCGCGTCGTTCGCCGCGTCGGCGTCCTGGGCGGCCGAGATCGTTACGGTCTGTGCCCGGTCCCAGTTCGCCGCGGTGAAGGTCAACGCGCTGCTCACCGTCACGTCCGCGCTGCCGCTCACCGACGGGGTCACCGTCACCGAGCCGGCCGGTTGAGACTTGAGCACCACCGTGTAGGTCCGGCTCGTCCCCTCCACCAGTGTCATGGCCGATGCCGAAATTTCGACACCGCGCTCGTCGTCGTCCTCCACCGTTACCGCAACGTCGGGGGCCTTCACCGACCCGTAGCCGCCGCCCGACACCGCGTGCGACATCGTCGCCGCGTCGTTCGCCACGTCGGCGTCCTGGGCCGCCGAGACCGTTACCGTCTGTGCCTGGTCCCAGTTCGCCGCGGTGAAGGTCAGCGCCCCGGACACCGTCACGTCCGCGCTGCCCGACATCGACGGCGTCACCGTCACGTCGCCCGACGGCTGCGAGCCCAGCACCACCGTGTAGGTCCGGCTCGTCCCCTCCGGCACCGAAAGCGCCGTCCGCGACACCGTTACGCGGCGCCCGTCGATGTTCAGGATCCGCACGGACGCTTTGCGCGAGTTGCCGCCCGCCGGAGTGACGCCTTCGAGAAAGTCGTACAACTCGTAATGGCCGCCCAGGTTCCCGCCCTGCGTTTCGCCGGACCCGTTTTGAAGCTCGAACGTCACCTGGCCCGCCTCGCCGGGCACGCCGTCGTGCACTGTCGGGACTTCGACGACGATCTCGGTTGCGCCCGGAGCGAAGGATTTTGTTCCGCTCGGCGGAGATGCGACGTAGTCGCCGATAACGGCTG
>MKWU01007759.1_pt1 | contig 10047 bp, 6 predicted proteins | sample 809101 | NCBI WGS metagenome assembly MKWU01 (sample SAMN05860141, study PRJNA318959) | sponge metagenome | host: Aplysina aerophoba | place: Slovenia: Piran, Adriatic Sea, Gulf of Piran | collected 2013-05-07
CCCTCTTTTTTCTTAAAACCTTAACCTTGCCCCCCCCCCCCTTTTTAAATACAGCACTGCACAATGATCAAGAACATGCACTTTACAGTATGTACTTAAGCGCCTATGCATGCATAATAACATGCAATTTTGAGTCCATAAGCATCCATTAGAAGAAGGGTTGGCTTGAGAAGGACAGTACATTCTTATGGTTGGAATGAAGCCAACCAAATTCAGCCACAACAAAAGTGCGTAATTACCTATATGACAGTAATGTACTAATTAAATGCATAGCATAATTTTGGTTTGGTCTCAAAAACTCTTTAGCACACAATAACAGTTACTAACCTTCAATGGAGCATTTGATGCTATGCAAGCATTTTCTGAAGTACTTTTCATAGTTTATGTTACATTACGAAACAACCGTACGTAGTTCACTGAATATATATATGCCGTTCTGGAGTTTTTGAGAGTTAGCCCTAAACCTTCCGGAATTCCATTTCCACATAAAACAGCCAGAGAATATGATGCTTTTTCTTTTGTAAGCCGCACCTTTGTGGAAGTCACCAGCAGCAATGAAACACAGCCACTTACTACCAATAATCATCATACGTACAATCATATGCACTGTCAAGTATAAATCAAGACAGCTAGTCTCATGTGCCAGTCCTTATCTTAACTTTGCTATTATTGCACAATAATAGCAACTCAAAGGTAGGGGCTGGCGCATAGTACTAGAAGGCCTAGCTCAATGAGTGATCAAGCTATGAATCTGCATATTAGGGTAATACAGTACCTGGCTACTCTGCTATGGACAGGAATGTAGTATAGTACATATTCTCATTGCGTAATTGAAACCTGCTGCTTTCTGCCCACAATCTATCCAAATAATACACAATCAGTTAGTGATTCTGAGCACTTGTGAATTAGGTGTCATATTCTCTCACATAAGTCCAAACGACACTCACTCCTGCATCATTATACACCTGCTTTGTCCATTGGCAGAAGGATAAGTTGTCACTCAGGCATCGCAACCCATTGGCATGGCCCCTGCACCAGACAAGCAGAGAATACCAAATCAATATATTTGGAGATACAAATACAAATTATCTATGTAACCTAAAGACAGGACCATGAATGACAAGTACACAAGGCAGAACAGCTGTCTGCGGCTCTTCCATCTTTGTTTGTTGGATCACTAGGGAGGCCATCACTGGTTACCACAAATAGGCCTTTGGCCCTCTGGCCATGGATCAGTTTCATTGACCTTGTTAGCTTGGCATCCAGCAATCCAGTGATTACTGCCATTTGTCACAACTTCAGTATGCTTTTATTGTGGCCCATCAGTGTGGCGCACTGATGGTACGTACGTAGATGCTGGATGACTGGCTGCTTCTGTATATAGGTATATGGCAGGCGCAAATAATATGTTTACATTTCAAAGCGAACTTCTCTGCAATACTTCCGCGTGAATTTAGGGCCAACTTTGCACAAACTTCGGGCCAACTTCACACGAACTTTGGAAAAAAACTTGGTCAAACTTGGTATGTTTAGAGCAACTTCGTATAACGTTCAAGGCAACTTCCCACGAACATCGGAAGGAAACTTGGTCAAACTTCATAATGAAGTTTGGGGCAGTTTTGTATAAAATTGAAGGCAACTACGTGCGAACTTCGGGTGATCATTCATCATCTTCTCATCTACCAATGTTCTTACTTCAGCTGTTATCTTTGTCTTTCTCCCTGCACCTTCTTGTCTACCAATAGTAAGCACTCTTCATATATACTTCTACAACGTATAGACACCTTGTCTTGTGTCTTTACAATCTTGTGCTTTGTACCTATCTTGCCAAAGACTGACAATTCTCTGCCGTTTGTACTCACTGTACGAAGCTATGACACTTGCGATAAATCGATCAACTCTCCACTTCCAAAGCGACATAATAACACGTCTGCACCATAGCAACATTGGTACAAACGATCGACCAAACCAAACCACCCCAACTTCGTATGAAGTACTCCACAACTTTGTAAGAACTTCGCCCCGACTTTGTACGAACTTTGCTCAGACTCCGTATATGTACTACATACATACTCCACACAACTTCGTACTAACGTCGCCTCAACTTTGTATGAACTACGCCTGAACTTTTGGGGGAAGTTCACAAAGAAGAACTTTGCATGAAAACATAATTTTTGCGCCTACCGTATATCCACCCCAAGTGAAACACTTGTAGTTCAACAGAAGCAGGTAGAGGCTATCAGTCAAACTGTGACTATAGGCAAAGAGGGGGTAGTACACTGTGCCCAGAGTGGGGCGTTAGTGACAAATGGCTTGCTGAATGAAGTTGAATGTGTCTTAGTCCATTCCAAACTGCTATGCACAGCCATACAAATAAGTACCCCCACACAGTATAAGGAATGAAAATCTCACATGCTAGGCTTACGGGATATCAACCTCAGGAATGACTCTGATTCCTCTGTTTTTGGCATACTGCACAACCTCCCTAGCCTCTTCCTGAGTGTAGTACCTGTCACTTTCATCGTAGCAGGAGGTGAGCTGAGGAAAGCTGGAAAGTGTAGTGTTAATAGAAACACTTCATTTTACAGCAGAACTTTAGGTACTTATATAACACGAGTACAGAGAGCAGCATGGAGCTCTTCATTTGGCATTTCAAATGTTCAACACAATGGGTTGAGTAAACCCAAAGTGAATGAAGTGGCTTACATCTGGTACTGATACAGATACACTTTGTCTTCATATATGGATACACTGTGTGATAGACTATTTCAATTCAACAACCCCACAAATTATGGCACACGATTGTATCTACATTAAAGGGAACGGAAAGAACGTACACTTTGCTTTCAATGCTGAAGACACAGTTGTCTGAGATGTGCCAGTGAAACACATTCATCTTTACATAGCTCATGGCATCCAGGAAGTTCAGTAGCAGCTCCTTTGGGACAAAGCGACGCCTGACAACATGTATACATGGAGAATGTACATACATTGCGTGGGGTAGGATGGAGAGTGTGTGTGTGTGTGTGTCCCACCAATTCAGAAAGTACTGCATTTCCACTAGCAGAAGCCTTTACCCGGTATCCAGCATGAATCCTCTGTGTCTGTAGTCAGGGTGGTCCTCAATGTGAATGTGAGAGTGTCCAAAACAGCCATCAGAAAACAGTTGACTCACAGTCTCAAAGCCATACCTACAGGACAGGTATTTTAAGAGCTTGTGGGGATTCTGACCCAACTCAAACTGCAAGAACACATCAACAAAGCACTCTGGCCTGTGCTATATAGTGAAGGAGTTTGCGATGTCCATTGACCGCAATAAAATGACACATTTCGTGCATTAATATTGCTGTACACCACTCATTTCTATGCATTTCAGGTTTCATTTCCATAGCTAGCTACAACCAGTACCATCTGCTACATAGAAATTGACAGTGTAATACGACAGTGGTGTGTGGTAGCCAGCAAGTCCTATAGTGTTCGCACAAAATTCATAGTGTTAACCAAGCTTGTTCTATACATGCCTGAGATATATAGTGGTGGAAGACCAGAGAGGGTGAAAGATACCAAATGCAATATAAAAGCTACAGATTAAAGATCTCACGGAATTCACTAGCCAAATTCAACCTGTTTGGCTAGTGAATTCCGTCAGATCTACCTATGGCCCAACCTAACCAGACAAGCTTCTTCAAAATAAAGCCAAAGAATAACAAACAAATAAATGGAAAATGTATGGACCAGTACGTGTAGCCATGAATGGGACGCATACACACCAGTGCACACCATGCTAATCGTACTGAACTCACAGGGCTCCAAAAGCAGTTTCAGCATGAATCACAACACCGGTAGCAACATCAACAGTGACACTGTACTTATATGAAGTGTTGAGAGACAAGTTTTCATCATTTCTTTCTACAGCAATCACAATTTTTTTAACAGTCCCATCTCCACATTTGGATTCAGTGTGCTTCTTAGAGATGGATTGAAAAATGGAATGGTAACGCTTTACACCGTCACTTAGAATCTGGGACTGTGATGTGGTATGTATCACAAACTCAGAGGATAAGCTCAAAGTGAAATTATCCACAATTTGAGAAATCATCTGGGGTAGAGGCCATACTTTGATGGTGGCTGGCAGATGAGTCCAGCCTGTTATCTCAAAATATCCTGCTGCAGTAGTAATTCATTGTGAACAAGAGGGAGAATAAACCGATGACAGCATTGGTACGTGCATAGTATATGAACACGACTAACTAATTACTGCTGGTTTATGTCACCTGGACAGACATTTACCCGTGAGGCTTTAGCACCCTGAATACTACATCTCAAGGAAAACCATACTGTAATGATCTATAACGCAAAAAGTAAAGTCAATCCAGGACATGTACCTACAGTAATTAATAATTATGATTATCAATGCAGCTAGGTATGTACACATTACTACGCAGCACGAGTGGGTTGGACATCACCAATCCGGCTGTGTAATATCATAGGCGTACGATTCATCAAACATTTGTGGAAATTTAATTGACCAGATAGCTATGCAACAACAGCTGCTAAACGTAGAATCCGAGTGTTTCATGTATCTTACAATCTTTCTGTGGAGTCAGGAACCAGAACAGGTATCCCAGTAGCATCGAGCAGAAACAAAGCACGCTGAAACGGAAAGGTCTTCTCCAACGAATACCCATTGCGATCCAGATCTGGTTCTGAGCGTAGACCTTCGACCCATAGGCAAAAACAAACTATGATCAGTCGCCCATGGCGTTAAAACCCAGTTTCGTTCCCGTTCAGGATTAGATTCACCAAAATGGATGGTACATAGTATGCAGCTGGTTAGCTACTGACCTTAGAACAACCCGGGGGCTGTCCTAAGGGACGGTCTAGCTAGCCAGACTACAAAATGAACGAGTTAGGTACACCACAGATACGTACGTGACGAATTAGTCCAGTGACCAGAGCAGCGAACTCGCAACACGCCATGGAGTCGTTTAATGGTACAACCTGTACCCGTGCTTCAGAGCGTACGTACGATTAGTGTAAGGAAGGAGGAGGATGGATGGATGCCAACACAGTGACATAGTAGAAGATCCAGAGAAGGCGGACAAAATGGCAAGATTGGTAGCAATTGCTGGAAGACAAAGACCTACTATGATAGCGATGGTCTTCGGCGTGCACGGAAATAGCAGGGCAGGGTTCGCAGATATCGATGCTTAATAACAGACTCTGTTGTTAGTGTTGAGTCTCATCCTGAAGTCGGGCAATTTTACAGATCTTTTAGAGTTGATGCCTTACGGATGGCAGGCGGGACTATTTTACGGAACGGAACTGGGGTCTAAAATACGGAACGGAAAGGGGGTCTAAAATACGGAACGGAACGTATTTATACGGAACGATATAGAAAGAATAGGACACACCGCACGGCAATAAGTACTGCGCAAAGCGCAATTGCATTGCATCCTTGCTGGTATAATAGCTAAACTACGCATGCTCACAGCTGCACTGACACGTGCTGGTTCAGGCACACCCCCTTAGTACGTGCTAGCCTGAACTGCAGTAGCTAGTTACGTAGCTACGTAGCTACCCCCATTCAGTTTTTTTAGGGTCTACACCGTATATATAATTAGAACCAGGCACACATGCGCACTGCCTGAGATATACACATGGTAAATAAAAAACACCACCTATATATACTTCAAGTCATTCAGTGGATTAGACAGTCTATTGGAAGCATCTACACACAAATTCGCGTTCATTGCATTACCTGCAATCAGTTCAGGATATTTGGTGTCCCAATTCCTATCTATATGCAAAGGCAATGATGGAGGGAATTCGTCTTCCTAGCCACTCAGGTCTATATCGTATTTTCATTATCTGACAGGTCAGATCAGCTGAAGTTCAGCATCATGCTACTGCAGGAGCTGAACATCACCACATTTGCACAAGCTGCTGGGGCTGTCCTGAAGAATGTTGTCAAACAAACAACTGCAGCTTACAAGCAAATGAAACTGCCAACTGCAGCAACAACAACCAGGTACAGTGACGATGACAAAGTACAGGAAGTTGATGAGCCAGTGAGACAACTACCACCAGAGGGAGTGACAAATGGGGGGAGTGATCCTAATGATGCAGAAATGTATACTTGAAAGTAGCCACCAGCACCATACTGGATCCAGGGTTGGAGCTTTGTCAACAGGACAAACCACAGTTGAGAGAGGGGGCCTGGCTAACAGATAAACATGTGAGCCCGTGCAACAAGCTGCTAAAGCAACAGTGCCCCAACCAGAATGGATTCCAGGTCACGCTTGTCCTAGCTAAAAAGTTGATGTACAGGGCGCTCTAACACAAATTTTGACGATTGCTAATGTAAATAATCTACACTGTGTAGCAAACAGTGGCTGCCCAGACAACACCATCAATTAATGTTTATGACAGCTTGCCGACCGTTTCACTGGGATACGAATCTCTAAAGGAGCAAGTCGCTGCTATTATATGCATTAAAAATAAGTTCTTTGAAATTTGTTTCATCAATGTGCAGCAGCAGTGTGACAGCTGTGATTGTACACTATTTGCAATCGCAAATAGCACAGCACTGGCGAAAATCCCCATCGAATACGTTACAAGCAGAATTGAGCAGATGTGGCAACACCTTGAGGAATATTTCGAGGCAGGAGCAATGCATCTTTGACCAACACAACATGATGCAGCCAGCAATCAGTGCAACTTACATGAGGGCGAGGTTTGTAGGATGAATTGTGGGCCCTCACACAAGTTGCACTGATTGCTGCATTGTACTGTGTTGGTCATATCTGGCCAGTGGTGGCGGTGGTTGTAGTTGCATGTAGTTGCGCTGATGTGCTCGCCCTGACCTTTGTACCTTGCATCCTGGCCTTTGCACCTTGCATCCTGACCTTTGCACCTTGCATTTGTGGTGTTTCCCACTTTTCACTGGTGCAAGCCTTACACTTGCACAGGTGGTAGTTGTCACCAGTTGCAACTTGCGTTGGTGGTGATTTTTCATTAAGCCACTATATCTCAGACAGTCCACTTGCACATGGTGGCATCACCCTCTGCAACTTGTGCTGGTGGTGCTTTTTCATCCAGCCACTGGCGCAAAAACTGCACTTGCACTCAAGCAACTGGCACTGTGTGGTGCTGGTCAATGGTGGTGGTAGTTGTATGTGGAAGTGGAGGTATATAAATATGAAACCTGCACTGACACTTGAGCAACTTGCACTGTGTGGTGGTAGTCTGCGGTGGTGATAGATGCATGTGGAGGCGGAGGTGGTGTGGTTGTAGCTATGAGACAGTGATGGTATATTTAAATAATGGTCATAGTATTTATTGTATATAGAATACAACATGCAGTGTACACTGTTACACATACACACACAGACACACACACAAACATACATTCTTGTGTACGCACAAACACACGTGCACACATATACGAGTAGCTGCATGTATACTCTTCTCACTTGTACATCATACACACACAGACACAGACACACACACACACACGCACACGCACGCACACACACACACACACGCACACACACACAACTTGTAGTTGTATTTATCACAGCCAGACTTGTTCATGGTATATAGACAATTCTGGCAATGGTCCATAGCCCCATGCACGGGCTGAGACATGCAGAAGGAAACAACACTGTTAGTCCCATTGACAGCAAGTACGCCTGCCTTGTATTTGTATTTATCACAGCCAAATCTGACTACGTGGCCCCCATTGAAAGGGTGAACCAGCAGGAGGCAACAAGCTAGATTGGTGGTCCTGTTGGCAGCAGGGATGCGCCAGCCTTATCTCCACAGCAGCATGGCCCCTCAGTGCAGTGGGGTACTCACCTATGGGCCTGCAAGACCCATGAGATGAGGGAGGTGGGATACGGCCTTGAGTGATGGCATTGATCAGAATATGCACGCACGCACATACATATATACTGCACATTGTCAATACCTATGTATACTGTAGTAGCACGAACATGCATTGGCTGTAAATACACTCGAGCAACCACCGCAGGCACGCCGGACAACTGGCAATTCCTATATTATGGGTCCTATATATTGAGAGGGCCCTCGGTCGCTCTTGAGCAGCAAGCGCGCTATGTATGAAGATGATTACAGAGATCGAGAGGCAACGCGTGTGCGCTAAGCATTTCAGCGCTTGGGATACTTGGCATACCTTAGCGGCCGTTGATCAAGGCGGCGCTGACGAAGTCTGCACCGCTCCGGTTACCTTCCGAGGCAACGGGCGGGACCAAGGCAGCAACTGATATCGCGCTTTCCGAGAAAATATTACGCACCATGTTGGCCCGTAACTAGCCACCCAAAGACAGTTCTCATTTGAGAAAGTCGCTTTCAAAAGTCGCCCGCCATATAAATACCTCGCACGCAAAGCTTTGCTAATACCAGTGCAATATAAATGTAAGTACAATTATACTACCGTAGTATCTATATTTTTAAGAAATGGCCATTAGAGAAACCTTGTTATGAAGCAGTCTTATGGACCACCTCACCATTTCTGCAAATGTTCATTGCTACGTGCCAACACTTTTTCGTATTAATACGACGCTATCTATCAATATTAATGTATCATACATGATGTGTTATTCTATGGGAGAAGTTATTTGGCACTTTGCCTGGGATTTGTAGGAGACAAAAGGCCTATTAAAAATTTCAAGGCCATTAAATTCCCCATACTTTACTGGCATACTAAGTGCTAGGCCACCAAGCCGTCCAGGGTCCATACAATTACATTATATTATATTGTACAAGCTAATTACTTTAGATTAGGATTTGTTCCAACTTGCACGTATACTGCATATTACATAGCCCACCAGGGCAAGGACAACAGCAGACGTAACCAACACGCTCCCATTTGTTCCAGCTTCAGTGGTCTGGCCATGCAAGTACTACAGGCGAACACACTGTTGCAAATGCGACTGATGCCATTTCTCATACATCAAAGCTCCGGCCAGATTTTCTGGAGATGTAGGCCTGAAATGGCAGACTTAACTAATCTCGTGAAAGGGCCTCCAACTCCAACGATAAGTGCTGGAAAGTGTCATAGACATCTTTCCATGCACTGTTGCATATTCACATGGAAGATCGAACGGTCAGCTGCAGTGTCTGGAGTACAGTCCATACTTCTGTCTCAACGGTTGCATCTGCGCTGTTTTTGCCATGATATGTCATATACGTACAACTGCCACCACCCTACAGTGCATAGACAGCATTCATCGACCCTTCCTGCCTACCATCCATCAACCATTCTCAAATTAAGACACATCTATGTATGTATGGTGCAGATAAGATAGGCATGTGGCCGCACATCTGTGCAACACATAAACTTTGCTTCAACAGTGTAGGTACAGTCACATACAAAAAGGAGCTGCAGGTTTAGTCCAGTTAGTTAAGCAGTTGAGGTGGATGCAGTTTTAGACTCTTCTCCTTCCATGACTTGCGGGGGCGCAGGAGAAGGCTCCTGTTCTGACGTCTCTTTCCTCCTTTCCTTAGTCCCTTCCTTGCTGGAGCGAGAGTGCTCGGGAGAACGACTTCTTGAGCGGCTTCGATTGCGTCTGCGACTGGAGAGAAGAGGTGTAGTACATAGTATGTGCTACAGGCATCGTGACATCAGTCATCCATCTATTCTCCCCACTAGTTCTCCTTAATCCAACTAGTAAACGTACTTACATACTTAAACTTATTTAGCCACATGTGACATTTAGCCGTGTCACTTTAGAGAAATGCTGTTATACATACGAGTACGGATATGTGGTTGCATACTTGTATCTCTGATGTACTCTTTTTCATACTAACCTATTTACTTCACATGCAATACAGCTATATTCAATAGCTGTCTTTGATGCAGCGTGAATATGCTGCACAGAGTGACAACAGTTTGCATGCTGTTGGAAGTTATAGTCCAACACATGTGCATGCATGTACGTATGTAGAAAAGGGATTGACTAGTATCTGAACTGCAATTACCTCCATACCCCTACAGAACATGTCAAGTGTAGCCTGCAGTAT
>MKWU01007760.1_pt1 | contig 10046 bp, 6 predicted proteins | sample 809101 | NCBI WGS metagenome assembly MKWU01 (sample SAMN05860141, study PRJNA318959) | sponge metagenome | host: Aplysina aerophoba | place: Slovenia: Piran, Adriatic Sea, Gulf of Piran | collected 2013-05-07
ACCGCCGAGGCATCCACGCCAATGGCCCTGACGGCATCCACGAGCGCCTGGATGACCAACCGGGGCGTGCCGGCGAGGTTGAGGTCAACCTGGAACCCACGCACCGGATAGGCGGAAAAGAGCGGGTCCTCTCCGATGCCGATGACCTGGGCGCCTTCGGCGGGCTGATGCCGCTTTGGAGTCCAGGGCACGTCTGCCTCCAGCACCACCACGGCATCCGACTCGGCCAGCATGGATCCAACGTCCGAGCCGGCATACAGGGCATGATCCTTAGGGAAGTTGGCGTACAACGCTCCGGACTCGAACACCGCCATGCCCAGCAACTCGGCCAGTTCCACCAACGGAGCCACGGTTCGCGGGTCCTTGCCGCCACCGCGGGTTACCAGGATGGGATTGTTCGCGCCGGCCAGCAGGCGGCCCGCCTGCTCGATCAACTCCGGGATGGGCAGGCGGTCGACGGACTTCTGCTGCCGGGAAGCATCCCGGTACGACAGGCCGTCGATATCCTCCGCCAGCACCTCCCTGGGCATGGTCAAATACACCGGTCCGGCGGGCTGGGACTCGGCGATGGCGAATGCCCGATCGACTACGCCTTCCAGGTCGGACCCGTGGCGCAGTTCGTAATCCCACTTCACCCACTCCCGAACCATGGCCGCCTGGTCGAAGGACTCCTGCGCCCAGTGAATGCTTCCATCGCGGGATCCCCTGGCCTCGCCCTCGGTGATGGGAGTGCGGCCGGCGCTGAAGAGCATGGGGATGTTGGAGCGGGCGGCGTTGACGATGCCGCCGATGGCGTTGGCCGTGCCGGGGACGGTGTGCACCATCACCACCTGCGGCCGACCCGTAATCATGGTGTAACCGTGGGCCATGCTCACCGCGGTGACCTCGTGGGGCACGGGAATGGGCCGGGGCACCGGCAATTCCTGCACCTGCCGCTTGGCGTAGGCTTCGATGATGGGGGCGAAGTCCGTACCGCCGTTGCCGAAGAAGTAGTCGATGCCGCGGGCGGCCAGCAACTCCAGATAGGCTTCGGCGACGCTTTCCACTGGGGCGTGGTTGTACATTTGCATTCCTCTCCGGCAACCTTGATGGGAAAGTCCCACCATGGTGATGCGGCCTGTGATCCTTGTGGGATGGGGGTTTTTAGCCTCCCTGGCAATCCGAGGGCAATTGTAGCGGGCCGAGGGGTGGTTGGTAAGCCACAAAATATTGCGGCGATTGACCGGGACGGTGGCTCGAAATGGGCATGTCCCATGCAGGGGCGTTGCCGCGCCAACACGTCACGCGCCGGAGCAAGGTGGGTGGCGCTTGGGGCGGGACCGCAGTGAAAACGATTGTCCCCGTCGTACCGAGACGACGGGGACGTGGAGATGCCGTTGTGAACGGTGGCGATACGGTTGAGGCTGGCGTAAGGGTTCGGTCCACCCGATTAGCCGCAAGAGCCTCCGGGCTTTACTGCTGAACGTTGACGCTCACGGTATACGTGCCAACGGGGAGCGTCGAAAGGTGAGGCATGTAGGGCGTGTAGCCCGACACGGCGATGTAATGGGTTCCGTTGGCTTGCGGGGTGAATGCGACCCTGGTACCGCCGGATACCTTGGGAGGCAGGTGGTTGTTGGCAGTGTCGTCGATGAGCGTGCCAATATCGTCGTAGATGCCGGCGATACGGGGTTCGGGCAATTCGCCGGCCTCCGATGCCTCTCCCTGAATTTCAACCGCGTATTCGACTCCATCCTCCAGTTCGACGGCGAACCAGTCGGTGTCTCCCGGCCTTTCGATGTTGCCGAAGGCGGATCCGCCAACCAGCAACGCGCCCGGCGCCCGTGGATCGCCGGAGTGATCATCGACGGTGATCTCCATCAGGTCGAAGGTAAAGGTGCCGGTGTCGTTGGGATTTGGCGCGCCGGATACCACAACCTGGTAATCGCCTGAGGGGAAGTTGACCAGGAACAACTTGGCGTTGAAACCCTCGCCGCCGTCGTCGTTGCCGCCCGTCACGGGCGACAGGGTCTCCTCACCGTTCCTGGTAGAGGCGAAAAACATCCTGCCGTTCTCGTCGACGCGGTAACTTGAGCCGTTGGAAAAAGTAACGTCGGTGGAGGTGCGACCCGAAGCGTCATACCAAACGGGTTCCCAGCGCCGTTGGCCATCGGTTTCAAACCGTCCGTTGATACCCGAGATCCAGGGGTCCGAGAGCGTGCCGTCGTCCGTGGCGGCTCCCTTCATTTCGACCACGTAGGACTTTCCGTCCTCGAGGGTGATGTTGATCGGGACAAACTGCCCGGACTCAGCTATTTCACCGGTCATGCCAATGACGCCGAGCATGAATTCTTCGGGGTCGGCATTGAGGGCCGGATCGATGGACACGATGGATTGAGACGGCTTGACGAGGGATAGCGTCACGGTTTCGCCTTCTGACCAACCCAGCACCTCCGCCAGTCTCCAGGCGTGGATGTTCTGCCCAGATCCCAAGTCCGCCGCGTCGCTGAGCGGGAAGGACTTGTCGCCGAACTGGAACACCCAGTTATCAGGCAAGGGAATGTCCGCGGAGAAGATCAGTTGTTTGAAGGTTGGGCCAAACTCCTGCTGGAATATTCCCAGGATGCTGTACTGGACGCCGTCGTGTTCGAAATCCTTGACGTCCAGGTCGCCCTGCTCGCTCGGGGCCAGGTTCGGCGAATAACCCAGGTAGGTCTCGTCCAAGTCGCTGGCTTTGCCGACCTTGAGGTTGCCGGTCCAGATGGTCTGGACACCCGCTTGGTCAGCGGGCGCCGTATTGTACGGTGGTGTGCCGAATGGTCCAGCGTCCGGTCGACTGGCCGAGACATCTGATGCGTGGGTCAGGCTCGGACCAGGGCCGACCATGGTTACGAGCGCCGCCACCACCGCAAGAATACATAATGCGGCAGTGCGGGCCACAGCCTCACGCGGGGCGTTGCGGATGATTGAGATTGGCGTAGCTATGCGCCTTTGCATGGTTATCCTCCTTGCGCCGGCGGGCCTGAGTTATGGCTGGCCCGACCGATATACCCTTGAGCAGCAACACATCGCATTGCTCATATAAATATACGTTTGCGGACGCGTGCCGGATGGCCGGGGTTAGCGCGGAGGCTTTGATAACGGCAACAGTTTCCGTGTCGATGTAGCGGGTGGTCCACCAGGGCGGCATAGCAGCGGGGATGCATCAAGCGCCCAGGCGGCCAGCGATATGAACACCTCCCTTCGGGTGGACCAATCTTAGACTCGGCTAGTCTTCGAGCTCGGCTAGTCCTGGACGAGAACCTTCAGGTGGCCGGTCATGAAACTGTCGATGTCTGCGGTGTGGACTATCTCCTGCCAGAAATTGGAGCTGTCTTCGTCCGTGCCCGCGGTCAGCGTCACGGTCTGCGGAGTCGACCAGTTGTCCGTCGTGAACGTCAGCGTTTGATGGCTGGACGTCAGGTGCGTGGCCGGCGCGATGGACAGCGAGACCGTAACGTCTGCCGACGGTTGGGCGCCCAGGGCGACGGTGTACGTGCCGTTCCGGCCTTCCGGGATGGTGAGGCTGTACGCGTTGATTACCGGCCAGTTGGCGTCCGCGTCGGCGGGTTGGGTAGAGGCGTTGGTGACCGACTGGTTGGAAAAGTGCGCCAGCGGGTTGTCGGCGTGGTCCACGATGACGCCGGGCACGTCCCTGGCAAACACGTCGTCGTAGGCTATTTCAACGGGCTGGCCCTGCGTGATCTCGGAGTCCATGGCCAGCGTGAGTTCCTTGCCTGAAATCACTGCGCCATGCGTGTGGGCGCGGTGGCCGTCGACGTACACGTCAATCAGCGCGCGCAGGTAGACGCTGACGTCAATGCCGGCGAAGGCGCTGAGGGTATGCAGGGCGGGTTCCACCTGCACGTTTTCGCTGAAGGTGAGGATGACCTGCGAACCGTCCTGTGATGTGCGCGCGCTTTCGAGCACCGGGGCGACCTCGATCACGGGATGGTCGGCGAAAGTAACGGGCTCGTTGGTCAGCCCGGGTTGATGTCCCCGGAGATCAACAATGGACCCGGAGTTCAGATCGAGAGCGTCCCTCACGACGGCGATGCCGTCGGCCGCTTCGTCGGCGGTCTGGACGGTGTAGGCGAAAACCAGCGCCTCGTCCGTGTTGTCCGCGCCTTCGCTGTCGGTCATGCTCCGCGCCTCCCGGTATGCAGCGGTTTGGGTCGCGCCGTCCAGGTCAATAGTCAACTGGGGCGATCCGGTCACGGTTACCTGGTCGACGAAGTTGACCAAGAGCTCGATGGTGTCGCTCATCTCGTAGACGCCGTCCTCGCCCGGGTCGGAGCTGACCTCGATAGAAGTGATATGCGGCCTGCCGGCGACCCGATGCTCGGGCGCGTCAGCGAATCCAGGGAGGTACCCGTTGGCCTGATTTTCAGTGCCCGCCTGGTACACGCGGACGTTGCCGGTGAAGCCGTCCGGTTCGCCCGCCGGCAGGGAGACGCCGGTATGGTCGATGTCGGTATCCTGCACGGTGTAGGCGAAGACCAGCGTGTCGGTACCGGAGCCGCGTTGGTAGGTCGCGTTCCGCTCGTGGGAGTCCAATCCATCCAGATTGATGCTGATCCACGGCGCTCCCAACGTGGTCACCGGTTCGTCAAACACCAGGGCAATTTCTATTTTGTCCCCGTATCGGTAATAGGGAGGATGGCTAGGAGCGCTGACTATCTCGTTGGAGATGACGGTGGGCAGGGTTCCTTTCACACCCTGACCCGGCTGGTCAGCGAGGGGCGGGATACGCTGGTTCACGGCCACCCGAGTACGGGCCTCCCAGATTCCGCCGGAATCCGTGAACGTCTGCAGCGCAGGGACCGAAATACCGTTGGTGTCGACGTCGTCCTCATCCACCTTGTAGCTGAATACCAGCGTATCGGTGAGAGAGCCGTCGTAGAACTGGGCCAGTACTTCCCGGTCGCCAATCTTGACGTTGAACCCGGGTTTGGGCTGCACTGAAACAGCACGATCAAAGGTCAATGAGACCATGATGCGGTCGTCCATACGGTAATGCGTGCCGTTGGTTGGGTTTGAGGTGACCGCAATGCTTGTGACGTACGGTCGGCCGTCCACCTCGTGGTCGGACTGGTCAGCGAGTCCGCTGTAAAAGGGATTGACGGTGAAATCGCCGCCAACGTCGGTGATGGAGCCATCGCCGGCGAATCCGTGGGAATCCCCGGAGGCAAGGATGTAGCCATGAGATACGCTAAACCCATCGGCGTCCAGGTCCTCAGAACGAACCGTGTAACTGAATACCAGGGTGTCCGATCCGGAACCGCGATCGTAGGCGGCGCCCCGGTAGTCGTCCCCGATGCGCAGGTCGATCTGCAAATCGCCATCAACCTGGACGGCCCGGCTGAAGCGCATCTGGACTTCCAGGTCTTCTCCAAAGCGGTAGGTGGTTCCGTCGGCGGGTGAGGAGATGATAGACACTTCCTGCACGGTGGTTTTGCCGTCGACGATTTGTGCGGAGCTCGCCGGGAGCCCACGGTATGTTGCATTTACCGGCGAGCGGCCTTCCAGAGTGACGATGGAGCCGGAACCGCCGTAGTCGCTGTTGGGGATCTCGATGCCGTCAATGTCGAGGTCATCGCCGGTGACGGTGTATTCAAATGTCAGGGTATCGGTGCCTGTGCCGCTGACGTAGTGGGCGTTTCTGGTCGCGACCTCGGGGTCCTGCCCGAAGAGGAGACCCAGGTTGACCTGCCCATCCTGGATTGCGACCGCTTCGGTGAACTGCTGCTTGATGCGGATGGTATCGCCCCGAGTGTATTTGCGGTCAGTGGGCGTCGAATCAATCCAGGTTTTCATCGCGCCGGGTCCGTCGTCGTCTTCGATCTTGATCCGACAGTTGCCCTGGCCGGCTGCGCGGGAATCCGAGGACGCGTTGACCGCTTTCACGTTGAAGTGTTCGTCGAGTTCGCTGAAGGAGTCATTGATGGTGTGGAAGGTGCGGCCCATGCGCGCGGTGTTGGACTGGTAACGATTGCTGGCCTGACCTTCCCGGTGGAGCGGGCGGTAATCGGTTTCGTCCGCGGTGTCGGCCACGGTGGTCCAGCGAACCTTGATGGTTGACGCGTTCAGATGCGGCGGCTGTTCGGTGACAACGTGCAGGCGGAATGTGTGGCCTTCGGTCACCTTGTGGTCGGTGCACTCCACGTCGATCCACAGGGCGTAAGCGGATGCGTCGGGCGGGTCCTGGACTCCCAGGGCTACGAGGGATCCCAGTATTGCCAGCAGGGCAAAAACGAAAAAGCGGGAAGGTTTCAAAGCATGGATTATCTGACGCATTGCGCCTGTACTCCCAAGTTATAGGGTGAGGGCGGCGCAGGCGCCACCACGTCCGGAGGGAAGACGGGATGACGCGCCGCGCCGCCCAAGTGGGACCGACACAGGCAGCAGTTATTGAGCCGAGGACGTGCCCCGACCTGCGTCGGGATCCCACAGATTCAGGTTACAGGAGCGTTGTGAAACCGGCGTGAAAATCGCGGGAGGAAACGTGAATAAATGATGAGAAAACGGCGACGTCCAAGGAGCGCGTGACGCCGCCGGAGGAGCGCTACCGTACGAATTTCGGGGGTCCGGCGATTCTGAGGTGATGGTCTGGGCGCTGCCTATACCCTCGCCGTGCAGCGGGGCGCTTTTCCGGAGGTGGCGCTCGGCCATTTCCGACCATAGCGCTTACCGATTGTTCTGGTCGCTGAGCGCTATTGGTCGTCGGGGCCAGCGGCATCTTCCTCAAATGCCGCCTCGGGTTCTTCGGCGCCGGCACGGTTCCACTCCTCGCGGGCGTACTGCAAAACTCGGTAGGTCGCTCCCGAAACCGGCGCTGCCACCAACGCGCCCAGTATCCCGAAAAACACGCTGAACACGGCAACCGCGACAACCAGAATCACCGGGTGCAGCCCAAGGGCCTGGCCCTGTAGCCTGGGGAATACGATGCTGCCATACACTACCTGGACCAGGACAAAAAACACCACCACGAGCGGCAACTTCTGCAAGTCGGTTAACGCTACCGCGACGCCCGCCACCAGGATGAAAACGGTCGACCCGATGATGGGCACCAACTCGGTGAAGGCGGCCAACATGCCCAGCGGCAACGCCAGTTCAATGCCCACTGACCAGTACAGCAGCCAGATCAAACCGCCGACGAATATGGCCCCAACCAACTGCACGCGGATGTAGGCTACTATCGTTCTCCCGGCAAGTATCCCTATTTCGGTCAGGTCATCCTGCAAGGGACCCGGGACGAGCTGGCGTAACGCGTCCGTCAACGCCCTGGGCTGGTATAGCATCTGGAAAATCGCTATGGGAGCGGCGATGATGGCCAGCATCTGCGAAATATTGCTCTGCAACAGGCCAGCGACCCGTTCCAAAGCGGAAAACCCGGAGTTCAAGAGAGCGTCCCGGTACTCTTCCAGACGGGGGTTCAAGGCGTCCTGGACCCTTGGCGGCACCTGTTCCCGGTAGGCAGCCTCGATCTGCTCGAATGCTCCCCTGCTTTCCTCGCCCAGGGCCGGAACCGCGTCGATGAAAGTCCTTGCGCCGCCAATCAGCGCATAGGTCGCCAAACCCAGCACCGCCAAAACGGCGGTAACGGCCAGTAGGGACGCGGCCGTGGCTATGGTCAGGCGGTTTGCCTTGGGCTATCTCCGAGCGAGGGGCGAACGTTCTCCCCACCTCATCACGGGCATCAGCATAGCCGCGGCGATGGCGCTGATCATGAGCGGTATCAGTACGATCAGCAGGTGCCACCCGATTACCAGCAAGCCGGCAGCGGCGGCCAGCGAGGCCAGAAGGCGTATGCGCCTAAGCGCCGCAGGAGACACCTGGGGTAGTTGGTCGAACAATTCGATCACCTCCGCGCCTCGGCTCACGCAGCGTGGGGAACGAGATACCGCTGCGATCGACACCGCTCGCCACACGTCCATTCTGGCAGGCGAGTAGCGTCTGGCAAGCGAGTATCGACAGCGCCACGCCCGGCGTCAACCACGCCCTCCCGATCTCCGCCGGCCATTTCAACAGGACCCCGCCGACCTCACGGCCAGATCAATCAGTGTCCCACCCCACCCACTGGGCCGACGCCGCGGCTTGACCTGCCCACACTATGCCGACGTTGCCTCCCCTTGCGGCGTCCCGCGTCAACATCCGGATAGGGAGTTCAGGTGATTTCGATTGGACCAATCAGGTGGCCGCGGCGATCGGTGAAGTCACCGCGCCCCACCTGGCCGGTTTCCGGTTTGGGATGGATGGGAATGTACGCGGTGATGTCGCGGTCTTCCGGCAATTGAGATAGTTTCTTATTCCTCGTCCTCTTTCCAGGAGATGAAACGACCGGGGGAAATGACGATCAGGGTCAACCTTTCGTCGGTCAGAAGTTCGGCGGCAAACTCGGCGCCTCGCTCGTCTCCCTCGTAGAGGACGCATATCCTACGCACCATGTCCTCCAGGCCGCTGTCAGCGATGTCGGCCGTGCCCTCGATGGTCACGAAAGAATAGGGGTGATCCGGAGTGCAGACGCATAGGGCCACGGTGGAATTGCGGCGAATGTTTCGCACCTTGACCGACGCTCTGTCGGCCATCACCAAAGCCTGGCCGTTATCCCAAAGGAACCAGACCGGCGCGACGTGGGGAGCGCCGGTGCGCCGCATGGTGACCAACTGCGCCGTTCGGGGCTGGGACAGAAATTCATCCACCTCTGCCGTGTTCAGTGTTCCCAAGGTATTTCCTCCTGCATCCTCTCGGGTCCGCGATGGCGTTTGTCGCGGTACCGAGCCCATGATAGCGGAAATGCGGCTGATGACAGGTTTGGTGAACCGGTTCGCGCTGACGCCCGTTTCCACTCCACCGGCCAACAACCGAGCTTTGCTCGAAATACTCGACGGCCCAGAAAGGCATCTTCACGCACGCTGTCGATTTGTGGCTGTTCTACGACCCTGTCATCGGCCAACTGGTCAGGGAATATGTCCTTCCTTCGACGGATGGGCGTTGAATCCCAAAAATAGGCCAGAGTCTCTATGCTCTGCCCCCATTTGGAATACTTGGTTCGCAATCGCTCAAGCCGGCAATTTGCCAGATCGCGGTCGCACACCGGGACGGCTGCGGGGTTGTGTTGTAATATCGCAGTCCTTTTGCGCAGCCCTCCGCCACGCGACTCCGGTCCCACGGCGTCAATGACCCCTTGGTGCGTTGCGTCTTCCAGCCGAGTTTAGACACCATGAGAGTTCTCTGTTTCGGAAATACCGGTGTGCAGCTTCTGATCATCCTGACCATTCTGTCGGCATCCGCCCTGGGATGCGGATTGCTCGGTGGCACCGACCGCGAGATCGAACCCACTCCGGAACCGGACATCGGGGCGACCGTAGCCGCCGCCGTCGGCAACGCAACCGCCACCAGGGAGGCGTCGTCGCCGGCGGAATCTCCGACGCCTCTTCCCACAGCGTCGCCAGTCATAACGTCAACGCCAGCCCCCACCCCTGCCGCGACGGACGCCGGCCCACAGGACCTGGCAGCAATGCTGCCCAACGTCGGGCCGGACGACAGGTGGCAAGACCTGTTTGACGTATTCACGGCAGAGGAACGGTCCTGCATCGCGGCCGAACTGGGCGAGGAGCGACTGGCTCAAGCGATGGATACGCCAGTTTTTGGCAGCGGGTCCGGTCAAGGCTGGGAACCCACAGTTTTCGGCTGTCTGGAACAGGAAACGGCGGCTGCGCTTTTCTTCATCATGCTGGCGGCCCAGATGGGGCCCGGGGTGGAATTGGGCGAACCGGACAACGCATGCATCCGGGACCTGCTGGCCGATACCGACATTGCCAGCCTGGTTGCCGCCTCCGGCCCGGAGGCGACGCCGGCACAGGCGGAGGCGATGTTTGCATTCTTCACCGGGATGGCCGTTTGCGCTCCTGCGTTGATGGGCGGGGGAGTCGGCGGACCTCAGCAAACCGAGGCGGGTTCGGACGAAACCAGGTTGTGGAGCTTCGCCACCCGCGGCTGGGTGGACACTGCCCCAACGGTGGTGG
>MKWU01007761.1_pt1 | contig 10046 bp, 8 predicted proteins | sample 809101 | NCBI WGS metagenome assembly MKWU01 (sample SAMN05860141, study PRJNA318959) | sponge metagenome | host: Aplysina aerophoba | place: Slovenia: Piran, Adriatic Sea, Gulf of Piran | collected 2013-05-07
GTGCGGTTGCCTCCTGCAGGCCCCCGTGGACGGGATAGGAGCAGTGCTCGTCCAGGTCCAGGACCGACAGCACCTCCAGCTGCTGGCCCCAGGCCACCCGCCCCTCGCCGCTGTGCCAGCGCCAGCCCACCCCGGGCAGCTTGCGGCCGCTCTTGGGCAGGCAGGTGCTGTCCCCGGCCCAGGCCAGCTCGTGTGCGTAGGGCACCACCGCGCACAAACCGGCCAGGTTGAAGGCCGCAAAGTCGCAGGCGCGGGCCGCCTGGCGCCCGTGCGTGTGGCGACAGCGGTCGCCGAAGCGGGTCAGGTTGCGGTGCGTGGGCCGAACCGGCAGGCTGGTCAGCAAGGGCAGCAGGGCGCCGAGGTGGTCCCTTTGCGGTTTGCCGAAGGGCAGGTCGGCCAGTATAGTGGGCAGCAGGGGCACGGAACACCTCCCGGGATGGCGTGGTGGTAGTACTCACACCATAGCAGGAGCCGTGCCCCCTTCCGCGGCCGGCGGCCGCCGCCCCAGGTCTCCGCACAAGCAAAAATGTGGTGATTAATCCCTGCCCCGACCAAGGATTCCTTATCTCAAAAACTGTTCACACCATTGGGCCAAGGTGATACGCAAACAATGGGACTTATATGTACCAGGACTGTGTGCTCCAATAAACGGAAGCCGTGAGTGTAAGGAACACTGCACGGCTTCCTGACAGGGCAGGTTGAAATTAGCAACCCGGACTGCTACCCCCACTAAAACAACCGAAGTCCGCATCGAGCGGTATCGTATCCGCTTCGACCGCCGCGCCCAGGCCGCCCTGTGCACCCAGATCGCGGGCGCGTGCCGGCTGGTGTGGAACATCCTGCTGGCCGACTGCGAGCGGCGGTACCGGTTGGCGCGCGCGTACGGCAAGTGGACGGACTTCCCGCCCGAGGACCGACCGGACCTGTCCACGTCGTTCTTCACGCTGGGCAAACGGTTCACGGACCTCAGGAGCCGACCCGATGTCGCCTGGGCGTCCTCATTCCTGCGCTCGCCTTGGGGCCGACGCTACGCAGACATGGATCGTAACTATTCAGGTACCCCCGGTTTTGTCCGCGTGACGGCCGGGGATTGGACGGTGTCGGGTTAGGGCGGGACGGGATTGGGCTGCGTCCCCGACGCCTCGGAGCCCTGCCGCAGGAGCTCGAGGAGGTTCCGCTCTTGCTTGCGGACGGTCTCGACCAGGCCCCGCATGCGGGCGAAGCGCTCGGCTCCGGCGCGGGTGCGGAAGCCGCCCGAGATCTTCATCTGCAGCTTGGCCATGCGCAGGGCCTGCTCCGCCCCGTTGTTGGTGAAAGGCACGGCGGAGTCGGCCAGGAACAGCAGGCAGGCGTCCCGCAGCGTCCACAGGGCCCGGGCCAGGTTGTGGCCGCGGCGGCGGCCACGGGCCGGCGGGGGCAGGCTTTCGTAGTCTTTCGTAGTGGTCCAGGACCGGTGCCAGGAGGGCGTCCCAGGCGGCGGCCGTGGCCTGGCGGACGGGTTCCGGCACCGGACCGCCGGTGGTCTTGTACCAGTGGTCGGCGGCATCCCGGGCCTCGAGCAACCGCTGTTGCATGCGGGCGGCCCAGCCGGCGGGCGCCTTTTCCAGCTCGATGATTTCCTCCAGGTTGCGCAGCAGGTGGGCGTTGCAGACGGCGTGCCGGGTCTCCTCCGGCAGTTGGCTCCAATAGGACGCGAGGCGGTCATGCACGGCCGTGCCCGCGTACGCCTGCCAGATATCGCCGCGGGCCCCCACGCGGTAGCTGGTGACGGTCTCGTCGCAGATGACGTGCAGCCAAAGCGTTTCCCCCGCCACCCGCAGGCCGGTCTCGTCCATGCACGCCACCGGGACGGCCAGGGCCTGTCGCCTCTGGTGCGCGGCCTCCGGCGCCAGCCGTGCGGCCGCGCGGCGGCAGAGGGTCTCGACCGTGCCCGTCGACAGCGCCACTCCGTGCAGTTCCCGCAGCCGCGCCACCGGCAGGTGCTGGGCGTAGCGCAGGTAGGCCGCCTGCGCCTCCAGACGCGGGCCGAAGCGTACCGGTCCGGCCACGTCCGTGGGGAAGGCCGCCCGCGTCCGGGTCCGGCAGCCGGGGCAGCACACCGCATGCGCTCGGTGCTCGGTCACGGCCAGGGGCGGCGGCACCGGCAGGTCGTGCACTGGGCGCCGGGCCACGGGTGCGGCATCCGTGCGGGGCAGAACCGCACCACAACCACCGCACCGCGCCGGCCAGTGGTCCACAGCCACGTCGACCCGGTCCGCAGCCACCGGGTGCCGGGTGGTCCCCGCATGGCCCGGCTGGCCGCCCGCCCGGCGGCCCCGCGACCGGCGCCGGCTGCGCGTGCGCGGCGGGGCCTGGGGTCCGTCCTGCGAGGGCGGTGGGCCGCTGTTGCCGCTGTGCCGGTCCAACTGACGGCGCAGCTCCGCCAGCTCCTCGTCCTGCGCGGCCACCCGCGCACGCAACGCCGCCAGCTCGCTCTCCAGGGACTCCACCGCCACCACCAGCCCCGCCACCACCGGATGGCCGACCAGGGCGGGGTCGGCCGCCAGTTGGGCGACGCGGTCGGAGAAGGACGGGGCGGACATGACCGGTCCAGTGTGGCACAGACCGCAACCGCCCGCCAACCCCGTCAGACCGTCAGGTGGACAGAACCGAGGGTACCTGAATGGTTACGAAGGAACAAGAGCCTTTGTGTTCCCTTATCGTTCTCTCTGCGTAATATACAGATCGTAGGGAGATCCCTTCCAGCTGTCTTCTGAACCTATGTCGTCTCGAGTGCGGTTCAGCCAAGCAACCAGACGATCCTTCATGCGCCGGAGCACATGCTTATATCCGAGGTCTTCTGCCAAATTGCGCAATTCACCCGGATCACTGGCCACATCATACAGTTCGTCCTCGGCACCCGGATTGTATATGTACTTCCAGTTCTGGGTGCGTACCATACGCTGGGTGAACAGGGCGGACTCATACCCATGGAATTCCGCATACACATCATCGGGCCAATCCACCGGAGTCGTACCGTGCAGCAGAGGAACCAGGGAACGACCATCCAACTCGGCGGGTTCCTCTGCGCCTCCCCACTCCAGCAACGTAGGCATCAGATCGACCAGATTGACAAAGGCATCGCAGTGTAATCCGCCTTCAGTCACTCCCGGCCAATGAATGATCAACGGGATGCGGTACGTCTCATCATACATATACATACCTTTGTTGAACAGCCGGTGACTGCCCAACATATCGCCGTGGTCACTGGCAAAAACCACGATGGTATTCGAAGCCAGTTCCAGTGCCTCCAGTCGCTCCAGCACGCTTTGGATCTGAGCATCGATAAACGTACAATAGCCCCAGTAATGGGCGATCACCCGCTGCCAGTCAGCCCAGGTCAAGTGACTGGCGTTCCAGCGCAACATCTCCTTTTGCTGAATGAGCGGCTTACCAGCGAAAGTTTCCTCGAAATTGCCCCAGCGTCCCACTGAATCCGGGTCATACATGGTGTCGTAGGGGGCGGGCACACTGTAGGGGAAATGGGGGCCGAAGAAGGAGGTGCAGATCATGAACGGCTGATCCCGGGTCGCCTGCTCTTCCAGCAAGGCAATGGTCCTGTCCGCTGCCCACGCCTCCTGCAATTGCTCGGCTGGAAGTTGGGAACGACCACAGAACGGTGCCGAGCCACCCCATTCCAGCCGTTGCACTTCCTTGGCCCGATCCGCTTCCAGCCCCAGATTCCTTTTTTCCGCAGCGTAATGCGAGTCCGATGCAAAGGACCGAAACCCCCAATGGATCGGGTTGTCGTCGGCAGGCAGGTGCCACTTGCCCACATGATGCACATCGTAGTCGTTGCGTCCCAGCAACTGGGGGTAACCCACGTGGTCCAACAGCTGCCGATCGAAGACCCCATTGAAATTGCCCATGTTGGCCAGCAAGCCGTGATTATGGGCGTAGAGTCCTGTCAATAGGGAAGCTCGGGCAGGCGAACAGAGAGAAGTGGGGGTAAAGGCATGCGAGAACCGCATGCCGCGCGCTGCCAGATCATCGAGGCCGGGAGTTTGTACCACAGCCGCGTCGTTCGGGCCGAGTGCATCATGGCGGTACTGATCCGCGAAGAAAAAAAGAATATTGGGTCGGGTGTCATTCATATTGACGGAAGCTTCCAGTGAATTGTGGACAAAAATCGGCAACTGGTGCAGGAGGGAAGTCGGGACACACGATAACTGGAAAAAGGCAATGTTGGCGCCTGTGGTCAGCCTTTGATCCCCGTGAAGACAATGCCTTGGATGAACCGTTTCTGGGCCACCGTGAACAACACCAACAGGGGTATCATGCTCAGGAAAGAGGCGGCCATCAGCAGATGCAGCTGAGGCAACACACCTTCCGAACCCTGGAAAAACTGGAGCGCCAGCGCCAGCGTTCTTTTGGACGGCGAATTCAAGAAGATCAGCGGTTCCAGGAAATCATTCCAACGGCCCCGGAATTCAAAGATGGCAACTATGGCCAGTGCCGGCATCGAGAGAGGCAGAATCACGCGGTAGAAGACTTGCAGCGAATTGCACCCGTCCATGCGCGCCGCGTCTTCCAGTTCAAAGGAGATGGTCATAAAGAACTGACGCAGCAGGAAAACGTAGAATGGCCCTAAGAAGAACGCCGGTACCACCAACGGCTTGAACGAGTCAATCCAGCGCAGCTTGCTGAACAGGATGAACTGGGGAATCAGCGTCACCTGACTGGGCAGCATCATGGTACTGAGCAGAATGACAAAAATGACATCCCGGCCGCGCGCCCGCAAACGGGCGAACCCATAGGCCGCCAGCGAACTGGCAATCAGCTTGCCGACGATCGAACCCACACTGACAAAGACACTGTTGCCGACATAGGTCCAAAAGGGCCAGAAGGTCATGACCTGTCGATAGTTGTCCCACTGCACTGGCTCGGGGATCCATTGGGGGGGGAAGAGGTAGACATCCATCTGCTGCTTCAGGGAGGTGGAGATCATCCAGAAGAACGGGATACAGATAACCACCGCCCCGGTGACCAGCAACAAGTAGGTTAAGAAATGTTCAAGGCGCCGCGCCGTAGTCCTGCTCGTGCCCCGGGCTACAGACATAGCTATTCCTTCTGTCGTTCCTGATAAAACACCCACATGGGCGAGGACTTGAATACCAGCAGCGTCAGGATCAGCACAATCACCAACAGGACCCAGGCCATGGCGGAGGCATAGCCCATGTACAGGTACTCGAACGCGTTCTCGTACAGGTAATAGTTGTAGAACAAGGTGGAGAAATTCGGCCCTCCGCTGGTCATGACATAGGCCGGCGTAAACTCCTGGAAGGACGCGATGAGGCCCATCACCAGGTTGAACAGGATCACGGTACTCAACAGCGGTAACGTAATGAACCAGAACCGGCGCCAGCGAGACGCACCGTCGATCTCCGCGGCCTCATACAGTTCGCTGGGGATGCCCTGCAGGCCCGCCAAGTAGATCAGCATGCTGCCACCCACACCCCACAAACTCATGAGGGCAATCGCCGGCAGGGACCAGTGCTCATCAAAGAGCCATGCCGGTCCCCGGATGTTGACCAAGGCCAGCAGCGTGTTGAGAATACCAAATTCGGGATTGAAAATCCACATCCACAGCAGTGCCACGGCCACACCGGACACGACTGACGGCAGGTAATAGACAGTACGGAAAAATATGATGCCACGCACTTTCTGGTTCATGAGCAGGGCGATGCCCAACGCCAGCACCAGGCTTAGCGGTAGGTGCATGACCACATACAGACTTGTTACCTTAAGGGACTGCCAAAACAGTTCATCCTGTATCAGGTCATGGAACTTTCCCAGACCCACCCACTTCGGTGCCCGGATAATGTTGTATTCCGTGAAACTGAAATAGAGGGAAGCCAATATGGGGCCAATGGTGAAAGCCAGAAGTCCGATACATACCGGGGAAATAAACAGGTAGCACTCGAGGGCTTCCCGCCGGGTAAGATTCCGGCCCCGGGAAGCCAAAAGTCGTCTAAGCACAAGTCGGTTTCCCTGCCTTCAGGTAGTCTGGCGGCAGTTGCCCGGTCCGGAGTCGAGACCGGGCAACTGCCGCACGAAGTTCCCTTCTGTCTTGGCTGTCTGCCAGGAAATTCCAGACGGAAGTGTGTTGATTCTGGGTACCGTGTGTTATCCGTCCAGAATCTCCTGGGCCTTCCGGGCCATGTTGCGAGCGGTGTTTTCCGGTGTCTGCTCACCTGTCATCAGCTTGTCCATTTCTGGATTGAAGGCCTTGTTGCGAACTTCCGTCCACTGGGCAAAGTAGAAGTCCCGGTTGCGCGAATACGACATGGCGTCGACGCGAATCTTGTGGCGAGGCGGGGCCCCTTCCAGTTCCAGGAAGGTGGGAGAGTTGGACCACTTCAGCATGATGGGTGCGTTCAGGCCATCCATGGCGTACATCTCCTGGGCCCGGTCCTTGATGTGATAGGCCGCGTGCGACCAGGCCGCATCCGGATTCCGGGCGGTTTTCGGGATTACGATGCCGCCTGCCAGATGTGACGTGGCCTGGTGCATATCTTGGGGGAGGTGCGCCAGATCCCAGCTGAACGCGTCAATCTTGCGGCGGGCGTTCACGGCCCACGTGCCGGTGACTTCCATACCGATGCGTCCCGAATTCCACCCGCCTTCAAAACCCGCCGCCTCGCCGGCGGTGGGGGCTACCTTGTGGGTGTGCACCAGATCCTGATGCCAGCGGCAAGTGGCCACCATGGCTTCACTGTCAAGCGTACAGGTCGTTGGGTCGTATACCTGATCAAAGAGATCGCCGCCTCTGGCCCAAAGCTGCACCTGCCACACCATCCACCAGTAGGCATTGGTGGATCCGAATGTCCGATCAATGCCCTCACCACCCGTCATGGCCTGGGCCATGGCAACCCAGTCGTCATAGGTCCAGGTTTCCGCGGGATACTCCAGTCCGGCCGCTTCCAGCATATCCATGTTCAGATAGGCCGCCATCACGTTGGGACCGATCACGGTTGCAAACATGTCGTCATCCATGGTGTAGATGTCGAACAGCTCCGTCATGTAATGGCTGTCGTCCAGGAAGTTCTCCTCGACATTGAAGTATTCGGTCAGCGGCAACAACACGTCGTCGGCCCACAGCGTCGGGAAGAACTGTGTACCCGTGCGCAGATTTTCCGGCGGATCCCCGGAGGCAATCCAAGCAAACAGCTTCTGGGCGTAATCAGAGAAAGGGAACCCCAGGTTTTCAATCTCGATGCCCGGGTCCTCTTCCCTATGGGCGGCGGCGATATTCTCATAGAGAGTCAATTCCTCGGTATTGCCCCATCCGGCAAAGCGGATGCGAACGGGCTCAGCCGCCGCACCTTCATCCATGCCTGCCGGAGTAGGCATGGGGGCGGTACAGGCGGCCACCAAGGTGCCTGCACTCAACCAAGACACACCTTGCAAGAACCGGCGCCGGGAAAGTTGCATACGGACCATGTCCAGCCTCCACTGTGTTGCGCTCGCGACCTGAATTCTAGCAAACGACAATATTCCCGGAAATCAGACCTGCTTCCGGGAACGAACTCACCGGATTCCGCACCTCAAGGAACCTGCCCTGCAATGAGTTGCAGGGCAGGCCAATCACACATCCTGCATGTGGGATGTCAGGCATCGAGAATTTCCTGAGCCTTCTGTGCCATGTTGAGGGCCGTGTCTTCTGGCGTTTGTTCTCCGGTCATCAGCTTATCCATCTCGGGATTGAACGCCTTGTTGCGCACCTCGGTCCACTGAGCAAAGTAGAAGTCCCTGTTTCGGGAGTAAGCCATGGCATCCACGCGGGCTGAGTGATGCGGGGGAGCCCCCTCCAGTTCCAGGAACACCGGAGACGTAGCCCACTTCAGCATAATGGGCGCATTCAGTCCATCACGTGCGTACATTTCCTGGGCGCGATCTCCCTGATGGTACGCCGCGTGTGACCAGGCTGCGTCGGGATGTGCGACTGTATTGGGAATCACGATGCCTCCGGCTGCATGGGCCGACGCTTGGTGCTTTTCCCGTGGCAAGTGAGCCAGATCCCAGGCAAAGGCATCAATCTTACGCCGGGCGTTTACCGCCCAGGTACCGGTTATCTCCATGCCGATGCGACCCGAATTCCAGCCGCCTTCAAAGCCGGCCGCCTCACCGGCGGTTGGAGCTGCTCCATGGGTGTGTACCATGTCCTGGAACCACCGACAGGTCTCGATCATCTCCTCGCTGTCCAGCAGGCAGCGAGTCGGATTGTAAATGGCATCGAAGAGATCCCCGCCCCGGGCCCACAGCTGGCTCTCCCACACCATCCACCAGTAGGCGTTGCTGGAACCAAAGGTCTTTTCCATACCTTCACCGCCGGTCATGGCCACGGCCATGGCGGCGTAATCGTCATAGGCCCAATCTGCGCCCGGGTATTCAAGACCAGCCTCCGACAGCATATCCATGTTCAGGTAGGCCGCCATGACATTGGGACCGATAACGGTGGCGAACATTTCATTGTCCAACGTGTAGATGTCATACAGTACCGTCATGTATTGGGCGTCATCCAGCAGATCCGGCGTGCTATTGAAGTACTCCGTCAGGGCCAGCAAGACATCGTCTGCCCACAGCGTGGGGAAGTACTGGGTACCGGTACGGAGGTTCTCCGGCGGATCCCCAGAGGCTATCCAAGAAAAAAGTTTTTGGGCATAGTCCGAGCCCGGGAATCCCAGATTCTCTATCTCAATGCCTGAGTCCTCCTCCATGTGGGCGGCGGCAATGTTCTCATAAAGAGTCAGCTCCTCCGTATTGCCCCATCCCGCAAAGCGAATGTGGATGGTTTCGGCGGCGGGAACTCCCTCCTCGGTCACCGTGGGTGCTGGCATGGGTGTGCAGGCAGCGACCACCGTGCCAACTCCCACCCAAGACAGACCTTGAAAAAAACTGCGTCGGGAAATACGAGATGCAGTCATGCTCTTCCTCCGTTATCCGGTTTTGAGATTCGCATTGTAACAAAGACATGCAATGGTCAAAATTTGTTTGAGAAGACAAAACACGCACAACTTTCCGTGCGCAGACAAACACCCCTGATACTACAGTGGTAATTCATAGGGTGGTGGCCTGCTGTCGGCGGTAGGGGCCGTGCAGGGCCACCCACTGATGGCAGCGGCGCCAGTACGACCAGGCCAGCACCTGCTCGAGGTCCGTCACCACGGGCAGGAGCAGGCGCCGCCACAGCCGCCGGATCTCCGGCACGGTCAGCCCCCGGCCAGGCCGCGGGCCCGTCGGAAAGCCGCCAGACTGCCCGGTCCCGCAGACTTTTTTTGGGGGTTCGGTGGGGGCAGGGAAGCGGCCCGCACCACGCTGAGCAGGGCCAGGATCATATGGCGGTCCCAGCCCCGGGCGTTGCGCACCTCGTACTCGTCCAGGCCCACTTCCTGCTTGGCCAGCTCAAAGGCCGACTCGATGCGCCAGCGACTGCCGGCAATCCGGACCAGCGCGGGCACGTCGCAGGCCGGGGGGCCCCACACGAGATAGGCCTGCCACTTCTGCGGCTGTGCGCAGGCGCGCCGGAACAACAGGTAGTACCCCTTGTCCGCGTCTGCCCCCTCGGCCAGCACCAGGCACTGCCAGTCGTACCCGCGTTCGCCCTTGCTGCCCGGTCCCGCACTCAGCCGCTGCCAGTCCTCCTCGGCCAGGTCCGCATACACCTCTCCCCACCACGTACGCGTACCGGCCCACCAGGAACCTTTCGTGGGCCGGCACCGCCAGCAGGTAGGCCTGGTCCTGGGCCTCCAGCCAGGACCGCAGCTTCCCCGAGTGGCCGTAGACCGTGTCGCCCACGACCCAGGCCAGCGCCACGCCGGCCGCCTGTGCCCGGGCCAGCAGCCGCTGGGCCAGTTGCGGCTTGGTGGCAAAGGGCGTGTCCGGCGCCAGGCCGACGCTCTGCAGCCGGGCCGGCTGGTCGGTCCAGCTCTTCTGCGGCAGGTAGAGTTCCGCGTCCAGCAGCGTGTAGCATCGCGCCCCCGCGTAGGCCAAGAAGACCCCCACCT
>MKWU01007762.1_pt1 | contig 10045 bp, 11 predicted proteins | sample 809101 | NCBI WGS metagenome assembly MKWU01 (sample SAMN05860141, study PRJNA318959) | sponge metagenome | host: Aplysina aerophoba | place: Slovenia: Piran, Adriatic Sea, Gulf of Piran | collected 2013-05-07
CGAAATAATCCGGGAAACCCATGGTCAAATAATCTGCGAGACAACAGGGGGCGATTCCGTTGGCCGCGCCCCAGGCGAGCCAGTCCTCGGCGTCGACCCGGATCTCGAGGTGGACGAAGCGCGACGCCAGCGGGGTCGGCATTCGGTGGACGACGCCGCGGTCGCCCTCGCGGTTGCCGCAGGCGATGAGCGAGGCGCCCTCGGGCAGCGCGTATTCGCCGACCTTGCGTTCGAGGGCGAGCTGATAGAGCGCCGCCTGCACCATCGGTACGCAGGACGGCAGCTCCTCGAGGTTGATGAGCCAGAGCCCGGCATCGTCGGTCGGCGGCAGGAACACCGGCGGCGCCCAGCGCGTGCGGCCGTCGCTGTCGCGCCAGGGGATGCCGCGCAGATCGACGGGATCGAGAAGCAGCGCCCGGACGTCGACATACTGGCGGTTGCCGGCGTCCGCGACCTGCTGGGCGATCATCGACTTGGCGGTTCCCGGCCCTCCCCAAAGCATGGCCGGCTGGCGGGCTTCGACGAGAAGGGCGAGGGTCGCGGCGACTTCGCTCGGGCGGAGCGTGTAATCCGCGGAGATGGTTGCGGGTTGGGTCATGGGCAGGACTCCGGAATGGCGGGGAGGCGGCGCGGACACCCTCCAGGCGCCCGCGCTTCACGCCGGTCCGGGCTCCTACTCCTACTCGTGCTGCGGAGGGGCGGGTGGGCGCCGCGGCTCGCCTTGTCCTGGCTATACCGCGATTAGTGATCCTCCGAGCCCGTGCATGGGGCGGCGGGGGGGGCGGCCAAACACCTCCGCCCGGAAAGCGGGGCCCGGGACGGCGGGGGCGCCGGCAAACCATCTCCGCGCGTAACGCGGCGCCGGGTCCGGGAGGTATGGCCGACCTAGCGGCGAGGCACTGAGGAAGGGAGGACACTTGCCTAGGCATGTGCCGGAAGCGGTCGACCGATTCGCCGGACAGGGGACGTTGTCGACCCTGAGACCCAACGCTCTGAATGTGGTAACGGACACGGGGTAGCGGTTGTGCGAAGATCAGCGACTTGAGAAGGGAGGCACGAGGCGCCGATACGAGCATTCGCAGACACGCCCACCAACATGGACAAGGCTCGATGCAGTCAAACGATTGTGTGGCGTGACCCTCTGCGGCAGCACGGCGAAGAAACCTCCGGAGGACAGGATGGCAGAGACCCGAATCGAGTGGACGGATGCTACTTGGAACCCGGTCGCGGGATGCTCAATCGTCACTGCGGGCTGCACCCATTGCTATGCGATGGAGATGGCGAAGCGCCTCGAAGCGATGGGTGTCGACAAGTATGCGGGCCTAACGCGGGAGACGCGCAAAGGCACAGTTTGGAACGGAGTCGTGCGGGAGGACCGAGAAGCCCTTGCCATACCCTATCGTTGGAGAAAGCCAAGGAAGATCTTTGTAAACTCCATGAGTGACCTCTTTCATGAGAAGGTGAGCGAAGAATTCATTCTCAGCGTTTGGCGGGTGATGCGAGCCACTCCACACCACAACTACCAGATCCTTACCAAACGCCCCGACCGCCTACTTGAAATTGCCACGACCCGGCTAGAGGACGTTCTTCCCAATGTCTGGCTCGGCACGAGTATCGAGAACCACAAGGTTCTTGACCGACTCGACCATCTTCGCAAGACCCCCGCAAGCATTCGCTTTATTTCCTTCGAACCGCTTATTGGCCAAATAGGAGAAATCGATCTCACTGGCATCGATTGGGCAATCGTCGGTGGAGAAAGCGGCAAACTGGCTCGCCCGATCCGAGAAGAATGGATTGATGAGATCTACGCACAGTGCGTGGTTGCGGAGGTGGCGTTCTTCTTCAAGCAGTGGGGCACGTGGGGCAAGGACAACAAGAAGCGTTCAAAGAAAGCCAATGGGCGCGAATATCGGGGGCGGACATGGAATGAGATGCCCAGTGTCGTCCAACCTCTGTCGTCGCAATTCTAGCCTCGCAGAAGGAGGAAGGTAAATTGGTACAAAAGCTCTACGACTGGATTACCGGAGCCACGCTCGAAGAGCATTCGAAGCGCAAGCACAAAATCCTGCGCGAGTACGTCTTCGACTATCTCACTGTTCGCTGTAAGTTGCCTCAACAAAAGAGATTTCGGCTCGCAATTATCGACGGCTTCGCAGGCGGAGGCCGGTATCAGTGCGGAACAGCTGGATCGCCGCTCATTCTCATCGAAGAACTGAAGCGCGCGACGGAGGCAGTGAATACACTTAGATCCTGTCAGCAGCTTGGATTAGTCGAAGTAGAATGCTTTTTGATTTTCAACGACACCAGCAGTGACGCGATTAATCTACTAAAAACACACAACGCTCCACTCTTGGCTGAAATTGCAGCCACCTGTCCGCAACTGCACATTCGTGCAGAATACATGAATGACGCGTTCGAAGTCGTCTATCCGAGAATCAAGAGCGTTCTAGCACAAGGACGATATAGAAACGTTTTGTTCAACCTAGACCAATGCGGTGACAGCCATGTTGAGCGCGAAACCATTTTGGATATTATGCGTTCATATCCGTCCGCCGAGATATTCTACACCTTCATGATCAGCTCGTTGCTGGCGTTCCTCCAAAAGAATGAACCACAGCGTCTACGGAAACGGCTTGAGCACGTTGGGTTGACGGGATCCGACATACAGACGCTTAACGGACTAATGACCAGAAACAACTGGCTGGGAGCGGCTGAACGAATTGTCTTTGATGCCTTTCGCCTATGCGCGCCATATGTCAGTCCTTTTTCAATTAACAACCCGGATGGATGGCGATACTGGCTGATTCACTTCGCTAACGCATACAGGGCGAGGCAGGTTTACAACAACGTTCTCCACGACAATGCGAGCTTGCAGGCTCACTTCGGCCGGTCCGGTTTGAACATGTTGCACTACGATCCGAGACATGATGAAAGCATGCTCTACCTGTTCGATGATGATGGCCGATCATCTGCGAAGGAGCAACTCTTGGGAGACATTCCTCGGTTAGTCACCGAGTCGGGAGATGCGATTCCGGTCGTGGACTTCTACGAAAGCATATACAACGCTACGCCGGCGCACGCCGATGACGTACACGGTGCGATCATCGAGAATCCGGATATAGAAGTCTTGACTCCGGCGGGCGGGGAGCGAAGGAAGCCGCATACGATTGGTGTTAATGACGTTATCAAACTGAGGAGACAACGAAGCTTCTTTCCAATGTTCTTCGAAGCCGGGACGTGGGGGAAGATCTAATGTTTTTCTGCAAACCAAGCGAGCCGGAATGGCGGAAGCGAGAGTTGGTCGTGCCGCGGTTCGAGACGAATGCGAGGTCCATTGGCATTGTGAAACGCCCAGGTAGGACTGGCTTCCGGGCAACGGGTGGGTTATGTGAGGTAGATGCGAGTATTTATGACAGGACTGGTACTGCGGAAGTGCTGATTGTCCTTGAGTCTCGACAGCGCAAGGAGAACTCAACACATGATGCGCAGTGAGCAGTTCGTGAGCAAGGGAATTGCCGTCGGCACCGATCGGATGATTGCGATTAGTTCGTTGGCGATCAGGGCCGAAGCAGAAGCTGCAACCGACAGAAAGAGCATTGAGTTTACAAGGCTAGCAGATGTTGGAGTGGCTGAGATCAATTCGTCGCTTAAACTGGACTTCGCATTACTCCCGCACAAACGGCGCGGGGTCGCACGAAGTGGCGTTCGCAAAGGTCATTTTGTTTATCGGCATCTGCCGAGGGAGGGAGAATACGACTACGCATTTGCGGAAGACACAAAGCCGGTCGCGCCAGTCGATGGTCGCGGAGAGACTGGTACGCATAGCTCTCTCAATGACGTCTCGGGTCAGGTTCAAGAAGCAAGAGATCCGTTTGGCGATGTAGACAAGGCGACAGGCCGTCATCAATTCCGCAGCAACAAGGGATTGTGAGTCTTGACCGTGAGGAGCTGAACGTGATCGACCGCATCATCATCGAGAACTTCAAGAGTCTAGGCAAGGTGGACCTGTCGTTGGGGCATGTAAATCTGTTCATCGGTACGAACGCGAGCGGAAAATCGAACTTCCTGGAAGCACTGCGGTTCCTAGAGGGTGTCGGCAACGGTTTCACGATCAACGAGATTCTTGATGGAAAGCCGAAGGGTGCGACGAGCGAGATATGGGAAGGAATTCGGGGAGGAAGCGCGCATGCCTGTTTCGGCAGCGTGGAAGCTGAAGCATCAATTGCCGCTCATGGTACGCTGACGGAGTCTCCCCCGATAGATTGGGAGCCCCTCCCGATGGACTGGATATACCGCATCGCATTCCTGCCATCGGTTAAGGGAATTGTGACACAAGAGGAGGTGCAGGTAGGTGGTGGTTCCTTAGGTTTTGCGTCGATGGAGCCTAGTCCCTACCTACCGCGTATCGTTACTGACCGTGGATTAGCTGGGCTAGTGGGCATGCCGAGTTCCCAGGGCATAGACGATGCGGTTGAGAATGTACACAAATCGAAAGTGTCGCCCGAAGACCCTCGGTATATCTTGCTTCCACACGCACACGCCTCCAGCTCAGTGGCAAAGTTGTTCTCGGGCACACAGCGCTTGGAGCTTTCACCGCAAGTACTACGAAGCTACTCCCAATTCACTTCAGCCCAACGGATGGGTAATCACGGTGAGAACTTCGCAGCGCTTGTCAGGACAATTTGTGAAGACCAGCAGACCAAGGACGCCTACTTGTCTTGGCTGCGTCAGCTTCGGCCCGAGGAGATTGACGATGTGGGTACATTGTCGGGAGCGATGGGCGAACCAATATTCATGCTTCGGGAGAATGGAAGGGAGTGCCCGGCACCGGTCATGAGCGACGGTACGCTGCGGTTCGCGGCAATCACCGCAGCGTTCTTTCAGCCGGACATGCCGAGCATCATCACTATTGAGGAGATCGAGAACGGTATTCACGCGAGTCGTGTGGAGATTCTGTTGGAGTTGTTGCGAAGCCAGGCGGAGCACAGAGACATGCAGGTCATGGCGACAACTCATTCGGCTACTGTTCTAGACTGGCTTCGGGAAGAAGACTACAAGACCACATTCCTTTGCAGGCGGGATGAATCGACGGGTGAATCAAAGATCTGTTCGTTGACCGATATACCGCATTTCATGGATGCCGTTAAGAAAAAGCCAGCCTCGGCGCTGTTCTCGGAGGGATGGTTGGAAATGGCATCATGAGCTTTTCCGTGTTGGTCATACCCGAAGACCCACTACAAAACGGCCACATTCTGAGACCCTTAGTGCGAGCGCTCATGCGGGATGTCGGACGACCAAAAGCGAGAGTGAACGTGCTAACCCAACCGCGAGTGCGCGGATTTGACCAAGCTGTAAGGACGATCCGCGATGCGCTGTGCACCAACTACGGATTCATGGATCTTTGGCTATTTTTCCCGGATGCCGACAAAGCTGGCAGGGACGCCATGCGGAACTTGGAAGCTCACGTCGCGGGACAAGGTTGCTGCACGTTGATGTGTTGTATAGCGTACCCTGAGGTTGAAATTTTCGCTTGCGCTGGGTTCCGCAACCACATACCGGAGGCGTGGGATGACGTCCGACAGCATCCACGAATGAAGGAAGAAGTCTTCACGCCTCTTCTCCGCGAACATGGTGACCCTCGCAGGCCAGGGGGTGGCAGGGATCTGATGATGTCCAAGTCACTAGGAAACCTGCGTTTGTTGTTTCAATTGTGTCCCGAATTGCGATGCTTGCGTGATCGTATCGCAGTGTACCTCGAGGGGGGCTGAGCCAGGAATTGACATTTGCCCTCACGGATGTCGGCGCGGGACACGCGGCGCCGCCGCAAAAGATGAGATCTCGTTACGTCACGTTTAGGTTGGCTGCCGCGTGGAGCCAGTTCAAAGGCAGAGCCATCGTGAGCATCCGCCGAAGACCACAGGGGCGCCCAGGCTGAGTTGCGTGATGGAGGAGCGCTGAGATTACGGCGCTTCGTGAGGTTTATTCTCATTGGACGCAGAATATTCTTGAGGTCTTTGAACGGCGGCACCTACAGGATGTCTTCAGCGATGCTCATGGCGACTCGCTCGGCGGACTTCCTGACCGCGTCGCGGTCGAGATGCGCATAGCGCGCTGTCGTCTCCCCCCGCCCTGCGGTGACCGAGCGCCAGCCGATGATCGGCAGCCCCTCGCCGAGCGCGAGCGCGCGCGAGGCGAAGCTGTGTCGGATGTCGTGAATGCGCATGTCGCGGAGCCCGCCCCGCGACCGGATACTCCGCCACGCCCCGTCGATGTCGGTCAAGTGCTTGTCCGGGTTGGCGCGAAACCGAGGTCAGCCGGCTGCGCGGGCGGCGTGCGGAACGGCGGAGGCGCCGGCCGCCGTGTCGGGGGAGGGGGCGCAGCAGCGGAGGGCCGCGTTTCGGCGGGGGGGGCCGGCCCGCGGTGCGGGCGGGGAGGTCGGCCCTGCGGTCAGGCCAGGGGGAAGGCGGAACGCTCGAAACGGCAGCCGCCAGGGTCGGGTTCAATCCCCACGCCGGTCAGAACCGGTAACGGCACTCCGCTCGGGGAGAGCGTGTGTCCGATGCGCGCTTCAAGGCGGACGTACTGGCGGTAGAGGGCCGGATGCAATCGCGCGGCGGTGCGCAGATCGGCGCGCGAGGCCATGATGCAGAACACGCATGACAGCCTCGACATTCCCATGCCGTAGGCCGGATGCGGCGACTGGCCGGCGGCGCGGATGACGTCGAAGACGTCATGCTCGGCGAGACCGAATATCGGCAGCCAGTCGAACCACTCCCGGCCGGCCTTGCTGTTGCGTTCGCTGCGTTTCCACGGGAGCTTCTTCGCGCGCGCCGCGCTCTCCTCGGCGCGCATGCCCATGGCGTTCACTAGCCGCCCGCCGAATTGCGGGTGGGCTCGCAGATAGCGCCGCAGCTCGCGCTCGATGGGTCCGCGTTTCGCGCCGGATGTGCACCACCGGGCTGAACTGGAGGGCCACATCCCCCGCTCCTCCACCTGTTCGAGCAAGGATTTGCCGGAAGTGACGGGAGCCATGATGAGCGGCACGCCCGGCGGAATCGTGTCTCGAACGTGCGAACTGACACCGGGCCACTCGACCTCGCCGAGCGGTGCGTGAACGATCAGAAGCTGGTCGCGGGGAACGATGCGGGAGAGCACAATTGCCATCGCCTGGCTGTCCTTTCCGCCCGAGTGAGACAGTGAAACGAGCGCACCGCGATCGATCAGCTCCCGGCATTGAGCGGGGACAGGGATGGCGCAACGGCGGCGAAGTGATCGGGGACGGCTCATGCCTCGCGCCCGTCATGGTCGGTGAGCTTCATGTCGGGCGTGACGCTGACGAACAGCGGCGAGACGACGTACTCGGGCTCGGCTCCCTCCTCGGCGGACGGGCACCGGTTGACGGCAACGATCGCTGCGGCGGGCGATCCTTCGACGAAGCAGGAGAAGAGGGCGAAGTTGTCGTGCACGCCGCTGGTCAGCGCCTCGAAGGCGCGGCGGTGTTCCTCGGTGATGTGGGTCATTGCGGCTCTCCCGGTGGCGGCGCTGTGCAGGGGCCGCTCTGCGGGCTCCCGCGGTTCGCCCGGCGCGAGCCGGCCGCGACCTCCTGGCGGGGGGCATCCCGGCGGTAGCGAAGGGAGCGACGAATGAGGGGGACGGAGCCGGCTGCGCTCGGAGGGGGCTGACCGATGGGACGGCAAGCGCTACCGTTTGCGCACCAGGTGTGACGAGGGAGTCGGCGAGGGCCAGGTGGATGGGCGTGCGCACTGGCGGTGCCGGCGCCGGGCGGAGGCGGCGATGTTGAAGCGGGAACTGTCGGACTGGCCGGGCGGTGTGGAGTCGGTGTGGCCGCTGGTCGATGCCGAGAGCATTCGGGCGCTGAGGGCCGGGACGCAGCCTGACGGCCGTGCGCTGCGGGTTTCGTCGGAACTCGGGGAGGAGGAGCTGGCCGGATCGGCCTTCGTCCGCAACGGGATGGTTCTACTGCGCGCGGCTGCCGAGGGGGGCGAGGTTCTGCGGATCACGTCGAACGGTACGCTTTCGCTCGCGAGCGTCGCGAGGATGCGAGCGGCGATGACCTGGCCGGACATGGAAGCGACGGAGCATTTTCGCGACGGGACGAAGTACCGGGAACGGGACCTGTGGGAGCTGCACCTGCTGCGGCGAATGGTGCAGGAGGCGGGACTGATCGAGCGCGGCGCCCGATCGTTCGGGCTGACGGCGCCGGGGCGCAGGATGCTGGACGCGGGGAACCGGGGCGCGCTGCAGGCGCTGTTGTTCCGGGTGTTCTTCTGGCACATGGACCTCTCGCTGTTCTTGGGCTGGCATGCCCGGCGCGTGCCGGGACGATGGCCGCAGAACGACATCGGGGTGGTGCTCTGGGCGCTCGCCGGTGTGGCCGGCGAATGGCAGAGCGCCGACACGCTGGCCGTTACGTGCACCGATCCCGAGAACCCGGCCCCGCACGGGTACCGCGGGCGGCCTGCGATGCTGTTCGTGTCGCGCGTTCTCGTGCCGCTGTGCTGGTTTGGAGTAATGGAATGGAGAGAGATGCAGGAGATGTTCGACGTTCGGCGCTGGCGCAAGACCGGTTTGTTCGACCGTCTGCTGTCATTCAATGTCCAGCTCGCGGACAGCCGGCCGGATGGGCACTAGCCGTCGCGGGGACGCGCACCTGTCGGCATTGGCATTCGGATTCGAATAGGAAATCATGGAAAGAGGGAAGAGACCGCCGAGGCGGTTGTACAAGTATCGTGCCTTGACCGCACGCACTTTGGACATGGTCGTTGGAGACAAGCTCCATTTTGCCGACCCGAGCACGTTCAACGATCCACTGGATACCCGACCTTCGCTTGACAATGATGTCGATGTCGGTGAGCTCGGAAGGATACTGTGGATGCTGACCGAACAACGCATCGCTGCAGAAATGCGCGCGGCAGCGGATGCTATGAGGCTCAAGGGTTCCAAAACGACGGATCTAATCGAGAAGCGCAGTCGCGGCCAAGCCGATAAGCGCATCGCTGAGATCGAGTACAGCGCCATGGACCCGGAATTCGATACTGAAATGACGCTTCGGTATCGCATTGAGTTGGAACTGCTTCGGCGATACGAGAAAGGCATCGTTTCGTTTGCAGAGCAGGACGATTGCCCGCTGATGTGGAGCCACTATGGGGACCAGCATCGCGGGATTTGCTTGGGTTATTCAGTACCGGAGCGGGCTACAAAGGATGTCCATAAAGTAGCGTACGATGGAGATAGGCTGGTGAAGGCGAGCGAGGTGGGTGCTATGCTGGACGGAGATGATGAAGCTCGCTCGAGGGTGGACGCAGCCGTGATGTTGAGGAAGGCGGAGAGGTGGTCTTACGAACAGGAGTGGCGGCTGATCGGGCGTCGGGGGACTGAGGGTTCGCCCCTGGAACTGGAAGAAATTATCTTCGGAATGAAGTGTATGGAGTCGGTCAAGTACACAGTCATGAAGGCTTTGGAGGACAGAGGCGGTTCGGTGGAGTTTCACCAGATGCGCGAAGAGCGGGGTACTTTCAATCTTTGGAAGGATGAGCTGATCTACGATGATGAAATCTTCGTGCACTTTCCGGAGCGGCATCTGGACTTGCTCGAAGGATTTGAAGACCTAACAGCCGACGATACTGCGATTGGAGGTGAATAGGGGACGAAACTCTTCTGTAGCGGTGTACACAGCAAAGCCGTGGCCGACTACACTGGTACCAGTTAGTTGGCTTTGGCGTACTCTCTCCTCCACCCGGCGCTTGCCCATCGAATGTACCGCTCCGCCTCCCGGCCAGCCGCGAACTTGCGGAACCGGGGCGCGCCCTGTTGGAGGAGATGGCCGGTCGCGGATTGCCGCGACGGACGGGAGACACTTTCGCGATGCGGGGCGGCCTCAGCGCAGCGTGGTGGCGCCAAGCGCCCCGCCCACGCTGGCGCGCTGGCAGCGGACGGCGAACGCGGTCCAGGCGTGCGAGACCGAGCGCCCGGTTGAGGCGGTCGGCCAGGACGAGACCGTCGGCGGCGGTCAGCGCGACCAGCG
>MKWU01007763.1_pt1 | contig 10045 bp, 8 predicted proteins | sample 809101 | NCBI WGS metagenome assembly MKWU01 (sample SAMN05860141, study PRJNA318959) | sponge metagenome | host: Aplysina aerophoba | place: Slovenia: Piran, Adriatic Sea, Gulf of Piran | collected 2013-05-07
CGCTTCCAGAACACCCCGGCGCCGTTGGAGAAGAGCTGGCGCGCCGCCGTCACCCAGAACGGGTCCACCGTGTCCTTCTGCTGCGGGATCAGCGCGGCCGCCATCATGTCGAAGTCGCGCGGATCGCGGGCCTCGAAGAAGGGCGACCAGCGCGGCGCCCTTGCGTCGAGCGGATTCAGAAGCACGTCGCGGTCCCGGTCGAAGAAGGACCGCGTGTAGGAGCCCATCTTGTCGTAGACGACGCAGCGCTCGCCCCTGCTACGAATCTGGGAGACAAGATCGGAGATCAGCACGGTCTTGCCGGAGCCGGTGGTGCCCGAGACGATGGTGTGCTGGGTCTCGGTGCGTTCGGGGTAGGGGATGCCGGCGATCGAGTAGGGACGCAGCCGTTTCCCGCCGGGCAGGCGCGTCAGCAGCCGCATATGGGGCGTCTGCAACCGGCGGCGCAGCTCGGCAGCCGTCACCATCTCCGCGCCCCTGATGCGCTTCTGGCGCCCGAGCCGGGCGCCGCGATACCAGAACACCACCAGGAAGAGCAGGATCAGCCCGGCGCCGGCCGCGGCTCCGAGCCCGGCGCTGGCGAACATCTCGGCCTTGATCCGCTCCCGCGCCTCCAGCGCCGGCACCGAGGCGGCGACGTCCCGGATGCGCAGCACACGGCGCGTGCCGTCCCTGAAGCGGACTTCCTGGCCCGAGTCCGGGTCGTAGCCGAGCGTCAGCTTGATCTCGGCGAGCGTCGCCATCGAAGCGGCGTACCACTCGGCGCCCGTGGTCGACCTCCAGAGGTTCCAGGCCGGCACCGCCACGGTCATGAAGGCCGCAAACAGCATGGCCGCCTGGAAGAGCTGGCCCCACATGCGGATGCCGTGGAAGACGGTCTGGCCGCCCCGGAGCGTGCTGCCGCCGATGCCGCGCATAACGGTCTCCTTCTCTCAGTGTGAAACGCCCCCAGGAGGAAAGGCCGGCCGGGGCCGGGCGAACCGGTCGGGGCCGGAGAGGGGCGCCTGAACGTCCCTCCGGCCACCGCGCAGTCCCCGGATCGGCGGGAGCCGGTCCCGACCTCCGAGCCGGGGGGGCAAACGGAGGACCACGGCATGACACGCACAACCAGGGACAACGCCTGTCCACGGACGACATGGGCCGAGCGCGCCGTCGTGCTCGGCGGCTTCGCCGTTGCGGCGCTCTGCACGGCCCTCGCCGCCCCGCTCGAAACCGGCATCGAGACGGTCGCCGCCGCGTGGCTCGCTGCGGGCGCCTGGGCCTTCGTCTCCTCGCTGGCCCTCGCGATCCGGCGGGGAATGCGCCACCGCGACTGGCGCGCGTTCGGCCGCTGCGAGATGACGGACGGCACGGAGTTGGTTGATTGGAGCACCCAGACGGGGGAATACGCCTGGATGGCCGTCGCCGAGGAGCACGAACGCCTGATGCGCGGAGACTGAGCCGGCCATGTTCGCCCCGCCGATCACGGCGAGGAGTCTCCCCAGCCCCTCTGGTCCTGCTCGCGCCGGGATGCGCCCGCACCGCCTGGTGCGCCGTCGGGCACCGCGTTCTTCGCCGAGCCGAACAAATTGCCCGCGAGCCAGTCGCCGACCACGGGCAGGTTCTCGGTCGCGTGCTGCTCGAACGGCTTGTTCGTCTCGACGGCAACGCCCGCGCGGCCCTCGGCGGTTTCCTGCCCGGTCACCGTCTGGCGCGCCTCGCGCGCCGTGCCCTTCATGACCATGTCCGTCTTGGTCTCCACCCGTTCGTTCCGGGCCTGCGTCTCCGTCTCGCCCGGCCGCGGCGCGCCGGCGCCGTCCGCCCGGTCGCGGACGCCCGCCGACCAGCCGGCATGGGCCGCCGCGGTCTCGCCGGCATAGGCCTCCCGCAACTTGCCCGTCGCGCCCTCGTATTCCGCCGCGCCGCCGACGCTGGACGGATCGGGTCCGGCGGGGGCGGGGTATTTCTCGGCGATAAAGGCGGCGGCATATTCCCGGAGCTGCTCCGAATCCTCCGCCGTCTGCGGCGAGGCGATCCGCATCGCGCCCGCCGCGCCGATGGCGCGCCCGTCCGTGCCCTTCTGCTCCGAGAGCCAGGCGAAGAAGGGCTGGCCGAGCTCGCGCTCGATCGCCTGCGCGTCCGAGCGCACCTGGGCGGCCTGCTCCGACCAGCTCTCGGACTCCTGGCGCGCCAGCGAGGCGCGCTCCTGGAAGCTGCGCATGCGGGTGAGGTTGGCCGACAGGCTCTCGTCGAGACCCGCCATCTCGCTGTCGCCGGTCTGGGTGGAATACCGTCTGGAAGCCTCCGCCACCTGCGACCAGGACTCGGTCACGCCGTGCTGGCGGTCGTATTCCTTCACCCGGTTCCAGGCGTCGGACTCGATGGTCTGGCCGCGCCACATGACCGAGCCGTCCGCCTTGGCCTTGACGATGAAGTCCCAGCCGCCGCCGACACTGGCCTGGCCGGTCAGGGTCGCCACCTGGTTCTTCGAGATGCCGGCGATCTCCGCGAGCTTCTCGACATGGCTGTCGAGCTGCTGGGCCTGGCTCGACTCGCTCTCCGTCACCCCGCGCGTGAAGGCCTCGCCGGTCGAGACGTCGTGGCTGTAGCGCTGGATCAGCCCCGTTGCGTCGGTCACCGCGGCGTTGCGCGCCTGGCCCGCTTCGGCCGACCAGTGCCGCGAGAGGGTGCGGGCCTCCGCCGCGCGGGTCTCGTGACTGGTCGCGAGGGATTCGGAGAGCCGCACGCCGGCAGCCGGGATGCGGCTGGTGGCGGCGCCGGCATCGGCCACCACGGTCCCGTCGCCGGTGACCGTCATGCCCGCGCCCGCCGGGGCGTAGCCGGTGTAGCGGTCGGTGTCGACATGGGCCGAGGTCCGGATCTGGCGGCCTTCGAGCGTGGCGAACCGGTGCGTGTCGTAACCGGTATTGGCGAGGCTGAGATTGCCGGTCGTGCCCTCATGCGCAGCCGAAGAGGCCGCGTCCTGGCCCACGGCCAGCACCGAGGTAGCCAGGACCGTCGCCTTCGAGAGCCCGTAGGCCAGCGCCGCCGCCAGGAACGGCACCGACATCGAGAGATAGCCCGACATCACCGCGACGTCGGACGCGACGGCCCGTATGCCCGCCTGCGCCACCAGCGAGATGCCGATATCGCCGCCCGGCATGAGCGCCGCGGCCTGCATGCGCTCGGCCGCCTCGCCCATCGAAATGCGGTGCAGCACGGCGTAGAGCGGTCCCCAGGACTGGAGCCAGATCAGCCCGGTGACGTAGGAGCGGAAGATCGGCAGCCCCGCCGGCGTCAGCATCAGCAGCACCGCCATCGGGAACGCCCCGACATAGAGGCACTCGAAGACGATGCGCAGCAGCGGCACCCAGGTCTCCGCCTGCCTGCCGATCGCCCGGTAGGCGGAAACGGTCTGCGCCTCCGCGCGGGCTTCCGTATAGGCGCGGAGGGCCGCGGCGTTGCCGGCCTCCGCCGCCCACTGCTCGCCCGCGTCGTGGACGGCGTTCAGCACCATCTGCTGGCGCATGATCTCGCCCGCCGACCGCGAGGCGCCGATGAGGAAGCCGTGCGCGGCCGGCAGCGCCGCGAGCAGCTCGGCCCGCGCGAGCGCGTCGGTCCGCGCATCGGGGAATATCCGGCGCCCGAACACGGTGCCGGCACGGGCCATTTCGCCGGCCCACTGCCCGTTCAGCCGCCCGGCCGCATCCCGGCAGGTGACGATCTGCCGGTCGATGGGCGTGGCGCCCGTGCCGGTCGCCGCCTGCCGCGTGGCGAACTCGACCATGCGCGCCGGCGACGCCCCGGCCGACGGCGAGCCCGAGGCGGTGACCAGGGACCAGATATCCGTGCTCTCGCGCAAATCGTCCGCCGACATATGGCCCAGCAGCAGCGCATGGAAGACGCATTGCCGGGCGTAGTTGCGGACGTTCCTCGCAAACACCGTGTCGGTGATCTCGAGCCGGGTCGCCTTGGCCGCAAGCCGCGCCCCGAAGATCAGCCCGTGGCGCTGGTACTGGAGGTCGTTCGGCAGCGTGAACGCCTGCTCGGTGAGGCGCGTCAGCCCGTCGCCGACCTGCGACGTGAGGGATGCGAACAGCGCGAGGCCGATCGGCACGTTGGCGACCACGGCGGGCGCGAGCGTCGGATCGAGCCGGTCCACCACGCGCACCGTGGCCTTCGGCACGATCATTGCGCCCCATACGGTGACGAAGAGCAGGATCCACTTGGCGTTGTCCTTCCACGACCCGCCGAAGGCGGTGCGGAAGAGGACCCAGGCAAGACCCGCGACGCCCGCGAGCTGAGCGAGCGTGACATAGGCGCCGCCCGAGGTGATCGCGGCGACGGCGTTCAGGAGATCGACGAGGTAGGTCCCGCCGCCGAGGGTGAAGAGCTCGTACAAGGTGTCACGCCATGCGTTACCGGGAACCCGCCCCGGCGCCGCCGCGCGCGAACGCCAGTGCGGCGCGCAGATCGGCGGACAAGGCCCCCGCCAGCTCGGTCTCGATCAGGCGCAGCTTCTCGACCACGGCGAGCGCCGTGTTGAGGCGCTGAAGGCCCTGGTGGCGGTGCCGCGCGAGCGCCACCCGATTGGCGCGGAGCCCCTCCCGCCAGCGCTGCAACTGCTCGCCGTCGGCGATGTCGAGCGTCCCGGCGCGCTCCTCGACCGTGCGGTGGAGGTCCGTGATCCACACCTGCATCACGTCGAGCGCCACGGCTTCGGCGAGTGCGTCCATTTCCTGGTCGATGACGGCGCCCCGGTAGGCGGCGGCCGCGTTGGCCACCCGGTAGACCGGGAGCGTGGTGAGATTGACCAGGCCGAGCGCCGGCGCGGGCGGCGCGGTGTCCGTGCGCACCGCGTCCACGAGATCGCGCAGCAGCTCCGCCACGCGCGCACGGAAGCCGCGATTGGCGGGGATGGTCACCGTACCGAGGCTCGGATTCAGGCAGTCGGTAGACGTGTCGCAGCGATAGACGGGAAGCTGGCCGCCGCCTTCCATCAGCACCTCGGTGACCCGCCGGTCGAGGGCGAGCGGCTCCAGGATGCGGACGCGCGGGCCGCTCGTGTCGGAATCGGATGTCGGCGACGTCACGATCAGCGTGCCGGTCACCGCCATCGCGAACTCGGCCAGCTGCGTGTCGCCCGCGAGGAACGACGACGCCCGGATCGCCTTCCAGGCGTAGTTGACGTTGACCGGCACCTGGTCGGCTATGGCGCCCGAGGCGCTGGCGAGCGTCGAGTTGCGCTTGCCGTCCGCCCCGCAGCCGTGCTTCGCGGCGGCATAGTCCGAGAAGATGCCCTGCGACGTGCCGATCGCCGCGCAGATCGACGCGCTCGCGCGGTCGTTCTTCGACCAGAGCGCGCCGACCAGCGCCTGGGCGGTCTCGCAGGAGTTGAGGTTCTGCGAGTTGACCCATTGTGCGAGCGCCCGGAGCTTGGCCATGGTCTCGGCGATCACCGGCGAGATCGTCTCCAGCGCCAGCTCGAACGCGAAGCCGGCCGCGTTCTGGGCGACGGCACGCCCGAAAGCGATCAACTGATCCGAGTTGATGAACGAGAATGCGCCCGCGAAGGCGTCGATGCCGCCGCACCCGGCCCGGAATGAGGGCAGGTTGACGGACGCGATCTGCTCGGAGCGCACCGGCGCGCGCAGATAGAGGTTGCCGAGGGTCCAGTGCCCGGAAGCCTGGCCGTGGAAGGCGGTGGGTCCGGTGGTGTTCACCGCCGCGCCCTGCCAGAAGCGGCCCATCTCCGAGAGCACGTCGGCACCGGCGGGGGAAGTCGCGAGCAGGAGAGCGGTCAGCGCGGCAGCCGCGCCTCTCTTCAGGTCAGTAATCATTGCCGGACTCCAGTGCGGTGAGCGCGTAGATGCGCTCGGCCATCTCGTCCTCCGCCATCACGCCGAAGCCGACCGGCAGGACCTTCTTCGTCTGCGCGTCGAACAGCACCAGGGCGGGAACGGGCGCATTGCCGAGGCCGAGCCGGGCGGCGCGCCCGTTGTCCGGCACCGCCTCGGGCCAGCCCTCCAGCGCCTCGCCGGTGAGCGAGACCGCGAGCACGTCGAGGCCGTGGCGTTTGGCGAAGGCCCGAAGCAACGGCCCGAACACCTTGCAGCCCGCGCAGCCGGTATGGCCGAGATAGATCAGCCCATAGCGCTCGCCGAGCCGGGCGAGTACCCGGTCCCGGTCGACGCGGCGCTGGTCCGACCAGACCTGTTTCGCCAGCGCCCCCACCGGGCGGCGCAGCGTGTAATCCAGCTTCGGCGTCGCCCAGACCGTGCGCCGGAAGGCGTCGGAGAAGGTCGCGGCCCTTTGCAGCGTCTCCTGCTGGAGCCTCAGATAGGCCGTCACCTTGGCGGGCGTCGGATCCAGGATCGCCTCGGCGCGCGCCTCCTCCAGCGCCTTGCGCATCGCCTCGATCCGTTCCGTCGCGGATTGCGTGGGGCCGGGAGAAGGCAGCGGCAGAGCGGGCTCTGCCTGTTCCGGTTCTTCCGCCCGGTCGCAGTAGAAGTGCCAGCCGAGGCCTTGTCCCCCCGGCTCGGAGGCCGGGGCAGGCTCCCTCGATCCGCACCAGGATCGCCATTCCCCGCCCGCCGCGGTTGCGCCCAGCGCCGCCCACACGCCGACCGCGGCGAGGATGCGTGTCACCACGCGCCGCAAAGCAGGTTGTGCAACGCGCGCCATCACTGCCCCCGCCGGTAGAACTCGCGGATGCGCGTGCGCATGGCGTCGCCCGTGTCCCCCGCGTCCGGCAGCGAGACCGACGGCTCCTTCGAGGCGTCCATCAGGTCCTCGGTGAACTCCGAGAGGTCGAGGCGGGCGAAGTCGATGCTCTCGACCTCGGCCACGGTGAGGCCCCGGCAGCTCCCCCAGCCGATGCCGAGCTGCGCGCGCCCCTGCTGCTGCAGGATGCGCCCGAGCTTCGAGCCGAACACGCACCAGGCGCGCGAACGCCGGATGCAGAGGCCGAAGAAGGTCTTCCTGGAGCAGTACCGGCCGAGATAGTGGGTGTTGCCGGCGTTGCGCTCTTCCGCCAGCTCGCGCTCAGAGGCCGAGCAGTTCGCGAGCCCGACCAGCAGTCCCGAATTCTTGCAGCAGTTCGCCAACCCCCCGAAATAGATGTGGCAGCGGCGCTTATTGCCCTTGAAGAAGCGCATGTCGTCGCGGTCGAACTCGTCGCCGCCCAGCTCCACCGCCATGTTCAGCCGCGTGGTCGCGTTCACGAACCCGGTGTTCGACTGCGGGGAAACCGTCTCGCAGCCGGCGCCGACGCAGTAGCGCACGGACCCGCACGACCCGCCGTCGCCGGCATTGTCGAGGTCCGCGCTACAGTCCGTGGCGCTGCCCGACGCGAGGCCGTCGGCGCCGTGGGCCGAGGATTGCGGCGACGCCGCGATGGTCTCCGAGCGCCGCACCAGCGGATCGCTTGCCGGCACGCTCTCCGAAGGCCGGCTCGTCACGCCCTCGACCACGGTCCGGCCGGCCGCGCCGCCCGGATCGTCCGGATCGGCCAGCCGCGCGCGGCCCTCGTCCTCGAGCCGGCTCGCGCCGATATTGCGCTCAGGCAGGCTCGTGCCCGCATAGCCCGGCACGTCCGCCGCGTTGGAGGAATCCCGTGCGACTGCGCGCGCCGCCGCGTTGCCCGCATTGCCGATGGCCTGGGCCGCGGCTTTGGGGTCCTCGGCATGCGCGGCGCCGCCGAAGACGATCCACATGAGGAACCCGCAGACCGCCGCCATCAGCGCCCAGCCGAGCGGCCGGCTCGCCCGGTCTCTCCGCGCCATCGCCCGCGCCGTCATCGTTCCCTCCCGAGGCGTTCGAGATATGCCTTCGCGACCCCGCGCCCCGCATCGCCCTCTTCCACGACCGCCTCCAGCGCGGCCGCGAGGCCGATGTTTCCGACGATGCGGTCATGCGGCGGCGCGGGAAAGCCTGCCCCGGACCCCGATCCGGGGTCCCCGCAGCCCCGGCTCCGGCAGGGCGGCATGCCGCCGGGCACGACGACCACGGCGGGCACCCGCTCGATCCCGAACAGGCGAAACAGGCGCGGGTCGATGGCGACGCCGGCCTCCGCACCGCCGAGCCGTTCGCCGATCCGCTTCGCGGTCTGAGCCAACCCCGGACCCCGATCCGGGGGCAGGCCGCCTTCGCCTACGCCGCGCAGCACCAGCGGCGCGCCGGTCCGGGCCGCCTCGCGCGCCCACTGGCGCCAGCTCGCGGCGGGAACGGAGAGGCTGGTGAAGATCAGGACTTGCGCCGTGCCCGGTCGCGGGGCCAAGAGTTCGCCGGCATGGCGTTCGGCCGGAAGGGGCGCGGCAGGCCGACCGGATGACCCTGGAACGGTCTGCCGTGCGGTCTCTCCGGCGCGTTCGAGCGCGCGGTCGAGGATCGGGCGGCTCCAGGACCCGAGCGACTCCCCATCCTTGCCGCCCGCCTTGCGCAGCACCTCCTCGACCAGCCGGGCCACGTCCGGATCGGGATCTGCGGCGCGCGGCATCTCCTCCGCCCGCAGCGTTCCGGACCAGCCCGCCGCCAACAGCGAAGCGGCCATAAACACCGGAATGAAACCTTGCCAAAACCGGGCCATCGGGGTATCCTTTACGTGCAAATTATCGTTGTGTTTCAACGGGTTCACAGGAGGCAGCAATTTCGTTTCCTCCACAGCAGGAACCCGAAATTCTCGCCCGCGACCGGCAATTCGCGCAGCGTTTCCCACAGCACCGAGGAGCGCCCGGTCGGGTTGCAGCCGGTGAACGGATCGACGGCCGGCACCGGCTGGGTCATCTGCCAGCGGTATTGCGATTTCTTCATCACCGGCATCGGGTAGCGCCCGCAGAGCGCGCCGGAACCGAAGGTGCCCCAAGCGAGGCCGGCGCGGTGGAGGCGATAGAGCAGGCGCTGCGACGCGAGCAGCGAGGCCTGGACCCCGCCGACATGGGCGGCGACGTTGCCGGTCAGCGGATACATCCCGCCCTGGCAGCCGGCGCACCAGAACAACGGATCGAGCGGCAGGCCGACGGAGGAGGCCGCACAGTCGGCCGCGCAGGCGGCCTGCGCCGGCAGGTTGGCGAACAGCGCCGCTTCCGGGTTGAGCAGGAAGGTGAGCTCGTCGTCGAGCCAGGCGGGGTCGAGCTCCGAGGCCCAGGCGATGTCGAGCCCGCCGCCTTCAAGGCAACCGAGATCGAGCAGCACGCCGATCCAGGAGAGCAGCGGGTACATGTAATAGTGCGCGTGCCAGACCGAACCCTTGGCGCCGTCGCCGCCAGAAGACCCGGTGCGCCCGCGCCCGGCCGGCAGGCCGGGGTTGATGGTGAGGCCGCCGAGATTGGGGAAGCACCAGGGCGCCCGCGTCGCGTCGACCAGCCGGGCCGGCTCCCACACTCCCAGCGAGAGGCCGATGCGCGGGATGGGGGAGCCGCAGAGGCAGATCGGCGAGGACGGGTTCGGCGTGTCCAGCACGCCCGAGACGCTGCCGATGGAGATCGGCCCGATCGAGATCGGAAAGATGCACTCCCAGCAGACGTCCGTGATCGGGTTGACGAACCGCCCGGTGCAGGTCTGCGCCGAGGCCGGCGCGGACCAGAAGAGGGCCGCAAGTGCCAGCACCGCCGGAATGGCGAACCGGCGGATCATTCCACTTCTGCCTGTGCAGGGCCGTCACCGGCGTCCGGCGTTTCTTCCGGCGCGCGGCGCTCTGACAGGATGTTGACCATGCCCTGCCGGCCGGCGACCACGATTTCGGTCACCGACCGGGCCGCGTCCTCCCGGTCGCGGTATTCGCGCGTCGCGATCCGGCCCTCGACCATCACCCGGTCGCCCTTGCGCAGCATCTTCTCCACCGCCGCGACCGTGGGGCCGTACACCACGATCCGGTGCCATTCGGTCGCCTCGGCCGGGCGGCCGTCCCCGTCGGTCCATTTCTCGGTGGTGGCGAGGGTGAACGTGGCCGCCTTGCCGCCGTTCTTCAGGTCGCGGATCTCGGGATCGCGTCCCGCGTGGCCCACGAGGGTCGCCCGGTTCATGTTCAGCATGGCTTCACTCCTTCCCTTCGGTTTCAGCGGGGTCC
>MKWU01007765.1_pt1 | contig 10044 bp, 18 predicted proteins | sample 809101 | NCBI WGS metagenome assembly MKWU01 (sample SAMN05860141, study PRJNA318959) | sponge metagenome | host: Aplysina aerophoba | place: Slovenia: Piran, Adriatic Sea, Gulf of Piran | collected 2013-05-07
CTACCGACAAACTTGATTAGCTGTACACACCAAAACAATGCGCTCACGCCACCTTGATCAGTCCACCATGCATGTAGCCAGGTAGTGTGACCTATGAACATACGTACAAACCTACACTGTACAGTGTAGGAGTCGAAAACTGATTGCCAGGTCACACTGCACAACGCTTCCTAGCAAGACTAATCTCCCACCTGCACCGAGAATTAAATGGATGCATGGTTTAGCAATGAGCAAGACCTGCACAGTGCAAACTTGGGCAATCACACAAATTTTACAGCATTCCCTTTCAAACTTGTTTGGGCGGATAAACACACAGTAATTCTACTCCTTACCTAGGACTTTTGGCTAAGGCGAAACGTGAAAGAGGTCTAGCTTGATAGACTAACTTCTTACCCTGCTCAGATTATTATTCAAGTATTCATACAGAAAAAAAAGCATCTCATTTGTCTTAAACCCTTTAATGATTGTTTCTCCTACAAACAGTGACTCAACCCCTGCACACATACATGCACACATTAGACATGTTCACCTGGTGAGTATGTCTGGTAGAGTGAAACACTGAAGCTTCTACCAATGTGTCTGCGGTGAATCACCACCATGGTGAGGAGGGAACTAAACCTAAACCGCAATTAGTTTATAACTGATTTTTAGAACACTGAATTCATTGTTTGTAGGCCCCCACTCATGAATAGCATTGGAGCCAATAAGTTTTAAGGCCACACACACATACAAGATTTCACAGCCAGACACAGTGGAATGTGTGTATCCAAATCTTTGTTTAGAGTCTAACTAGATTTACAAGAACTACGCATCTGTAAGACACAAATGCCAAGACCTCAACATCTGCTCAACAGCGATACTACTGAAACTACGCAAACAATAAAGTGATGAACCACAAAATGCAGCACTCAAAAGATATATTCTGCTAGATCCCAATTTCTCAAAAGTGTTGCAGTAAGAACAGGGAACAGAGCTAGCTGCTATCTATATGCATGAGTGTTGCCATGCCCACAAATTCTTTAACAGAATTAGATATTTCTTTCCTAGATACAGTGACTCAACTGCATGCATCAGACATGTCCCTGTGTTGGTACAGCATAAAAGATAAGGTCTGGTTCAGTAGCTTGAATACAGGTAGACTAAACAACCTCAGTCGAGAGCAGGTCCTACAACTAAACCACCAAATATGTACTTTATTTTAAATATTTCACTGGTGCTCAGGATTCGTTGACACTAACTAGGGTTCACGAAAATTCGTAGACGTTTTGGCAGCTTTCAGCTGCATTCATCAGTAATAAAATGAAAGCTGAAAGCTGCCGAAATGTCTAAAAATTATTGTGAACCCTGGCTAGTGTGAACAAATCCTAAACATGTGGGAACTGCCTAGCCACGCAGGCCTCTTCAAAAATATGTCACTGGTTTTGTGAGTAGACAGTAAACTTACACTAATCATTACTCTTTACCAACCATCACTCTTGCTACCTCCTAGTATGGAGGACTGGAGGACCAAAGGAGGGCACATGCACCGTTTGCGAGTGGGGCCATGAAGCAGCTGGACACAACTAGTTCAGGACATTTCTTCCGTGGAGGCCTATGTCAGCTGACAGATATCAGGACTGGAGGCCGAAGCTGAGGTTGAACTTGCCTTGATTGTTCACATATACATAAGCATAGGGCCCACACTCATGAATAGGGGTTGAATACATTAATTAGTAAGACCACAAACGCTGCATTTCATGACATGGTACAATTGCTGCAGTTATACCCAAATGATAACAACCACACCGTGTATGCATGCACACATACAGCCAACGGAGACACAGCAGTCAAAAATGTACAAGCACCACATACATGTCGTAACACTATGCACTCAAAAACATACATCATACTTCAACCTACTTAATTCAACCGTGTCATTTGCATGACAGGTTGTCTTGACAAACTGACAATCCTGTCAATTACTGAAGAATGGTCCAAAACATGGCAAACTGTGCTAGATAGGTTTCTGTGTGCTTGAACTGAAGCTGGCACTAAGCTGCATATGTGTACACAAGAAGCAAAGCATGGATTCAGTCATGATTACCTGCATGCAAATGCACTTCCTTTTGAAGCATGTACATTTGCTAGCACAACAGCACAGCACTTGTTCAACTTCACAATTACCTAATAAGATTACTTAGCTAATGCAGTTTATGGTTGCAACCTTAAAAATCCCTTGGGAATAGACTTCTAAACAAACAGAGTGAAGGTCATAACGCGCAGGGGCTTCTTCTACCCTAAGGCAACACGCACACGCGCTGGAGTCCCTACCTGCCTCGAGGAATCATGTGGGATCATGGTGGGATCACGTGCGGTGTGCAGTGATCTTTATTTATTCATAGCCGGTCTATGAATCTCACTAAATACAACGAAATTCTTGCCTGTATATAGTGATGCCCGCCTGTAGTATATATATACACACATGCTACTGTAAAAAGGCTTCTCGCACTAACAGACTGACGTGTAACACACACACATACACAGCCCATGCGCACACACACACACACTGCTCATCTCCAGGATTATAGCAGTATTCCTAGGGCACAATGCCCTGGATATAGCATTATCTAGCTAACTGGTTCAATCTACTTACTGTACATCCAGTACTTCGACTGAGAGCTCTGAACGTTAGATCCTCAAATGCGCTACTCTAAGAATGTGAATGACACGATGTACGTAGCATGCACATCACACATTTGACACATCTAGTGTATTACTGTATGCATGCAATGCATGTGTGTGCGTGCATGTAATTCTCGGTTCATTTTTACTACAAATTATAGCTATGCAACTGGTGTAATGACCGTACTGAATCATATACTGCTACAGTTGTTACACAATTTATATTATATAGTCCCATTCTACACTGCAGTCACTCGCATGATTATAAACTATTGGGTCAAGTCTCACATTCCATTATGACACATATATTATTGTATATTATAATAATTACACGTTGCACACTGCATTATGTACATACCGAGAGTCTTTCCAATAACACATATTATTATTATTATAGTGTTATATATATATAAAATAGAATGAGCCTCCACCCAATACATATGGTCATGCGAGTGAGTGCCGTGTTGAATTGGGACTACAAATGATGTAATGCAGTATGCTGATGTGTAATTTGGAAAGTTTAATGAACGCACCATGACTGCAATAGTATTGCATGCTCATGTCCTCTGATCATGTCCTATTCATCGAATTGTACAGAGAAGCATTGATGCAGATCAATTGTACACTAATCTACATATATAGGACTTGATTTTTATGCAATCATGCAAGTACTATATATTAACTACTCATGAGTTTGCCTCAATAGAATAAATTGCTCGACTTAGCCATGCAACTACAGCTAGCTAGAGAACTTTCACACTTTATAAATGAATTTGAGTTCACACTTTATAGACAGCATTGAAACTACAGCTTCTTCAGAATGCAAGTATGTAAGTTGTTCAGGTTGCTCACTAGAGGCAACTCAGCTAACAGCTACAGAAAGCACTATGTGTATGCCTAGGTTCACAAGTGTTCCAGATCAGTTCAGCTCAAGTCAGGCATGCTGGAAGCACCACCAGTAGTCATCAAACCACCTGTCTGTCTTCCATCTGGCATACTCGCGGGACCACCAGAACCAACCACGCGCCGTCCTGTCATCCAGTCCATTGAACCACCGGTTGCAGGTGTTGTCCTTGTTCTTAAATCCCCATGTGACAAAGCTGTGGTCACTGCCGAAACTGTTGAAGTACAAATGGCACTTATCACTGTTCACCATCCATGGCCAATGGTCTCGCTGGTACATCAGGGGCCTGCTCTGATCCCAGCACTTGGACTTGTAGTGCCACCAGTATTTAAAGCCATAGTCATAATAGTCAACGTGAAACTTGTCATCATATTTCTTGAAGTCCTCATATTCAAGAGCGGGCCATTGGCTTCTCCAACTCCACCACCACTTGTGGAAGAATCCCTTGTCGGTTTCTTCATTACAGCAGTAGTCATTCCACCAAGCATGGTAATACAGGCAGTAAAGATGTGAAGGATTGCGCCAACAAAACTCTCGCATTTTGTCAAATTTCTCGTTGTAGTATTTCTTGTCCCACTCCCAAACATTGAAGTGATGCATCGTCCAGTCCCTCATAAAAGTACGGTAGGTTTCCAACCTGGCAACTGCAGTGGTGTGCCATTCAAAGTCCCTGGTCGTGGTGTCTTCCCAAGAAAGAAAATCGTATCTGCCCCTCATCCACCCTTGCTCCCACCTGCAGTAAGAAAACTCGAGGCTTCTGCAGTGTTCACAATGCCAGTTAAAGTTAGAAAGTTCACAACCATGGAACTTTACTTTCCTGCTGTTTATAAAGTGGAACTGAGATCGCTCAAAGTAGCTGTTAATGAAGAACATGAAGCCACGGCTAAAAGCATCAAAAAACTCTGTGTCACGGAAGTAACAGCCAGCAAATCGCAAGTGGTGAAATTCTCCTGAGAATTTGCTCCTTTCAAAGTGAGTTGAATCCCATTCAACTGAGTGCATCTTAACATTATCAAGCCAACTGTCCCTAAAGTGCGAATTGTGGAACCAGACAGAGGCATGCCACTTGTAGTCCTTCCAGTACCTCCAGTCATTGTGCTCCCTCCACTGATCTACCCAGGACTCCTCATCCCGCTTCCACCAAGCCCAGGACTCGTCATTCCATGCCCACCAGTTAAAGGAATCATCCATTGGGATCCACGGTGCATCTTTCCTGTTCCACCTGACCCACTGATTGCAATCGAAATTCCTCCAAGCCCAGAACACTTCAAATGATCTTTTCCTCCATGTGCTGCGGCTGTCAGACCACCAGGCCCAAGTCTTGTCATCTGCATTCCAACTCTGCCAGCTGTCAGAATCAGACCTGCGCCAAGCCCAACGCCTCTCGCCCCACTCCCACCTAGTCCAGGACTCAGTCTCTTCATTCCACCAGGCCCATGTCACGTCATCTCTGTTCCACCAGAACCATGAGTCGTAGTCACCATCCCACCTTCTCCACAATTCACTGTCATGGTCCCACCAGGCCCACCGTCTGTCTTCCCAAGGCCGCCAGTCATTGGTCTCTCTGTCCCACCATGCCCACCGACCTTCATTCCACCTCACCCATTTCTTATCATTGCCGTTCCTCCAAGCCCATGAGTTTGCATCCCACCTGTACCAGGACCGAGTTTCAGTGTTCCACCAGGCCCAGAACTTGTTGAAGTCAAAGTCAATCCACTCTTTCTTCCAGGGTTCAGTTTTAGAGCTGCGCCGTGCCCACCAAATATCACTTTCATCAAAATAGACCCATTTCTCCGTGTCCTTATTCCACCAGGCGAATTTGGTCTCCTCCCACCTGACCCAAGACATTTTGTCACAGTCCCAGAAAGCCCAGGAGAGTGTCTCGTCATGAGTTCTCCAGTCATCCTTCTGGTATAGCACCCATCTCATGGCTTTCCTGTCCCACCATGCCCATGTCCTCTCGTCCCAATTGGACCATTTCCCTTCTTTCTCATTCCACCAGGCCCAATCAAGTTCTTTCCAATTCAACCAGGAGTCAGAGTCCTTGTTCCAAAATGCCCAATGAAAGTCAGAGTACTTCTTCCATGTGTAGGTGTCTTCATCCCACCACATTGGCGTAACGTCATAGTAATAAAACCACACCCATTTCTCATTGTTCCACCATGCCCATTCCCATTCTGCAAACTCATAAGGCATCCATTTTTGGGTGTTTGTGTTCCACCATGCCCACTTTATTTCTTCCTCATTCCACCTATCCCAGGACTCGCCATTCCCGATGGCCCACTTCCGGTCATCCCATTCCCACCTCTGCCAGCTCTCAGTGGTGTGATCAAACCATGCCCATATGAAGTCAGCACGCCTCCACCAGACCCAGGAATCTGCTTTCTTGCTCCAACGAATCCACGAGTGGGTGTCACGGTTCCACCAGGCCCATTCTCGGTCATCCCATCGTTCCCACCTCTGGGTCCTTGTGTTCCACCAACCCCAGGTCTCACCACCCCATGCTTTCCATGAGGTGAGATCGGAGCGCCTCCAAGCCCACGAGTCATGAGTCCAATTATACCACCGCTCGTAGCCACACCAACCATTCCACCATGCCCAAGGCCTGTCATCAAAGTCCCACCATGTCCAAGACCGATCATCTCCTACTGCCCATGCCCACTTCCATGTCGTCAGGTCACCCTCCATTGCTGACCACCTGTCATTCCTGCTGCTGCGCCAACCCCAAGTTACATCTCTCTCGTCCCAGCTCTCCCAAGAACCACTGTTCCACCAGGCCCACTTTCTGTTGTCCCATTCCCAGCGGACCCATGATCTGGTAGAATCATTCCACCAAGCCCAGTGCCTGTCATCTCTTCGCCACCAGAACCATGAGCAGTAGAATCGATCCCATTTCACCCACTTCTTTGCTTCCTCATCCCACCAAGCCCAGATTCTATCTTCCCAATTGACCCAAGATGCAATGTCCTTGTCCCAGAAACCCCAAGTTTCATTACACCATGATATAAACCGGTCTGTATCTGTTCTGCGCCATGCCCATGATTCAGCATCCCAGTGAATCCATGACTGCCTGCCCCTGTTCCACCATGCCCAACGTCTGTCCCTTTTTTCCATTCTGCCCCATGACTTGGTAGCATCAAACCACTGGAACCAGTCCCTGTGGTCCTCATCCCACCTAATCCAAGAATCATCATCATAGCTCCAGCAAGCCCAGGTCACGTCATTTCGGTTAATCTGCATCCAAGACTCACTGTCAGGATACCACCAGGCCCACTGGATAGACTCTCTGTTCCAGAAGAACCACCGGTCAGAATCAGACCTGCGCCATGCCCAACGCCTCTCGCCCCACTCCCACCTAGTCCAGGACTCAGTCTCTTCATTCCACCAGGCCCATATCATGTTGTCTCTGTTCCACCAGAACCATGAGTCGTAGTCACCATCCCACCTTCTCCACATTTCACTGTCATGGTCCCACCAGGCCCACCGTCTGTCTTCCCAAGGCCGCCAGTCATTGCTCTCTCTGTCCCACCATGCCCACCGACCTTCATTCCACCTCACCCATTGCTCATTACTTCCACTCCTCCAAGCCCATGAGCATGCATTAAACCTGTACCAGGACTGATGTTTAGTGTTCCACCAGGCCCAGGACTTGTGGTCATGTCCCCACTCATCCCAGCTTCTAGTCTTGTTCCACATTCTCCATGACTCATGTTCTTTGTTCAAACCGACCCAGGATTCATCATCCCTGTTCCACCCAGACCAGGCCCTGTCTCTGTAACGTTCGTCAACCTTGTACGTGCGAACAAGAGCCCAGCAGTCAGATCTGTCCCAATACTTCCAGTCAAGGATAACATCACCATACTTAATGTCACCGCAACGCATCCATGCCTTGTAGAAGGAATAGAAAGTGGTGTCAGCCCAGTGGAGGTTCGACCACGAGTTTTTCACAAAAGTAACATTGTACATGTGTCCGCCAAACCAGAAGGTATGGTACCAATCGTTGGTGCAGAAAAATGTGTCTGACATCTTCACATCAACAAAGGTATGCGGGTATGGACGAAACTTCTCTTGTGCATGCTCATAATCCATGCCTCCTTCAAAGCGGCAGCGCTGGAAAAAGGAGTGCCTGAAGTTGGCTTTCACCCACATGGTGTTGACAAAATGGCAGTTTATAAACTCGACACGCAGTGGGAGATCGCGTGTCCATTCAAAGCGGACATTTTCAAAGGTGACATTTTCAAAACGAACATAGTAGAAATGCACGTCCTTGAAAGAGACATCTTTGAAGTACATGTCAGTTGCCACCTTGTTGTACAAATAGCGGTTCTCCCAGACCTTCCGGGACATGTGACGGTCAGTCCACTCAGGAGCAAGGTCAGTGAACCCGGTGGGCCTCATTGCTGCATAGATGAATAGAATAACAGAAGTAAACACAGCGCCCCGTGGGGTTAGTCACACTACCATATCATTAGAGAGCCATCATGTGCAATTTACATTTCAATCTGTTTCCACTGCTACGCGATTGCTCAACTGTTGCCCAGTCCAATCGTAAATTGTTGTGTACATTATTTCACTTTGTCTGTCAGAGTGGCTTATAGCAAAAAAAATCTGGGTTTCCCAACTGTAGAGAATACCGCAGCAGGGTTTTTAAGGTTATTGATTTCTAATACGGTAGGGAGTTTTGATTCCTCGCAGTAGGATTTTTCTTTTGTCAGTTAGCCACCCATATGGTCTCCAAGCATTGCCTTACAGGCATAATTGCTTCTCTTCCAGTAAGATCCGCTTTCCAGTTAAAGACAATAAGGGATTGACTGAAGGCAGACTACCAGCCTGCTTTGAAGCAGCAAATCTGCACCTTGCCTCATTGGAATGCTTTCCAAGTAGAGAGGAATGTTACGAGAGCACTATCTCGGTGTGTTATGCACACAGCTGCTGCACTTCACATGTTGCTGACATGCAGGTGATGCAAACATACCACACTGTCGACTATCAAGGCGGTAGGACAATGAATTAGGGTCATTGCTGCTTCTAGATGCATCATATGCAAATCATACAAAAACTCACCAACATGATAAGTGGATTCCCTGTTTCCCCATCTGGCCCTCCAGGTCCCGCTGTACTCAAATTTGGACTTCAGTGTGAGACGGGGTCGACTAGGGACAACACTGGCCCCCCCAATGTATCTGGGTGGGACCTTCCATTCCTCGTGATACCAATCGCAGTGGAAATGGGACGGAAGGGAATGGTCATTGGGTGAGCAGTTTAATTCAAAAGTACTCGCGTCCACTTCTTTGAATTCCTGCATGTGCGAGCACAGGTGTGCTTAAGAGTTACATTATCTGATTTTTTATACTGTGTCAAGCAAGGTTGCTGCCTACAATTATATGAGCATGAGCTGTGCATTTTCATTTTCAAAAATCTGCTATATATTACAAATTTTGTCAAAGTTCTGAAAAATCCTACATGGTTGTCATTGTTGTGTCTGCTGCTGGACAGACAGCTTCATGTGACATGGTATTACTAAGGTACTCAAAAGTCTTTCAGGGTAGGTCCATTGCCACAAAAATTTCGCTAAAAATTGCTCCGGGACCAAAAGTTTTTTCTTTAAAAAATAGTCCGGGAACCAATTTTCCCTGGCTAAAATGCACTGGTCTAGGACCAATTTTTTTCAGACCAAAATTCCATAGTCGGAAAATACTACGTGGCGTACGCGCGCGCTCGGCACGGCAGGAAGGTCTAGCTAGCTAGACTAGCGTAAAGCGCAGCAGTGCACCTAAATGCACGAACGGTGTCCAGATCAGCGGAGATGCGTGAAGTCGGACGACAAAAGGAAACGAAACGTGCCGGCTACGCGGGGGAACGTCCAATCAGCTATGCAGCTACGTCGATAGCGAAAGCAAATTCACAAATCGATAGCAGTATAATGTGCTAGCAGAGAAGGCATCCGTAACCGGCACAAAGCACTCGCCAGTAGCGGTAACTAGTCAGGTACGTGTAGCTGTATGACCCTACACACTTACTTCCTTTCCAGCAGGCGTCCATCTCTCTCCCTTCATCCAGTCCCTGAAGAAGCGATCGCGTGGGTTGAATTGAGCGGCGGCCACAGCCGCGGTGACCAGCAGCACTATGATCCGACGCATCTCAAGCGCCTTCGCTCCCGTCTCTGCGCTGTGTATGGAAAATGGCAAGTCAATCTACGCATGCACGGGGAACGCTTCGTTCCATTCTGCTCACTAACCTAGTACAAGAGAGTTTGCGTATCCGCGCACCACAGATAAAGAATGGGTCGTCACAGCGGAGCGGGGTCGGTGGCGCAGCACGAACCCAGGGGGCTGTTGCAACTGCTGTGTGTGCAGTCTGCAAATGACCACAGTCTGTAAATGACCGCTATATATACATATTTATTGTATGTTGCCATGGCAACGTCGAAAAGATGAAAGGGTTGAACCATGACATATATTGTATATAACATGGCTAGC
>MKWU01007766.1_pt1 | contig 10042 bp, 11 predicted proteins | sample 809101 | NCBI WGS metagenome assembly MKWU01 (sample SAMN05860141, study PRJNA318959) | sponge metagenome | host: Aplysina aerophoba | place: Slovenia: Piran, Adriatic Sea, Gulf of Piran | collected 2013-05-07
GCAGGAGGTCGCGCCCACCGTGTCGGATCCCGCTACGTGCCTCGAGCCGATCGATACGAAGATTGAGTGTAGCTACTTTGAAGATTGCGCGGAGCGTTCCTCGGCCGAGCCGTACCGATACTGCACCACGTACTATGGCGCGGATGGCGACATTTATTGGAGACATTGCGATTGCTCCTCCACTCCTTGTTCGGAGTCCGAGCAGGATCAGATGACCGCGGTGCTGACCTCAGAGACCGCGGGCCGACCGGCACAGCATCGGCTGGGCGCAAGCTATCCCAATCCGTTTAATCCCGAGGTGGTCATTCCCCTCGACTTGGTGACCGACGAGGAGCGGGTTGACTTGGCACTCTATGACGTGTTGGGTCGTCGGGTGCGGCAGGTGTGGGATGGGCCGCTGAGGGTGGGGAGTCATCGTTTTACTTGGGATGGCCGCGACGAAGCGGGTAAGGAGGTGGCCGCCGGGGTGTATATCTATAAAGTCGAAATAGACGGACAGGTGGAAGCTAAGAAGACGACGAAGCTGCCCTAAGAGGCCATTCTTTTGGGCTATTTGACTCGAATGAGGATAAGACAGCATGGGACAGCCTAAGCATCCATTATATTGGATTTACTCCGGTTTAATCCTGCTATTAATACCTGCGATCTTTATGCTCACCAGCCTCTATGAAAAGAGCCTCAGGCCCGAATCGTCCCTACCTCCCGTTCCGCCTAAAGAAGTCGTGCTTCATCATCTTGCTGCCTTCGATTCCACCACGAGTGCTCTCCACTTAAAAGAAGTGTATCAGGCTATGCCCGCGCCGCGTTCTGGGGTGTTATCAGCCTATCGCGTTGTTACGGACGACGAGGTGTTGGCCTACAAGTTAGTCGTCGTTCGCCACGATATTGCCTGTCCTACCTGCCGTGATTTACTGGTTGGCATACTCATAGAGCCGAAAGAAGACCGCGTTGTGGACATTTTGCCCTTGGAGTCTTGGGAGCTTGCCGATGGCCCTTTCGATCCGACCGCCTTCTTTGCCCAATTGAGCGGGCGGGCACTCCTTGAGCCTTTGGTTGTAGGCCAAGATATCGATGGAATAACAGGGGCAACCCTGTCCGTGAATGCCTTAGTGACTCAATGGAGCCAAGCGGGACGTTGGTTGGTGGAGTCGGAGTCCAAGGGAATCGCTTTTTGAGGAGTATGTGACTATGGATGTGTTGCTGAATGAGATTGATGCCGCCTTCCTGTTAGAATGGGCCTTATTGTGCTCGATCATGGTGGTTGCCTCCTACACAACCTATACGGACATCAGCCATCGAGAGATTCCCAACTCGGCTACTTGGATTTTGCTCGGTCTTGGGCTGACGGGGCAGATGGGGTTGTGGGTCTTGGGCGAGGTTACACTCGTACAGATTGGGTTATCCTTTGTGCTAGGGTTTGCCGTAGGCTACCTATTGTTCATTTATTGCATTTGGGGGGTGGGGGACGCTAAGCTGTATTGGGCCATGGTCGCGGCTATACCTAGTACGTTGTTTGGTGGGAAGTGGCCGACGTTCTCCTTCGCTTTCTTTTCGCTAGATACTCCTCTTTGGGCCTTGTTGGTCAATACCATTTTGACCAATACCGTTTTTCTTGTAGCCCTTCTGGTCATCCACAAACCCGCAAAACCTGTCAAAACACCTGCAAGCGACAATGAAAAAGGCATGAGTTGGGAATGGGTGCGCTCTGGGATTGAGGCGGCCGGAGTGAGCGGGCTGGTGTTAGGTGGGACGACGTTGGTCGGCGCGACGTTGACCCTCGCCGAGGCGATCGTGGTGGGTGCTGTGCTCTATTTGCTCCATGAAGATCGGACCAAGGTATCCCAGCGAGTCATTTGGGTTGTTCCCGGGCTAGTGATCGGTCTCTTTAGCGCGATCGGCACCGGAGACTACCTGATCTATCTGGTGTTGTGGGCTGTGCTGTGGGGCATACGGACCGTCTATGTGTATATCCATTCTCTCGAATACCAGAAGTTTGTGCAGCCGGTCGCCATTGATGCCCTACAGCCGGGTATGGTGCTACACCAGTCGATTTACGAAGCTCCTGAGAAAGACCGAGTCGAAGTGGTTTCGTTCGGTAAGCAGAGTAGGGATACACAGGAGCTCATAGGCCGAACGGGAAAGCCGTTGACCATTCGGAAAGTTCGCCAATTAAAAGAGTTACAAAAGAAGGGGTTGTTCCGCGAATGGGACGATCAGGTAGAGGTTGAACTGTCGCTGCCCTTTGCGCCGATCTTGATGGTCGGTGTCAGCCTGACCCTGATATGGGCAGGAAGTATCGTCCGGCCAGCCAATCGGTGGATTCAGCCGTTGTTCGACGCGTTTTAGGGAAAGGAAAGATACACGATGAAAGATGTGCGTTCAAAACCGCAAGTGGCAATGCTGTTTCTTTCGACGGTGCTAGGTATCCTATTGGGTACCAGTATATTGTTGGCTACAAAAATCAACAATCCTCCCGTTACTCCAAGGACTACGAGCTTAGATCATCTGCTTGGGAAGCTCGTCCCGGAATACGAACTTGAACAGTTAGATGGCGACCCGATTTCTACCCATCTGTACAAGGGCGAATCCCACCTACTGGTCTTTACTCTGTCGGGCTGTGATGCCTGTGATTTCATGTACCCCATTATAGGGGAAGCAGCTACAGATATTCCTATCTTGATGGTTGCTAACACACGGGAAGGATTGATGGAAAAGGTTTCCAAACACGCCTTAACCTTTCCTATTGCCGTAGATACGCTGTCGCTGATGCTAGAGAACCTCAACATCACGAATTTTCCAGCCGCGCTTTTGGTGGATAGGGAACAAAGGATCGTCGAGGCCGTTAGGGGTATAGGCTTTCCGATTGAGAAAATTGTGCAGTCCGCGCAAAAAGTGATTGAAAAAGAGAGGGCAGAATGATGGCCGATCAAAAGCATTGGAAGATCGCCGGGCTTGTTAGTGTAGTCTTATTGCTCGCGCTGATTTTCAAGGGGCAGTCTGAGGAACCAGCGGGGATCGTCTGGAGTGCGGGGGATGCGAAGCGTGCTGAGTATCTGTCTGAGGGAACAGACGCTCCTGATTTTGAGTTGCCCTCTGTGCAAGGAGGCCACGTCCGTCTCAGTAGTTTTAAGGGACAGCGAGTAGGGTTAGCTTTTGTAACTCCAACTTGCCCATATTGTAATGACTTGGAACGTTACTTGGTAGAGTATGAACTTCCTGAAGGACGCCGGTTATTACTGGTCTGCCGAGGTGAGAAAGACGAGGTGCAGCAAATCGTCGAAAATCATGACCTCGCTATACCCGTTTTGGTTGATTCAGCAGGTGTGGTCGCCCAAGCCTATCAGATCGGAGGCGTACCGCAGTTTTACGTGGTAAGCGAGAAGGGGACCATTTCCTCTTTTGCACGAGGGATGCCTCCGGTATGGGAAGCAGTGCAAAAGCTATAACCGAGGAGGGCACTGCAAGATATGGAAATCATTCCGTTAATTTCCGAACGCGACGTAGAGATACAGCGTGCGCGTGTCGCACAAGATCGCGATCTACAAACCGAGGCGAAAGCTTGTCTCCTTTTGGGCCGTTATCACAAGGAACAAGGTGAACTCGACAAGGCCGAAGCACTGTATCAAAGAGCCCTTGCGAAAGCACGGCAGTGGCAGGCGCATGAGATGGAAGCCGATGCGTGCAGTGGCTTGGGGCTTATGTACCAGGTCAAGGGACGGATGGATAAGGCGGTTGACTATCTCAATAAAGCCTTTGAGATCAACAAGGAACTCCGAGATGAGGAGCGCCTAGCCGTCAATTATAGCAATAGAGGCTTTGTCGCCCAACTCCAGGGAAAAATTGGAGAGGCGCAAGAACTGCACACCCGCGCTCAACAACTCCATGAGGCGTCGGGGAATAAGACCTATTGGGCCGAAGAATGTGGCAACTTGGGGCAGTTGGTGCTCCAGCAGAACAAGCTGCAGGAAGCCGAGGCCTACTTCCGGCAGGGGCTGAACGTTTGCGAAGAACTCGGCGATCTGCCGGGTATTTCTGGCCACTATCAGGGCTTGGGTCGGGTCTATCTCGTACAGAAGCGTTTGGCCGAAGCCGAGGACATTTTAAAAAAAGGCATTGAGATTGAAGAGCGGCTCCAGCGCGACGAGGGGTTGGCTCATCATTACAGCGTCTTGGGGGGCGTATATAGACAAACGGGTCGGTTTGATGAGGCGGAAGAAATGTATCGTCGGACGCTAGCCATCCAACGAAAATTAGGCAATAAACAGTTTGAGGCTCGAACCATGGGTGGTCTTGGGCAGGTGCTGCGGGAGAAAGGCGACACGCGAGGAGCCGCGGTGTTATTCCAGCAGGCTAGGGAACTGTTTGACGCGATTGGGGACAACAAAGGCCGGGCGATACAAGCGATTCTTTTAGGTGATGCCTATATGGACGTTGAAAATTTTAAGGCGGCTGAGGAGGCGTATCGGCAGGCGTTGCAACTTTTTGTGAAAGTATCGGACTTGGAGGCTGTAGCCGACGTTAGAGTCAGTTTGGGGAGGGTCTATACATCGAATCAGGCTCCCTTTGATGCCTTACTTCAGTGGCGGCAAGCACTGGAACTATACCGCGAACTCCAGCGAGACGACAGGATTGAGTTCGTAGAAAAGCTGCTGAGGACGAGCGGCCGAATGTAAAGGACAAGATGATGTTCAACGCAATACGACAGCGGACCGTAGCTAGGCTCTTCAAGGTCATCAGACGTCTTGAAGAAAAAGAACGCTCGCGCCGTCTAGGTCGGAATAGGGTTTCAATACTGGTCTTTTTTCATGGCTTTGATCGCGTTTCCGCGCATCGTGCTTTGGTGGTGGGTAGGACGCTCCGGCACCGAGGATACAGCGTCGATTTTGCTGGAACTGGTTCGTTTGCCGACCAAATCCGGCAAGCGGACTTCCCGCTGCACGATCTCGACACGCCGATACAAGATTTGGGAGCAGTACCGAATTTTGGCGCGAATGAGGAGGAATCCGACTCGTCTATCCTCCAGAGCGTAGAAGCCGAGCGGGCGCTGGTTGGCCGCTTGAAACCCGACCTCGCTATCGTAGATTCCCGTCCCACGTTGCGCTTAACTGCTGCACTGGAAGGGATTGATGTGGTTTGGATAACGTCGGCATACAATACGCCCGAATACTCCTACCCTATTCACTCGCCTGAGTTCGTGCGTACTTGGGATGACATAATCGAAAGTACCGCTCATCAAGGATGGACTTGTGGGACGACATTTAGGGAAATGTATCTACTTTGCGATATTCCAGCGGTTCATCCATCGGGACAGGAGATGCCTGCTAACTACTCCTTCGTAGGACCGCTGCTTGAGGGGCTTGACGTAGAAGATCAAGGTGATGTGGAGCGGAAGGGGGTGTACTGGGATCTCAGCACGTTGGGGGCCGATTGGTCCTCTATTCAGGAGGCTGTGCAAAAGCTGGGGATGAAAGGGATTCGGCAGTGGGTGGTTCCACCTGTTGGAGTGCGTATTGAATCAATGGAAAACTGTGAGATGGTCGATCCTAATTTTTTGCCGCAGGCCGCCTCTCAAGCGGTCGTCTTTGCTGGCGGTGGGGATCACGGTTTTTTCTACCAAGCTCTGTTCAGGGGCATACCAGTTATTGGACTGCCCACGAATTGTACGCAGGAGTATTTCACCGACCGCCTGCAGACAATGGGGCTGGGGATCAAATTGAGCTACCGAGACTTCACTAGACCAACGGCTCTCGTCCAAAGCGTCGAGGGGCTGTTAAACCACTATGCGATATTCACTAGACGATGCCGTACTTTTGCCGCCGATATACGAGAGTGGCAGGACGCGGACCGCGTCGCGGATATAATCGATGGGTACTGGATGAGTCGCTCGGAAGAAAGCCGAATAGATCCGTATTATCAGGTGGCCCAACGCGACTTTGCCCGGCAGTTGTCATTGAGCACAGTGCTCAGTGAAGAGCATGTTGAAGAGATGCTTGAAAACGGACGAAAGCACCAGATGCCGCATGAAATGAAACGAGACGGCATCTGGTACGATCGATCTGATTCGTGGAACTGGCTGTACGACAACGACGCTGGCTTTTTTGCGTGTGATTACGAGGCGCGTGAGGAGATGCGATCTTTCTTCATTAACCGAAAAAATGGTGTACTTCGTCCCGCGATGGAGAGCCAGCGCTTGCGGCTGACTTATACCTTTACCTTGTCTGCTGTCGAGGATACAACACACAATGTGCGGATATTTCTGCCCTACCCAATAGCTACCGACTTTCAGAAGAATATAAAGCTGCTCTCTTGCAGTCCGGTGGAAATGCAGGGCCACTTTTTGCCGCGTTCTGGTTTTTTTTATGGCTACCCTATCGTTTGTGATTTTACCTCTGGTGAGGCATATACGTTTTCTTACGTGTGCGAATTGACGGTTTATTCGAGAGTTATGGGCGACACCACAGGGACAACGGAGACGATCACGCCCGAACAGTTCGAGAGCTATACTACCGTCGATGAATCCTTGGTAGAACACCCACTCGTCTGCAGTTGTTGGGAGGATATAGGCATAGACGAAGGGTCAAGCGACCTAGAAAAAGCTCGTTTGCTATACTACTATTTGGCCAAGAATAAGCATTTTAAGAAGACCAAAGATAGCTGCCAATGCTATCGGTGTAGCACCTTAAAAGCATTGACGGACGACGGAGGACATTGTATTACGTTGGCTCGTGCCTTTATTGCCCTTTGTCGCCTGCTAAAAATACCAGCCCGCGAGCAAGCTGGAGCCATAGCGGTCAATCCTATAGGACCGAGCAGATACGAGAACCGAACGTATAACGAAGTGGTGTTTGGGCACACGTGGGCTGAGATCTTCATCTCGGGTCTCGGATGGATCCCCGTGGAATTTCATGGTATCGCTATTGGTTCTCCAGCACTAACGGAAGCCAATGTGCAAAATGAGGCATTGCGTCATAAGATATTGGAGAATAGCGATCCCTATTTTGACTTTTTCTTTGGTCATTTGGACTGTTTCCACATCGTATGCTCAAACTCCGCTGCCAAGGAAGTTCCACAAGTCGTTGTATATGAAGAAGCGGATAACAACTCTCCTCTCATTCATCGGCCAGACTCTCTGAGGGAGGAGTGCCGTTTGGTCTTTGAATGTCTATAAGGAAGCTAGCTCAATGGATACTTCTGTCGTCATCGCCGCACACAATCAGCGCGATCGGTTGCGGCTTGTTTTAAGTGGCTTGGCCGTTCAAACATTCTCCGAGGGCCAGTTTGAAGTTATAGTGGTTGACGATGGTAGCACGGACGGAACGGGGGATTTTCTGTGTGAGTATGAGCAAATGCCCATAAAAGTCATTCCTTTGAGTTCTAATGTAGGACGCTGTCGAGCACGGAATATCGGCATAGCGGAAGCGCGGGGAGATTTGATCGCCTTCTTGGACGGCGACGCGCTACCGGGGCCCGATTGGTTGGCTCAACATTGGCACCTATTTCAGCGCTACGACGGCGTAACGAGCGGATTCCAATATTGCCTGCCTCGCTTGGAGTATGTCCAAGACCCACGCAGTGGCCTTCCTTGGGAGGATGTTCCGGGATCGGTTGCTCATATCATACGTACGGACCCAGAAAAATTTCGGGTGACCGAGGCTATGATTCAGTCCAATTTCGATGCGATTGCTCCATTATCCCAAGAGGGTGGATATCCCTTCCCAGAGCTAAAATTAATACAAGACCAAGTACAAGTACTCTTTGACCAAGTGCCCGATTCGCCGATAGGTTGGGTCAGTTTTTATCCACACAATGCTTCGGCCCCGCGCGTTGCTCTTGAGGAGGTCGGTGGTTTTGATGAAGAGATGCTCCATTCTGAGGGATGGGATTTAGCCTATCGCCTCATGCGGAATGGGTATAAAATGCGCTTTGCCGCCAAGGCGCAGAGCTATCACCTGTATCATTATCACGACTTTTTTAACCCACAAAATGCGTTCGCAGAATCGCAAAAACGGCGTAGGGCAATAGCCCACATGGTGGAGAAGAACGAGGATCCTCGATTGTATCTAATCGAGTTTTGGCGTGCCTCTCTATGGCCGGACCCCCTAATCCCAGAGGAGATGCGCCTCAATAGCCTGATGGCATTTCACGAAACCCATCAGACCATTTCGAGCAGCGAAATGGAAGAGCGTGTGTTAATGCTCGATCTGCATCCTTTGAGAGGAGCATAAGACCGTGAGACGGCTGTGGAAAGTACCGTTCCGAAAAAATAGAAAACTCCAAAGTTGCTTGGTGTTATCGCTAGCATTACATCTGCTGGTGATTTTTGGGATCACGCACCGCGAGCGGGTTACGCAATATCCCGTCCTCCCGCAGATCATGCTGAAGTTTACCAAACGGCCGCCGCCGCAGCGCACCCTCACCCGCCGCCAGCGTCCCATGCAGCGCCCGTTGGTGCGCCGTCCGGCTCTCCAAGCCGCCCCGGTCGTAGGCCATGCGGCCGGCTCCGGCGTCGTCGCGCCCGCTGCCGGTGTTTAAATCCTCGACGCTGCGGCTGCCAACGGCGTCGCTGCCGGATCGGCTGGTGCTGCCCGTACCGGATTTCCCGGCGCGGCACATTGGGCCGCAGATGCAGGCTGGGGCGTTGGAAGGAACGCGGCAAGGTGCGGATGAGATTGACTTGTCCTTGGAACTGATGGACGTGCAGGCGCTGGATACGGGTCGGCACCGGGCGATGGTGGTGGTTGATCCCAAAGATCGGCGCAAGCTCAAGGGGTTCCTCTATATGTCCGGCGTCAACAGCCCTTCCATCGAACGGGCTGAAGAGAGTGTACGGGCTGAAAACATCCAAGTGCGCTGGTATCACCAGATGCCGCGCCGCTTGGTGGAACGGCGAATGCTGCAAGGGTTGGCCGATAAGATGACAGCCCAGACGCAGGTCCGCGTCGAAGTGCGCGACGCAGTCCGGTTCGACGATCCTCAGCTTTTGCAAGTCCCCTTCGTACTGATGACGGTCGATACACCCTTTGATTTTACCAACAGCGAGGTGGCCAATTTGGGGGCGTATCTGACCGGCGGCGGCTTCCTGTTTGTGGATATTGTCAGCATGTTGTGGAACAATTACAGCGACGACGAATTGGACATTCCGGCGGTGCGTGCCTTCATTCGCGCCAGCTTCCAAGCGGCGGGCTATCAAGAATGGAAGGATTGGCAGTTTAGACGCCTAGAGCTAACCCATCCGCTCTATCATTGCTTCTACGATGTAAACAGCCTGCCGCGCGGGATGCGCGATATGAATTTTGTAGTTGGCGGACAAGACCATCCGCCGTGCACCCCGGACTATTTGGAGGGCATCGTGGTCGGGGAACAGTTGGTGGGGGTGTATTCGATGCGGGGCTACGCCGATTTCTGGGCGGGCATCGGTCGAGAGTTGATGGATTGGTCTTTGGCGAACAACGCAATCAACCACTCGTCTCTGTTCAGCGCTGAGGAGCCGTTAGTCTATAATTTAGGAGTGAATATCTTGGTGTACGCGCTGACGCGCGAGGGATCGTTGGCACGGCAATTAGTAGATGCGGATTAAAGCTCAGAGGGTATCACCGTGATACGCATTAACACCTTGAACCGCTGCGGCGAGACCTTAACCATCGAACTGATGGGATATATCTATAAGAGCGAGTTCGCCATCCTGCATGACTGTCTGAAAGAGTATGCCGAGGAAGGCATAACCGAGGTTTGCATCGTGGCGAATGAAGTGCGGAGCCTCCATCCGTTGCTCCAGCAAGACGTGATCGGCTTGGGGCAACTGGGGCTGAGGTTGCGCTTTCAGCAGCTTCCTTTGTCCATTCGGGGAACGTTAGAATTTTGGGGTTTGGAGGCCTGGATCGATGATGAATAAGATGCGTTGTTTTTTCGGCTTGGCCCTGTTGTGCGGCGCTCCGGTGCTGGCTGGCGAGTGGGTGCAGGAAGGGGCCGACAGTTTCTCGGCTGGCACGTTTGCCGGCACGGAGATCGACCGCTTGGGAGGGGTGTCGCTGGCGTCCTTTCG
>MKWU01007767.1_pt1 | contig 10041 bp, 8 predicted proteins | sample 809101 | NCBI WGS metagenome assembly MKWU01 (sample SAMN05860141, study PRJNA318959) | sponge metagenome | host: Aplysina aerophoba | place: Slovenia: Piran, Adriatic Sea, Gulf of Piran | collected 2013-05-07
CAATGGCGGGGAAGAAGATTCCGGCGCCTCCCGTCACCGCGGCCGAGGTTGTGGACAGGGAGTCGCTGGTCGCGTTCGTCGAGGCGGCGGCAGACGCCTATCGGGGGGCCTACGAGTCCGACAACCAGGGAGACATCATGGCCGTCAGAAACGCCTTCCGCCGAAAGGGCGGACCCTGGCGGGCCGGCTCGATCTATCTCTGGCTTGTGGGCAGCAAGGGCATCACCCTGTTTCACGCCACCGAGCGGTACCGGGAAGGCAAGCCGACCGACATGGAGCGGGTCGACTCGAACGGCCTTCCCTTCCCCAAGCTGCTGATCGGGGGCGCCTTGCGCGAGGGCCGGAAGTTCCTGCGCTACTATTACGACGACCCGGAGGTCGAGGGGGATGAGGATACCGGCTCCTCCAAGTTCGGATATGCCGTGAGTTTCAATGCGCCGAAGTCGGATCAGAAAGTCGTGGTCGGCTCGGGCATTTACCTCAAGGCCGGCGAGAAGCAGTAATTGGGGTCGATTCCGCGCCTGTCCGGAACTCGGAATAAACGCCAAACCATAAATCGTTCAGGAGCGCTGATCGGGGTGCTTCGGGTATCGGGACACCCCTGATTTCCGGGCAGGTCCGGTACACGCGTACCCCACCTTGCCGATCATCGGGACTGCCTGAATTCACGGTAAGCGACGACAGCGTTCTTGATAGAAGCTGTCCCAGTGACTGGATTCGCCCCATGACGGAAAGAAATTCCGTGACGCGGCTCTCCGGAAGGCGAGCAGCATAGGAGGTCCAGAAGTTTATCGAGGCACCCTTGGTCGAACAGATCGTCCAGATCGCCATAAAGGTGTTCAGCGAGCGATAGGAAATTAATATGGGAGCCCCGTATCGGCCAGGCCGGCTACGCCCTGATGACACGAGCGCCCGCCAGGCCGGGCCGTCCCGTGGACACGTCCAACAAGGAGCGCTGCACACCGGAGTGAACCGGCATCGCACTTTGCCGCTGCGTGCTATCGCTCAGTCGAGAGCCCGCTGCTCGATGCCGCGGCAGAGTTTGCTTCGCCGGCCGCGCAACCCGCCTTTGCAACCGAGATCCAGGTGAGATCCCAGGCGGATCCTGTGCCGAGGGAGGATAAGGTCACCAGCTGGAAGCAGATGTCGATGGTATCGGTACTGTCTTTCGAGAGGATGAGGTCCATGGTCGGCGTGTATGCGGTGTCCTGGCCGTCAACCGAAACCGTGATCGAGCACCTTCCGTTCACGACGCAATATCCCTGTTGCGCTCCCGCGGCCGTATGGACCGCGACGGTCGCGCGGGGGCAGTATTGATTTGCGGGCGCGTCATCCCATTCGTCGTTGCACTCGCCAAGCCTGACGGATGCGCTCGTGGCGTGTGCGGGCTGTTGCGGGGCGCCGAGCAGCAGGGCAAGCGCAAGGGCCGCTGCTACCAGGGCCGGCGCCAGACAGTTTTTCGTTCCCGCTTGCTTGCCGGTTCCGTCAAGGTTTCCGAGCAGCGCTGGCTCCGAACTCTTGCAAGAATCAGGCACGCAAACCCATGTCCCGCGCCGCCGCCTTGCCGTCGATCGTTCCGCGCCGGCCGGTAGCGGGAGGTAAGACCACGCCAGCGAGGCCTCCCTGACCGAAGGACCGCCATGCCGCAACAGCGGGCCGCACCCCGCAGCATCCGCCCACGGTCGCATCGCCTACCCAACAACCGGCTCGACCGCTTGTTTCCATGGAATTTCCCCGCTCGTCAAACTGAAATCCGAGTGTTTCGCCCGTATCGCTTGCCTTCCATGCTTCGCTGCAGGAAGTTTTGGAAGAGGTTGCATGAAAGTGATCCCTTTGCCAACAACCGCGCAGTCAATTCAGTGTGCAGTTCTTCGATTTATGTGTAGTGAAAAAACACTGGATTAAACTACAAATAAAAGCTTAAAATTACTGCATATCCGTGAACACTTCGAAAATTTTGAAATAAGCCCACAAAACAAATAATATTGGTGTTAACAAGTGAAATATCGGATAATAATTTCGTCCTGAATAGGGTGAATGCCGTTCGAAACCTCACGACGGACGGAGGAGGCTGGACAATGAGCTATCGGACAAATTCAAAAATCGCGGGCGTGGCGCCCGCGCTGGCCTTGGCGGCGGGGCTCTTGCTCGCGAGCGGCGGCCCGGCCGGCGCCATCAGGGCTCTATGCAGCAATTGGTCCGACGCCCCCGCCGGAACCTACTGCTCCGGTGCGGAGGTTACCACCCAGGACGATCGATGCACGGTCAACGGGAGTTGCAGCGTCACCTTTACCTACGGCTCGGGCGGCGCAAGCAGCGTCACGCTGACCCCGTCCCTCAGCATGACGGTCGGCGCTGCGGACGTCGACGAGATCGTCATCTGCATCGCGCCGCCGACGGCGGACTCCGAAGCCGATTTCTCGTACACGGCGACAATCCGGACCTCCTGCAACGACGGCGAATATACGGCGGCCCAGGCGGTCGGCGGCCAGTTCAACGACTAGCTGAAGGTCCGGTCGTGTCGACCCGACGCCTGGGAAACGCCTTCCATCGCCGCCCCATGGCGCCGGCGCAGCGACGGTGGTGTCGTCGATAGTCGACATACACAGCGACCGATCCTGCCCCGAAGGAGGAGACCATCGACCGGAATCGCCGGGAACGACAAGGGAGGTTTCGCAGTGAGCGAGCTGACGAGGTGGAAGGGCATGGGCGAAGCGTCTGCTCCCGTGTCGGCGGCGGAAGACGCAAAGAGCTGCAGGGAGGAACGGGCGGCGTCCGGCACATACATACCGTCGGGCGTGAAATACGAACTGGCCGCCCTGGCGCTCGCCGTGCCGCTCGGAGGAGTGGTTCAACAGGCCGCGGTGGCCGATTCCTACATTCAGGAATGTAGCGACGCGTGGGCCGATTCCCCGGCGTCCGGCTTCTGCACGACTGCGGTGTTCGGGCGCGACCCGAGGGACAATGACGGCAATGCCGGCGACTGCCGGGTCAACGCAAGCTGCTCCATCACTGTCACCATCAACACCAGTCCTTCCAGATCGCAAACATGGGCGATAACCCTGAACCGTGTCCTTGCGAAGGACGACATGGACGATGTTGACTTCTGCTTCGCCGCCAGCGACGCGAGCACTACCGGATATCTTGTCAGCTCCGGTGTCGGCTGCAGCGCGGGACAAACGGCCTCAAGCGTGGCGACAAGCGCCGGCCTCCCGGATCCGAATGCGACCGCATCGTCGTCGGAATAGGACGGCGGAACCCCGGAGACGGCTGTTTGCTCTGGCGTCCCGCAACGGCGTTTCGGCCAAACGAGAGATTGCGAATGGGGCCTGAAACGGTTGCAGGAATGGAGCCGATGGATTTGAAAGACCCGGCCTCCATCTACCGTGCGGTTTGCGACAGCATGACATGCGGCGTCATGCTCATCGACGCGCAAGGCCGGATCGAGACCTTCAACCCGGCAGCTTCGGCGCTTCTGGGCCTCGACCGCGATGCCGTTCTGCACCGGAGCTTCGCCGAGGTCTTCTTCGTCGACGAAGCCTTCGACGAGCTGAATGAGGCCGTGCTGGCGGCCATCCATGAGGGGGTCGTCGGCCACCAGCGGGTCGCGACCGTCCGGGTGGCGGGGCGCGCGGTGCCGCTGGCGGTCGATACCTCCTACCTGCGCAAGCTGTCCGGCGAAGCGGAGAATGGCCGCCGGGGCGTCGTCGCGGTCTTCAGCGATATCTCCGAGCTCGAAAGCCTGCGGGCCAAGGAAATCGCGCTCGCGAAGGATGTGGAAGCCAAGCATCTGGAGTTGCAGGGCGCCTTTCGCAGCCTCGAGGAGCGGAATCTTGAGCTCAATGGGCTGCTGCGGAAAGTCCGCGCGGTCAGGCTCATGGCCTCCGCATGCGGGATCGTGTTCGCCGCCGGGCTCGGAGTCTGGCTGTGGGACGGATCGTCCGCCTCGCTCTTCGGCGCGCCGTCGACGCAGGCCGCGAAAGCGCCGGGAGACGTGCGCCTGCTTACGGTCGAGCCCCGGCGCATCGCTTCGACGATCACGGTGGCGAGCGCAATCGACCCGCTTCGCGAGATCGCGGTAGCCAGCCCGGTCGATGGCAAGGTCGGAACGGTGCATGTAACGCTCGGGGAGAGCGTCGGCGCCGGGCAGCCGCTGCTGACGCTCGATGTAGGCGAGGTTCGAGTCCAGCGCCGAAAGGCGCAGGCGGCCTGGCTCAAGGCGGAGGCGCAGATGCGAACGCTCGCCGACTGGCCGAACGGCTCGGAGGCGTCCAAGGCGAAGCGCGCCGTGACCAAGGCCAGGATTGCGCTGGAAGCGTCGAACACCAAGATCGTGGAGACGACGTTCCTGGTGGACCAGGGGCTTGCGCCCGCCGCCAGGAAGGGCGCGGCGGAACGCGAGCACCGCACGCGGGTCCTCGACCTGGAGTCGGCGGAGCAGGACCTGAGCGCCGTGCTCGTCAAGGGACGGGAAAACCGCGAGGTAGCCCGCCTCGAACTGGAAAACGCCAGGAGCGACCTCGAACGGATCGACGGCATCCTGCGGAATGCGTCGGTGATTGCGCCGGTCGCGGGCGTCGTGCTGCGCATCGGCGAAGGAACAGGCAGCCGAGGGGACGGGCTGACGACGGGAAGCAAGGTCGAGGCCGGGGCGCATCTCGTCACCATCGGCGACATGCAGGGCATCAAGGCGTCGGGTTTGGTCGACGAAGTGGATGTCCGCCGCATCCGGCCGGGGCATGCCGTGCGGATTTCCGGCCCCGCCTTTCCGGGCATCGTGCTCGAAGGGCGGGTCGTGCGTGTTTCCTCGCGGGCGTTCCGGCCGCCGGGCCAGCGCAACCTGCCGGTCTTCAGGATTGCCGCAGCGGTGGACCGGCTGGACGAGGAGCAGCGCAAGGCGGTGCGTCTCGGCATGTCGGCCGACATGGAGATTGTGGTCTACGAGAACGAGCGCGCCCTCGTCGTGCCGGTGGGCGCCGTGGACCTCTCCCAGGGGATCCCGCGTGTGCGCGTGCGCGACGAGAAAACGGGGGAAGAGCGCATTGTCCAGGTGGCGACCGGAATCACCACGCTCGATTCGGTCGAAGTCCTGAGCGGTCTCGCACAGGGAGACAGGGTAGTGATGCCGTGAGCCGGACGGGAGCCCGCGAACATCCTCGCGGCCCGGATCGCGCGGCGAGGCCGGATTAGCGCCTTGGGACCGTTCGGCCGGGCCAATCTGGCGGAGGCGTGCTCAAGCCTGCTGATGGCGGGGTATCGGACGGCGCTGGCGCTCATCGGAATCGCCATCGGCATCGCCTCGGTGAGCAGCATGATCTCCGTCGGCACGATCGCAAAGGTCGAGGCGGCCCGGCAGTTCCAGGAGCTCGGCACCGAAATCCTGAATGTGCGGCTGCGCGCGCGAACCCGGGGTGCGCGCCGGATTTCGCTCGGGCTCGCCGCCGCCGAGGGGATCGTGTCCTTGCCGTCCATCGGACAGGCGGCGCCCTACACCATCGCCGCGTCGCATGTCGTGCTCGGAGGGACGGAGACGGCGCTCGCGCGAATCGCCGGGACCACGATGGCGTTCGCCGAGCTTGGCCGGCTGGCTGTCGCCGAGGGGCGGTTCGTCTCCAGGCTCGATGGCGGCCGGTATTTCTGCACTCTCGGCGCGAAGCTCGCGGAGGCGCTCCGGCAGGCCAGGGGGGGCCGGGTCGTCGGCGAGGCGGTACGCATCGGGGAGACGGTCTTCACCGTCGTCGGGGCGCTCCGCCGGGCCGCCACGGGACAGCGCCCCTTCAACGTCAACGAAACCGTCTTCGTTCCCATCGAAACCGCCGCCCGCGTAGCCCCGGCGGAGACCCTGCGCGACATTCTGGCTCTTATGGCCCCCGACACGCACTACCGGCAGGCCGCGGAAGAGCTCCAGGCCTGGTTCGAGACCCGAGCGCCTGCGGCCGGGGTACAGGTGCGGAGCGCCGAGGAGCTGATCGAGCACATGCACCGCCAGATGCGCCTCTACACTCTGCTGCTCGGAGCGGTAGGGGGAATTTCGCTGCTCGTCGGAGGAGTCGGGGTGATGAACGTCATGCTCGTTGCCGTGACCGAGCGCAGGAAGGAAATCGGCATTCGCCGCGCGCTGGGCGCAAGGCGCTGGGACATCCAGGGGCAGTTCCTGGCCGAGTCCGTCATCCTGTCGCTGTTGGGAGGCGTTCTCGGCGTTCTTCTGGGCGTCGGCGCGACATACGGCATCTGCCGGTTCACGGGGTGGGAATTCGCGCTTTCCTGGGGCGGCACCGCGCTCGGCGCACTGGTTGCGGGCGGGGCCGGCATCTTCTTCGGCCTTTATCCCGCGTACCAGGCCGCCAGGCTGGACCCCGTGACGGCGCTGCAAGGGGCATAGGGCGGCGCCGGATCTTCCTTTTCCCGCCGGGGCGCGCAGCCATGCTCGTCCCGAAGCCGATGTTGCCCTGCGTTGCCGCCGCAAGTTCAATGCAACGGCAACGCAGGCGCGTAAGAGGTCCGACCGGGCTAGTTGGACGACGATCCGGTGTTCTCGGCCGGTGCCGCGAGGCCGGAAGCGACCGCGGTGCTGGCGCTTGTCTCGGTGGTGCCGCACGATGTCCGGATATTCAGCTGATAGCCGGTGCTGAGGTAGAAGTTGGGCGTCATACAAAGGATGAGGTCGTCCGTGTCGGCGAGGGTGGCCTTGTAGTTCGTGAGACCGATGGCCCAGGTGAACTCGTTGGACGGGTCCGTGTTGACGGTGGCCGTGACGTAACACCCTACGGTTATGTCGCACTTGCCATGGTCGGTGCCTGCCCTGACGCGGGTAACCGTCGCATCGGCACAGTAGTCGCTTGCCGCCGAATCGTTCCATTCATCGACGCACTGCGCGACCCAGGCCGCGTCGTCGGAATTGGCCTCGACGGTCAACGGTGACAAGGCCATGGCGAATGCCAAAGCAAACGCCATGCTTGGGATTGTCGACTTTTTCAGATAGTTCATTTTTCAGCCTCCTCCGGCTCTTCAGATATTTCGAACGATGTTCGTCCCTTTGGGAACAAGAGTATTCTTGAATATGCCAATTATTTATACCAATACTATTTGTTTTGTCGGTCTATAACAAAATCTTTTCAGAGTGCCTGTACATGTAGTCATTTGAAGCCATAAATTGTAGTTTTATCCAGTGATATTAACTACATATAATTCGACAAACTACACATTGAATTGACTGCGCGGCTGTTGGCGAAAGGATCGATTTCATGCAACTCCTTCGAAAATCTTCTGCGGCGAGGTAAGCATCCGGTGTGATCGCCCTTCCAGGATCGGGCGTCAGCTTCCGGATCTGCTGTCGGCGCGGTGTTCCGGGGCGGGAAGTCGTCGACGCCGTTGATCTTGTAGTCGAGCTACGTTGAAGGACTTCCAAGAGCAGGTCTCCGAGGGCCTCGCGCACGGCTTCCCGGTGCAATACGCCAAGGACAGCCCGATCGACGAGCGCAGCCGCACCTACCGGGACGCCATCGTGGCGAGCGCGGCCTCGCGCGTTTCCCGGTAGTCGATGACCGACAGGAAGCCGCTCATCTCCATGATGGTCCGGCATTGCGGCGCGAGCGCGGCGACGGCGAGTTTTCCGCCCTCCCGCCGGCAGGCCCTGGCGCCCATCAGCACGGCGCGCAGCCCGGCGCTGCTGATATAGTCGAGCTCTTCGCAATCCAGCACCACATGGACGCCCCCGCGCTTGACGCTGGCGGCGATCCGCGCCGTCAGCACCGGCGCGCTGCTGCTGTCCAGGCGGCCGGCCAGCAGGAGGACGACGGCGGGCCCCTCATGCCGCTCGCCGATTCCTATCGCGGCCCCGCCTGCGCGGTCCCGCGGGCGGGGACCGGCGACGAGCGCGGCCACCCCCGTCTCGTAGTAGTCGAGGAAGGCCAGCAGGCCGCTCGCCTCCATGACCGCCCGGCATTCGGGCCGGAGCGCGGCGATGGCGAGTTCGCCGCCTTGCTCTGCGCAGGCCTTCGCGCCGACGAGGAGCGCGCGGAGCCCGGCGCTGCTGATGAAGTCGAGCCCGCGCCCGTCCAGCACCACGCGGCGGCCGCGCCTGGCGACACCGGAGAGTTCCGCCTCCAGCGCCGGCGCGCCGACCCCGTCCAGCCGCCCCGACGGGGAGATGACGACGGTCGAACCTTCCTCGCGCGTCTCGATCTTCATCCTGCCGCTCCCCTCATCCCCGGTTGCCGTCCGCGCGGGCGGCGGCGACAAGCTCCTTCATGCGGGCCGCATCGACGGCGCCGCCGACCAGCCTGCCGCCAATCACGAAGGCCGGCGTGCCGTCGATGCCGATCTGCTGCGCCAGAGCGCGGGTCTCGTCGAGATAGGCCTGAATGGCCGGGTCCTCCATGTCCCGCCGGAGGCGCTCCATGTCGAGCCCGGCTCCGACGGCAAGTTCCACCACCTTGCCGTCGGTGAGCTCCGGCTCCTTCATCAGCGCGAGATGGAAGGGGTAGTACTTGCCCTGCCGGTCGGCCGCCATCGCCGCGCGGGCGGCAAATACCGAGACGGGTCCGAGTATCGGGAACTCCTTCCAGACGACGCGCACATTCGCATCCTCCTTCAGCAGCGCCTCCATCGCCGGCAGGGTGCGCTTGCAGAAGCCGCAGCGATAGTCGAAGAACTCGACCACAGTGACGTCGCCTTGCGCGTTGCCGGAGACCGGCGACATCGGGTGCTCGCGGAGCGCCTCCCCGTTCTCGGCTATGGCGGCCTCGGCGCGCTTGCGATCCTCCTCCCGCCGTTTCGCCCGGAGGATCCCGATGGCCTCCTCGATCACCTCGGGGTTCTTCAGCAGGTAATCGCGGACCATTCCTTCGATTGCCGCCTTGTCCGGGGCCGGCTCGTGATTCGAGTGGCTGTCCGCCGCGACGGGCGCCAGGAAGGCAAGGGCGGCAAGCGCCGCCAGGATACGAATTCGCATAAGCTGCATGTCCTTTCATCATGCCGGCGCGCACAGTTCGGGCCGGGCGTTTCGCTGTGAAGCGGTTCACTCCCCCTGCAGGGCGACGATGGGATCCAGACGGGAGGCCTGGTGGGCCGGCTGGAGGCCGAAAAACACGCCGATCGCCGAGGAGACGCCGAGCCCGACGACCACGGAGAGCGTCGAGACGAAGAAATCCCACTCGGTGTAGTTGCAGATGCCCCAGGTGGCGGCGCTGCCGATCGCGAGGCCGACAAGGCCCCCGGCGAGCGTGAGGATGATCGACTCGACCAGGAACTGGCGCCTTATGTCGCCGCGGCTCGCCCCCAGCGCCCGGCGCACGCCGATCTCCCGCCGGCGCTCCGTTACCGAGATCAGCATGATGTTCATCACCCCGATGCCGCCGACGACGAGGCTGATGGAGCCGATGGCGCCCAGCAGCAGGGTCATCACGCCGAGCTGCGACTCCATCTGCTCGATCAGCTGCTTCGCGCTGCTGACCTCGAGCTTGAGCCGGGGATCGCGCTGCCGGAACCAGGCCTCGACCGCCGCGACCGCGTCCTCGTAGTGGACGCCCGGCGCGGCGCGGGCGACGATGAACGAGACCTTGGGTTCGGGTGTCACCCGCCAGGCGGTGACCGCGGCGACGAACACCGACTCGTCGGCGTTGACCCGGACCGGGGAACCGTAGGAGTCCTCACGGCTCTCCAGCACGCCGGCGACCCTGTAGAAGCGCCCCTCGATCTCGAGCTCGGCTTCCATCGGGTCGAGCGTGCCGGCCCGGCGGATGGCGGCCGCGACCTTGGCGCCGACGACGCACCAGAGGGTCCCCGCGTCGAGGTCCGAGACGAACCGCCCCCGGGCCAGTTCGAGCTTCACAAGGTCGGCGTACGACGCCGTGACCCCCTTCATGGAGCCCCTGCCGACCCGCCGCCCGGCATGGACGAAGCCGCCGCCGCCGGGCACCGTCGGCGCCGCCGTGGAGATCTCGGGCAGCGACTCCGCCAGCGCCAGCGCCTCGTCGAGCCGGATGCCGGGCCCTTGGTAGCCGCTCGCGACCTGCACGGTGACGATGTCGGTGCCGAGCG
>MKWU01007768.1_pt1 | contig 10040 bp, 7 predicted proteins | sample 809101 | NCBI WGS metagenome assembly MKWU01 (sample SAMN05860141, study PRJNA318959) | sponge metagenome | host: Aplysina aerophoba | place: Slovenia: Piran, Adriatic Sea, Gulf of Piran | collected 2013-05-07
CGGGCTCGCTTGATGCGCCGCAGGCACCGTGGCACACCTCCGCCTCCACAGCTCCCGATCAGCGCGGCGAGGTCCTGGAAATGCCCATATCGGTGAGGAAGGCCGTGCTCCCCGTCGCCGGCATGGGCACGCGCTTCCTGCCCGCGAGCAAGGCAGTGCCCAAGGTGTTGCTGCCGGTGGTCGACAAGCCGCTTATTCAGTATGCGGTCGAAGAGGCGCGGGCTGCGGGGATCGAAGAATTCATCTTTGTCACCGGGCGGGGCCAGGCGGCGATCAAGGACCACTTCGAGCGTGACGCGGCGCTCGATGCCCATCTTGCGGCACGCGGTGACGATGCCGCCCTGGCGGCCGTCGCGAGGTCCGTGCTTGAGCCTGGCGCCGCCAGATTCGTGCGCCAGGAGCGACCGCTCGGTCTCGGCCATGCCGTCCTCTGCGCGCGCGATCTGGTGGGTGACGAGCCCTTTGCGGTGCTGCTTCCGGACGAGCTTCTCCTCGGCGACCCGCCGTGCCTCGCGGAGCTCGTCGAGCTTGGCGACAAGACGGAGGGAAGCGTCGTGGCCCTCGCCGAGGTGCCGCAGGCCGAGACCGGACGTTACGGGATCGTCGAGGTTGCGGGCGAGGAGGGACGGACCGTCACCATATCGGGCATGGTGGAGAAACCCGATCCTGAGCACGCACCGTCACGGCTCGCGCTCATCGGCCGCTACGTCCTGCAACCAGGCATCTTCGCGCGGCTTGCCGCGCAGCCGCCGGGCGCGGGCGGCGAGATTCAACTGACCGACGCCATGGCCGCGATGGTGAGCGAGGAGCCCTTCCACGGCGTGCGCTTCACTGGCCGGCGCTTCGATTGCGGCAGCCCTGCCGGTTATCTGCTGGCGACAATCGCCTGCGCCCTGGAAAGGCCGGAGTTGAGACAGGGTCTGTTGGCCTTCATGCGTGAGGCGACGCCCTCCTCGTAGGGCGGCTCACCACACGCGCGTTCTGTATCGAGGTACATCGCGATGCGCGTTGCAATGATTGGTGCCGGATACGTCGGACTGGTGTCGGCCGCGTGCTTTTCGGAGTTCGGCCACGCCGTGACGTGCGCCGATGCCGTGCCGGAGAGGGTCGCAGTGCTCCGCGAGGGTCGGGTGCCGATCTACGAGCCGGGGTTGGAGGCGCTGGTCGCCGCCAACACCGCCGCCGGGCGCCTCTCCTTTACCGAAGACGTTGCAGACGCTGTGGCGGCAGCCGATGTGGTGATGCTGGCGGTCGGCACGCCCAGCCGGCACGGCGACGGCCATGCCGACCTCTCCTTCGTGTACGAGGCGGCCCGCCAGGTCGCCGACGCCCTCGACGGCTACACCGTGGTCACGACGAAATCGACCGTGCCCGTCGGCACCGGGCGCGAAATCGCGCGCATCATCCGGGAGCGCCGTCCCGACGCTGCGTTCGATGTCGTCTCGAACCCCGAGTTCCTGCGCGAGGGCTCAGCGATCGGCGATTTCATGCGCCCCGACCGCGTCGTCGTCGGCGTCGATTCCGAGCGGGCGCGGGAGGTGATGCGCGCGCTCTACCGGCCGCTCTTCCTGATCGAAACCCCGGTGCTCTTCACCACGCTGGAGACGGCGGAGCTCATCAAGTACGCCGCCAACTGCTTCCTCGCCACCAAGATCACCTTCATCAACGAGATTGCCGACCTCTGCGAGCGCCTTGGCGCGGATGTTCAGGACGTCGCGAAGGGCATCGGCCTCGACGGCCGCATCGGGCGTTACTTCTTGCACGCAGGCCCCGGCTTCGGCGGCTCGTGCTTCCCCAAGGACACGGCAGCCTTCGTCCGCATCGCCGAGGAAGCCGGCGCGCCGTCCGAAATCGTCGAGGCCGTGCTGCGCAGGAACACCGCACGCAAGGCCGCGATGGTCGACAAGATCGTGCAGGCCTGCGGCGGCTCCGTCGCAGGCAAGACCATCGCCGTGCTCGGAGTAACGTTCAAGCCCGACACGGACGATGTGCGGGAGAGTCCGAGCCTCGTGATCCTGCCGGGGCTCATCGAGCAGGGGGCCATAGCCCGCGCCTTCGATCCCGCCGGCATGGAGGAAGCGCGCGCCCTCCTCGACGGCGTCGTCTGGTGCGACGATTCCTACGATACGATGACCGGCGCAGACGCGCTGGTCATCCTCACAGAGTGGAACGAGTTCAGGGCGCTCGACCTGGAGCGCGCCAGGGACCTGCTCAGGACGCCGCTGATGGTCGATCTCCGCAACGTCTACGAGCCGAGCGAGGTCGCCGGTGCCGGCATGCGCTACGTCAGCGTCGGGCGGCCGGCGGCCTCGCCATGAGCGCGGGCCACGCACTCGACCCGGCGATCCTCGGCGCCTACGACATCAGGGGTATCGTCGGCGAGACCCTGACCGGGGCCGACATGACCGCCATCGGCCGGGGCTTCGCCACCATCGCGCGGTACCGCTCCACCGCCATCCGACGACCCCTCATCTGTGTCGGTCGCGACGGCCGGCTGAGCTCGCCGGATCTGGAATCCTATCTGGTCGAGGGATTGACCGATGCCGGCGCCGACGTGCTCCGGATCGGCGTTGGTCCGAGCCCGATGCTCTATTTCGCCGTCCACGACCGCCAGTGCGACGGCGGTATGATGATCACGGGCTCGCACAACCCTCCCGCCTACAACGGCGTCAAGATGGTGCTGGGCGGTGGGCCCTTCTACGGCGCCGATATCGAAGCGCTGGCACAAGTCGCAAAGGACGGCGCATTCGCCGAGGGCACCGGAAGGGTGACGGAAGCCGATGAGGTCCGCGACGACTATATCGCGCGCCTCCTCACCGAGGCCGTGGAACAACCGTTCTCCGTGGCGTGGGATGCCGGCAACGGCGCAGCCGGCGCGGTGCTCGGCGCACTCGCGAGCCGCCTCCCGGGCCGCCAAATCCTGCTGAACGATGAGGTCGACGGAACCTTCCCCGCCCACCATCCGGACCCCACGGTACCAGAGAACCTGGCGCAGCTGATCGAGACGGTGCGAGCCGAGCGCTGCGATCTCGGCATTGCCTTCGATGGCGACGGCGACCGTATCGGGGTCGTGGACGGCGACGGCGCGATCCTCTGGGGCGATCAGCTCGTGGCATTGCTCGCCCGCGAGGTGCTGCGCGAGCGACCGGGTGCGACCGTCATCGGCGATGTGAAGGCGAGCAGCGTCCTCTTCGACGAGATCGCCCGCCTCGGCGGCACACCGTTGATGTGGCGCTCGGGCCACGCGCCGATCAAGGCGAAGATGGCGGAAGTTGGCGCGCCGCTCGCCGGCGAGATGAGCGGCCACATCTTCTTCGCCGATCGCTACTGGGGCTTCGACGACGCGCTCTATGCCGCTCTCCGGCTTCTGCGGCTGATCGCCGGCGAGGGGCGCTCGCTCGCCTCATTGCGGGCCGAACTGCCGCGCAGGGTCAGCACGCCCGAGGTCCGCTTCCCCTGCACGGACGCGCGCAAATTCCAGGTCGCCGACGAGATCCGCGCCCGGCTCAGTGCGGCAGGCGCCACGTTCTCCGCCATCGACGGGGTGAGAGCCGAAACCGAAGACGGCTGGTGGCTGCTGCGTGCATCGAACACGCAGCCCATGTTGGTGGCCCGCTGCGAGGGCGCGGACGATGCCGCCTTGAGCCGGCTGAGGGACGATCTCGCGTTCCAGTTGCGCGCGAGCGGCATCGAGCCGCCCGACTTCTAGCACCCGTTTCCCATAACCGTTTCGCGTGTCCCGGCGAGACAGAGATTCCATCAAATCAATGACTTCCATAACTTTCTTCACACCTTGTTCTTGACGCCGCGATGCTTTAAACACATAAAGGGCGTTGAGTCGATTCGCTGGGGGTGGCGGGGCGGACGTGGGAACACGGCGAAGAAGAACAATAATGCGTCCCGGTTCGGTCGTCCTCGGTCTCGTTCTCGCGCTCTGCATCCTCGTCGTATCGCAGGTTTTCTCCGCTGAGGAGGCGCAGGCGCGCTACGCCTCCATCGTCATCGATGCCGAGACCGGCGAAGTCTTGCGCTCCCGCAGCGCCGACGTGCGCCGATACCCGGCGTCGCTCACCAAGATGATGACCCTCTACCTGCTCTTCGAGGCGATCGACGACGGGAAGCTCAGCCTCGACTCCAAGCTGAAGGTCTCGAAGCGGGCGGCGGGGCAGTCACCCTCCAAGCTCGGTTTGCGCGCCGGCTCGACAATCCGTGCCGAGGACGCGATCAAGTCGCTCATCGTCAAGTCGGCCAACGATATCGCCGTGGTGGTCGCCGAGGCTCTGGGCGGAACCGAAATCGAGTTCGCCAGGATAATGACCAGGAAGGCACAAGAGCTCGGCATGTCCCGAACCACCTTCCGCAATGCGTCCGGGCTGCCGAACCGGAAGCAGCGCAGCACGGCGCGAGACATGTCGCGGCTCGCCCAGGCCCTGATGCGGGACTTCCCTGAGCGCTATCACTATTTCGACGACCAGCGCTTCAGTTACAAGGGCAGGGTGCATCGCACGCCGAACAAGCTGCTCGCCCGCTATCGCGGCATGGACGGCATCAAGACCGGTTATATCCGCGCCTCGGGCTTCAACCTCGTGGCCTCGGCGGAACGCGATGGCCGACGTGTCATCGCGGTTGTCTTCGGCGGCAAGACGCCGCGCTCGCGCAATGCCCACATGGCCAACCTTCTCGACCTCGGCTTCACGCGGATCGCCGAGAACGACGCCAAGCGCGGCCGCGTCCGCTACGCGGGCATTCCGCGCCCACCCGCCGGCTCCGGATTGGCCGCGCCGGCAACGCGCTTCAAGCCGGCGTCCATCATGGTTGCAGCGGCCCAGCCGCCTGAGCTCGCCGAGGGTGCGGCGGCGCCGGCGGCCGAGCCGATCGAGAGCCCATCGCAGGCTCCGCGTCCGGGGCTCGAGCCGGCCGAGGTCGTTTCGGGACCGTTGCCTCCGCCGTCGAAGTCCGTGACCGAGACGCTCGCTGTCGTGGAATCGGTGATCACGACCGAGCCGCCGCGCTCGCCGGCACCGGCAGAGAAAGTTGCGTCTGCGTCAGCGGTGGGCGGTGCCTGGGGCATCCAGGTGGGCTCCTACGAGTCGGTGACAGCGGCCGAGATCGCCATGCGCCGGGCGTCGGTGCGCGCGCCGCTCCTCAACGATGCGGCGGCGACGCTCGCGCCCCGTACCGACGGCCGCAACACCCTCTATCGGGCGCGCTTTCTGGGGCTTTACAAGAACGACGCCGACCGCGCCTGCAAGGCACTTCGCGCGGCGCCGATGCCCTGCACCATCATCCGCGGTCTCGACCCGGCCAACGACCCCGCCGTCGGCGCGCGCTCCTAGGGCGCGTGCGTTCTTGACGGACTCACTCTAACCCTCAGTTTTCCGCCGTCTCTGCGGGGAGCGGGCGGGGCCGGCCGTTGTCGTCGATGGCAACGTATATGAAGGTGCCTTCGGTCACCTTCACCTCCACGGTGCCGCGCCGCCGGCGCGCCCAGGTCTGAATGTCGATGGTGATCGAGGTCGTCCCGGTCTTCACCACCTCGGCGTAGCAGGTCACCAGGTCGCCGACGGCAATCGGGGCGTGGAAGCGCATTGCCTCCACCGCCACCGTGGCCAGGCGTCCGCCGGCGCGCCGCGCCGCCACGACGCCGCCGGCAAGGTCCATCTGCGCCAGCACCCAGCCGCCGAAGATGTCGCCGTTGGGGTTCGCGTCGGCGGGCATGGCGAGCGTGCGGAGCGCGGGCTCGGCATCCGGCGGCCGTTCGGTCTCGGTCATGTTGGTCTCTTTGTCACTTGGCCTTGCGCCGACTCTTCCGCCAGGCCCGGATGTAGGCCATGCAGTGCTCGTCCCGCCCCATCAACACGTCTTCGGCAAGCTTGTAGTTGGGCTCCGCGCGGTCGATGGCGAGGATCGCCTCCGGCGGGCTCGCCACCGGATCGAGAATGCCGCTGTCGGCGCCGGCCTCGACCGCCAGCAGCACGAACATCTCGTTCAGGAGCTTGCGCGCCGGCAGCCCGAAGGAGACGTTGCTCATGCCGCCGGTGATGTGGACCTCATCGCCGAAGCGCGCACGCAAGGCGCGGATCGCGTCGAAGCAGTGGTTGCCGAAGCTTGAGTCGACCGAGATCGGGAAGACCAGCGGGTCAATGTAGAGATCACCCAGCGTGAAGCCCCTGTCGAGCGCCGCCTCCACCATGCGGGATGCGTTCGCCACCCGCTCGTCGGCGCCGTCCGGCATTCCCTTCTCGCCGGCTGCGGTCACCACCACGCGGCAGTCGTGCTCCCGTGCGAGGTCGAGCGCATCCAGCCGCTCCAGCGAGGCGGAGTTGAGCATCGGGCGCATCTTGGCCGGCGCGAGCGCCTCCAGCCCGGCGCGGATCACGTCCACGCTTGAGGAATCGACGGAGATCGGGAGTTCGGTCATCTCCTGAACCGTGGCGGCCAGCCAGGCCATGGCGCCGGTCTGCACGGCGAGCTTGGGCGCGATCTCGTCGACGTTGAGGTCGAGGAAGGCGGCGCCTGTGCGTTCCTGATGACGGATCTGCGCCTCGATGTAGCGCAGCCCCTCGGCCGGATCGCCCGCGGCCGTCTCCATCGCGGTCTCGATCGCGACCTGGACGTGCTTGACCCGCCCTTCCTCGTAGTCCTTGGTCCGCTTCGCCTCCGCCGTCACCGGCAGCGCGCGCTCCTCGCCCTCTGCGGTCTCGTAGAGGATGACCTCGGCACCATCGTGCTCTGCGATGCGCTTGCCCTTGCGGAGCGCGACGCGGGTGCAGTGGATGTTCTCGCCGATGACGATCAGCGGTGCGGTGGTCATGCGGCGGTCCCTTCAGATACGAGGTGCGACGGCATGGGCTTGAACTGGCAGCCGTCCACGAAGAGGTCGAAGAAGTCGGGTGTGGTCTCCAGCTCGATATGCTCGATGGCCTGGACCTCGCGCTCCAGTGCACGCCGCCGGGTGGCCGAGAGCAGGATCGCCCGCGCTCCCCGCGCCGCCGCGTTGCCCGCCTTGACGACGCGCGCCGCAGGCACCGGCGCGAGCAGGCCGATGGCGACGGCGTTCCCCACATCCACGTAATTGGCGAAGCCGCCCGCGAGATAGAGCCTCTCGATCCCGGCGGGATCGACACCGAGCGTGCGCATCACGATGTACTGCCCGCAGTAATTGGCGGCCTTGGCCTGGCCGAGGTTGCTGGCGTCCTCCTTGGAGAAGGTGATGCCGTGCTCCGGCACGACGGCCATCTCCCTCTGCTTGCGATCGGCGGTGAAGACTCCCTTCGCGGTGAGTACATCTGTCCGCCGCAGCTCCGCCAGCAGGTCGATCAGGCCGGAGCCGCACATCCCCACCGGCTCCTTGCCGCCGATGGTCTCGTAGGCGGCCCCGCCGTCTCCGTCGAGGCTGACCTTCTCGATGGCGCCGTCGCAGGCCGGCATGCCGTATCGCACCAGGCCGCCCTCGAACGCCGGCCCCGCCGGGCACGAGGCGGCGAGCAACCGGCCCCGGTGCTTGAGCACCACCTCGGTGTTGGTGCCCATGTCCACCAGCATCACGGTATCGGCGCCGGCAAACCCCTCGTCCAGCGCCACCAGGGCGGCTGCGGCATCGCCCCCCACATGGCTTGCGATCAGCGGCAGCCCGTAGACCCGCGCCTCCCGGTTGGCGCGGAGGCCGAGCCGCCGGGCCAGCGCCGTCAGTGCGGTATTGGGTCGCTCGCCGGCGAGGAAGGCGTGCTCGATGGATGACTTGTAGGGCTTCTGGCCGATCCCCTGCACGTCCAGCTTGAACAGGATGTCGCGCATGGTGGAATTCGCGGCGACCACGATCTCGTAGATCACGTGGCGGTCCAGCCCGAGCTTGGCGCAGCCATCCACGATGGCGCGGCTGATGGCGGACGCGGCGGCCTTCTGCAGCTCGCCCGCCTTGTCGTCGCGGTCGTAGGAGATGCGGTTCATCACATCGCTGCCGCCGAAGGCCTGCGGGTTCTCGAAGGCGGCGCTGTGCACGCTCTTCGCGGTTTCCAGGTCGACGAAGTCGAGCACCACCGTGGTGGTGCCGAGATCGACCGCGAGCCCCAGCATGCGCCCACGGTAGCGGTCGATCACCGCGCCATCGTAGAGCACATCGTCGCCCCGCCGGGTGACGAGGGGGGCGAGAGTCCCGGGTGCTCCGGCCGCGTCCCCGTGCGCGCGGACCAGGATGCGCGGGCGGCGGCGGAGCGGGGCGAAGGCGACATCGATATCGTCGCGCTCGACCACCGCCTGGCAGGCGAGGCGGTAAGGAGCGCGCAGGAACCCCTCGGCCTCGGTGCGGGCGCAGAGCGCGTCGTCGCCCGCGCTCACTTCCACCACGCATTCATGGCAGCGGCCGTTGCGGAGGCACGAGGTCGGCACTTCGACGGCGAGCTCGTCGGCGCAGTCGAAGAGCGTCATGCCGATGGCAAGCGGCTCGGTCTTGCCGTCGTGCGAGACCGTTCCGGGTCCTGTCGGCGGCGCTGCGCCGTCACGCCGCGCGGCGGCGGCTTGTCTGATCGCGCCGATCTTCTTCTTCGCGCGCTCACGCGTGGCGGGGTCGGCCTCCCACGCGAGGCTGTAGTCGAAGGTGCCGTCATGGCCGCAGGTGGCGGGCTCGCCCTTTTCTGCGGCGGGAATCTGGTTGCCGCACGAGAACGCCGCGGTGCACCTGTCGCGGGCATCGCGGTAGGGGCAGCGGTGCGTCGCCTGCTCGTCGGCATGGCTCACGATATCCGAGAAGATCTCGGTGAGCCGGTCCAGCCGCTGCTGATAGTCCTCTTGGCTGATCTTCGGCAACGGCCCGCCTAACCGCGCTCTTCCATCAGCTTCTTGGCGAGCGCCACGCACGAGAGCGCGTCCTTGCCGTAGCCGTCGGCGCCCATGTCGTCGGCGAACTCCTCGGTCACCGGGGCGCCGCCCACCATCACCATCACGTCATCACGGAGGTCGGCGTCGATCAGGGCCTCGATGGTCTTGCCCATGTTCGGCATCGTCGTGGTCAGCAGCGCCGACATGCCCATGATCGGCGCCTCGTGCTCCTCGAGCGCTGCGATGAACTCGTCTTCGGACGTGTCCACGCCGAGGTCGATCACCTCGAAGCCCGCGCCCCCGAGCATCATGATGCAGAGGTTCTTGCCGATGTCGTGCAGGTCGCCCTTCACCGTGCCCATGATCACGGTGCCGAGGGGCTCGACGCCCGAGGCCGAGAGTATCGGCTCGATATGGGCCATGCCCGCCTTCATCGCCCGCGCACATGCCAGCACCTCGGGCACGAAGATGAAGTTCTCGCGGAACTTGATGCCGACGATGCCCATGCCGGCGATCAGGCCGTCGTCCATGATCTCCAGCGCCTCGGTGCCCTCATCCAGGGCCTTAACGGTGAGTGCGTTGACCGTGTGATTGTCGCCCTCGATCAGCGCGGCGGCGATGTCCTGCATCTCAGGACGCATGCGCGCGAAGAGCGCGACGTTGCGCTCGATCTCGTCGGGGCGCTCGAGAAACTCCTCGATCTCGTCGCGGATCACCGCGTTGGCGATGTCGGCAAGCTCAGCCATGGGGAACTCAGTGGTGAAATGGACGGGGTGTCACAGGGCCTTAGTGCGGGCGGCCGTGCTCGGCGTGCCAGTCGCGCACCGCCAGCGGAATCTCGCGCAGGTTCGCCACCGAGGTCTGGAGCGGGATGGCGCATTCCGGCCCGACCCCCTGCACACCGGCGTCGAGGTTGGCATAGACCTCCTTGCGCACGTCGTCGGGCCCCTTGGCGAAGAGCGTCTCGGGATTGTTGATGTTGCCGACCAGAGACACGCGATCGTCCATCACCGCCATGGATTCGGCCGGCTCGTTCTTGGAATCGAAGTGGAAGGCGGCGATCCCGGTCTCGGCGATGTAGCCCATGCGGTCCACAGTGCGCCCGCAGATATGGAGAATCAGCGGCACCGGCAGGCGCTCCACGAACTCGATGTGGAGGTCCTTGAGGTAGCGCTTGTAATAGTCGGCGCTCACCAGGTCGCCGGTGGCGTGGTCGGGGACCG
>MKWU01007770.1_pt1 | contig 10040 bp, 15 predicted proteins | sample 809101 | NCBI WGS metagenome assembly MKWU01 (sample SAMN05860141, study PRJNA318959) | sponge metagenome | host: Aplysina aerophoba | place: Slovenia: Piran, Adriatic Sea, Gulf of Piran | collected 2013-05-07
ATAATGAGAGGATACGAATGAATGAATATAAATACTCAACATATGAGCAGTCTATACATTTACGTACACTGAAAGAACGTATTAATTAACTGCACCACTCAATAATGTGAAATAAAAATGAGTAAATAATTATTTTTACTCGAGCTATTGCACTAAATCTCCATTTCCCTGCCGGCAGTGTGGCAGCTGTCTGCCTTGCAGCTTGCATTGTGCTATGACCGCACTCTTAAAGTCGTCAATGTTCACATAACATCCCTGCAGGTGACGCACCCCTCCGTTGAGCTGGAAATTGTTTCGAGAGTGAAGCATTCGGTGATTGTTAAAGGCAATCAAAACACCTGGAAGGAGAGTGAAGGTTTGCCTCACAGGAAAATTCTTCAAGAAGGATGCCCATGTCCATCTTGCTTGATAGTAGTCCTCAACCTGGTCATGCGGTAAGCAAGGTGGTCCTTCAGCATGCGAGTTCCAGTGAACACTGACTATCTCCCCATTGTAGCCAAGGGAGAAGACCCGTCTTTGAAAAGCAAAATGAGCAGGTTTTTCTCTCTTGTAGTGAATCCTGTTACAGTTCACAAGAACCTTTGTCAGAGTGACAAACTCCTGAGGATGTTGTTTACGAAACTCCTCAGCAGCAAACATGGCATCCACCAACACCGACTCACCACCAACCACACATTCATCCTTCCTTAGCCCATGCAGCAACTGAATACCGGGTGCAGATTCGTAAAAGAGAAGGTCTGAATGTAATGGCAATGCACCTTCTCCATAAGCTAAATTTGTTGGCTCTGGAGATGCAAGAACATCCCACACTTCGCCGTAACAGGTATGCTGCACTTTGGTAATTTGGTCAGCAACCCTCATCACCGTGCCTGATTCGGATGGGACCCCACGCAGCATACTGCAGCCGTCTTCATACACCTTGATCATCCAGTCCAAACGGACTTCTTTGGAATCAATTATATCCTTGTAGTCAAACACAGACAGTTTACCAGGTTCCAACACCTTTGGTCTAGCAGCCGTTGCTCGCTTTGTAAGAACATCATCACCATAGGCATTCTCTTTCAGCCAATGGAGGGGATGCAGGCCCACATGTTCGGTGTCAACGTCATCTGCCCAGGTCACCCATAGGTGATCTCCATCCAAGTGTGCATCATTCAGAGTGTAGGATCCCAGGAGGTCCTCGGGTGGGATCTGGCACTGGTTGCTGTGCTCATCCCAACATTTTGAACATCTGTAGCATTCAAGTTAAAAACAGGCCAAGGTAAAACATTAATGAACAACACATGTACGTATATAGCTATGCATGATGCATGCATACAATTTGCTATTATAATAAACATTACATAGCTGCCTGCACATGTAATAATTTCTTAAATTACAGTTATATACCACTTGTAAACACTGGTAAAATGTCTGAAACTGCACTAGCCAAGGGTCAGACAGATGGAATTTGCCAATTGTATTAAACGTTTTGACCCAGACTAGCGTCAAAACGTCTAATAAAATTGACAAATTCCATCTGTCAGGCCATTGGCTAGTGTGCTTCAGAAGTTTTTGCCACATCAGTTCCTAGAAACTCAAACATTTTCGGACTTGTAAACACTACATCATGACATAAATATACCCATTTAGGCTGTACAATGATTGAAGCAACAATTTTGCTAGTAAATGACAAGTGGCATTTTATGAGAGGCATTGAAAGTATTCAGGGTATCAGGGTATCATATTTAGACTGGGGAGCCTTTAGCCATGGGCTATTCTTACATGCACCCAGTAAACAGAGAAAAGAAAAGAGTACAAAACAGAAGGAGAGAAAAGAAATGGAAAAAAAGTGAATCAATCAATTGATGGGTCATTGTGCAGTAAAGATTAAATTGCGATTATGTGAGCATGCAAAATATATAGCTGAGAAGGTACGGAAGTCCCTGATCTGTCGGATGGAGGCTGGGAGTGATCTCCACATGGAGGCACCTGCGAAGCTAAACGCCCTTTGACCAAAAGATGATTTGGTTGCTGGAAGGTTCAGTTGAGAAGAAGAGGAAGATCGTGTGTGGTATGAGGAGCTGGGACTGGGGAAAAGCTGAGAAAGATAAGATGGACACAGGGAAGAGAGGCACTTGAATACAGTTTGCACAAGATGGAGTTTTCTTCTGGAACACAAAGTGGACAGACCAAGTTCATGGCGAGCTGCAGAAGCAGAAGAGTGCTTGCATCTACGAAGAACAGTGCGGCAAGAAGTTCAGCAAGGATTCAAGGCGAAGGGACTCAGCTTTAGTACATCCGATCCAAACAACATCGCAGTAGTCAAAGTGAGGAAGAATAATGACTTAAGAAAAAGAAGCAGAAGGGGTCGAGGTAGAAACCAAGAGAGCAGACGAAGCAAGTTCAGACTACGGGAGACCTTCTTACACAGCATGTCAATATGATCTACCCAAGTGAGGGTGTCAATGACTACAACTCCAAGAAATCTGAAGCACCGAACATGCTCAACAATTCTATCATCTATCTTCAGTGTTAGGTTGCCATCCGCAATCTTTTTGCTGGAATGAATCAGCATCGACTTAGTCTTCGCAGCATTTATCTTCAACCCATTTCTTTGGAGCCACAGGTTAGCAAGGTCCAGACAGAGCTGAAGTGATGATTGGATGGAGGGAAGACTGTCACTGACAATGTAGATGGTGGTATCATCTGCGAACAGAACTGTAGAGTCTGGAGGGAGGATAGAAGGAAGATCGTTGATGAAGGCCGATAAGAGGGTGGGACCAAGTACAGAGCCTTGGGGTACACCAGAGGAAGGGAAGCCAGGAGAAGAGTAAGAGTCAGCAACACGAGTGACGTGGCAACGTTTCGAGAGATATGACTGAAACCAGGAGACAGCAGAAGCAGAGAGACCAAGGTTGGATAGCTTGGATAACAGGAGTTCATGGTTGACAGTGTCAAAGGCCTTATATAGTGATGTCAAGGAAGACGACTCCTACAAAGTTCTTTTTATCGAGGGCCTTGCACCACAAGTCTAGGCAGTAAAGAAGAAGAGTTTGAGTAGAGTGAGAGGGACGAAAGCCAGACTGAAGAGGAAAGAGAAGGTTGTTGGAGTTAAGATGTGAAGACAGCTGAAGATGGACAAGTTTTTCCAAAAGCCTTCTTGGGACAGGAAGAATGGAGATGGGTCTAAAGTTGGATGGCTTTGTACGGTCACCACCTTTGTGGAGTGGGCGGATGGAGGCACACTTCCACTGGTTGGGAAAGTGTGAAGAAGTGATGGAAGAGTTGATGATGGATGACAGTGGGTAGCAGATGACTGAGCGACCGGCAATGAGTGCAAATGAGGGTATACAATCAAGGCCTGTAGCACACCTAGGTTTCAGCAAAGAAAGAGTTTGCTCACACCATTCGGGAGTAGTTAGAGTGAGAGAGAGGGTGGGTAGGGAAGGAGAGTAGTCAATGAATGAGGGAGGAGCAGTGGCAGAAGAAGAAGAAGAAGCAGATGTCAGAGGAGCAGAAGTTATAACGTTGGAACAAACAGATACAAAATGGTTGTTAAGATTGCTAGCAAAGGAGGTAAGATTGGAAGCATAAGAAGGCACAGTGAAGCAGAGGTAGCCAGCTTGAGTGTTCGCCAGAGGGTTGATGGATGAGGCTTCTTGAGCAGCAGACGATGGAAATAGTCAAACTTAGCCTTGCACTGGAGCCAAACCACACGGTTCTGTTGGGCCTTATAGATGTCCCAGGCAGCGTCAGTGGGGTTGCGGCAGTAAAATCTGAAGAGCCTATTCCTTCTGTCCATTTCCTTGCGTATTGCCTTAGTGATCCAAGGAGATAGCTTCTTCTTGACTCTAACCGTCCTTACCGGGGCATGCTGGTCAAGGATGTCCAAGAAGAGTAGGTTGAACACCTCTGCCTTGTCATCAGGATCTTCAAAGATATTCATTACACACCAGGGAGCAGCAGTAAGGTTTCCTCAAAACTGGTCTTGGAGAAGTGTTTGAAAGAGCGGTGAGTGATGAGGGTAGGTTGGGGACGGGCGACAGACGGCTTTATTATACATAGCAAGATGGGGAGATGATCAGAGAAGGCAGCATCAAGAACAGAAGACTTGGAGATGGGAACGTTAGGAGTGGCAAGGAAGAGATCAAGGATGCAAGCTGAAGAAGTGGAGTAACGAGTTGGAACAGAGATGGGTTGGGTGAGAGAATGTGAAGTGATGAAGTTCAGGAGAGTCTTGGAGTGACTAGTGCTAGGATCAAGCATGTTGATGTTGAAGTCACCGCAGGCTATCATGTGCTTCCTACTCAACATCATGGCTTCAATGTTATCACAAACATCATAGATGGACTGCGTTAGAGCACCGGGGGGACGGTAAAAACAACCAACAGCGAGAGATGAATGAAAGGCACCACAGGCAACAGAAACCCACAAGAACTCAGCACCAGAGTAAGTATTGAATGAAATTGATATAATAATTATAAAAAGGTTTGAGATGTTATTTATTTATGATAATCGAGGGGCAAATGGTATCACTATTGAATTCAACAATCATCATAAACTTTTACAACATTGGGTAAATTTGAACTAAAGTGATATTTGCTCGTCCACAGAGAGCAACACTTGCAGAATAAGAAATACTTCCAACCAAAACCACAAAGCCACATAATTATAATCATTCATGCATGATTTTCACTATATATATTCAGGGTTAATTGGCGACGTCCTCACTAGTTCTAAGTAGTGAGGTCTGAAGATTAGCTTATTGTTTATTGAGTACTTTTTACTACTGTATGCAGGCATTACTATTATATACCAAATTCTAGCTATAAGCTACATACAAACTACGTACATGCAATGTAGCACATATAAGAAAACACTTCTATGCAAAGCCTTCATATAGCCAAAATATAGTTGGCAGAGACTTTCTTTAGTAATGTGGGTACACATAATACTGCATTACGGATATTAGTAATGGTTAAGATCAAGCATGTATGAATACTCAAATGAACAGTCTATATATACATAGTTATACATAATATACATTATTATAATGTATAATATAATTATATGCAACACTAATGCATTAACAGCATCAGTAATTAACGTAAATAAAGATGAGTAAGCAATATAACTTGAGCTATTAATTTTGAGAAAACATATTTGAGTTATTGCACTAAATCTCCATTTCCCTGCCGGCAGTGTGGCGGCTGTCTGCCTTGCAGCTTGCACTGTGCTATGACCGCACTCTTAAAGTCGTCAATGTTCACATAACATCCCTGCAGGTGACGTACCCCTCCGTTGAGCTGGAAACTGTTTCGAGAGTGAAGCATTCTGTGATTGTTACAAGTGACCAAATTGCCTGGGAGGAGAGTGAAGGTCTGCCTCACAAAAAATTCTTCAAGAAGGACGCCCACGTCCATCTTGCTTGATAGTAGTCTTCAACCTGGTCATGCGGTAAGCAAGGTGGTCCTTCTCCGGGTGTACTCCAGTGCACACCAATGATCTCATCATTATAGCCAAGGCTGATAATTGGCCTGTGGTATCTGAAGTGAACGGGTGACTTCCACCCATCTCGAATCCTCAAGGAAGTCACAGCAACCTTGGTCAGAGTGACAAACTCTTGAGAATGTTGCTTGCGAAACTCTTCAGCAGCAAATATGGCATCCACCAACACCGACTCACCACCAACCACACATTCATTCCTCTTCAGGCAATGTAGGAACTGAATACCGGGTGCAGATTGATAGAAGATGAGGTCAGCATGCAGTGGCAGGTAGTTCTCATTAAAGGCTACATTTGTTGGATCCTTTGCTGGAACAATGTCCCACATGTCACCGTAACAGGTATGCTGCACTTTGGTAATTTGGTTAGCAACCCTCATCACCATGCCTGATTCGGATGGGACCCCACGCAGCATACTGCAGCCGTCTTCATACACCTTGATCATCCAGTCCAAACGAACTTCTTTGGAATCAATTATATCCTTGTAGTCAAACACAGACAGTTTACCAGGTTCCAGCTCCTTTGGTCTAGCAGCCGTTGCTTGCTTTGTAAGGACATCATCACCATAGGCATTCTCTTTCAGCCAATTGAGGGGATGCAGGCCCACATGTTCGTTGTCAACGTCATCTGCCCAGGTCACCCGTAGGTGATCTCCATCCAAGTGTGCATCATTCAGAGTGTAGGATCCCAGGAGGTCCTCGGGTGGGATCTGGCACTGGCCACTAGCCTCACTCCAGCACTTTGGACACCTGCACCCAGTTTGCATATAATAAAGTGGAATGAAACACTTGGCTTGGTAGAGTATAAATTATTGCGCCTTAGGCAGCTAAATCCGGTACATACTATAATCTTCGAGAATTTTTGGAGGATGCAGAATCCCAAGAAAGTACAACTGTGACAACTGCTTTAACATAAGCTTTGGCACAATGTCATATATAATATACTATGGCTGACACTTGATATGTGAATGATAGAGAGATTTGTTACCCCATACAGAAATGGAACAGAAGGGATTTGGACATAGAGATCACACATGGTATAGACTTCATACTCTTGTGGGGTGGTGACTCTGTCTGCACTTGTTACAGGTTTTCCCCCTTGATGTCAGCCATCTTTGGCACTTTCTCTCATCTCTTTCCTCCTGTAGTAAGGACTCTTCAAGAGGCACAAAGATCGATTGTTGTCTCTGACGGCTATCAACAAAGTTAGAAGTGCTTGGTTGCTGCGTGATGATACTCTGTTGTTCGGTCGGTTCGGAGTGATGCCACACAATGTAACTCTATAATTACATACCAGAATAATATTAGCAGTGTAACTGATCTTCAAAAGCTTACAAATCAGTTTCTAATTTATGTCTTTTGCAGTTAACAAGTGTCATACTGATCACAAAAGGCAGCTAAATCTGATAATGCTGTGACGCCCACTCAAATTTGAAAACATTAGCATCTGCATCCCTATTAAAGCATAGAACCCTACCTCTATTGAGAGGGGCCTGTTCATGCTGCTATTCTAATCTGTCTTTCGCATGCTGCCCTACCAATTAGTATTGCATTTTGCCTTAACTTCTATTTTGACATGTATACGTGTAGATACTCAACCATATAGCTACAGCTATATACCTGCACATGTGCTTCAGCCACGCTGCATGGTAGGTGTGTTCTTCTCCTCCTTCGAACAAAAGCGAGAGTGTCTTTTTGTCCTCAGCGACCTTGACCCGCTGAACTGCCGCAGGAGCCACGTAGGAGAGACACCGGATCGTGGGGTAGCCGCGAATAGCGCGATCCAGATCGATCGACCTAATGCGACTGCTTCTGTAAAGAACACATCTAAACGGGGACCTGCTTGCAAGTTGGATTACGTGCCAGAGAGAGGACATTTTGGCTCTGGATGGGTAGCTACGTATCTACTTACAGCAACGCGTCTGGGTAGAATGTCTGACCAGCTCTCGACGATTAACGGGAAGTCACGCGTACGTTTGTTGCCCTATCTATCTATCCATAACATAACTTTGGTGTTCTTTTTCCAGACAACATTCTTACAGTATGTTATTTTGGTGGATTTTATTATTGAATTTCTTATATATCCTATAAATATTCATTATATATGATGTGATGTTGAAGTGACAAGGGGCCTGAGACAAGGGTGTGTACTTTCACAGTTGCTCTTCTCACTGTATATTAAATGGCGTGCATGGTGGTAAAGCTGAGAGAAGCCAAGGTCGGTGTAAGGTGCAGAGAAGAGCAAGTCCGTTTGTTGATGATATGGTAGTTTAGGCTGAAGGGGAGGAGGAGCTGAGGAGAGAGCTGGGAGTACTTGAGGAGTGACACAGTGAGTATAGGCGATGAAGGTGAATGCAGACAAATGTGGTGTTATGCATATAAGAAAATGCAAGTGTAATGAGAACAACCTCCTTATTCTCAGTTGGTGGAGAAAGGGTTAATTATAAGATGGTGAAAAGCTATAAATATCGGGGATGCATAGTTAATGAACATATATGGACTGTAGGGAAATGGTGAGAGAAAGGGCTATGGTGGGAATAAGTGCACTGAGTACCTGACTATGGAAGTGTAGAATGAGCGTGGGGGAGGTGAGGAGCAAGACCTTTATGAAACGTCTGGAGGCCTTGGTGGAGTCAGCATTAATGTATGGGGCAGAAGTGTGAGGAAGCTGTAAGTGGCTTGATTGCATAGAACAACCTCAGCTGCCAGCCTAAATGATATTCCTGGGGGTTACATTCAAAGACATCTCTACAAATTGAGATAGGGTTGCTCCTTTTGAAGTGGGAAGTTAAGAAGAGAAGTGAGGAGTTTTGGCACAATGTTATGATAATGGGAGAAGAAAGGCTGCTGAAAAGGAAAGCAATGGATGCACTGTCACTGAATTAGAAAGTGAAGTGGCGGAGAATTTGGGGCAATGTCTTGCGAACTTTGGATGGGGTGATGAGAGATTAGATAGTGTGAAAGGCGTGTCAAATGCAAAGGTGTAGTACATGCTAAAGAATTGTGCATGTATGGAGGGAAGATGTGAACAGAAAAGTTGCAGGAGTGGCCAAATCTATGTGTGTTAAAAGAGCTGGTAATTAGAGGAGAATTTGAAGCTAGATGTGTGAGAGTGAGCTAGGAGAAAGAAGGTGAGAAGAATACTGATGAAGCTAAGGGGGGTTACAGCAGAGCTGCAGGTGGGGAAATGGAGAGGTATAAAGAGGGAGGAGAGGAAGTGTACAGACTGTGACAGTGGAGAGGTGGAAGATGTGACACACTTTCTGATGAGATGTAATACATGGAATGGAGAGAGGGAGGAGTTGATTGAGAAAATGAAGAAGGTAGTGACAGGATTTGATGAGGTAGAGGAAGAGAGGAATGTGGCATGGATTCTTGACTTGGCATGCATGCAGAAATGAATCCAATGCAAGAGGAGTGGAAAAATTGTGGACAGTGAGGTTTATGCAGAAGGTAGGGTCGACCTGGCATATATATGCATTTTCCAAGTCACATTCATCACCTCACATCTTCTTCAGACCCATGCACATGTTTTGATCTCTGATGCCACCATCCCACTATTATCTCACTGATTCATTGGGATAGTCCTGCATGGGACTGTGTCCTAGTGTGCCTGCACATGATGCACCCAAACCCATTGATTGATTGATTGATTGATATATGAAATAATTATATCCGGGATATTCAGGATAATTACTGCAATGTGGCACATCACATGACCTCACATGACCTCATATAGTACATCATATGGCATTCATATGAAGTCATGTGATCATCCAGAATAAGTGCTAAAAGGATATGAGGTGCACATGGTAGAGCACATGGTATGAACACGGCTGAGAGCATGCATAATGGAAGTCATGCATTGTCTCAGCAGTAAATGATGCTCTGAGCAGAAGTCAGTCTTCAGCTTTGTCATCAACTGGTCACAAGCCCAACATACTCCACTCCAGTCTTTTGAAGAAGAGAAAGGGAAGTGTGCAGCAGCAGATGTGGGACAAATATAATTATTGTTTGTCCACCAAAGGACCATGTCAGCGACCCCTATATATTCCAAGTGGAAACTGCACTGTAAGAACTACTACTCAGAATAGATATATGTATATACTGGTAGCCAAAGCCTGGGTCATTATGAGTTAAAACCCCTACAGCTTTTGCTCTACCAAGTGCTTCTAATATCCTACTAAGCATATGCATAAGACATGCCTCGCGTGCAAATGAGTTATGCATGCAAGATGTTAATCATTATCATTGCAAAAGTGGCTTGTTTTGCACAGTTTTGATCATGTTAACTACTGTTTCTACACTTGGTATATCATGGAAACCTGCTTTATTATACTTTTAAGTACATTAATTACACATACTGATTATAATGGATAAATATTGTCATATAATTTAATGTAGCTAGCAAAGTCTTTGATGATATGCAAACTTATAATTTATGATCTATTCAAGAAAACCTCCATTTCCCAGACGACAGGATGTCACTTGCCTGCCCTGCAAAGTGCAGCGTGCTATCACTTCACTCTTAAAGTCGTCTATATTTACATAACA
>MKWU01007771.1_pt1 | contig 10039 bp, 7 predicted proteins | sample 809101 | NCBI WGS metagenome assembly MKWU01 (sample SAMN05860141, study PRJNA318959) | sponge metagenome | host: Aplysina aerophoba | place: Slovenia: Piran, Adriatic Sea, Gulf of Piran | collected 2013-05-07
CGGGGTGTCTGCCATACGATCTCCATCCCACATACGCTTGGACTATCATTCCGAGCGTAGCGTCGAACAATGTTCGCGGAATTAAGAGTGCTGAAGCCACTTTACTGGGTGAAGCATTGACCCTAGATTCCTCGCTGCGCTCGGAATGACATGTGTGGTCGACACAGTCCAGTGAGTAGAAGCTTTTTTCAATGACTTACGCAACACATACCGGAATGACATAGGCTGTCAGCGAATTACGCAACGCATACAGGAAAGACATGAGTCGGACGCCATACGTTACACTCCCGCCAGTGCCCGCGCCACTTGGATGAGCGCCTGCACCCGTTCAGGAGAGTCCGCCTCGGCGTAGATGCGCATGATCGGCTCCGTGCCGGAGAAGCGCACGCAGACCCACGCGCCGTCGCGCAGCGTATAGTGGAACCCATCTTCTGTGCGGCGTGCGACGACTTCGCCATTCGCGATTTTCGTGGGCACGTGCGCTTGCATGCGCGCCGTGATATTTTCTCGCTCCTCCTGCGGGAAGTCCAGGTCCAGGCGGTCGTAGCAGTGGGGACCCACCAGGCTGAACAGGTGTTCCACTATATCCGTGGGCGCGCGGCCGGACTGCACCACGTAGTCCAGCAGGAAAAGCCCTGCCAAAATGCCGTCGCGTTCCGGCACATGGCCGCGAAAGGCGTAGCCGCCGCTCTCCTCGCCGCCCAGCAGCGCATCGGTCTCCAGCATCTTCGGGGCCACGAATTTGAAGCCCACCGGCGTTTCGTGCACGGGCACGTTGAAGTGCTCGCCAAGGCGGTTGAGCATGGAACTGGACGTGAACGTCTTGACTATCGGTCCGCGCTGACCGCGCACTTCGAGCAGATAGAGCGCCAACAGCGACATTACCGTAAGTTGATTCAGGAATTCACCTTTTTCATCACACGCGCCGAGGCGGTCGGCATCGCCGTCGGTTGCGAGACCTAACCGCGCCCCCATTCTCGGTACCAGGCTGAAGAGGTCCTGCAGGTTTCCCGGTATCGGTTCAGGGTTGTGCAAGTTGGGGAACATGGGATTGCGTCTGTTATGGAGATCAAACACCCGCAGGGAGCCGCCTTGCAGGATGTTGCTGAACCAATCGCATCCGGCGCCAAACATGGCGTCTACCACCAGCGTGCCGTCCCAAGCGCGCAGACCCTCGAGATCGAGCAGTTTACTGATGTGCGTCAGGTACGCCGGCGCGGGGTCAAACTGCTCGTGGAGGCCCTGACTCTGCGCTTCGGCAAGTGACAGCGAGCGCACGTCGCGGGGATGCAGCGTGCTCACGATCTCCTCAATTTCGGCCAGTTCCTCTGGCGGAGTTGCACCGCCGTACCCGGAACGTACCTTATATCCCTGGTAGTCGAAGGGGTTATGGCTCGCCGTAAGGGTTATTCCGCCGCCGGCCCGGCGGTTGACGATGGCGTGGGCGAAGACCGGCGTAGGCGTGGGCACATCGGCAAGAGCAACCGGAATGCCATTGCCGACCAGCACCTCGGCTGCGGCCGCGGCAAACATCTCGGCATTGAACCGGGTATCGTAGGCTACGACCAAGCCGCGTTCCGCCGGTTCCGGTTGGGCTTTCAGCCAATGCTGCGCGACCGCCTGCGTAAGCAAACGCACGTTTTCGACCGTGTAGTCGTCGCCGATTACGGCGCGCCAACCGTCGGTACCAAATCTAATTGCTGATGAACCCATATTGGTTTCAGTGCTCCTTAACAGAGATGGCAGGAAGTGTGCTCATTGTATTCGTGAGTCTTATTGGAAATTGGAATCAGCCCGCACTTGAAATCGCCAATAGTCCAGGGTATCCAGTAAGGTCTGTTCCAGAGGAATAGTTGTACGCCAACCGGTCTGCTCCTGGAATGCGCGCGGGTCTGCTTGGAGAATCGGCAGGTCGCCGGGTCGCAGGAGCGTCGGGGCGGTCTCCACCCGCACCTCTACCTGCGTGAGGCCCAACATGATCTGCAGCATTTCGTCAATCGAACGTGCGGCGCCGGAGCCAATGGTGTAGACGGCGCCGGGTGTCCCTTTTTCCAGCGCCAGCCAATAGGCGCGAGCCACGTCACGCACGTCGGTGAAGTCGCGCTTAGCGCTCATGTTACCCACTGTTAGGTTCGGCGGGCGCAATCCCGCCTCCATCTCCGCCAATTCCCGCGCAAAGCGGGCGATGACGAAGTCCGGCGCCTGGCGGGGTCCGATGTGGTTGAACGGACGCACCCGCACGCTGGACAACCCGTGACTCTGCCAATACTGCAACGCCAGCATGTCCTGCCCGACCTTACTCACCGCATACGGATCAGCGGGGCGCAAGGGCGCTGTTTCGCTGACAGGGATGTCTTTCTCCTCCACCATACCGTAGACGTTGCTCGAACTCACCACAAGCAGCCGCGCCGCCGGCACGTGCTGCTGCATCGCCAGGATGACGTGCAGTTGTCCGAGGATGTTGGTGGTGAGGGTCGCGGCTGGGTCTTGCCACGCGGTCGGTACGTGCGCCTGGGCAGCGAGATGGAAGATCCTGTCCGGCCGGATAGCGGCCAGCGCGGCTTGCATGCCGTCTTCGTCAACGATGTTCGCACTATGGAGTTGCACGCGATCGCCCAGGTGCGCGAGATGCGGATGCGGCCCCGGCGTGTGCGCCAAGCCCCATACGTCGGCCCCTTGCGCCACGCACACGTCCGCGAGGTGGCTGCCCGCAAAGCCGGTGATGCCGGTAATGAGTACACGCATGGGGGCGGCTTCTCGCATCACGTGAAGGGGTGGATTCCTGTGGCGATTATACGCGGCAGTGATTGGCTGCGGCAACCGCAGTGGAACCCTATTACTCAGGCTACTCAGGCGCTGCGTGCGCGTTGCTAGGTTCGGCAGTGCTTGGTTCCGGAGCGTGGTCGAAATATAGTGCTTTGACCGCGAAGAGCGTGGTCAAAATCGAGTCGACGAGGATGCCGAGGCCGAATAGCAGCATTACGCTTAGAAAGTCCGGCTCCCACAACCCCGAGACGTAGAGCAGAAAAGCAATAGCGTAGACCGTTCCGTTCGTGATAATTGATTGATAGGCCATGTACCGGGTCTTGCCGAGCCCGTAGAATAGGCTATCCGTAACGGTGTTGAACGAGAACAAAACGTACGGGACAAAGAGCACGGCAAATGCCGTTGTAGCGTATGCCACTGTAGCCTCGTCCGGATTGAGCGCCCTGGCGGCCATCTCCCAAAATGGCACGAAGAGAAGCCAGACAACCATCATCATCGCCACAACGATCAACGAAGTGTGCCAAAGTTGCCGTACACGCTCTATCTTGGCGCTGTTGTTTGCGAACAGCGCCTTGGCTGAATCCGCGAAAGCCAGCACCGGCACCAGCATGAAGCTCCAAAAGATTTGAATGGACAGGTAGTAGCCTCCGATCTCTTCGGTGCCGATCGAGTTGACAATTCGGATAATCATCACGAAGTAGGCAACGTTCCTGACCAAGCTGTCCAGCCCACTACCTGCGCCTACCCCGACATAGGTACGAATGTCCTGAAACGTCGGCTTAGCTAAGAGTGCCGATGCAGAGACTCCCATGGTAGTCAGCAGCGCGTACATCGCGACCGCAAATAGCAGTATGCTGGCCAAGATAGACGACCAGGCGACGCCGAACACGCCGGTTCCCAACGAAAAGGCATACCCGCCGAAGAAGAGACTATCGAAGGCGAATCTGACCAAAACGTTAAGAAAGGCCATGCCCAAAATCAGCGCCCTCTTGTTCAATGCTTGCAAGATGACCATTGCCGCTGCGAATAGAAGAACGAAAGGCGTGCCAAGTACAGTGACGCCCAAGAAGTCTCTCGTCTCCGCTTGAATTGCCTGAGGCGTAGCAACGATCTCGACGAAATTGCCGCGAAAAGCAAAAGCGGCCACGGTAAAGACGGTGGAGACAACGAATATGAAAACAAGGACACTCTTCAGACGGTCCAACTGCACCACGGCGCTGCTGGCAATGCGGCTGCCGACGAAGAAGTAGATGGCAAGAACCGTCGCTTCCTGAAAGACTTCAATCACGAGATTGACAAACTGCCACTGGGCCACGATCGCCAGAGCGCCAGGATCCGGGATGGCATTGCCGATCAGGTGGACGCGATAGAGCTGATAGACGCCCGGCAGCGCAAGAAAAAGGAAAATGAACGTGAAGAGTCGCCAGTCCCAGAGCGCCAAGTGCGCACGTATTTGGCGAAACATACTAACTTGCGTTGACATACGTTTAGTATAGTGGAAGCGCCAACAGTGTCTAGAGCTTGTCTCATAAATACATCGCTCCGTAGACTTGCCCTTCGACAGGCTCAGGGCGAACGGAAAAGGTAAATCTCGTTCGTGCTGAGCCTGTCTGTCCTGAGCCCTTCGACAAGCTCGGCACAGGCTTGCCGAAGGATCGAAGCACGATTCGGCTTATCGAGTCGATTTCCGCGTCGGCCTTTAGTCAAATGCCGGGCGATTTGAGAGATAGCAGGGCAGAATTACGAGGTAACCCGCCACTGGGGGCGTTTACAGCTTCTGTGCCTGGTAGAGGTCTTGGAACAAGCCCGGCTGCTCGCGCAGCGACCTGGGTGCGCCTTCTTGCACCAGTTTCCCTTCATCGAGCACGAGAATCCTGTCGGCGCGCATCACGGTGACCAGCCGATGCGCCACGACAATGGTGGTGCGACCCCGCCGGGCAGTTTCAAGAGCGGCACGTATCTCTAGGTCGATGAGCGCGTCCAGGGCAGAAGTCGCCTCGTCCAGCAACAGGATGCGCGGCTGTTCCACGATGGCCCGGCAGATCGCCATACGCTGCCGTTCGCCGCCGGATAAGGCCAGACCGCGCTCTCCAACATGCGTATCGTAGCCTTTCGGCAGCGACTCGAGGAAGCCGTGGAGCTGCGCGGCCTTGGCTGCCGCGACGACATGCTCGCTGGGTAGCTGGCGGGAAGGGTACACGAGGTTTGCAAGGATGCTGTCGTTCCAGAGGAAGACGTCCTGTGGCACAAGGCCGATCATCCCGCGCAGGTGGGAGAGTGGCAGTTCTTCAACAGGCGTACCGTCCACCAGGATCGCTCCGGAACGCGGTTCGTAGAAGCGCAGCAGGAGATCGATGACTGTGCTCTTGCCGCCCCCGCTCGGACCCACGACGCCGATGAATTCACCAGGTTCAACGCGAAAAGACACATCTTCCAGACCGAAACCCTCCCGGCCGTAGTCGAAAGAGACATCTGAAAATTCGATGGTGGCGCCGCTTGGACTAGTTGTGTCTTGTGCGGTTACCGCATCATGTGAATCCGTTCGTGCTGAGCCCCTCGACAAGCTCAGCACAGGCCCTTTCGAAGCACGAACGGATTCGTCATTCTCGCTCGGGAGACTGAGCAGCGAGTCGATCCGCCCGGCAGCGGCTTTGGCCTGGCCGGTGCTTATGTAGCCGTCCAAGATGCCCTCCAATGCGATATAGGCGCGCGGCACGTAGATGATGAAGGCTACCAAGCCGCCGATGCTCAGCCGACCGTTAATCACCTCGTATGCGCCGTAGCCGTACACTAAGCCAACCGCGAAGTTCTGAATGAGGTCCAGCGGCAGCGTTAACACCAGGTTGTGGAAAGTAACGATCTTTGCTTTGATGCGCCAGTCGGCCTTGATCCACTCCAGCCACCGCGCTTTCTCATGCGGCTCCGCAGTGTGGGCACGGATGGTGCGCATGCCGGGAATCACGTCTTGCAGGTAGCTCATGGCATGTTCTCTGCTCTGGTGCAATTCCCCGTCCATTGCTTCCGCATAGTGCTGCATCCGTTGCGCAAAGAGGTAGGAAAGCGGAAAGGCGATCAGGCTGACCAGCAACAAACGGCCGTTGAGAAAGAACATGACGCCCAGCGTTCCTAGCAAGAGCACGGCGTTCGTGAACATGGGGAGCAACTCATTGCTCACGTACACCTCGCCGATTTCGCCACAGACTTTGGTTATGGTGCGAATGATGCGCCCACTTGCGATTCGCTCAAGGTCTTGCATCTTCACGTACAAGGTATGGTTGAAGAGCGCCCGCCGGAGCGACTGCGAGACCGCTTCGCCAATGTTGGCGCGCAGGTAGTTTTGCACCGCCCCCAGCGCCATTGTGATCAGCGGAAAAGCAATAATGCCAATTAGCAACGGCACAATCAAGGCAACATTGCCTGTAGGAATCGCCTCGTCGATGAGGCGCTTGACGAGCAATGGAGTGACGAGACTAACGCTAGTGCTCACGATGACAAGCGCGATGATGCCCGCGATGAGGTGCCAATGGGCGCGCAGTTGCCGTGTGACAACTTGGTAGGTCGTATGGTTTCGCTTGATGGTATACCCTCCTGAAATCAGTTTGCTACTCCGCGTTAGTAAGCCCTCCTTTCGAGGAACAACAGCGGTGGCATCGGGCTGGCGACGCCGACCGCTGCGATAAGGGTGGGTCAAGAGGCTCTGGTTGTTCCCTCATTTTGGTGGAGCGACTGCTCCTGACATGACGGAGCTTTACTCTCCATTGGATGGAGCGGCTGCCCGTCGACTTTCCCCCTTCTGCCTGCGGACGTGACCGTTGTCCACCGACGTGAAGCACACTGTTTGTCTTTGGGGCGAAGCGGCTGCTCGTCGCCAAGACCCTCTTTCACCCTCTCCCTTGATGGGAGAGGGCCGGGGTGAGGGTGATTCGCGACGAGACAAACGCCCGTCCGGCCGTTTCAGAGAGTGGATCGCCTAGCCCTGCGCATCAGTGCGGGGCACAAAACAGCCAGTATACGCGGCAGGCGAAATTCGTAAAGAATCCGTCCAACATACCCCGTTTTGGCGGCACATGTGCGCGTGTACCGTCAAGGTGGTATACTGTTAACACGAATGAGACAAGCTGCGGTGTATTGCAAACACTGACATGACAAAACAAAACACCCGGGTCAATTGCCCGGGTGTTTATTCATTTAACGACAGAGAGAGTGGCTGGTACTTACTTTTCCATCAAGAACCGGACCCTACCGGCTCGTCTTCTCGCATTTCCAGATACACGGCGTCGGCCAACACGCGGTCTCGCATGTGGGGCTTGATGCTGCGGAAGGTCGTTACGTCAACGCGTCGTCCGAAGAGCTCCTCCAGATAGAAACAGAGGTCCATGTAGCCTACCAGCGTCAGAAACGATTCGGCCAACTCTACCAGCACATCCACGTCACTCTGCGGAGTGGCCTCATCTCGTGCCACCGACCCATAGAGCGCGATCTTCTCTACGCCGAGACGCTTGAGTTGCAATCGGTTTGCTGCGAGCTTGCGCAGGGCGTGTGAACACGTTAGCGTTCTTGGCGGCCTCATTCTAGATGTCATCACATATCTTCCCACAGCGTAGTAGAGACCAAACCCATTCCGCAGAATACGTAACCGCCCTCTTCTTCATGGCAGTTTATACTCCTGCGTTTGTTATCCTACTCAGGATAGTGTAATAATCATACTTGAAAGATCGGAAAAGCAAGCATCACGATGGACGTACGCTTCGCGGACAACGCCCTAGCAAGGTTGGAGACCGAACTTTCTTTCCGTGGAAGATGGCCGCGAGCGGTAGTGAGAGCGTTTCGCAAACGTATGCAGGCTATACGCGCAGCCTCCGACGAGCGGGTATTCTACCGTTTGAAGTCCTTTCACTACGAGAAATTAGCAGGCGCGCGCAGCCATCAGCACTCTATGCGCTTGAATAACCAATTCCGGCTAATAGTTGAGTATGAAGGAAAGCCGCCCAATAAGATTGTCGTAGTGATTGCGATCGAAGACTATCACTGAGATAGCAGCAAAGAGGAGGGCACTATCACATGCCCAAGAGGACGGTAGCTGAGGCGTTTCCACCTGGGGAATTCATACAGGACGAACTGGAGTCTCGCGGTTGGTCGCGCACCGACCTGGCAAACATCATGGGTCGTACTGCGCGCCTCATAGATGAGATCATCGCTGGCAAGCACTGCGTTTCACCGGACATAGCCAGAGAACTTGGCGATGCGTTCGGCACGGGCGCGGACTTCTGGCTGAACCTCGAAGCAGCGTATCGACGTCATACGCCGTTGCAGACAGGGGATCATGGCAACCGCCGGCAGGAAGAGCGGCAGGTCGTGTAGGCCGCGGCCTTATCGATGCGTTCCCACCAGCACCTTCGATTCCAGCAGCACCTCCAGCAGCGCATCCAAGCCGTCGCGCCATTTCTCTTCCTGACGTCCCACGTGCCAGCGGACCACGTTGCGGGTCAGGCGCACGTCGCTGCCAAACTCCTTGAAAACGCGCATGCGGTCGAACACGCGCTCCTCGCGGAAGCGGATCACGAGCACGTCGTCCTCGAAGGCCAGCGAGAGGATGCCGTTCTCCGCCGCGCGGGCACGAAGCCGCAAGAGCGCCAGGATGTTCTTCACCGCCGGCGGCGGGGGTCCGAACCGGTCGCGGAGTTCTTCGGCAAAGGCTTCCGTATCCGCCCTGCCCTTCAGCGCAGCCGCCCGTTGGTAGAGCTTCATCTTGGTGCCCACGCCGCCCACGTATTCGTCCGGTATGTAGGCGGCAAGCGGCAGATCGACAACGGTCTCCAGGGCTTGCTCCGGCGGCAAGTCTTCTTTGGGCTTCTGGCCGAGCATGGACTGCACCGTCTGCTGGAGCATCTTCGTGTAGAGGTTGAGGCCCACGGCGTTCACAAAGCCGTGCTGCTCGGATCCCAGCAGGTTGCCGGCGCCGCGAATCTCCAGGTCCCGCAGCGCGATCTTGAAGCCTGCCCCCAGTTCCGTAGCTTCCATGATGGCGTCCAGCCGCTTTTCGGCCTCTTCCGAAAGTTGCTTCACCGGGTTATAGAGAAAGTAGGAATAGGCCTGCACGTCGGCGCGGCCCACGCGTCCCCGCAATTGGTAGAGCTGCGCCAGCCCAAAGCGCCAGGCGTCATTGACGATGAGGGTGTTCACGCGCGGGATGTCCAGGCCGTTCTCGATGATGGTTGTGCTGACCAGAATGTCGAACTCGCCCTGCACGAAGGCGTGCATCACCTTCTCCAGGCGGTCGGATTCCATCTGGCCGTGGCCTACCGTCACCCGCGCCGTCGGCACGAGTTCGCGCACGTGGTACGCCAGTGAATAGATTGTCTCGATGTCGTTGTGCACCATGAAGACCTGCCCGCCGCGATTGAGTTCCCGCTGGATCGCATCGCGGACCAGGTCGTCATTGAAGGCGGTGACGTAGGTCTTGACCGCCAGACGGTTGGGCGGCGGCGTCTCGATGACGCTCAAATCACGGATGCCCGCCAGCGCCATGTGCAGCGTGCGGGGAATAGGCGTCGCGGAGAGCGCCAGCACGTCCACCTGCTTGCGCAATTGCTTGAAGTGCTCTTTCTGCGCCACGCCAAAGCGCTGCTCTTCATCGACGATGACGAGCCCCAGGTCTTTGAAATCAACGTCTTTGGAGAGCAACCGGTGGGTGCCCACGGCAATATCGAGCGTGCCTGCGCCGAGGTCTGCCAGGTGCTGCTTGATCTCTTTCGGCGTGCGAAACCGGCTGACCAGACCCACCCGCACGGGAAACGGCCGCAGGCGGCTGCTCAACGTCTCGTAATGCTGGAGTGCGAGCACGGTAGTGGGCACGAGCACAGCGACCTGCTTGCCGTCGGCCACCGCCTTGAACGCGGCGCGGATCGCCACCTCGGTCTTGCCGAAGCCCACGTCGCCGCAAATGAGGCGGTCTGTGGGTTTCGGCTGCTCCATATCGGCCTTCACTTCGGTAATGGCTTTCTCCTGGTCCGGTGTCTCCGCGTAAGGGAAGGCCTGTTCGAGTTGCCGCTGCCAGTCGGTATCGGCGGCAAAAGCGTGTCCGGGTTCGGACTCGCGGGCAACGGCGACGTCCACGAGGTCGTGCGCCATATCCACCACCGACTGCTGTGCGCGCTGCTTGGCGCGTTGCCACTCCTGGGTGCCCAAGCGTGATAGATTCGGCACGCGCTCGCCCATGCCGATGTACTTTTCCACCCGGTCCATGTGGTCGGTGGGCACGTAGATGCGGTCG
>MKWU01007773.1_pt1 | contig 10036 bp, 9 predicted proteins | sample 809101 | NCBI WGS metagenome assembly MKWU01 (sample SAMN05860141, study PRJNA318959) | sponge metagenome | host: Aplysina aerophoba | place: Slovenia: Piran, Adriatic Sea, Gulf of Piran | collected 2013-05-07
CCCCGGACACGGCCGGGGCGGTTGCCTTCGCGGCGGCGGCCACGGCATACTGAGAGCGGGACAACAGGTTCTTCACAAGGGAGGGAAGTAAATCATGTCCAGGGCGATACGACTCCGCTCCAAATGGAATTGGGCGGTTGTGCCATTAACTCTCGCAGCAGTGGCCTTGTTTTCGAACACCGATGCGGCCGCAGAGGACCCGATCAAGATCTGCGTGATCGACGATCATTCCGGCGACTTTGCGCTGATCGTAGCGCCGAAGACGCTCGGTTACGAAACCGCCATCAAGGAAATTAACGACGCAGGCGGTGTGCTGGGTCGCCAGCTCGAAATGGTCTTCTATGACGGCCAGTCCGACGTCAAGAGGCACCAGGAGCTCGCGCAAAAGTGCATTCTTGACGATGAAGTCGACGTCGTCATGGCCGGCGCGACCAGCTCCGCGCGCGAGGCGGCACGTGCTGTAGCCGTCGAAAACGAGGTGATCTACTGGCACAACAACCAGGGCGAAGGCGGTATCGCCGACAAGTACTCGTTCTTCACCGGGCCCATTCCGGAGCAGCAAATTCTCACCGGTGTCAGCTATATGATCGAGAAGTACGGGCCCAAGATGTACATCCTGGCGGCCGACTATGGCTTCGGCCAGGTGAGCGCTTTGTGGACGCATGCTGCCGCCGGTCTCTACGGCGGTGAGGTCGTCGGTGAAGAGTTCATTCCGCTCGGCAACTCGGACTTTGCCGCGACCATCGCGAACATTCAGAAGGCAAAGCCTGACTTCGGCGTCTTCTATCTGGTCGGCGGTGCTCAGTACAACTACTACCCGCAGGCGGCGGCTGCCGGCGCGAACATCCCGGCGGTTTCGACCGTGAACGTGCAGCAGGGATACGAGCACAAGCGCTATCCGCCACCCGCTCTGGTCGACATGTACATCCCCTTCGCGTTCGTCGAGGAGACACCGACGGATTCGGCGCGCGCGTTCGTCGAGAAGGCGCGGGCGATCAATCCGGACGAGCCCTACATCAACCAGATGACGCGCTGCGCCTACGTCGCGATCCACTTCATGGCGCTGGCGTGGGAGCGGGCCGGGACGACCGAGACGATGGCCACCATCGCGGCGCTCGAGTCGGGGCTCTCCTTCGATGCGCCCGAAGGGCCGGTCTTCCTCGATCCGGCGACGCACCATCTGACCATGGACATCAGGATGGGGCGCGTGAACGAGAACCACGATCTGGAATTCGTTCACGACTTCGGCGCCATCGAGCCCTGGTGGCTCAGGACGCTGGGCGTCAACCTGGTACGGACCGACGAGGCCAGGCAGTTCCTGCCCTGGGACGACCCGCGCCTCGCACAGTACAAGACTGAGTAGCGATCACTTCTCCTGCAATCCGGTAGCGGAGCCCCCGACTAAGGCTCCGCTACCGGACACTGCCATGCTCTTGGCAGCAAGAGGCGCCGACTAGGGGGAAGGCCCGTCGCATGGAGACGATCTCGTTCATCGTCGGCCTGCTGTATCAATACGCCGACACGATCGCGCTCCTCGCCCTCTCGGCCATCGGCCTCATCATCATTTTCGGCATGATGGGCGTCATCAACATGGCGCACGGCGAAATGATGATGATCGGCGCCTACATCACATCATTCTCGTACTATGCGGGCATCCCGACCGCGCTCGCCGTCATTTTCGGCGGCATCGGGGCAGGCGTCGCCGGGATGGTCCTGGAACGCCTAGTGATACGACGATTCTACGGGCAACTCTTGTCGTCCCTTGTGGCGACATGGGGGCTCAGCCTCATCTTGAGCCAGGGAGCACTGCTCGTCTTCGGCCAACTCATCCAGAGTGTGCCGACACCGTTCGGCAGCTTCACGGTCGCCGACCTGTCCTACTCGTACTACCGCGTGTTCATCTTCCTGGTCGCGCTGGTCATGATCGCGGGGCTTTGGGCACTCTTCCGCTTCACGCGCTTCGGGGTGCGCGCGCGGGCGACCATGGAGAACCCCAGGATGGCACGCGCGCTCGGCGTCGATACCACCCGCGTGTATGCACTCACCTTCGGACTCGGCACCATGCTGGGGGGCTTTGCGGGCGGTCTGCTGGCGCTGACGTCCACCATCGGCCCCTACTACGGCATGACCTACACGCCGCAGGCCTTCATCACGGTGGTCGTTGGCGGTGGCGCCGAGGTGGTGATGGGGCTGCTGGCGAGCGTGCTTTCCCTCGGTGCCATCAAGACCATCTTCATGAACCAGACGAACATCCTGCTGGGGCACGTCGCCATGCTGGTGCTCGCCTTCGTGATCATTCGCCTGATGCCGTCCGGAATCTCCGACTGGGTGGAGAGGCGGCAGGTCAGGGTGCGGGAGCGTTAGGAAGCCGGGATGTCGGTCATCCAGCGACCTCTGGCGCTTCTGGTCGGCCCGCAGGAGATGGGCCGGACCTGGTATTTCTGGGTCGGCTTCGTGATCGTGATCGGCGTCGGCGCCGCCGCGCCCCAATATCTGGGGCGCTTCGACCTTCTCAACCTCGCCAACTTCCTGACCAGCATCTTCCTGGCGCTCAGCCTCTGTCTGATCTGGGGCTTCTGCGGCATTCTGAGCCTCGGTCAGGCGGCCTTCCTCGGCCTCGGCGGCTATGCCTACGGCGTCGCGGGCATCAACTTCATCGACAGCCACGGAAACACATGGGCCGCGCTCGCCATCGGTCTCTCGGTGCCGGTGGCGCTCGCGGCGGTGCTCGGCTTCGTCATGTTCTATGCGCGGCTCAAGGGCGTCTACGTGGCGATCCTGATGCTCGTGGTGACGCTGCTGTTCGAGACCTTCCTCAACCAGACCGCCGGCCAGGGCTGGTTCATCGGCGACGCGCATCTCGGCGGGAACAACGGCCTCGGGCGGTTCTCGGGCGTCATCAAGAAGCCCCCCAGCTTCATTTTCAGCGAAGGGGGGATCAAGTTCCTCGGCAAGAGCTATGCCTTCTTCTATCTGACGTTCGGGCTGGCTGTGCTCTGCTATCTGGGCCTGCGCATCATGGTGAACTCGAAGCTCGGCTTCGTCATGGTCGCGATCCGGGAGGACCCGGAGCGAACCGCGGCGCTCGGCTACGACGTGCGCCTGATTCAGCTCATCGTCTTCTGCGTTTCCGCGATGCTGGCGGCGATGTCCGGCATTCTCTACGTCTCCTGGGGCCGCTTCATCACGCCGGACGTGTTCGGCGTCTACAACAACATCCTGCCGGTCATCTGGGTCGCCGTCGCCGGCCGCAAGAGCCTGACCGCGACGGTGATCGGAACCCTCGTGCTGGTCTGGATGTCGCAGCGCCTGACCGAGACCGACTACGCCTTCGTGGTGCTCGGCGGCATTCTCGTGGGCGCCATGCTCCTGTTCCCGGAGGGAGTCATCACCGGGATCGTCGATCGCAGCGCCGGACTCCGCGCCCGGCTGGCGGCGAGAATCAGGGCGCAGGCCTGAGCTATGCCGCTGCTGGAGGCCAAGAACCTGTCCAAGTCGTTCGGCGGGGTGCGCGCAGTCGACGGCGTCGACTTCTCCCTGGAGCCCGGCGAGCTTCGCTGCATCATCGGCCCCAACGGCGCCGGCAAGAGCACCTTCTTCAAGCTCCTGCTCGGCAGCATCAAGCCGGACAAGGGCACCATTGTGTTTCGGGACCGCGACGTCACCCGGGCCGAGCCGCACAAGCGCGCCCACATGGGGATCGGCGTCAAGTTCCAGCACTTGGGCGTCTACGGCGACCTCACCGTGCGCCACAACATGCAGCTGCCGCTGCAGCACAGCCTCTCGGGCGAGGCGATGGATGCGGAGATCGCGCGGCTTCTGGAACGCCTCAACCTCAGCGGCACCGAGGACCGGCGCGTGGCTGAGCTCGCGCACGGCCAGCGGCAGTGGCTCGCGATCGGGATGGCGCTCGCCATGCGGCCGGTGCTCCTGTTGCTCGACGAGCCCACCGCCGGCATGGGCCCGGAGGAGACGCGTGAAACCGGTACGCTCGTCCACTCGGTCCACGAGGAAGGCGTCACCGTTGTCGTCGTCGAGCACGACATGGCGTTCGTGCGCCAGCTCGGCGCGCCGGTAACCGTGCTGCACTATGGACGGGTTTTCGCCGAGGGCTCGCTCGCGGCGATCGAGGGCAACGAGGACGTTCGCAACATCTATCTCGGCGCGTCACGCACGATGGCCGCTCGGGACCGCTCCAACTGAAACAGACGAACCAGGGGAGACGAGAAGATGCAGAAAATCAATCGGGGCGATATTCCCGCCAAGTACGCCTTCGACTGGGAAGACGAGCCGGTGCTCAGGGTGGCGCAGGGGGAATCGTTCCAGCTGGAGACCGACGACGCGCTCTCGGGCCTCATCGTCGACGACAGCGACGACCCCGAGGTGCATGACTTCACCGGCGAGCATGTGGTCTCCCTGCAAAGCGTCTGGCCGCCGACCTACAACCCGGTGGTGGGGCCGATCTATGTGGAAGGCTGCGAGCGAGGCGATACCCTCGCCGTCCATATCGACTGGATCGACCCCTGGCGCTACGGCTTCTCGGGCATCCTGCCGGGCATCGGCCCGCTGGGGGATTCGAAGCGCTGGGCGGACTGCTCGGAACCCCACGTGCAGGTGATCGAGCACTTTGCCGGGCCGAGCGGGCATACGCGGGACGGCACGGGGAAATACTCCGACAGGCTGACCTGGGACCTGATGCCCTTCTGCGGCACACTGGCGGTGGCGCCGGAGCGGGAGGTGTTCACCTCGCTGCTGGGCCAGGGCCCCTTCGGCGGCAATATCGACTGCCGCGACGTGCGCGCCGGCCACACGATTTTACTGAACGCCTATCACGAGGGCGGCCTGCTCTACGTGGGCGACATGCACGGCGGGCAGGGCGACACCGAGTTCACCGGCATCGCCGACGAGACCCGGGCGACCATCCAGCTGAGCGCCACGGTCATCAAGAACAAGCACGCGCCCTGCGTGCGGATCGAGAAGCCGGACAGCATCGTGGCGGTGGGAATCAACCTGCCGATGGAGCACGCGGTCTACGACGCCTGCGACAACATGATGCAGTGGCTCAGGGACGATTACGGTGTCAGCGGCAAGGACACCTACATCCGCATGTCGTGCGACCCGGCGTTCCGCATCCGCACCTACCAGATGGTGCGCGCGGTGACGATCCAGCACGTGGTCGGCGCCGAGTATCCCAAGGAGCGCCTCTTCCCCGCCATCTGAGGCGTTCCGCGGGGAGCCTGCGGAATTGGGTACGACGGGGTTGGGCGGATCCGCCGGCTGCTTCGTCGGGCGCGTGTGGGCGCCCGGCGAAGGGCCGCTGGTCGTGACACTTCGCGGCGACGCGCTCTACGACATCACCTCGCGCACAGCGCCCACCATGACGGACGTGCTGGGGAGGCACGATCCGGCCGCGTTCGTGCAGGCGCAGGCCGGCCGCCCGCTCTGCACCCTGGGCGAACTGGAGGCCGAGAGCATGGCCGCAGGGTCCGACCCCGGCCTGCGTCACTTTCTCGCGCCGAACGATCTTCAGGCGGTCAAGGCCTGCGGGGTCACCTTTGCCGGCTCCATGCTGGAGCGGGTGATCGAGGAACGGGCCGAGGGCGACACGTCTCGCGCGCAGGCGATCCGCGAGCGTATCGGCGGGATGATCGGCGACCGCCTGAGCAACCTGCGGCCGGGCTCCGAGGAAGCCGCGCAGGTGAAGGCCGCTCTGATCGCCGAAGGCATCTGGTCCCAGTATCTCGAAGTCGGTATCGGCCCCTACGCCGAGGTGTTCTCCAAGGCGCAGCCGATGTCGGCCGTGGGCTGGGGCGCGCCGGTCGGCCTGCATCCGGAGTCCAACTGGAACAACCCGGAGCCCGAGATCGTGCTCGCGGTGGCGAGCGACGGCAGGATCAAGGGCGCGGCGCTGGGTAACGACGTCAACCTGCGCGATTTCGAAGGGCGCTCGGCGCTCTTGTTGAGCAAGGCCAAGGACAACAACGCGTCCGCCGCCATCGGCCCCTTCATCCGCCTGTTCGATGAGAGCTACACGCTGGACGACGTGCGCCGCGCCGAGCTCACGCCGAAGGTGGAGGGGCAGGACGGCTTCGTGCTGGGCGGCAGCTCGTCGATGGTGGAGATCAGCCGCGACCCGGAGGACCTCGTGGCGCAGACCTGCGGTGCGCATCACCAGTACCCCGACGGCTTCATGCTCTACCTGGGCACGCTGTTCGCGCCGACCGAGGACCGGGACGTGCCCGGCGAGGGTTTTACGCACAAGGCGGGCGACGTGGTCACCATCTCGACGCCTGAGCTCGGGACCTTGGTGAATACCGTGCGACTCTCGCCCGAATGCCGGCCCTGGGTCTTCGGCGCCCGCGCGCTGATGCGGAACCTCGCGGAGCGCCAGCTGGTCTGACCGGCGCAGCCGGCTATCGGGGCGACGGCCCAGTCGGCGGCAGGACCGACGGTTGCGCTGAATTTCATCGATGCGCTCGAAGACACCCTCCGGCAGATCGGCGAACGGCCGGCGAGCGGTTCGCCCCGCCATGCGCATGAGTTGGAAATTCCCGACCGGCGCTTCCGATCAAACGGAAGCCTTCCGCATTTGATTTTCTATGTCGAAAGGGAAGCGGAAATCGATGTGTGGCGCGTCCTGCACGGAGCACGGGACATTCGGGCCTGGATGCGGCCGCCGCCCGAGGAGTGATCCGGCGGGTGCGTCAAGCAGCCGATACCGGCGCGTCGTCGGGCAATAGCTGAGCTGACTTCAAATCGGCCCAAAGCTGCGCGGGCATCGGCTCTTCGAGCAGCGCCACGTTCTGGCGCACCTCTTGCGCCGCCATTGCGCCCGGAATGACGCTCTTGACCGCAGGGTGCGCCAGGACGAACTGCAGCGCCGCAGCCGGCAGCGTCACGCCGTGGCCCGCGCACACGCTCTCGATCCTGCGCACGCACTCCATGACGTGGGGCGGCGCCGGCTGGTAGTTGAAGCGCGCACCTTCCACGGCACCGGTCGCGAGAATGCCGGAGTTGTAGGGTCCGCCCAGGATGATCCCGACGTCGCGCGCGACGCACATGGGCAGGAACGAGTTAAGCGCTTCCTGCTCGATCAGCGTGTAGCGGCCGGCGAGGAGGAAGCAGTCGAAGTCCGCGTGCCCCATCAGCGCCTCGCAGGCCTCCCACTCGTTGAGGCCCGCGCCGAAGGCCGCGATGCGGCCTGCGGCCTTGAGCTCCTCCAGTGCGCGGTAGCCGCCCTTGTCGAAAAGCTCGCGCACCTTCTCGTCCGCCGCGGCCTGGCTGCCGTGGGTCCACACGTCGACATCGTGGACGAGCAGGATGTCGATGGCATCGATTCCGATCCGTCCGAGGCTGGCTTCGTGACTGCGCATCACGCCGTCGTAGCTGTAGTCGTACACCGGTTGCTTCTCGGGCGGGTCGACGAAGAGCCCCTTCGTCGTCTCGTCCACGGGGCCATCGATCAGCAGCCGGCCGATCTTGGTTGAGAGCACGATGCCCGCGCGCCCGTGACGCGCGATCGCCACGCCGAAGCGCTCTTCGGAGCGCCCGAGGCCGTAGTAGGGCGCGGTGTCGAACAGCGTGATGCCGCTCTCGAAGGCTGCACCCAGCGTGGCTTGCGCGTCCTCTTCCGAAATCCCGCGGTAGAGGTTGCCCAGCGGAGCACCGCCGAAGCCCAGGCGGGTCACGTCGAGGGGCCGGGCCGTGCGCCCGCTCAGGCTTGCCGTGTCGTCCGCCTTCAACGCCTGATCCTCCTGCCGCTTTCGCAGTCGAAGAGCCGCGCCTTGCCAGGGTCGAGATTGATGCCGACCGGGGCATCCAGCGTGCCCTCATAGTCCTTGTCAGCGCGAACCACGACCTGCTCCCCGTTCATCTCGCAAGTCACGATGGTCTCGTTGCCGGTCATCTCGGTGGAATAGATGCGCGCGCGGAGCATGGCCTCGTCGACCGGCGCGAGCGTCGCGTCTTCTGGCCTGAAGCCGAGATAGACGTCACCGCGGGCCGCGACGCTGCCGAGCGCCACCGCGCCGTCCGGCACCGCAAAGGTGCCATTCTCCACCGTGCCCTTGACGATGTTCATGGCCGGCGCGCCGATGAAGCGGGCGACGAAGAGATTAGCCGGGTCGTCATAGATCTCCTTTGGCGGTGCGACCTGCTGCAGCACCCCTTCGTCCATCACCGCGACCCGATGCGCGAGCGTCATGGCCTCCACCTGGTCGTGGGTGACGTAGATGGTCGTCACGCCGAGCTCGGACTGCAGGCGCTTGAGCTCCACGCGCATGGCGATGCGCAGCTTGGCGTCGAGGTTGGAGAGCGGCTCGTCCATCAGGAACGCCGACGGCGTGCGCACCATGGCCCGCGCCAACGCCACCCGCTGGCGCTGGCCGCCGGAGAGCTGGCGCGGATAGCGGTGCAGCAGGTCCTCCAGGTGCACCTTCTCTGCCGCAGCGTACACCGCCGCGTCGAGCTCGGTGGCCGGCGTGCCGCGCAGCTTCAGCGGATAGCCGATGTTCTTGGCCACCGTCATGTGCGGATAGAGCGCGTAGGACTGAAACACCATCGCGACGTTGCGATACTTGGGTAGCACGTTGGTGACGTCCTGGTCGCCGATCTCGATGGTGCCGCCGCTCACGGTCTCCAGCCCCGCCACCATGCGCAGCGCCGTGGTCTTGCCGCAGCCGGATTCGCCGAGCAGGACCAGAAACTCGCCGTCGGCGATATCGAGGCTCAGGTTCTTCACCACCTCGTTCTGACCGAAGGACTTGCGCACATCGATCATTCGGACGCGCATGGCCGGGCTCCAGTCCTCTAACCCTTGATCGCGCCGACCAGCAGCCCGCGCGCGATATGACGCTGCAGGAGGGCCGCCGTGAGCACGATGGGCGCAATCATGATGACGATCAGGACGGACATGTACCACCATTGCGGCCCGCGCGTCGCGTTCTGCGCAGCCACGAGCATCGGCATGGTCTGTGCGTCCGCGGTCGAGATGAAGAGCGCGAGCAGGTACTCGTTCCAGGCCAGGATGAGGATGAGGAGCGAGGTCGCCGCCAGCCCCGGCCGGGCGAGCGGCAGCACGATGGTGAAGAAGATGCGGAGCCGCGAGGCGCCGTCGATCTGGGCACTCTCCTCCAGGTCCAGCGGGATGCCGGCGAAGAAGTCGCGCATCAGCCAGACGACAATGGGCAGGTTGACCGCAGTATAGGTGGCGATCAGCGCGATGTGCGTGTCGAGAAGGCCGATCCGCTGGAACATGAGGTAGACCGGCAGCACCACAACCACCGGCGGCAGGATGCGGTTGGAGATGATCCAGAACAGGATGTCGTCGTTGCCGAGCGCCCGCCTGAAGTAGCGCCCGACGGCGGCCACGAAGAAGAAGAAGAGGATGATCGCCACAGGCGCGACGGCGAACAGCGGAGCGCCGAGGCTGGTGACGGTGAAGACCGTGAGCCCCAGAAAGACCAGGAAAGCGAGGACGTTGCCGACCTTGACCCGGTACTGAATCCGCACCAGCGCGTAGGCCGCGAACGATCCGACCAGGACGCAGACGATCGTGGCGCAGAAGGCGACGATGACGGAGTTTATGTACGGGCGCAGCGTGTCGTTGCCGAGATCGAAGAGGATGTAGCGCCAGGCGTGCATCGAGGGCTCGAAGTCGATGAAGGGCAGGAAATCGGGCCCGTCGTTGACCTGCACCGGCAGCTTGAAGGACGTGATGAACAGCCAGTAGAGCGGGAAGAGCACCACCAGCAGCCAGAGCACGAGAAGCGTGTAGACCAGCACCTTGGTGGCGGGTGCCATCGAGGTGATGTCGTAGGGCAGGAAGAGGCGCCGCAGCAGGGTGCGCTCGGGAATGTTCACAGCTCGGTCCTGCGGGTCCTGCGGCCCGCGAAGTTGAAGAACGAGAGGCAGGTGACGGTGGCCACGAAGAGCAGCATGTAGCCCACCGCCGCCGAGCCGCCGAGATCCTGCGTGCGCCAGGCGACGAAGGCATGGAGGGTGAGGGACTCGGTGGCGATGCCCGGGCCGCCGCTGG
>MKWU01007774.1_pt1 | contig 10035 bp, 5 predicted proteins | sample 809101 | NCBI WGS metagenome assembly MKWU01 (sample SAMN05860141, study PRJNA318959) | sponge metagenome | host: Aplysina aerophoba | place: Slovenia: Piran, Adriatic Sea, Gulf of Piran | collected 2013-05-07
CGGCCCCCCTGCGCCTCGTGGCGGATGCCGGTGCTCCCAACTCGGCGGTGCCCCCCTCCCAGCGCTCCCAGCAGCGCAACAAAACCCGATTCTCCGCGGCAATCCGCCACACGTTCCGTGTCCCAACCGCTGATTTTCCCCCATAGCCCCATCCAACCAATCACGAATCAGCGGTGGACCGGTCCCCCGGTCCCGGTCCCCACGCCCAAACTGCAGCGCGGGCTTGACCGAACCAGCAGCTGATCGGCGTTTCAGATCTGGAATTGCACGCAACCCCGGCAAGGCGGACAAGTCGCTGGACCCTCGACCCGGGAAGAATCTGACGCTTTCCTTCTCGGCAGGTCGATCAGGCCGGAACGAAAGAATCGCGGACACCAGCCAGGGCGGTGCGCACAGGGATCAAGCCCGCCCGTCGGCATAGCGCTTGATGTCGTCGAGCCCCAATCCCGATCCGAACCCTGAAAGGTCCTCCGGGCGGGCACGGCACAGGAACAGCGAATACTCGACACTGACGGCCGATCGCGCCGGCACCCAGCCCAATGTGCCTTCGCCGAAGAGCTTGCCCCGCTCAACGGCCTCCCGCCGGGTCTCCGGAAACGGCGAGGCGCCGAACTCCATGCCGCGAGTCAGCGTGCGCCCGTTCCATGGGGCGTGTGCACGCGAAGCGTTCTCCTCCCAGATACCGAGCCACGGAAAGTCGGATCTCTTCCAGACGTACCCGAACAGCGTTTCCTGCCCCGGATGATAGGCCGCGAAGAATGCCTGCGGTTCCGCGGGGTTCATTAAGTGAGCGGTATAGCCGCCGGAGGCAGGGATGTCGACCGTCTGGCGGAGATCGCCGATGCCTCCAGCAGCCAGCGGGACATCCGGCCAGTCGAATTCGGCGGCTGTGACGAATCGATCCGCGCCGGGGGCGAATTCCGTCTCAATCACCTTCGATCGCGTCGCCGACATCTCGAACAAGGTCCGTCCCTTCTCGAGGAAGGGCGGACCGAGGGTCGCGTGCTGCGTCCAGCCGACGGCGCGGTCGATCCCGGTGAGATTGGTCGCCGTTTCGGCGATCGCCACCCGGCTGCTGCCGGGCACCAGTTCCATGTGCCGCTCGAACCGCATCCCGGCAAGCGGCAAGTCAGCCTGCGCGCGCAGCCAGCCGTCGCCGGCCTCGACATCCCAGTCAACCGAGGACGCCTCGCCGTGGACGCCGAGACCGGCGGCAGCCTCCGCTTCGGATGGCACGCCGAAAATGTCAAAGCAGAGGTTGTGGCCGGCGATACCCGCGAGGAGCCTCGCGTCGACCCCGCCGCCAAACTGCGGATGCGCTTTCGGATCGTACGCCGACGGGTCCATCGTGTCCCATGGCGGATCCCATAGCGGATTGACACCGTTCTCCTTGAGTTCTATGGCGCCGATGTGGCCGCCGCCCGGCAGCAGCACCAGCCTCAGTCGGTCATTCTCGAGATAGACTTGGCGCCGGTTCCTGATTCCCATATCCGCGTGCCGCGCGACCAAGAATAGCACGCGATTCAGGGGCCCTTGGTATGATGGTTACCGGGTCCCGGCGCGCCATCAGGTGGCACGGGTCCGGGATTCTTGGGGCTCCCTTCTTCGACGCTGCCCAGCCGGCATTTGGGGATGGCTCGGAGCCGCCCAAGAGCCTTGCGGAAAGCCATGACGAAGTACGGACTGCCACCCAGCCAAGGCCTCTACGATCCCCGCTTCGAGCATGATGCGTGCGGCATCGGGTTTGTCGCCGATATCAAGGGCCGACCGAGTCACCGCATCATCGACCAGGGTGTCGAGGTGCTCGTCAACCTGACCCACCGCGGCGCGTGCGGCTGCGATCCGGAGACGGGGGACGGCGCCGGGCTGCTGCTGCAGCTTCCTGACGCTTTCTTCCGCAAGCAGGCGAAGGCTCGCGGGTTCACGCTGCCTTCTGCGGGCCACTACGGCGTGGGGATGGTATTTGTCTCGCCTCGCGAGCCCGAAGGCAGGGCCGCGCGAGCGATGGTCGAGGAAGTGGCCCAGCGCGAAGGGCTGCGAGTGATCGCCTGGCGGCGGGTCCCGACGAATTCGAACGCTGTCGGCTGGCTCGCCCGCGAGACCGAGCCGCACATCTACCAGGTGTTCGTCGAGCAGGCCGACGGGCTGGACCTGCGCGGTGACGCCTGGGAACGCCGGCTGTTCGTGTTCCGCAAATGCACGGAGCAGGAAGCGCGCGTCAGGCAGTTGCCCCGCTACTACCCCGTGACGATGTCGTCGCGCACGATCTGCTACAAGGGCCTCCTGCTCGCCCCCCAAATCTTCGGGTACTACCCGGATCTCGGTGATTCCGATTTCCAGTCCGCGGTCGCGCTCATCCACCAGCGCTTCTCGACGAACACCTTCCCCACCTGGGAGCGCGCGCAGCCGTTCCGCTACCTCGCGCACAACGGCGAGATCAACACGCTACGGGGCAACGCCAACTGGATGAGGGCCCGCGAGGCCACTCTCCGCAGCGAGCTCTTCGGCGACGACACGGAAAAGATCAAGCCGATCATCGACGAGACAGGATCGGACTCGACGCAGATCGACAATGCCCTGGAGCTGCTAATCCAGTCCGGGCGTTCGACCGCCCATTCCTTCATGATGCTGATCCCGGAGGCGTGGTCCTCGCACGAGCACATGGAAGACTACAAGAAGGCCTTTTACGAGTTCCACGCCACCATGATGGAACCCTGGGACGGCCCGGCGTCCATCGTGTTCACCGACGGGCGCTATGTCGGCGGATCGCTCGACCGCAATGGCCTGCGGCCTTCGCGGTACTCGGTCACGCACGACGATCTCGTGGTCATGGCCTCCGAGACCGGGGTGATTCCGGACATTCCTCCGGCCAACGTGCGGATGAAGGGCCGGCTGCAACCCGGGCGCATGTTCCTGGTCGACATGCAGGAAGGCCGGATCATTCGCGATGAGGAGATCAAGGAAACGATCTCCAAGCGCAAGCCGTACCGCGAGTGGCTGGACCGAAACCTCATCCACCTCGGCGATCTGCCCGAGCCGCCTGCCGTCACCGAGCCGGATTTCGAATCGCTTCTGGAACGGCAACGGGCGTTCGGCTACACCCTCGAGCACGAACGCATTCTCCTCGAGCCGATGGCGCGCTCGGGAGCCGAGCCCACCGGGTCGATGGGAATCGACATTCCGCTGGCCTGTATTTCCGAAAGGCCCCAACTGCTGTTCAGCTACTTCAAGCAGCTGTTCGCCCAGGTCACCAACCCGGCAATCGACCCGATCCGGGAAGAGCTGGTGATGTCGACCACCACCTACATCGGGCCGCAAGGCAACGTGCTCGACGAGCAACCCGAGCATGCGCACGTCGTCAAGGTGCCGCTACCGGTCATTGACAACCGAAAGCTGGAAAAGCTGCGTCGACTGGACAGTTCCGTGCGCTTCGGGTCACAGACATTGAGTGCCGTCTTCGAAGTCGCCGACGGCGTAGGCGGACTGCGCCCTGCCCTGGACCGGCTCTGCGCGGAAGCCGAGGCAGCGGCCGATTCGGGGGCCAGCGTGCTGGTCCTCTCCGACCGCGGCATGGACCGGGAGCACGCTCCGGTCCCGTCACTGCTGGCCTGCTCTGCAGTTCATCACCATCTGATCCGCCAGGCGAAGCGAAGCAAGGTGGGAATTGTCGTTGAGTCGGGCGAGCCGCGCGAAGTGATGCACTTCTGCCTCCTGATCGGCTACGGGGCCAATGCCATCAACGCCTACCTGGCGTACGAAACGATCGAGCAGATGCATGCTCGGGGTCATTTGAACGACCCGTCGATCTCGGTCGAGCGGGCGCACACGAACTTCGAGAAGGCCATTCGCAAGGGCATCTTGAAGGTGATGTCGAAGATGGGCATATCCACGGTGCAGTCCTATCACGGCGCGCAGATCTTCGAAGCCATCGGCCTGGCGCACGAAGTTGTGGACCAGTACTTCACCGGGACGACATCCCAGATCGAGGGGGTCGGCCTAGAAACGCTGGCAGCCGAGGCGCTCGAGAAGCACCGTTACGCGTACCTGCCGCTGAGCGACGACTCCACCGAGCTGCCAGTGGGGGGAGAGTACCAGTACCGCCTGCGCGGCGAGCAGCATCTGCTCAATCCCGACACCGTTTCGCGCCTCCAGCACGCCGTGAAGCAGAACCACTGGGGGACTTACGAGGAGTACTCCCGAAACGTCAACGACCTGAACCGGCAACTCTGCACGCTCCGCGGCCTGTTCGACCTGAAGGAAGCTGCCGAGCCGCTACCGATCGAAGCGGTCGAGCCAGCGGCGGAAATCGTCAAGCGGTTCTGCACGGGGGCGATGAGCTTCGGCTCGATTTCCGCCGAGGCCCACGAGACCCTGGCGCGCGCCATGAATCACATCGGAGGTCGGTCCAATACGGGTGAAGGTGGCGAGGACCCAGCTCGTTACGAGGACGACCGCAGATCCAAGATCAAACAGGTCGCGTCCGGACGATTCGGCGTAACCGCCCACTACCTCGCCAACGCTGACGAACTGCAGATCAAGATCGCTCAGGGGGCCAAGCCCGGCGAGGGCGGACAACTGCCCGGACACAAGGTCGACGACACCATCGCATGGCTGCGGCATTCCACTCCCGGAGTCGGGCTCATTTCGCCCCCTCCGCACCATGACATCTACTCCATCGAGGATCTGGCTCAATTGATCTTCGACCTGAAGAACTCGAACCGGTACGCCAACGTCTCGGTGAAGCTGGTCTCCGAAGTGGGTGTCGGCACGGTGGCGGCCGGCGTTTCCAAGGGACACGCGGACCTCGTGCTGATCTCGGGGCACGACGGGGGCACGGGCGCCTCCCCCGTGAGTTCGATTCGGCACGCCGGGACCCCCTGGGAACTGGGACTGTCCGAAACGCAGCAGGTCCTGGTCATGAACGACTTGCGCGGACGCATTCGCGTGCAGGTGGACGGCAAGCTGCAGACCGGGCGAGACGTGGTGATCGGGGCGTTGCTGGGGGCGGACGAGTTCGGCTTCTCGACCATGCCGCTGGTCGCGATGGGCTGCATCATGATGCGCAAGTGCCACCTCAACACCTGCCCGGTCGGCATCGCCACGCAGGACAAGGCGCTCCGCAAGAAGTTCGACGGATCGCCCGAACATGTCGTGAACTTCTTCTTTTTCGTCGCCGAGGAGGTGCGCCAGATCATGGCGCGTCTCGGCTTCGCGAAGTTCGACGACATGATCGGCAAGGTGGACCGCCTCGACGTGCGCGAGGCAGTGGATCACTACAAGAGCAAGGGCCTGGATTTCGGACGAGTGTTTTTCGATCCGCCGGTTGACCGCGCCATTGCGCGGTACCACAGCGAGGCCCAGAACCACGGGATCGAGAGCCAGATCGACAACCAGTTGATCGAGCTGTGCCGGCCGGCCCTGGAAGATCGCACGCCGGTCGAGTTTGCCTACGAGTTGCACAACATCAACCGCACGGTCGGCACGATGCTGTCGTACGAAATCGCCAGCCGGTACGGCAACGAGGGGCTCCCCGAGAATTGCATCAGAATCCATTTCTCCGGCAGCGCCGGCCAGAGCTTCGGCGCGTGGGCCAGCAAGGGCATGACCCTTCGAATTCGCGGTGACGCAAACGACTACTTCGGCAAGGGGCTCTCCGGGGGCCGACTGATCGTCTCCCCACCTTCCGGATCGAGCTTCGTGTTCGAGGAGAACATCATTATCGGGAACGTGGCGTTCTACGGGGCCACCGGGGGCGAGGCGTTCGTCAACGGCATGGCCGGAGAACGCTTCTGCATCCGGAACTCCGGCGCCAGGGTCGTCGTCGAGGGCGTCGGCGACCACGGCTGCGAGTACATGACGAACGGGTGCGCCGTGATCCTCGGCGAATGTGGGCGGAACTTCGCGGCGGGGATGTCGGGCGGGTTTGCCTATGTTCTGGACGAGCGCGGCGACTTCGAGGATCGCTGCCTGCAGAACGCGAACGTCGATGTCGAGCCGTTCGAAGCCGAAACGGACATCGAGATGGTGAAGGACATGATCGAGCAGCACGTGGCCTACACCCGCAGCCCGAAAGGCGAGTGGATCCTGGAGCACTGGGAATCGATGGTGCCGCGGTTCAAGAAGGTCTTCCCGCGCGAACTGAGGCGCGCCCTGCTCGAGCGCGAGCGGAAGGCCGCGACTCGCTCCTGAGCGCCGGTCCTGCTCGCCGTCAGAAATCGACGCTACCCGGCGTGCGCGGAAACGGAATGACGTCGCGCACGTTCGCCATCCCGGTGACATAACTGATAGTGCGCTCGAATCCGAGGCCGAACCCCGCGTGGGGCACCGTGCCGTAGCGTCGGAGGTCGCGGTACCAACCGTAGTGCGCAGGGTCGATGCCGCAGTCTGCAAATCGGGAGTCGAGCACCTCGAGACGCTCCTCGCGCTGACTGCCGCCAATGATCTCGCCAATTCCCGGGGCGAGCACGTCCATGGCCGCTACGGTCTGCCCCCCATCGTCGACGCGCATGTAGAAGGGCTTGATGGCCTTCGGATAATTGGTCACGACAACCGGGCGTCTCACATGTTGCTCCGTCAGGAAGCGCTCGTGCTCGGACTGCAGGTCAGCTCCCCACTCCACTGGAAACTCGAATTTCCGGGAAGCCCCCTGGAGCACGCGGATGGCTTCGGAATACGTCATGCGTTCAAACGGCTGGTCCACTACGGAACGCAGGCGTCGGACAACCTGCGAGTCGATCCGCTTTTCGAAGAACTCCATGTCGTCGGCACGCTCCTCCAGAACAACACGAAACAAGTGCTTCAGCAGCGCCTCGGCCAGGTCCGCGTTTGCGTGCAGGTCGGCAAAGGCCGTCTCTGGCTCGATCATCCAGAACTCAGACAGGTGTCGGCTCGTGTGCGAGTTCTCGGCACGGAATGTCGGTCCGAAGGTGTACACCTTGGTCATTGCCAGGCAGTACGCTTCCACGTTCAGTTGCCCCGACACCGTCAGGAACGCCTCGCGCCCGAAGAAGTCCTGCGAGAAATCCGGCCGGCCGCTTTGGTCTTTCGGCGGGTTGACCGCGTCCAAGACGCTCACGCGAAAGAGTTCGCCCGCACCCTCCGTGTCGGAAGCAGTGATGATCGGCGTGTGTATCCAGAAGTAGCCGTTCGCGTCGAAGAACTTGTGAATGGCCTGCGCCAAGGTGTGCCGGACTCGGGCCACCGCGCCGAAAGTATTCGTGCGCGGGCGCAGGTGGGCAACCTCGCGGAGGAATTCGAAGGAATGCCGCTTGGGGGAGATGGGATAGTGGTCGGGGTCATCTACCCAGCCTTCGACATGGACCGCGTCGGCTTGAAGCTCTACGGATTGGCCCCGCCCGCGTGACTCAACCAGCTTCCCGTCCACCCTTATGGAACAGCCACTGCCGACGTGGAGTACCTCGCTGCTGTAATTCGGAAGCCCGCTGCCCGCCACGACTTGCAGGCTGTCGAAGCAGGACCCGTCATTCAGTTGCAGGAAGGAGAAGCCAGCCTTGGAGTCGCGCCGTGTGCGCACCCAGCCCTGCACCGTGACATCCGCTCCTATCGCGACACTCCCGCCGAGCAGTTCGGCAATCGCTCGTTTCGCCATACTGTTAGTTTGTAGGATTGCATCTTTCCGCCTGGCTGGGAGAACTGCGCCTCGCACAGAACGGGCGCATTCCTCGGTGGGCTCGACGGCACTCCTGGACCGGCTTGGCGAATCAACTATGGCTGCAAAGAGAATACGCGTGGCGGTTCTGTTCGGTGGCCGCTCAAGCGAGCATGAAGTCTCGATACGCTCCGCCGCCTCGATCATCGGGGCCCTTGACGGACAGCGCTACGCAGCCATTCCAATAGCGATCGAGCGTAGCGGGCGGTGGCTCGAACCGGCACGTTCAGCCGGATTGCTCCCTGCGGAAGTCGCGGACAAGTGCTGCCTCGAGCCAGTCGAATTCTGGCATGAGCCCGGGCGATCTCGGGGATTCGACCTGGTTTTCCCTGCGCTCCACGGGCCGTTTGGCGAGGACGGGCGCGTGCAAGGGTTTCTCGACATGGCCGATGTGCCGTACGTGGGATCGGGCGTGCTGGGATCGGCTTGCGGCATGGACAAGGACGTGATGAAGCGGCTCTTCCGCGAGCACCACCTACCTACGTTGCCGCACGTGGCCCTGGCACGGAACGAGACGGCCAGCCGTCTCGGTGAAATCGAGGAGTGTATGGGCTATCCGGCGTTCGTGAAACCTGCCAACCTTGGTTCGTCGGTCGGAATCCGGAAGGTGGCGAGTCGCACAGACCTGTCGGCGGCGATCGAGTATGCCGGGCAGTTCGACCGCAAGATCATCGTCGAGAGGGCCGTTGACGCTCGCGAAATCGAATGCGCCGTCCTGGGAAACGACGAACCCCGGGCATCGCTTCCGGGCGAAATCGTCGTGCGGGACGGCTTCTACGACTACGACAGCAAGTACGTGACGGACGACGCGGAACTGGTGGTGCCAGCCCAACTCGAACCCGATCAGGTCCTGGCGATCCAGGGACTTGCTGTGGACGCGTTCCGAGCGCTGGACTGCGCCGGGCTCGCACGGGTCGACTTCTTCATCGAGAACTCAACGGGACAAGTCTTGGTTAACGAGGTGAACACCATGCCTGGATTCACCTCGATCAGTATGTTTCCCAAGATGTGGTCGGCTTCGGGGTTGTCATATCCCGACTTGATCGGGCAGCTGATCGAGCTTGCCTTCATGCGACACGCACAGAGCCGGGAGATCCGATTCGAGGCGAGCTAGCGGCGACCAGCCGCTGATTGCCCGACACCGGATTCGGGGATTCACTCATGGGATCCAGCCGTTCGGCAGGAACAGGCCCGGAAGCCGGTGAGCGGAAATGATCCAGGACATTCCTGCTGATCCGATCCCTCAGGAGACCGACCCTGATTCAGGGCTTCCGATCGGTCCGCGAGTCCCGGACCCGAGCCCTGCGAGACCCCCCGAACGGGTTGTCCTCGCCGGACGCTATGCGCGGCTGGATCCGCTTGACTCGACTCTCCATCGCGACGATCTTTACGCCGCTTCCACTCCTCCGGATCGGGCCGCCCGCTTTCGCTACCTGCCGGACCCGGCTCCTGATTCCCCTGAGGCATTCGACACGTGGCTGGCCCGCTCCGTAGCATCGCCAGACCCGTTGTTCTTTGCAGTGACGGATCGTACAACGGGGCGAGTCGAGGGTCGGCAAGCGCTGATGCGGATCGCTCCATCCAACCGATGCATCGAGATTGGGCACATCTACTGGGGCCCGCGAATTGCCGGGACTCGTGTCGCCACCGAGGCAATGTACTTGTTGGCGGTCTATGCGTTGGAGACGCTCGGCTATCGGCGGTTCGAATGGAAATGCGATGCGCTTAACGCTCCGTCACGACGGGCCGCGCTTCGATTCGGCTTCACTTATGAAGGGCGCTTCCGCCGAGCTGTCATCGTCCGGGGCCGCAACCGCGACACAGCATGGTTCGCGATGATCGACGAGGAATGGCCTGCATTGAAAGCAGCCTACGAGCAGTGGCTCGCGCCCGGGAACTTCGACGATCAGTGCCGGCAGGGGACACGGCTCAGCCAACTGACGGCGAAGGCGCTCGCCAGCGTACCCCGATCCGCGTGACCCCCGACAAGAAACCCCCGTCGCTTCGGGGCCAGACGCCTTCCGAAATGAATTGACCGCCGTACCATATTTATGGGAATATGGGATCTTGAAGACAACCGTCGAGCTCCCCGAAACTACGTTCCGTCGGGCAAAGTCACTGGCTGCCGGTCGCGGTATGACCCTGAAGCGCTTCTTCACCGAGGCCCTTGAGGAAAAGCTCCATCGCTGCGCTACCGATACGCAGGCTCAGTGGATGGCCGGGTTCGGCGCCCTTTCGGATGGGGCTTATATACAATCCTAACCAAAGCAACCAATTTTGCTTGTAGGAAAAAACCTGCGCAATCCATCTATAAATCATTGATTGCGCTTGACTTGTGAAGCTGTATTGGTTACCATAGTAGGGTT
>MKWU01007775.1_pt1 | contig 10034 bp, 13 predicted proteins | sample 809101 | NCBI WGS metagenome assembly MKWU01 (sample SAMN05860141, study PRJNA318959) | sponge metagenome | host: Aplysina aerophoba | place: Slovenia: Piran, Adriatic Sea, Gulf of Piran | collected 2013-05-07
CGCAACGCATTACGCCAGCTCTTCATACAAGTCCCGCCACTCAGGATTTAACTCCTCGATCACTTCCTCTTTCTGTTTCCGAAGCCAATGCTTCATGCGATGTTCCCGGACCTTTGCCGACTCAATCGACTCGTGGAGTTCGTACCAGACCAATCGGCCGATTCGATATCGAGCGGTGTGCGCGCTTCCAACCCCTTGCTTGTGCTCCCAGACACGTCGAATCAAGTCGGTCGTAGAGCCGATGTACAACGGAATCCTGCCGCTTTCCGGCCTATTGCCGGCAAGCATGTACACGTACGCTTCGCGATCCATCACCTGTCCTTTCTTTGTACCCAGTCCCCGCTTTACGCGGGGACCTGCTCGGGCAGCACGGCCATAACAGAGCCTTCGTGCCTCTGACGCCGCAGAGAGCGGGTCCCCGCGTAAAGCGGGGACTGGGATCCGGGGCGTCACGCCGTCTGCCGATACCAACATTGATCACCCCCATCCCGATACAACGTCAACTGACGACCATCCTCCTGACTGACTCGGTAGTAGCTTCGATGCATCGGCGTTGGGCGCCACCAGAGGTCGAAGCTCCAGCGATCTTCGATTTGCTCGACTCGATGCCAGCGCTGGTCTAGCTGGATGGCGACTGGTTCCTGGTTTGGGCCCTCCTCGACGGCGACGGCTGTTGGGGCTGTGAGTGGGCGCATGCTGTCGGTGGCGGCGGGGTCGATCGAGACCTGGACGGTTCTCATCTCGGGCGCGGGATGCCAGGGGGCGACGTCGACCAGGCGGTGCAGCGCGTGCTTGCCGTTGAGGCGGGCCTGGAGCTGACGCTCCGTCTCCAGCAGGCGTCGCTCGCGGTCGGCCCGGATATCGGGGAAGAGCGAGAGTTGCACGCCCGAGGCGCCGCTGAGATTGCCCAGCGTGACCATCATTGACTCGACCGGCGCCTGCGGATGCTCGATCTCCAGCCGGCCCCTGATGATCTCCGCCGCCCGCTTCCAGGCGCCCACGTTGGTCTTGAAGTGGAACGCCTTCTCCCAGGTCAAGCCATCTTCCAACGCACAGCTCAGCGTTGCCGAGCCGGCGTAGCGACCCTGCATCTGCGGCTGGGCAAAGACGCGGGTGAGCAGCGTGTCGACCGCGACGCGCAGCAGTTCCAGCGAGGCCGAGGCTGCCGGCAGCGTGAGTCTCTCGGTGATTGACTCCTCGAACGTCCGCGGGCGCAGCGGGCGCTCGTCGATGCCCGAGGCCAGCTCCCAGGCGCGGCGTCCCTCGTGCCCGAAGCGGTCGAGCAGCGCGTCCGGCTCCTGCGCCGCGAGATCGCCCATGCGCTGCAGGCCGAGCCGGTGCAGGTCGTCGAGCAGGCCGGGCGACACCAGCGATACGGGCAGCAGATTGATCGAGTGCGGCGCGAGGAATGCGGCGGCGTCATGCGGGACCCGGCTCAGGCCCGCCGAGCGCCGGGTGCGGGCGACGACGAAGGCCGTGAACTTGTTCGGCCCGATCCCGATGCGCGGCTGGAAGTGCTCGGGCACGGCCGCGAGCAGTGCGTCGAGCATTGGTTGCTCGCCGCCGTACATCGTCGCCAGCCCGTCCAGCCCGACGTAGGCGACGCCCAGCTCGCCATCCTCCTGCGCTCCCTCAACGCGGTCGCTGACATCCTCCAGCGCGCGCAGCAGCCGCTCAAACTCGCGAGCATAGTGAGGCTCGTCAGCCTCGAGGACGACGGCGTCGGGCTGCAGCGAGAGCGCCTGCTCGAGCGTCATGCCCAGCTCAACCTCCGAGGCCGCCGGCAGACAATCAATCACCATCGGCCGGGAGCCGGAGCGGTCGACAATCACCCCCGCCAGGCGCGCCAAATCCGCCCGCCGGACCAGCTCCAAGCGGGCCCGGAAGTGGGAAATCAGCAGGCAGGCAATCGACATAACATCGCGCATATGTGCTCAAGACCTCCGAGATATCGGACGCCAGATTACAGAACAGTAGTTCGTTTATCAATCAAGTGAGGGTCGCCTGTGGACAACCCACATAACGGCTGTCATGCCACCCACACCCAGCCCCCCGTCCCCGCCTCCGAGCGGGGACCCGCTCCCTCGGCTCTTAGAGCGAACATCGCTCAGCTTCTTGCCATCGGCATTCGGGCGATTGGCTAATCTGAGCGCACAGGACTAAGCACGATTCGAAGCCAGTAGTCATGATCTCCCTCGTAGCCGAACGAACCAAAGAAATCGCCGAGCTCTGCCGAAAGCACCAGGTGCAGCGCCTCGATCTCTTCGGCTCCGCCGCCACCGGAGACTTCGACCTCGAATCAAGCGACCTCGACTTTCTCGTCACGTTCCTACCCGAAGCCAACGCCACCTACATCGGCGTCTACCACCGCCTCTATACGGACCTCACAAGCCTCTTCGACCGACCCGTCGATCTGGTGATCGAGACCGATTTCAGAAATCCATACTTTCGCGACACGGTCGAACAATCAAGAACGTCAATCTATGTCGCCTAGAACAAAGGGATATCTGTACGACATCATCGAGACAGCACGTCTAATCCAGCAGTCGACCAATGACAAGAACTTTGACGATTACGAAGCTGACATCGGCTTGCAACATCAGATTGAACGCGAGTTGACGATCATTGGAGAGGCGCTAGCCCGCCTCAAGGCTATTGATGTACAACTGACATCCCGAATCACGGGCTCCGATGGCTACATAGGCCTGCGCAACATCCTCAATCATCAGGATCCGAACATCAATCATGGAACGATCTGGAAAACGATTGAATCGGAGATTCCGATCCTGATTCGCGAGAGTGAACTCTTACTCTCCGAAGATCCCTAGCCAACCTCCAACACCCCCGACCCCGCATCCCAGACCACCACTCTCCCGTCGATCTCCGATGCCAACGCCCTTGACCCCTCCAAGTTCCTCGACGCACCTGACACCAACACCACAAACGCCGCCGAATCCGGCACACCCTTCCGACCTCCATCCGGTGACATCAGCACTCTCGCCGCTAGCTCCGGCGTGATCTCGTCTCCGATTTTGGCTCCGGCTATCGGGGCCACGATTTCTGGGCGGTGGACTGATTGTTCGTCTAGCGGCCGACCCAGGACTCCGGCTCCGATGACGGCGGCGACGATGTCTACATCGTCGGGGATGACTGGTTCGTGGAGAGCAGGGGCTTTGAAGGGGCGGCCTTTTGAGCCGTCGGCTTCGACTCCGACGAGGCTCGCGAGGCCGGCTTTGATTGCTTGTCTGGGCCAGGTTGGGTCGACTCCGAGGACTCGCTCGCGGTCTCCTCGGCCGGTTCCAACGACCGCTGATGACAGGCCTCGGCGGCGGATGTTATCGAGCGCGCCTGCTCGGAAGGCATCGTCTTTGCCAATCGCGAGCGGCAGGCTTCGGCCCTCTCGGGGAATGGTCATCTTGGTTGTGGTCGTGAGGACAGTGAGGCCTCCATCGGCTTCGTGACCGCCGGCGGCTTCCCATTCGGCGGCGAGCGCGAAGAGGACGGTTGTCTTGCCTCCACCGCCGACCGTGGCGAAGACGGAGGGGCGCGTAATCCCCAATGCTTCATGCAACGGCAGGTTTGATGCTTGCTCCACGTGACGCCTCCAGCCCGCAGCCTAAACTCAAGCTATGAGTGAAGTGTTTTCCGTAGTGATCCTCGCCGGCGGATTCGGCCGGCGCCTGGGCCAGGACAAGGCCACGACCGAGGCCGGCGGTCGGCCGCTGCTGCACTGGAGCGCGCTGGCCGCGTCGGAGGTGTCGGACGACATCGTGCTCGCTCGACGACCGCACCAACAGTTTCCGGCGTTGCCCGGCGTTGCCTGGCGTGAAGCCATCGACCATCGCCACGACCGTGGTCCGCTGGCCGGCCTCGAAGCGGCGCTGCCGACGATCAAGTACGACCTGGCGGTGGCCGTCGCCTGCGACATGCCGTTCCTGCAGCCAGCACTTCTGCGTACAGTGGCCGAGGCGTGCGACGGTGTGGAGATCGCGATGCCCTATCTCGATGGCATCGCGCAGCCGCTGCTGGCCGCCTACCGGCCGTCGATTGTGCCTCATGCGACCGCGCTGCTGGACAATGGGGACGGCCGCATTCGCGCGCTGCTCCCGTTGACCGAGCACCGGTTGCTCCAGCCCGATGAACTGCGTGTTCACGATCCAGCACTGGAGTCGTTTACTAACGTGAACGCACCGGATGACCTGGCGCGGGTGGACGCGATCCTGCGACAGCAGACCCTTGCCGAACCTCGCTCCGAGACTTAGGCCCGTCGGCCGGAGCGGCGGAGTGCTGAACAAGTTGAATGGTTGAAAAGCTGAAGGGACGATCCGATGCCGATGTTCCGACGAGTCCTGAGCGGCCGCGTGGCGCCGGGCAAGCATGGCGAATTCCTACGAGCCGTCGAAGCGGCGCTCGACTACCAGGCGGCGCGAGGGATTGAGGCGCAGTTCTCGGTCTGGGACGCGATCACGGGCGCCGCGTCGACCGTTGAGATCGTCGCCGAGTTCGAGGATCTCAAGGAACTCGAACAGTTCGAGGAGCTGGCTGCGCAGGATCAGCATTTCGCGCAACTGCGCCGCGCCGTCCGCGAGGCGATGGTCTTCGACTCTGCCATCATCAACATCTATCGCAATCTCGTCTGACTGAGTTCGGTCGAGTCTGAACGAAGGACACCACATGGTCCGAGTCGATCCTGAACGACAGGCCGAATACCGAGACGCCTGGGACGCCTGGCAGAAACAGCTTGGGCGTCTGCACGACATCTTCCTGGAGGGCGAGCCGCTGGAGCCGCCCAAGCTCAAGGGGCTGCTCAATCGCGAGGCCCGAGCCAAGCAACGCTACGACACCGCGCGTGAGGCACTGCTGGGCATCGGGGCGCTGCCTGCAGCACCCAATCTCGCAAGCATTGGACGCTCTCCCATCGCGTCCATAGACTCAGGGTCAGCGGAAGGCACGATGGACCAGTGACCCTCAGTCCCCGCTTTACGCGGGGACCTGCTTGGTCTGCGACTGCTTGCGGGCAGCATGTGAACGGCCGGCCTGGAACAGGTTCCCGCGTGAAGCGGGAACTGGAACAACCACGGAAAGGGGTCTGGTCCCCGCGCAAAGAGAGGGCCGGAACAACGGATGACCGACGACTACGGCGTCGACCTCGATGAAATCCTGCGCGTGATTGACCGCGCGGCGGTGCTGATCGTGCGATTTGATGTGCTTGAACCTCGACTGCTGGTCGACTTCCGTGCCAATCCGCCTGACACGCCGATCATTCGGCTTGTTGACCGCGTCAACTCCGCCGAGGAACGCTTTCGCCATTTGAAATCGCTGCGCCCTCAATTGCCGTTGCCGGAACGGATTATGTCGTTTCCCTGGCCTCGGGCGATCACGGCGTTCGACGAGTCGGGCATCTGGGAGAAGATCGAGGCGCGGCTGATCAGCCTGGGCGCGGATCCCGACCACGTAACACGCATCCAACAACAACTCCACGATGGTGAGCGAGCCGTCACGATCGCCGCGATCACCGGCGGCGAGGGCTTCCGCACCATCTGGGAACGATCGCAAGGACCTGCCGAGTGAGCGACCACCTTTCCGAGCTGCCCCTGATCGACCTGCGTTCCGACACCGTGACCAAACCAACCTCGGCGATGCGCCAGGCCATGTTTGAGGCGAAGGTCGGCGACGACGTCTTCGGCGAAGACCCGACGATTTCGAAGCTGGAGGAGACGGCTGCCGAGCGGACGGGCAAAGAGGCTGCGCTCTACGTGTCCAGCGGCACGATGGCAAATCTCGTCTCGCTGCTCTCGCAGACCCGCTCTGGCGATGAGTTGCTGGTCGGCGATCGGGCGCACATCGTGCGCTCGGAGGCCGGCGGCATCTCCAGGCTGGGCGGCGTGCTGGCGACGACCTTGCCAAATCAAGCGGATGGCGGATTCGATCCAGAGCTCATCCCCGGCGCAGTGCGTCCAGACGACATGCACCAACCGCGAACGACGTTGCTCGCGCTGGAGAACACACACAATTTTTGCGGCGGGACCGTCGTCTCGCTGGAGCGGACCGAGGAAATCGCCGGCACCGCGCACGATCTTGGGTTGCGAGTCCACATGGACGGCGCGCGCATCTTCAATGCTGCCGCGGCGTCAGGACACAGTGTCGCCGAGCTGGCCGGACCCGCCGACAGCGTCACGTTCTGCCTGTCCAAAGGGCTGGGCGCACCGGTCGGCTCGTTGATTTGCGGCGATGAAGCGTTCATTGCCGAGGCACGGCGCACTCGCAAGTTGGTCGGCGGTGGGATGCGGCAAGCCGGGATTCTGGCGGCCGCCGGATTGGTGGCGCTGGATCAAATGGTTGATCGTCTGCACGACGATCATGCCCACGCACGACAGCTCGCGCGAGGACTGGCGGAACTCGGCTTTGACATCAATCCTGAGAGCGTCGAGACGAACATCGTCATCGTTCAGCTCGATACGTCCAACGATGCGACGCCGTCGCCGAAGCTGCAGGCTCAACTGAAAGAGCTTGGCGTGCTCGTGACGACGCCCGACCGGACCAAGATTCGTCTGGTCACGCATGCTGATGTCTCAAGCGAGGACTGCGCCGAAGCGCTGCGTCGTATGGCGGAGGCCGAGATCGGTCCACACGGCGGTCGCGGCTCGTGAGGCGTTCCCGTTTGTCGGGTTGGTTTTGCTTGATATTGACTGCCACGCTGGCGGTCTCGTTGGTCGCCTGCAGCTCGGAATCCAGCTTTGACGATCCTCAGGACCCCGTCTCCCAGATTCCGTGGCCCGACTTTGAGCGACTCCACTACGACATGTTTGACCAGACCGACACCTTGCTTGGCACGCTCGTGCTCGAGACGGTGCTTCAGGATGACGTGTACCAGTTGTCGCTGATGTTCACCCTGAATACCGAAGAGGGCGTCGTTACCGATGAGGTGAAGGTCTGGGTTGATGCCGAGAGTCTGCAGCCTGTTCGCTATGCGCGACAGGCTGAGTCGTCGGAGGAATCACTGACCGCCCAGGCCACGTACCAAGCCAACGCAGACGGGGAGATCTCTGCCAGTGTCACCCTCGATGACGACGGCGAAGTGACCGAGGAGACGGTCGAGGCGGGCCTGTTTGCCTTTGACAACGACTCGTCAGCCTGGCTCTGGCGGACGGTTGCCTTCGAGCAAGACCTTGAGCTCACGTATCGGTCAGTAAATGTGGTACAGCGTCGCAGTCAATTGGTCCAGGTGGCCGTCCGCGGTCAGGACACCCTGCGTGGACCCGAAGGAGATGTCGTGGTCTGGCAAGTCATCGCGACACCAGGCGTCGAGATCTCGCGTGCCTGGTACGAGATTGATCCGCCGCATCGGTTGGTCCGCTGGGATCAGCAGCCGCGCCGGTTCATTTTGACGATGATTGAGACTGAGCCGTAGGGCTTGCGCGTAAATCAGACTTTTACAAGGTGAGGTTACCGTCATTGCCGCGCTCCGACGCGGCAATCTCGCTGCATCCGGCACCAACGTCTGTGCTCGAATTAGCGAGTTACCCCCGTTCAAGCCGGGGGCAGGCTCCGCGACAAGCGCGGGTATGACGGAGCTGAGGGTGTCTCAGAAGTCCCGTTGGTTGCTTGCACCCCAGTCCCCGCTTTACGCGGGGACCCGCTCTGGCAGCACGGGATATCTGGTGGTGGAGTCCCCTACAGGGAGGGAGCAGGTCCCCGCGTAAAGCGGGGACTGGGAATCTTGACTTCTGAGACATCCTGGGAGCTACTACCCCTGCAGAACGCCGATCCTGGCGCTACTCGTCGCGGGGGCGGGCCCAGGTGGGACGTTCGACTCCGGCGGGAGGGGCGAAGGTGGCTTCTTCTTCGCTGGGCGGCTCTGGCTCGGGGATTTGCGGTTGCCAGGATTCGTCGCTCGATTCGGACGCCTCAGGGGCTGCCGCTGGGACGAGTTCCGGTTCTGCTTCTGCTGCTGGTCGATCTGCGCCGAACACGTGACGCGCCTGGTCCTCCGTCAGTTCGGGATGAGCCGCGATTTCGGCGGCGACGCGCTCCTCGACGGTTGGGGCGAAGTCCGCTCCATGACTGCTGACGGCCGAGACTTCGTCTTGCACATCGGTGGGCAGCTCGGCTGCGAAGCGGGAGCGCTCTTCGCGGACGGTGTAGCGGAAGAGTTCTTGCTCCTCCGGCTCCAATAGGCGGCCATCATTCATTTCTTCGACGCGCGGGACCAGCTCCATCACGGTGCGGTCGTGCGTCGTGGTGATGATCGTGACGCCTTGCTCGACCACAAGGTCATGCAGCAGCCGGAAGATGGATACCGCCGTGGTCGAGTCGAGCTCGCCGGTTGGCTCGTCGGCCAGGATTAGTGCAGGCGAGTTGGCGAGGGAGCGGGCGATCGCGACGCGCTGCTGCTCGCCACCGGAGAGTTCGTACGGTCGGTGCCGGGCTCGTCCAGCGAGTCCGACGGCCTCAAGCAACTCCTCTGCGCGGCGGCGGCGTTCACGGATGCCTGCGCCGGCGATGCGCAGGGACAGCTCTACGTTCTCGTAGGCCGACAGGAGAGGCAGCAGTCCGAAGGACTGGAAGACGAAGCCGACGCGGTGGCGTCGCAGTTGTGTGAGTTGGCGCTCGGAGTACTCGGTGATGTTCTCGCCGTCGATGGTGACGTGACCTGTGGTTGGCGAGTCAAGGCCGGCGATCATGTTGAGCAATGTGGTTTTGCCCGAACCAGAACGACCGATCAGGGCGACAAACTCTCCGCGGCTGACCTGCAGCGAGACATCGCGTACGGCCCAGATGTCCTCGCCGCCTACCACGAACTTTCGCGAGACGCCCTGCACGTCGACGACCAGATCCTGCTGCCCGCTTGCCGACATTCCGTTGGTTGCGAGTGGAGTCGTCATTGTCGTTCAGCCTCCTCGTCGCCGGCGTCGGCCTCATGCGCTGGAGTGATCACGATCCGGCCGTCGCGCGAGTCTACGTATGCGCGTCGGCCCAGCGCGACCTGTTCCAGCAGCGGTTTGGGAATCTGTAATCGGCCTGCACCGTCGACCACGGCATATTCCTCGTGGACGACTTCCGCGATCTCGGTACCGGGATTCTCAACTCGTCGGACTGTTTCCGTGGCGATGGTGCCGTCGCGAATCGCGACCACGCGGTCGACACGCGCGGCGATCGCCGGGTCGTGCGTGACCACGATGATGGTCAGTCCGAACTGATTGGACAGACTGCGGAAGAGATGGAAGATCTCCTCGGAGGTGTGTGTGTCGAGCTCACCGGTCGGTTCGTCGGCCAGAAGCAAGGGAGGATCGTTGGCCAGTGCGACACCGATGGATACACGCTGCTGTTCGCCGCCGGAGAGCTGGTCGGGACGCTGCTTGCGCTTGTCCGTCAGTCGGACTGCCTGGAGCAGTTGCATTGCGCGCTCGCGGGCGTGCTTCCGCGATCGTCCGGCGAGAATCATCGGCACTTCGATGTTCTGCTGGGCGTTGAGGTATGGGATCAGATTGCGGCCGGTCTGCTGCCAGACGAATCCGACTTGCTCGCGTCGGTAATCGACGAGCTCCTGCTCGCTCAACGCGAGGAGATCGGATTTGTTCACGTAGGCCTGTCCGGCCGAAGGCACATCAAGCCCTGCGAGGACATTGAGCAAGGTCGACTTGCCAGAACCGGACGCGCCGACAATTGCGAGAACTTCGCCTCGTCCGACGGTCAGGTCGAGTCCGCGCAGCGCGACGACTTCGAGGTCGGCAATTTTGTAGATCTTGAACAGGTCACGGCAGATGACATGCTGCTCGGCCGCCATGTCATCAGGACGAATCGGCGGCAGCGCCGCATTGGTCGTCATCGCTCACCCCGGGAATCTGCTGGTATCAAACGCACAACAAGGGCAGGATACCCCTAGACCTGATCTGGGGGTGGGGACGGTGTATTGATCGCTCTAAAACTCGGCCAGTGATCGGTCTAAAACCAGACCACTTGGTGGCCAAGCCCGAACCTGTGATCGGCGGGCGCCGACACCGGTCGGGAGAGAGGGATGCTCGGAGTGATGG
>MKWU01007776.1_pt1 | contig 10033 bp, 4 predicted proteins | sample 809101 | NCBI WGS metagenome assembly MKWU01 (sample SAMN05860141, study PRJNA318959) | sponge metagenome | host: Aplysina aerophoba | place: Slovenia: Piran, Adriatic Sea, Gulf of Piran | collected 2013-05-07
CTTTTCGGGATTGCTGCGATCCGCCACGACAAGGCCGTCCGATAGCTGGACGACCCGGTCCGCGATGCCCGCAACAGCGGCGTTGTGGGTGATCACCGCCGTTGCAGTCCCCAACTCGCGGTTGATGTGCTCGATCGCTTCCAAGACAACGATTCCGGTGGAAATGTCCAGCGCCCCGGTCGGTTCGTCGCAAAGCAGCACGTCGGGTCGCTTCGAAATCGCCCTCGCAATCGCGACGCGTTGCTGCTCGCCGCCAGAAAGCTGGGCCGGGAAGTGGTTCATGCGGTCGCCCAGCCCGACGATGTGCAGGGCTTCCTTCGGGGGCATGGGATCCTGCACGATCTCGGTTACGAGTGCTACGTTCTCTCGGGCGGTAAGGCTCGGGATCAAGTTGTAGAACTGGAACACAAAGCCCACGTGGTTCCGGCGGTAGGCGGTCCGTGTCGCATCGTCAGCGCCACTTAGGTCGCGTTGGCGATACGTGACCGACCCTGAAGTCGGTACGTCCAAGCCGCCGAGTATGTTGAGCAGCGTAGACTTGCCGCTGCCCGACGGCCCGAGCAAGACGATGAACTCCGATGCGCGCAGACTCAGGTTCACACCGCGCAGCGCATCAACGGCCACCTCGCCCATGTCGTAGCGCTTGGTGACGTTCTTGGCCTCAAAAACGATCTCTTGGCCCATCAATCCATCGGTAGCTCTGGCTGGCCGGGAGGGGGCGGGAATCGTCGCAGTCGCGCCCGAAACTCCTGCTTCGCCCCCACGTGCCACGACACAAGAGAAGATTGTAGTGTAGGCACCTCAACTCCGGGCGCGTCAGATTCGATTCCTCCGCGTTCCATTCGTTGGAAGGCCGTGCCTGCTCTCATGTGTTCGCACCGGCACCATGAACGTCGGCGGGCATCAGGATGCCGACCGGCAGGGGAATGTAAGTGCATTAACGATGCGCAGCAGGTCTAGGAACCGGCGTTGCCCGCAAGACATGTTCGCCGCAGGTGTCCAGCGAGAGTGCTTTCCAAGGCGGACGGAACTGCTGCGCACGGTACGGCAGTCTTCTCCTGTCTTGCCGTCACTCCACATGTCAAATCGTATTATGACCATAGTAGTCATTTCGAAGGCTGATCCCATGCAGAGAATTCGGTTGCGTGACGCAAAAGCTAAGTTGTCCAGCCTCGTAGAGGGGGCGGCACAAGGAGAGCCGACCGTCATCACCCGCCACGGCACACCTCGGGCTGTAATCCTCGGGGTCGAGGAATGGAATCGCCTCCGCCAGGTGCCGTCTTTCGGCCGGTTGCTGCTGTCTGCTCCGCTGGAAGACGGAGACCTGCCCCTGCGCGATCCAGGCCCATCAAGAGGTGTCGAGCTTTAGACGGTTTTCTTGTACTTGGTAGACACTGGTGTACTCTCGGCCAGGATACCTGACCGTACCAAGCATTCCGTGGACCTGATCAAGTGTATGGATGATTGATCGAAAGGCCTACTCTCATCGAGGATCACGGTAGCTGGCTACTAAGCGCTTGCGTCGCGACATTAGCTGACCATCTTGTTTGGAATATCGGCCGGCTGCCGACGACTTCCACGTTCGACGACCCGACTGCTCCATCGGCAATCGCCGAGCGCCCGGCCCTTGCGGGAACTCACAGTCCGGGGCTGCCCGCCTGGCTCGGAACCACTATTGCGGCCGATGGAACTGCGAAGGGATGCACTACTCGCGACAGCCGACGCCTACACGTGTCCTCACAACCTCTCAGCGACTCCCCTGAACGCTTGGCGCGACGCCGACAGCCTACCAGCATCTCGGGTCTTGCGAGTCGCTGGCTGATGACGTGCCTCACGTCAATCTGGTAGCGTATAGGTGCCTACCCCGGGGTGCTAGCTTCGGCAGGGTACACAAGCAGATGTTGTCCAAGGCGGCGGTTGATGCCACGTGATTGGATCCCGGTCTATGGTTCCTGAAAGCTTGTCACGCCGTTGGACACTCTGTAGACCAAGACCGGGGTCCGCGCTCAGCACCGCCACGCACTGGGTTGACCAGTTGCCCATTGGGCATGGGCTTCTTGCGTGGGAGCGCTTTGCCTCCATCTGGGAATGCGCAGCATCCGCACGTCAGCCGTCTAGATGCAGAAGTGCTCGTATGCGCATCGAGGCGCCTTCCGCAACGAAATGGTCGTCCGCTTCGGCTGCCCACCCGCCCATGAACACGGCCTCGCCGAGGCTTCAAAGATCGGCGGTCGATACCAGCCTTCACCATCAGGTCACCCCAGACGCCTGCGCCTCCTTGTGAGAGTCTCGCTGACGAATCCTGTGCTCTCGCCGTCAGTGACATCGCCCGACGTGATGTTCCGGACCAGAAACCATCGTATGTATCCGACAAGGCGCTACTGCGACCGGCCCCTCACCTTCCGGTACGGTAGACAGTAGCCAACGCGATTAGGCCATGCCTACTTGGATTTGCACAAAGTGACGGTTAGGAGAGAGTTGAATACACCAACTTTTATGTTGGACAGAGAGGGACCGGGGAGCGGCAGGATGTTCGGAGACGGGCGGCAGGGAGGGCCTAGCGGAGGGAGCGAAGCGACCGTAGCTGCGCTACCTGCCGAGCAGGCCAAGTTCCAAGACCTCCTGCGGGAGCTGTTCCAATTCGACTGTGCCGATCTGGATTTCGGCATCTATCGGATCATGAACCACAAGCGTGAGGTCGTTAACCAATACATCGATCGCGGGCTACCTAGCGCAATCGAGGGAGCCATCAGCCAGGGAGCGCTTCAATCTGAGACAGAGCGCGCTCGTGGATTCGAGGAAGCACGGAAGCAGGCAGTCGAGGCCTTCGGAGAGGACGCGTTCGCTCCCAGCGGGCAGCTTGTGAAGTACCTAGAGACCCCGCTGGGGAAAAAGTACACCCTGTGGCGGGAGCGGGCTCGACACTCGGAATCGGCTGGAGACGTGCGCCGGGACATTTACAACCACCTGTACTCCTTCTTCAGTCGCTACTACGAGAGTGGCGACTACGTGCCCACGCGACGCTATTCGTCGGAGCACCCCTATGTCGTCCCCTACAATGGCGAGGAAGTCCACTTCCACTGGGCGAACCGCGAGCAGTATTACGTTAAGGCTGCGGAGCACTTTAGGGACTATAGGTATCGTACGCGTTCCGGGATCTTGGTTCAGTTCTCCATCCGCTCCGCAAACGTAGATCAGAACGACATCAAGGGACAGAAGCGGTTCTTCTTCCCCGCATTGGAGGAGGGGGCATGGAACGCAGGACGCCGTGCCCTTGACTTGCCCTTCGACTACCGCCCATTCGATTCGGCTGAGGAGAAGATATTCGGCAGGAACGGACAGCAGGACGCCATCATCGAGCGTGCAGAGGCGGCTGTTCCAGAGGTGTTCGCTTCGTTGCCCGAGGCTGCTAAGGCATTGCTTGATCGCACAGTAAGTGGCGCGCCTGAGGAAGAGGCTCCTACTTTGCTCGCCTACCACGCCCGCCGGTTTGCCCACAGAAGGACCTCTGACTTCTTCATTCACCGGGATCTCAAGGGATTCCTTACGCGTGAGCTCGAATACTATCTCCGATCGGAAGTCCTAAGCCTCGGTTCACTTTCGGCAGGCGGCGAGGCACGGGCCGACGCTTGGCTTGACAAGATGCGATTGATCCGCGAGGTCGGCTGGAACATCATCGACTTCCTCGCGCAGATCGAGGGCTTCCAGAAGATGCTCTGGGAAAAGCGGAAATTTGTCGTGGACGTTCAGTTCTGCGTGGCCATCGGCCTGATTTCGGAAGAGCTCTTTTCTCACATCGTGAAATGCGATGCACAGTGGCAGGAGTGGCGGAGCTTGGGGTGCCTTGGCGACGACACCCTATTCGCGACTGGTGATGATCCAGCCGCACGGATTGACTTCTTGGAGCGTAGCCGTGGGCTCCTTTTGGATACGCGCCACTTCGAATCGAACTTCGTCGATGAACTGCTGGGTGCCCTTGAAGATTTCGATGAGAAGATCGACGGCGTAGCGATCAGGAGCGAGAACTGGCAAGCGTTAAATCTGCTGAACGAACGGTATCGCGAAGGCTTGTCCTGCGTCTACATCGATCCTCCGTATAACACGGCAGCTTCGGCGATCCTCTACAAGAACGACTACAAAGACTCTTCTTGGTTGTCCCTGATGGCAGATCGGTTGTCGTTGTCCCGAAAATTCCTGACGCGGTCGGGCATCCTGAGCTGCGCGATCGATGACGAAGAGGTCTCGCGTCTCAGGATGATCATGCAGGACCTTTTCCCAACGGAGATCGGCACTATCGTGGTGCGCTCCAACCCGGCCGGACGAAAATCGCGCGGTCGACTGTCTCCGAGCCACGAGTTTGCCCTGTTCTTCGGAAATGAAGCGGCTGTGCCGGGCTCGCTCCAAAAGACCGAGCGCGAACTGGCACGCTATCGGTTCGAGGATGAGATTGGTCGATACGATTGGAATAACCTGATTCGGCATGGATCCGGCGACCGTCGCGATGATCGCCCAAAGCTGTTCTTCCCGATCTACGTAAGCGAGGAGGATCAGATTCGGGTTCCCGAACTTCGGTGGTTAGAAGAGAAGCGTTGCTATGAGGTGCTTGAGAACCCCCGTGACGACGAAGTCGAAGTATTGCCCAAAAAAAAGGAAGGTGGAGACGTAGTTGAGAAGCGCTGGCACCACGGCCCTGAAAAGATCAGAGCTAACCCAGAGCAATACCGCATTCGACGGAATGATGATTCGATATGTATCGATTTCATGATCCGGATGGACCTAGCTGCAATTGCCAAGACGTGGTGGGAAGATGCACGTTACGCTTCTTCAAACCGTGGAGCCCAGATGGCGAAGGACCTGTTCGGACAGAAGCTCTTTGACTACCCCAAGGCCGTCGGGTTGGTCGAAGACTGCCTTCGCGTCTGCGCGCTGGACGAGTCTTCCACTGTTCTCGACTACTTCGCTGGATCCGGCACAACCGGCCACGCCGTCATTAACCTCAACCGTGAAGATGGAGGCCGCCGCAAGTTCATCTTGGCGGAGATGGGGGACCATTTCGACACGGTACTGCTACCACGCCTCAAGAAGGTGGCGTTCTCTCCGAAGTGGAAGAACGGCATTGCCAACCGAGTGGCGACCCCCGAAGAGGCGGAGCGCGGCCCCCGAATCATCAAGTATTTCCGTATGGAAAGCTACGAGGATGCGCTCGGAAACATCGAGTTCGAGAAAGAGAACGAGCGGCTGTTTGGTCTCGAAGACTACATGCTCCGCTACATGCTCCAATGGGAGACGAAGGGCAGTGCGACCCTCCTCAATGTCTCGGCGCTCAGCCGACCGTTCGACTACAAGTTGCGGATGAACGGCGGTGGAGAAGACGCAGAGGTGGCAGTGGATCTGCCAGAGACCTTCAACTACCTATTGGGCCTCGCCGTCAAAACGCGGCGGGTCTACGACGATGTAGGGCGCCGCTATTTGGTGTACACCGGGAGAATGCGGGACGGAGGGACAGCCGCCGTCATCTGGAGGAATACGGATGGGTGGACGCTCGAAGATCGCGAGCGGGACCGGGACTTTGTGGCGGACAACGACATGACGACGGGCGCTGACGAGATCTGGATCAACGGCGACTCGATGGTGAAAGACGCCCGCCCGCTGGACCCCCTCTTCAAGCAGCGGATGTTCGAAGCGGTGCGCGGGTGATGGCCTGAGGTAAACGAGCGGGACTCCCCCCATGGCTTCGCCGAAGACACTACATAAGCTTGAGTCCCAACTCATGCTGCTTGGTTGGGCCAACCAGCAGTTCGGGTTCGAGTCGAACGAAAAGCTCTTCGACGCGATAAAGGAAGCTGGCGAGGGGTATGACTCGGACGGCCGCAGTCATGTGGCCCGGATGATTGGGAGCCGGAGCAATTGTTTGATCCCCCCGGGAGACTTGACTCGCTACGACGACAACGTCCGCCGTCACTTGGATTCCATCAATCAAGGGCGACGCACGCCAATTACCCTAAGGTACTTCCAGCAACTTGCTGCCCTCTACGCAGAGCTCTTCCTAGATCGGCGCGCGACCTCACGAGAAGCGCTAACACGCGAGATCGATAGTTATGTGCGATGGAAGGTCCACTCTCTGCATAGCACGTACCCGGTCCGGGGGATCGAACCGGATGACTTGAACAAGCTAGCGTTCTGGATGGCGACCGGCAGTGGCAAGACGCTGATCATGCACTTGAACTACTTGCAGTTCCTGCACTACAGGGAAAGCGAGCGCGTTGACAACATCATACTGATTACGCCCAACGAGGGGCTGAGTGCCCAACACATGGAGGAAATGACGGCATCGGGCATTCCTTCGGCCCGCTTCGGCGAATCAGGATTGCTCGCTGGACACCCCCGAACCGTCCGAGTAACAGAAATCACCAAGCTGGCGGAGAAGCGAAAGGGGAAGGGGATGGGAGTTAGCATCGAAGTGGATGCTCTCGGAAACCGCAACCTCGTATTCGTAGATGAAGGCCATCGCGGCGCGAGTGGCGACGCTTGGCGTGCAGTCAGAGACGCAGTCGCCTGCCACGGCTTCACGTTCGAATACAGTGCCACCTTCGGACAGGCTCTTGCGGCGTCCCGAGACAACGAGCTCACCAGTGACTACGGTAAGTCGATCGTCTTTGACTACTCCTATCGCTACTTCCACCGGGACGGGTTCGGCAAAGATTTTCGAGTGCTAAACGTGTCGGGAGACAATCCGCCGCCGGAACTCACCGACCTGCTCCTGCTTGGAAACCTGCTCTCCTTTTACGAACAGCTCCGTGCGTACCGCGACAACGCCGCTGACCTGCATGCCTACAACCTGGAGCAGCCGCTCTGGGTCTTCGTGGGGGGGAGCGTCAACGCAGTCTACAAGAGGCGCGGGCGCGAGATCAGTGATGTTCTTACTGTTCAACTCTTCCTCCACAGGGTCTTGAGTGATCCCGGATGGGCACAGAATGCTATTGGCGAACTCCTACAGGGTAAGTCCGAGCTGTATGCGCTATGGCAGGTGGACCTCTTCGCAGAGCGTTTCAGTGAACTAGCGAAGTCAGAACAATCCTCCGAAGAGATCTATGCGGACGTGCTGCGGACGGTCTTCCACACAGATGGCCCGGGCGGTCTGCGCCTGTGTGATATCTGGACTGCACCTGGCGAACTCGGCCTCAAAGCGGTCGGATCGGACTACTACTTCGGACTCACTTACATCGGAGACACGGCGAGGTTCAAGAAACTTGTTCAGGATGCAAGTGTGGGGATCATTTCGGAGGTCGACTCCATCGGCGGCTCGATGTTCGACCGGGTCAACGAGGCTGGGGCGACAGTCAACGTGCTGATCGGAGCCAAGAAGTTCGTGGAAGGGTGGAATTCGTGGCGCGTCTCGAACATGGGCCTCATGAATGTGGGCAAAGCGGAGGGCTCGGAGATCATCCAACTCTTCGGGCGAGGGGTAAGGCTCAAGGGCCGGGGGATGTCGCTAAAACGCAGCACGCACTTGGAGGGCCCGCATCCTGTCAGCGTTGGACTCCTAGAAACGCTCAACATCTTCTCTGTCCGCGCCGATTACATGAACAAGTTCCGCGAATACCTAGAGCGTGAGGGCCTGGAATCCCGGGATCCAGTCACCTTGCGTGTTCCAGTGCGGGCTAACGAGGACTTTCTCGGCAGGGGGCTGGTGGTCCCGGCTCTTCCCGACGGAAGCGATTTTGAAGAGGGCACAAACTTCGCGTTGGACGTCAGCAACATGGGTCGAGTGCGGATTGACCGCGCTACGCGAGCGTCCTCATGGGAGAGCGGGACGACTGGACCGGAGACGACCGATGGATCCGCGGGGCACGAGCGGGCCGTTGCGGAGCTGCCATTAGGGCTGGTGGACTGGGAAAGGGCGTACCTAGATCTGCTGGAGTACCGGCACCTCAATGGCATGCAGTCGATGGCTATTCCCGGGCCCGACACGTTGAAACCGGTCATCGAGGCTGCGCCTGTCGTAGTCTCGGCCGATCCGCACGTTCTTACGCCGACGAACTGGCACGACCGCGAGGATCTGCAGGCAATCGTACAGATCGTGCTCCGGCGCTGTGCGGACAAATGTTGGCAAAGCGAGAGACAGCGTTGGGAGGCCGAACGCATGAATTATCGCGAGGTAGACGAGGCCGACCCCAACCTTGTGCTCAACGTTGATCCTACAGTAGCGACGACACCTGACACACGTCAGGAATCCCATTACTTGGTAAACGTCCCACGTACGGAAGTCGGACTGCGCGACGAGATCGTCGAACTCATCGAACAGCAAGATAAGCTCTACGAGCAGAAACTGAGTGCTTTGCCCCGCATCCACTTCGATCGCCACCTGTACCAGCCCCTACTAATCCAAGGTTCGGACCCAGATGTCAGAGTCTCACCCCCGCCGCTCAATGAGAGCGAAACTCAATTCGTGCGTGATCTGCGGGACTTTTGGCAGGGGCGCGGAAGCGCTCTTTACCGCGGTACGGAGCTATATTTACTGCGGAACCAAGGGCGCGGTCGCGGCGTGGGCTTCTTCACGGAAGGAGTAGGCTTCTACCCGGATTTCATTCTCTGGATGATCTCCGGCAATCAGCAACGCGTCGTATTCGTCGAACCTCACGGAATGCTGAACGCGAAGGCCTATGAGGAAGATGAGAAGGCTAGGCTTCATGAGCGGTTGCCGACGCTCGCGGATGGGATTGGCCTACGAAGCTCTGTGGTCCGGAAGGTGAGCTTGGATTGCTTTGTTGTGTCGGCGACGAAGTACGATGAGCTTCGGCCAAAATACGGTAACGGGAACTGGACGAGGAAGGAGTTCGAAACGAGGCATATTCTCTTTCCGGATGAAAAGGGCGAGTATATCGAAACGTTGCTTGCAGAAGGGTGAGACATGCGCCAGAGTTGCTGTGAGCGTTCGACTGACGTCGACCTCTCATTCCGGCGACGTGCTTCCGAAACGCCACTCTGCATCTCGAGTGTCATTTCATTCTGGTTCTGCGCAAAGGACTCTACGGCCGACTTGTGCAAGTGCCCAGCCCAGTCAGGGGACATCATCGGAACGCTCGCGAATCGCATGATGTACCCTTGCTACCTGCCACATGTAATTGCCCGCTTGTCTAAGCCGCACGGCCCTCGCGATGTGCTCGCGGGACGCGGCGACATCACCCGCAGCCTCGTAGTACAGGCCAAGATAGAGGTGAGCGTAGAATGTCGGTCCCGACCCGCCGCCGGAACGGTCCGCTTCGTCTGCCGCATCCAACACGTGTTGTACCGCCCCGTTGCCACCGAAGAGAGCGAAGACCTCCATCATGGGCACTCTGCTATCCCTATCGATCGGGATAAGGCCCGCGCGGGCCGCCTCGAAGCCTCGGGTCGCAGCCACGCATAGGAAGTGCCAGACCGAGTTCTCCACGTCCTGCGGGTTGACCGTGCGGTGGAGTTCGAACAGGGCAGTGCAGCCTTCAAAGTCCCTTGCGTAGTACTGCGAGATTCCGAGTTGCCAAAGTTGGGCCCTGGAATGGCTCTCCAGTTCGGCCACGCGCTCAAAGGCCGCAACTGATCCAGCCATGTCGCCGTTGCGGAACTTGGCCGCGCCCAGCTCTAAGCTCATCCGGGCGCTGCCGGGTTCGAGCTCTGCTAGCCGCTCGTAATCTGCAGCGGCTGCGGCATAGTCGCCAAGGTCCGTCCTCGCCTGAGCTCGGATCCAGTATGCCGTGGGATTCGGTTCGGCAGCTGCGTCGAGGTGCTCGCTGGCCAATTCAGCGGCGCGCGTCGCATCCCCGGACCGCAGCGACGCGATGGCATCTTGAAGCAGGCGTCGGTCTTGCTGCGCATCGGCCTGGCATCCGCACGCGAACAGCGCCGTGAAGACGATCGCAAGGAGAGGTCTGGCCAACGCTTCGGAACCCCGATCAATCAGCAGTGTAACGCCCGCTGCCAGGGAGAATGTTCTCCCGTTTCATATAATCGTGTTCTGTCTCGGCCAACCGGCCTATGCCCGTATCTGATTTGA
>MKWU01007777.1_pt1 | contig 10030 bp, 9 predicted proteins | sample 809101 | NCBI WGS metagenome assembly MKWU01 (sample SAMN05860141, study PRJNA318959) | sponge metagenome | host: Aplysina aerophoba | place: Slovenia: Piran, Adriatic Sea, Gulf of Piran | collected 2013-05-07
CCAGCGTCATCGCCTGGCGCAGGCGCTCGTCCTGGAACTTCGGGTTGGAGAGGTTCATCCCGAACGGGATGCCGTTGTTCACCACCGGCGCCACGTTGATCTGCACGTCCGGGTTGGTCTCCAGGACTTTGCGGAGGTCCGGCAGCGTCCGGGCGATGGAGTAGCCGTACTCCAGCTGGCCCACGCGGAACGCCGCCAGTCGGGCCGACTGGTCACGAATGATCCTGAGGTCCACGCCGTCGAGCAGCACTTCGCGCTCGAAGTAGTCGGGGTTCTTCACCAGGCTGATGTGCGAACCCTGCTCCGCCTCGTCGAGAATCATCGGGCCGGTGCCGACGATCCGGGTGGCGATGGTGTCGTCCTCGACGATCTCGCGCGGGAAGATCGTCTGGTAGCGGCTGGCGAGCGGCAGGATGAAGTCCGCCGTCACCGTGTGCATCGGCACCACGAACGTGAAGTCGTCCGGGGTCTCTGTCTCGGCGATGTTCTTCCAGTAGGACTGGTGGATGCCCTCGGTGCTGTAGCGGTCGAACGCATACTTCACGTCGGCTGCGGTGAACTGCCGCCCGTTGAGCGGGTCGACGTTCTGCCACTTGATGTCGTCGCGAATCTGGAACGTGAACGTCGCGCCGTCGGGCGTACGCTCCCACGCCGAGGCGAGCTCGGGCTCCAGCTCGATCGAGAACGGGTCCTTGTTGGGGCCGGTCTTCATCCCGAGGAGACGGTTGTAGACCAGGTTCGGAGCGGTGATCGTGCCGCCCGCCGCCGACACCGTCGGGTCGAAGTTCGCGAAGTCGAACGAGACGGCGACGCGCAGTCGCTCGCCGGCGGTCGGCTTCTTGTTGGGCTCGGGGAACTGGTACGGGTACGGGAGGCTCTCATCGCGGACGGTCTGCCCGAACGAGTAGTCCTCGGTGTCTTCGTCGCTCGCCGTGGTGGCGCCACCACCGGAGTCGTTGCCCGTGGTGTTGTCGGCGCTGACCGTGGTGTTTCCGGAGCTCGTGGCCGAGTCCGAACTCGGGGCCGCCTGTGCCGAGGTGCTGTCGTCGTCGTCATCGTCGCCGCCGCAGCCGATGAGGGCTGCTGCCGCGAGACCGGCCCCGCCGAGCACGCCGCCTCGCAGCAGCGTCCTGCGGTTCAGTTCAGCGGACCACCAGCGGCCCGATCGTTCGAGTTCGCTCATTCGCTTCCCCATCATTGCGCCGCGTTGCGCGGCTCCCCTTGGATGAGCCCGGTTCCGAGCCCATAGCGGCGCACTCTCGCACGGCGCCCCACTTGTGACAATACGCACGGACGCCCGACGTGGTTCTCTCGACGCCCCTACAACGTTCGCGATTCGGAAGCACGCGCGCACAACCTCCGCTACGATGCCCGAGGGGGAATCGCGTGCCGCTCATCGAGACCTCGGGCCTCACGAAGCGCTATGGGCGTGTCGCCGCGCTCGACGGCCTCACGCTCGACATGGAGCCCGGCATCATCGGCCTCGTCGGGCCCAACGGGGCCGGCAAGAGCACCCTCATCAAGATCCTGCTCGGCCTCGTCGACGCCACCTCCGGCACCGCCGACGTGCTCGGCATCGACGCGGCCCGCGAGGGCCTGCGCGTCCGCGAGGTCGTCGGCTACATGCCGGAGCACGACTGCCTGCCACCGGACCAGTCCGCGACGAACTTCGTCATCCACATGGCGCGGATGAGCGGCATCCCGCCTTCCGCCGCGCGCGAGCGCGCCTCCGAGGTGCTTCGCCATGTCGGGCTGTTCGAGGAGCGCTACCGCCACATGGGCGGGTACTCCACGGGCATGAAGCAGCGCGTGAAGCTGGCCCAGGCGCTTGCCCACGACCCGCAGTTGCTGTTCCTGGACGAGCCCACGAACGGCCTCGACCCACAGGGGCGCGACGAGATGCTGGACCTGGTGGAGCGCACCGGGCACGAGTTCGGCATCTCGATCGTCATGTCCTCGCACCTGCTCAGCGAGATCGAGCGCGTCTGCGACGGGCTGATCGTGATCGACGAGGGCAAGCTGATGCGCACCGGCCGCATCTCGGAGCTCACGGACGAAACGGCCGTGCTGGCCGTCGAGGTCGAGTGGGACGCAGACCGCCTCGCCGCCATGCTGACCGACCGTGGCCTCGAGGTGCAGGTACTCGGCCGCGAACTCGAGATCATCGGCGGCGGGTCGGCCGGCGTGCACGACGCCGTGCTCGACGCCGTCGTCACACTGGACCTCCCGCTGGTGCGGCTGGAGCGGCGTCGCCGCTCGCTCGAGGAGCTGTTCCAGCCAGGCGCAGCACCTGCCGCGGAGGCCTCGAATGGCGCAGGCTGAGCCGACGCCCGGCTCCGGCACGGCCACGGGGACGATCTACGACCTTGGCTACCAGGGCTACGACGGCCCGCGCCGCGGGCGTCGGTACGCGCTCTGGTCGCTCTACGTGCTGAGCGTGCGGAACGCGTTCGGCATCGGGCGCGGAGCGCTGCCCAAGGTCATGGCCTTCCTGCTGCTGCTCTTCGCGCACTCGCTCGCGATCATCCAGCTCATCCTCGGCGCGGTGCTCCCGGTCGACGAGTTCGCGTTCGTCACGCCCGAGGAGTACTTCGGCCTCATCCAGTTCATCCTCGTGCTGTTCGTCGCCGCGATCGCCTCCGACCTCGTCGGCAACGACCGGCGGACGAACACGCTCTCGCTCTACTTCTCGCGGCCGATCGAGCGCGACGACTACGCGCTGGCGAAGATCGCGGCGCTCTCCAGCAGCCTGCTGGCCCTGACCGTGGTGCCGCAGCTCCTGATGTTCGCCGGCAACGCGCTCGGCGCGAGCGACGGCCTGGACTGGGTACGCGACAACGCGGGCGACCTGCCGCGGATCGTTGCAAGCGGCGCCTTGCTCTGCCTTGCGTTCGGCTCGCTGGGCATCCTCATCGCCTCGTATGCCGAGCGCCGGGCGTTCGCGATGATCAGCGTGATCGCGATCTTCCTCGTCTCCTTCACCGTGGTCAGCTCCGTGGTCTCCGAGATCGACAACGACCGCATGCGCTGGGCGCTCTTCGTCAGCCCCCTGCACATGGTGGAGGGATCCACGCGCTACATCTTCGACGCGATCCCCCAGTTGCACGATCTCTCGGGGCGCGAAGAGGCGGCGGATCAGATCGCATGGGCCGACTTCCCCGGCTACGTCTGGCCCCTCGCCACGCTCGCCATGAGCGCCATCGCTTCGGCGCTCGTGGTCCGCCGCTACCGGGGCTCTGTCTAATGGCCTCCGAGGCGGCCAAGGTCGACGTACAGAACGTCTCACGCTGGTACGGCGACGTCGTCGCCGTGAACGACATTTCGTTCACCCTCGAGCCCGGCATCACCGGGCTGCTGGGCCCGAACGGCGCGGGCAAGAGCACGCTGCTACACATGATCTCGGGATTCCTGCGCCCCTCGGTCGGGTCTATCTCCGTGCTCGGCGGGTCGGCGTGGCGCAATACGGAGCTCTTCCGCCGCGTCGGCCTCGTCCCCGAGCGTGAATCCGTGTACCCGTTCCTCGGCGCGCGCGACTTCGCGCTCGCCAGCGCGCGCCTGCACGGGCTGGCGGATCCTGATGAGGCCGCCTCACGCGCAATCGCGCGCGTCGAGCTGGAGGACGCGCAAGACCGGCCGATGGGTGGCTACTCGAAGGGGATGCGCCAGCGCGCCAAGATCGCGGCAGCGCTCGTCCACGACCCCGAGGTCCTCATCCTCGACGAGCCGTTCAACGGCACCGACCCGCGCCAGCGGCTCCAGCTCATGGAGATGCTGCGGCGTATGGCCGCCGAGGGCTGCACCGTGCTCTTCTCCTCGCACATCCTCGAGGAGGTCGAGCGGCTCGCCGAGAACGTCCTGGTCATCGTGAACGGGCGGCTCGCCGCCTCGGGTGACTTCCGCCAGATCCGCCGCCTGATGACTGACCGCCCGCACACCTTCGAGCTGCGCACCAGCGACAACCGCGCGCTCGCGGCCGCGCTGGTCGGTCTCCCGCATGTATCGGCCGTCGAGTTGACCGACGGCCGCCTCGACGTGCGCACCACGGACTTCGGCGCGTTCACCGCGGCCGTCGCCCGCGCAGTGCGCGACTCAGGCGTGACCCTGCAGCAGCTGCGGCCGGCCGACGAGTCGCTCGAGAGCGTGTTCTCGTACCTGGTGGGGTCATGACGCTGACGCTGCTCTCGCTGACGGCGCATCAACTGCTCGGGCGACGCCGGGCGATCCTGATCGGGTTGCTGGCGCTGATCCCCGTGGGCGTCGCGCTGCTCATCCGCTTTGCCGGTGACGGCGCCGGCGGGGAAGCGTACGGCACGGCGGCCGACACCATCACCGGCCTGGTGTTTATCCTGCTGCTCCCCATTGGCGCGCTCGTGTTCGGGACGTCGGCGCTCGGCTCAGAGGTGGAGGACGGCACGGTGGTGTACCTGCTGGCGCATCCGATCGCGCGCTGGCGCGTGATCGTGGTGAAGGCGATCGTGGCCTCGGCAGCGACGATCCTGCTGACGGCGCCCGCGACACTGGCGACCGCGTTGATCATCCTCGGGGGCTTCGACGGAGCCTCGTTCTGGTGGGCCGCGACGGCCGCCACGATCGTCGGGAGCATCGTCTACAGCACGCTCTTCGTCGGGCTCAGCACGATCACGAGCCGCGCCCTCATCATCGGCCTGGTCTACGTCTTCGTGTGGGAAGCCTTCATCACGAACCTCTTCGACGGCACCCGCTGGATCAGCGTCCGCGAGTACGTGGAGGGCGTCGCCGACGCCCTCACCACCGCGGGACCCGTCGGCGCCGACCTCGAGGGCGGAGAGGCCGCGATCGCCTCGGTCGTGGTCGTGGCCGCCTCACTCGTGGTCGGGACGTGGTTCCTCACGCGCTTCGAGATCGGCGAGCGCGCGTAGCCAGGCGCGGTCACGGCGACCTGGTCGGACGTGCTCACTGCGTGCTGGCGAAGAGGAGCCCCCACAGCACCAGGAAGGGAATCCACGCCACGAGCGACGCGACCGCAGCGCCGAGCGTGAACCCCAGTCCGAACCTGAACCGGTCGCCAATGGACATCTCGCACCTCCTCGAATCATCGCGGCGTTCGAGGAGGGATGGTCGGGCAACGAGGAGCCGCGCGCACACGCGAGCGGCTGCTATCATCCGCTCTCAACCGAGCCACGGCGGACAGCAGGAGGAGCGGTGCAGGCGCTCGACGGTATTCGCGTAGTCGACCTGACCACCGGCGTGGCCGGGCCGCACTGCACCAAGCTGCTCGCCGACTTCGGCGCGGAGGTGATCAAGGTCGAGCCCCCCGGCGGCGACCCCACCCGCAACGTCCCGCCCTTCGCCGGAGACATCCCCCACCCCGAACGCGGGCTGCTGTTCCTGCACCTCAACACCAACAAGCGCTCCGTCACCATCGACCCCGAAACCGAGGACGGCCTCGAACTCCTGCTCGGCCTCATCGAGCGGGCCCACGTCGTGGTCGAGGACTTCGACCCGGGTGACGCCGAGGAGCTGGGCGTCGGCTACGAGCAGGTCTCGGCGAACCGTCCCGAGCTCATCTACTGCTCGATCACCCCGTGGGGCCAGAACGGGCCGTACGTGGACATGGGCTTCCGCGCCTCGGACATCGTGCTGCAGGGCATGGGCGGCCCGGTCAGCGCGACCGGCTCGCCGGACCGGGAGCCGTTGAAGCTTGGCGGCAGCCTCGGGCTCCTGCAGGCCGGGCTCGTCGGTGCGTGGTCCGTCGCCATGACGCTCTTGCGCGTCGAGGCTGGCGGCGCGGGCGACCACATCGACGTCTCCGTCTACGAGACACAGATGGGATCGCGTGACCGTCGCAGCACGTCACTCACGACGTACGCCTACCAGGGCACACCGAGCAGCCGCCGTGGCGGCGTCGCCGGCATGGTGCTCGGCGGTGGCGCGCAGCCGTGCCTCGATGGGTACGTCAACATCACCGCGATCGGGCCGAAGATCCACCAGTTCGTCGAGATGATCGGGCTCGGACACCTCTCCGGCGACGAGCGCCTGATGCAGCCACCGCTCACGCTCGACCCGGCCTTCGTCGAGGAGGTCTCGACGGCGTACCTCGCGTGGTCGATGTCGCGTACGAAGCGCGAGGCGCTGGTCGAGGCGCAGAGCTACGGGATGCTGTCGGGCGTCATCAACACGCCGGAAGACCTGGTCAACGACCCCGTGTTCCGCGGCCGAGAGGTGTTCGAGGAGATCGAGCACCCCGTCGCAGGCACCTTCGAGTACCCGAGCCGCCCGCTGCTGATGGGCGAGACGCCGCGCCAGCACCCGCGGCATGCCCCGCTACTCGGGGAGCACACCGCCGAGGTGCTGACGGAGCTGCTCGGCGTGCCGGCCGAGGACCTCGGAGTGCTGCGCGGCGTCGGAGCGATCTAGCGAAGCAGGAGGGCGCGAGTCGTGGGCAATCTACCGCTGGAGGGCGTGCGCGTCGCCGACATCACCGTGGTGTGGGCGGGCCCGCATGTCACGCAGCTCCTCGCCGAGTGGGGCGCGGAGGTCATCCGTGTGGAGCCTCGCACCCGCATCCAGCCCGCCACGCGCGGAGCCGAGCGCCGGCCGCCGACTCCCGAGGAGCTACAGGCGATGGCCGCGCAGGGCGTGACCCTCGCCGGCTTCCCGGACTTCGTCGGCCGGCCCGACCCGTGGAACCGAGGCGCCTCCTTCAACTCGCACGGCCGCAACAAGCTGAGCATGACCGCCGACATCACCACGCCCGAAGGCCGCGAGGCATTCCTCGACCTCATCGAGCACTGCGATGTGGTGGTCGAGAACAACGTGCCGGAGACCATCGAGAAGGCCGGCATCACGTACGACGTGCTGAGCAAGCGCAACCCCAAGCTGATCATGCTGCGCATGCCGGGGTTCGGACTGAACGGTGAGTACAAGAACTACCGGGGCTTCGGGCTGCACATGGAGGCCGTGATCGGCCACACCCACATCCGCTCCTACCCCGATGACATCATCGAGGCCGCCGGCGACGTCGTGACGAGCGACGCGATCTCGGGCATCCAGGGCGCGTTCGCCGTCTCCATGGCGCTGCGCCACGTGCGTCGCACGGGGCGCGGGCAGCTCCTGGAGCAGCCGCTCGCCGAGGCGTTCCTGCCGATCATCGGCGAGTTCCTGCTCGACTACACGGCCAACGGCCGCAACACGGAGCCGCAGGGCAACCGGCACCGTTCACACGCGCCGCACAACTACTACCCGTGCCGTGGCGACGGCGACTACATCGCCATCGACTGCGACTCGGACGATGCGTGGATGGCGATCTGCGAGTTCCTGGGCGCCGACGACCTGCTGGCGAACGAGGAGTGGCAGACTGCGGCCGGCCGCTACCGCGACCAGGTAGCCCTCGATCAGGCGCTCGGCGAGCACACCCGCAAGTTCGACCAGCGCGCGATGTTCTTCGGGCTACAGGCGGCCGGCGTCATCGCGGGACCGGTGCAGAACGAGGCGGCGGCATACGCATGCCCGCAGCTCGCCGAGCGCGGGTTCTTCGAGGAGACCGGGAACGCCTCGACCGGAACGCACCTCTACCCCGGCCTGAACCTGCGGATGGCGAACACCCCGAACCACATCCGCAGCGGCCCGCCGCTGCTCGGCGAGCACAATGAGTACGTCTACCGTGAGGTGATGGGCTACACCGAAGAGCAGTACCGCGCCCTCGAGGAGATCGAGCAGATCGGCTTCGGCTACGCGCCCGGCGTCGCGCCGTTCGCGACGGAGGAGGCGTAGCCAGCCCTCATCCGGTGCGGGGACCTACCAGCCGGGCGGTTTCGTGATGACGCCGACCTCGTCGGTGATGGTGTCCGGGAACGTGCTGCGTCGGAGGTGGCTCCGCCACAGGCGCTTCACATAGGTCGCTGCCGCAGCGAGGTCGCGAGGGCTGCTCGTCCGCGCGTCCGGATTCACGAGCGTGACCCGGAGCCCGAGGCCGTCGCGCACATACCGCATGGCGCCGGCGAAGTCAGCGTCATTGGAGACGACGACCGCCTGCTCATACTCGCCGTTGAACCCGTCCACGAGCAGGCGGGTCGCGAGGTTGACGTCAGAGCCCTTCTCCTCCGAGTCCCGCACGAGGACAGAGCTCGGCAGCCCCGGTGCGCGTTCAGCCAGCGGGCGGCGCTTCACACCCGAGCGGAAGGCGCCGTAGTGGATCTCGACATCCGGGAGTGTGTTCAGAGCCCGGAGGTACACCAATTGTCGACGCGGCTGGCCGGGATTGCCGGGCCGGGTGTCCAGGAGAGCAGTGAAATAACATATTTTGTGAATCGAATCGTCGGGGAATAAGGCTTCGCCGAGCCTGCGTAAGTCGAGCCATCGAAAGGGGGTGTCCTTGAGGGCGCGGTAGTAGAGATTGAACCCGTCGATGTAGACGTTCGTAATCAACCCGTTGCTCCCGCACAAAGACGGAGACCGCCACGAGGGCGGTCTCGACCCTATCCCCGAAGAGATAGGGGAGATACCAAGTACATTAGTTCACCGTCTAGCGTTGGTCAATAGTGCGTAACTGAATCCGTTTTGTAGTACCTATGCGTACCGACCACCAAAGACAGAGGCCGCCACAAGGGCGGCCTCGACCCTACCGGCGAAGCGATAGGGGTGGTACGTCCAAGTTAGCGCTTCGGGCTCCCGACCGTCAACGACGGAACGCCCGCTACAGCTACTCCTCGGGCACCCGCGTCGAGTGGTAGACGACCAGCTTGCTGGTGCCGTCGATGTCGACCCACACGCCCGAGAAGTGCGAGTCGAATGCCAGCGAGGGGCGATCCTCGTAGTCGATGCGCATGTGGTTGAGGCCGTTCACGATCGTCGCGCCCGGATAGGAGCGCACGCGCATGTTCTCGAAGTCCATGCGGTCGTTATGACGGCCCGCGTGGATGCTCTCCATGAGCTCCTCGCGAGGCTCCACACGAGCGCTCATGTGCGTGTACGTGAAGTCCGGCGCCAGCATCTCCTCGAGCGCCTCGGGATCGCCCGCGACCATCGCGGTCGAAAACTCGAGCATCCGCTCGATCGCCGCCTGCTCGACGCCTGACTGCTGTTCGGTCTGGACCATCGCTGTCCTCCGTCCGTTGTCGCCTGTGCGCAGCCTACACGGTAGTGACCACCGGCAGGATCAGCCGCGAGGGGTGCGCCGCCGAGTGGTGCACGTACTGGTGCGCCGGCACGAAGCGCGTCGCCGACGCGGGCGCCTCGCCGGTGTTCGGGTTGCGGTCGAAGCGCGGGAAGTTGCTGCTCGACACCTCTAGCCGGATACGGCTACCGGCCGCGAACTCGTTGCTCGTGTTGCGCAGGTCGAGGGTGACCGATCGCACCACGCCGGGCTCGAAGGGCGCGCGTACGATGCCGTCGCCGAGGTTGCGCGCGAAGCCGTCCGGCGCGACCTCGACGAGCTTCGCGGTGAAGTCCGTCGACGGCGCACTGCTCGCCACGTGCAGCTCCACGGAGAGCGGCCCGCTCACCTCGAGCGGATCGGCGAGCGGCGGCGAGTCGTAGACGAGCACATCCTGCCGGTCCTCGACGCGCCGCTGGTCGAACGCACCGTCGACGCGGCCACCGCCGCCGACGGTCGGTACGGGGCGCAGCGGGTGGAACAGGAACTCGTCGGGCGGCTCGTCGCCGCCGGGCTCGCGGTCGAGGCGGCCGTCCCCGCCCGCGCCATTCGCGGCGCCGTCGCCCCGCAGGAAGAACGAAGTCAGCGCGGCGTCCGGCGGCGGCCAGGTGTCCGCTTCCTGCCAGGTGTTCGGACCCATCGTGAAGTAGCGGACCGGCGCGACAAGCTCGTCGGACGGCTCGCGGCCGAGGATCCGCCAGTCGAACCAGCGCAGCGTGCGCTCGGCGAGGTCGACCGTGGCTTCGGGCCCGAAGTCGACCGCGCCGACCGTGCGCAGCGCGGGCAGCGAGTGGTTCCACGGGCCCATGAGCAGGCGCTGCCCCTCGCGCGCGGCCGCGGTCGCGCCACGCTCGCGGACGGCGTTGAACGTCTGTGGTGGCCCACTGGCGAACAGGT
>MKWU01007780.1_pt1 | contig 10028 bp, 8 predicted proteins | sample 809101 | NCBI WGS metagenome assembly MKWU01 (sample SAMN05860141, study PRJNA318959) | sponge metagenome | host: Aplysina aerophoba | place: Slovenia: Piran, Adriatic Sea, Gulf of Piran | collected 2013-05-07
CTGCGGGCGCAGGCCCGCCAGAAGCACCACTCGACGGTCGTGCAGGCGGCCCGTATCGCCCGGCGCGCAAAGGTCGGCACACTCGTGCTGACCCATATCAGTTCCCGCTACATGCAGGACGGACCGCTGGCCGCCGAGGCGCGCAAGATCTTCCCCGCCGCGCGGGTCGCGCGGGATCTCATGGAATTCAACGTGCCCATGTACAAGTGAGGCAGGCCGACAGGCTAAGTGAGGCCGGCCCGACAGGCTTCGTGAGGCGGGCCGACAGGCTTAGCTATGCCTCCTAACAGGCTTCGGCCCGTTACCGGGAAACCTTGACGCCGGGTTAAAGCGGGACGGGTCTATCGCACGGGTCAGTCCGCGGCTTTCCGCGGGACGGCTTCCCAGGCCGCCAGTCCCCCGACCAGGTCCATCACGTCCGTGAAACCGTGCCGCTTCAGAATGCTGGCCGCCATGGCGGAACGATAGCCGCCGGCGCACTGGACGACCACCGTGGTGTCGGTGGGGATCTCGGCCAGGCGCTCTTCGAGGTGATTCAGGGGCACGTGCAGACTGCCCGGGATGGACTTGTCCTCGCGCTCCTGCCCGGAGCGGATATCGATCACCACGGGCCGGCATTCCAATCCCAGCCTGTCTCTAAGCGCCGCCGCGGTAATGCGCTCGGTCCGGCTCAACAGTTCGGGACGTTCCTCCAGCGCGTGCATGCCACCCTCGAGATATCCCGCGATGTGGTCGAATCCGATGCGGCCCAGCCGCAGGGCGGATTCCTCCTCGGCGCCTGTTTCCGTGACCAGGACGATCGGTTTGTCCCGCCTGAGCAGGGTACCCGCCCAGCTGGCGTACTGTCCCCCGAGCCCGATGTTAATGCTGCCCCCCAGGTGCGCGCCCTCGTAATCCGCGGCGTCGCGCGTGTCGAGCACCTGCGCGCCGTCTCCCGCCTTGCGCAGCACATCGTCCAGCGAAAGGGGATTCAGGCTCTTTTTCAGCAGATGGTCCAGCGTATCGTGTTCCTGCGCGTTGAACGCGGCGTCGTAAGTAAAGTACGACGGCGCCTCCGGCTGGTCCGTCGTGATCAGGCGGGTAAAGGTATCCCGGTCCATCGGCTGCAGGGCGTAGTTGTATTTCTTCTGATCGCCCATGGTGGAAACCGTATCCGTACTCAGGTTCTTCCCGCACAGCGAACCGGCGCCGTGGGCGGGATAGACGAGCGTATCGTCGACGGTGGCCGGAAGCAGCTTCCCGTGAAGGGATTCGAAGAGCAGGTTGGCGAGATCGGAAGCCTTCCATCCGAGCGCGGCTCTCAGATCCGGACGGCCCACGTCGCCGATGAACAGGGTGTCCCCGGTCAGCGCGGCGTAGGGCGCGGTCTTCACGCCGGGATCGAAGACCAGGATGCAGACGGATTCGGGAGAATGTCCGGGCGTTTCCAGGAATTCGAGCCGGACCGCACCGAGGTTCATGCCTACGCCGTCCCGCATGGGCGCGAAGGCGTAGTCCGCCTCGGCCCGCGCGCCCAGATGGATTTCGGCGCCCGTACGGTCCCTGAGTTCGATGTGGCCAGCGGCGAAGTCCGCGTGGAAGTGGGTAAGGAAGACATGGCCGATCGTCATGTTCCGGGCTTCGGCCTCATCGATATACTGGCCGATGTCGCGCTGGGGATCCACGACCGCCGCGACGCCCGACGGTTCGTCCCCCAGGAAATAGGACGCGTGGGCCAGACATCCCAGGTAGTATTGCTTGAGTATCATGACCGCCTCCTGAAACCTCTCCCCGCCGCGGTTCGCCGTATGCCCTTGCTCCGTAGCCTCCGCACGCGTCCTACCGCCCGGGGATGGCCGATTCCGGTTCGTCCCCTGCGATGTACATCGTGATGGAAGAACTCATCACCTGGTCGCCCCGCCACGTTCTGAATCCCGACGCGTTCGGCTCCAGCGCCGAGCCTTTCAGGTAGGGTTTCCATACCTGCGCACGCTGCCTGTGCCACAGAAACACGCCGGCCACATCCTCCACCAGGAGCCGTTCCGCTTCCCTGTACAGGGCAATGCGTCGATCAGGGTCCCTGACCTCGGCGTCGGCCGCGGTCATCAGGCCATCGAAGGCGGCGTTGTTCCAATTGTGCCGGCCGTTGGACCGCCAGAGCCCGAGGAGGTTGCTCGGATCCACGAAATCGAACTCGTAGGGCACCAGGCCGAAGGCTAGCGTATGGTTGTTCAGGCCGTCCATGAAGACCTTGTTCTCCACGTTGCGCACTTCGACCTCCATATTGAGGTTGCGATTCAGCATCGCCTGCAATCCCTCTGCCGCGTCGCGATGCATGGCAATCTCGTTGCGAAGCCACATGTCCAGTTCAGGAAGCCCGCGTCCGGCCGGATAACCGGCCTCCGCGAGCAGTTCCCGGGCGCGCGCCGGGTCGTACCCCTGGTCCTCTGCGTATATCCCGTCCGAATAGGCCGGAAAACCCGGGGGCAGCATGGCGTAGCCGGGTATGGCGAAGCCCCTGAGCGCGGAATTGCAGATCGCGGCCCGATCGATGGCGAGACTGATGGCCAGGCGTACTCTCCGGTCATTGAACGGTGGTTTCGTGACGTCGAAGAACAGATAGTGGGTCCAGAAATTGGGCCAGGTATGCACCTGGTCGCTCAGATTGTCATCGGAAAGCAATCGGGCCAGCTCCGCCTGGTTCTCCACGTCGGTAAGGTCGATTTCGCCGGCCTCGTACGCCGGCAGCCGCGGGGGCGGCGTAGTCAGATTGAACATCCTGTAGACCAGTTTTTCCAGGTAGGGTTTGTCGGCCCCGCGGTACATGGGATTGGCCTCGTAGATCATCCGTTCGCCCTTGGTCCATTCCGTCATGACGAAAGGTCCCGAGGAAATGCAGGTCTCGGGTCGGGTGGACCAGGTGTCACCGTGCTTCTTGACCGCGTGCTCGGGGGAAACCCAGGAATAGGTCAGCAGCAGGGGCATGTGGGGCGTGGGTTCCTCGGTGGCGACATGCAGCGTGAGTTCGTCAGACGCCCACACGCCGAGCGAGTCCACGGGCACTTTCCGGGCGACGACGGCCTGCCAGTTCCGGATCGGCTGGTAGTACCACCCGAAGTCGTAGGCGTTTTCGGGATCGGCGCCACGGCGCAGGGAAAAGACGTAGTCGTGAGCCGTCAGCGGACGGCCGTCGCTCCATTGCTGTCCCGGCCGCAGATGGAAGGTCCACACCAGTCCGTCATCGGACATCTCCCACCGTTCCGCGGCGCCGCCCCGCAACACGAAATTCCGGTTCGTGCGCGTCAACGGTTCGGCGATGATGTATTTTCCTTCCGCACCCTTGTAAACCGTGCGGAACCACTCGTTGTAGGGCCGGGATTCGGAGAATTTGTACAGGACCTGCCGACCGGGAGGCAGGGCGTCAGCGGGCAACGGCACCCCGATGGAATTGACGTAACGCGGACCGTTGTCGGGGAGGAGGGGATCGATCAGGCCGTAGGCCGACCAGATAATCCCCGCGACGAGGAAGAAGCAAATCGAAGGACGTAGAATCGATATGCCGGTATGTTTTCGCATGACGCACCTGCCATGGATCGGGATTCCCTACTCGTTCATTCTCGGGTCGAGGGCGTCGCGGAGGCCGTCGCCGATGAGCGAAAAACCGAGCATGACCAGGGCGATCATGAAAACCGGGAAGAGGGCGAGATGCCAGTAGTAGATCACATTGGGCAGGTGGCTGCTGACCATCTGTCCCCAACTCGGTGTGGGCGGATTGATGCCCAGGCCGAGGAAACTCAGTCCCGCTTCTGCGAAGATGGCCTGGGGTATGCCCATGGCCAGGCCGACGATGATGGGGCTGAGTGCGTTCGGCAGCATGTGGCGCACTATGGTGTGCACGTTGGAAGCGCCCATGGACCGGGCGGCCCTGACGAAGTCGGACGCCCTAAGCGACAGGAACTGCGCGCGGACCAGGCGGCATACGCCCACCCAGCCGGTCACGCCGATGGCGAACAGCACGTTGCTCAAGCCGCTTCCCAGCCAGGCCATGATCAGGATGGCGAACAGCAGGCTGGGAAAGACCGACATGACGTCCACCAGGCGCATGACGATGAAATCGGCTTTGCCCCCCTTGAACCCGGCGATGGCCCCGAGCGGCACCCCGATCAGCAGGGAGATCATCTGTGCGACGAATCCCACGATGAGCGAGATCCGGGCGCCGTACACGATCCGGCTGAAGTAATCCCGGCCGATGCTGTCCGTACCCATGGGGTGGGTCCAGGACGGGAACTGCCACGCCGCGTCGAAATTGGCCTCGGAATAATGGTACGGCGAGACCCACGGCGCGAAGACGGCCATGAACGAGATGACGATGATGATGACCGCCGCCACGACGGACAGCTTGTTCTTCATGTAGCGTCGCAGGGCGTCGCGCCAAAGGCCGCCTGTGGATTGCGTGATTTCCGTCATAGTGCTGGTTTTCCGATTGCTAGTCTTCCGTTTTCTCCGTGGAGCGCCTTGCAGCGAGACGCTCGATGATCAGTACGATCGCGCAGCCGGTGATGCCCAGGGCCACGGCCAGCAGGACTTCTTCCGATACCGAAGCGGGAAGGACGTTCTGCTGTATGAGGGGTTTCACCGCGCCCTGGCGGTCCGTGAACGTCTCCACCGTCTCCTTCCAAGGCCAGATCTTCCGCAATGAACCGGCCATGAGGCCGATGAGGGCCGCAACGGTCAAGTCATGGTAGCGGCGCAACAGCCATCTGAGCACCCGCGCGAAAAAGATCAGTCCCAGGATACCCCCGCAACCGAATATGATGATGGGCAGGAAATCCCGCTCGACCACGGCATGAAGCATGTACTCGTATTTCCCCATAATGACCAGGATGAACGAACCGGAGATGCCGGGCAGGATCATCGCGCAGATCGCGATGGTCCCGCTCAGGAACACGAACCATGCGGCCGTGGGGGTCTCGACGGGGACGGCGCCCACCAGTACGAAGGCTGCGGCCGCCGCCAGCAGCACCGCGAGCGCTTCCGTCGCGGTCCACGTGGTCACCTTCCTGCGAACGGTGAAGATCGAAGCGAGCACCAGTCCGAAGAAAAACGCCCACACGTATACGGGATGATTCGCGAGTGCCCACGCGAAAAACCGGGCCAGGCTGAATATGGCCACCATGATACCGGTGACGAGGGCGATCACGAACCGGTATGGGAATCTGTCGAGGGCCTCCTTGAATCGAAAGGAAACAAGCGAACGAAGGAACCTCGTGTTGACCGCGTGCACGGCATCGAGCAGCTCTTCGTACACCCCCAGGATGAAGGCCATCGTTCCCCCGGACACTCCGGGGACGACGTCGGCGACACCCATGCAGAATCCTCGGGCGGTGATGCCCAGGTAGTCTTTGAACGTCCGTCTCGAACGCGATGAACCGTTTTCCATTACTTGCTCCCGCGTACGTAGCGGACCCTGGGATCCACGAGGGCATAGAGGATGTCCGTAATCAGGTAGACGATACCGATCAGCACCGCGACGAGCAGCGTCAGCGCCATGATCATGGGATAGTCCCGTTCGAAGATGCTGGTGACGAAGAACTGTCCGAGGCCCGGTATGCGGAATATGCCTTCGACGAACAGCGACCCGGTCATGACGCCGGGCAGCATCGGACCCATGATGGTCAGCAGCGGGATCAGGGAGTTCTTCAGCACGTGAATAAACAGGACGCTGCGCTCTTTAAGGCCCTTGGCGCGCGCCGTGCGCACGTAATCCATCCGCAGGTTCTCGAGCACGCTCGAACGGGTGTAACGGGCGATGATGGCCATGGGCCCCAGGGCATAGACGATAACCGGCATGATCCAGGTCTCGGGTCCGCCCCATCCGCCCGTGGGCAGGATCCTCCAGATGGTCGCGAAGATGACGATGAACAATATGGAAATGGCGAAACTGGGCACAGTGATCCCAAGCGTCGCGAGCATAGTGGTCCCATAGTCCATCCAGGTGTTCTGTCGTATCGCGGAAAGGACGCCCAGGAGGATGCCGAAGGAGAAGGCCACGGCGAGACCCATGCCGCCCAGTTGCATGCTGATGGGCCAGGTCCGCGCGATCAGGTCCGTCACCGTCTCGCCCGGACTTTGAAAGGGGATGCCGAAATCGAATTGCAGCGCGTTCCACATGTACCGCCCGTACTGCTCGTACAGGGGCCGGTCCAGACCGTACTTGCGCAGTATATTCGCCTTGGCCTCGGCCGACAGGGGCATCTTCTCCTCGTCGAACGGGCCGCCCGGAACCGCATGCATCAGACTGAAGGTGATGATCGTGACCAGAAACAGCACGCCGATCAAGCCCGCGATGCGGTATATGATGTATCGTATCATAGGATCAGGTTTTCTAGTGCGCCGCGGCGGTGATAGCGGGGCGACTCCGCCGGTTCGTGAAACGGGCGGGGTTACCGGCGGTCCAGCTTCAATAGTGCAAGCGGACGCGACGGGGTGTCAAGGGTTATTTGCCGGGTCCGGACCTTGCCCCGACGCCGATCCGGCCAGTGGAAACCGCATGCCCCGGCGGGGTGCCGGTGGGTCCGTGTTTCACCCCCGATTCTGCGGTCATCTCCCCTTGACACTCTCCGGGGCGTTTCACACATTAACCGACGTAATTCCACGTAACGGAATGGCGTGTGCAAGGAGGACGCGAGCGTGCGGATAGTGGAAGTTTCCGCGCTGGTTCTGCGGCTGCCGGTAGTGACGGAGTCCTGTGACGGGACGCAGGATACCTGCCTGATCAGAATCGAAACGGACGCGGGCATTGCGGGTTGGGGAGAAGTCGATTCGTGTCCCACCGTGGTAAAGGCCGTCATCGACGCGCCGCTGTCCCACCAGATCTGCAATGGCCTGGCCAACGCGCTGGCCGGTGCGGATCCCCTGGACATCGACGCGTGCACGTCACGGATGATGGAATCGGCCAATTACTACGGCCGGGTCGGGGTGGGCCGGCACGCCATGGCCGGGGTCAACCTGGCACTCTGGGACATCGCGGGCAAAGCCGGCGGACGGCCCGTCTACGAACTCCTGGGCGGCGCGCACAGGCTCAAGTTCCGGGCCTATGCTTCCGTCCTGTTTGGAGACACGCCTTCAGCGACCCGGACGATCGGGCAGAAGTACGCCGACCAGGGATTCACGGCGGTCAAGTTCGGTTGGGGACCCATGGGCCAGGACGAAGCGCAGGACGTCGCACTGGTGCGGGAGGCGCGCCGGGGCACGGGTGACGAGGTGGACGTGCTCATCGACGCGGGGCAGGTCTGGGATGCGGAAACCGCGCTGATCCGGTCCCGCCAGTTTGCCGAATACCGGCCCTTCTGGATCGAAGAGCCGCTGCACCCCGACGACATCGATGGGTATGCCTCACTGACCGCGGAGAGTCCGGTTCCCATCGCCACAGGAGAAGCGGAATCCCGTCTCGAGGACTTTGAACGCCTGGTCACCGAGGGCGGGCTCGACTGGATACAACCGGACCCGGGCCGCTGCGGCATTTCGACCATGGCCGCGGCCGGCCGGACCGCCCACCGGCACGGCCGAAAGGTCGCCAATCACAGTTACAAGAGTGGCATTACCATGGCGGCTTCGCTTCATGCCCTGGCCTCCCTGCCCAACGCGTCCGTCTTCGAATTCTGCATGTCGGATTCGCCGCTGCGGCATGAACTGACGCATGAACGTTTTACAATCGATAACGACGGTTTCGTGGCGGTCCCGGACGGACCCGGGCTCGGCGTCACGGTGAACGAGGAAACTGTAAACCAGTACCGCGTAGCGTAGTCTTATCTCAAAGGAGTTGCAACGATGGCCGCCCCTTCACCAGTCATGCACGCCGCACTCAACCGGATAAATATCGACGAGATCAAGGAACAGATAGGACCGCCACCCGCGTCCTGCGCGGTCGTTGCAGCAGACCACGTGACGGCGGCGTTCATCTGGCAGGAATCGGGCACGATCAACGACAACCACTGCCACGATTACGACGAATGGTGGCTCGTACTGGAAGGCGAGATCGACTGGGTGATCGAAGGCCGGGATGAACCGGTCCATGCAAAAGCGGGAGATTTCATCTACGTGCCCGCGCTGACCTTCCATCACATATTCCCGGTGGGCGGCAAGCCTTCGATCCGCCTGGGTGTCGCCCTGACGGGACACGGCCACCTCCACGAGCGGCCGGAGCGCAAGGTAAAGGTCACGTTGGAGTAGCGCCACAACGGGTTGCGCCACAACGGGTTGCGCCACAACGGAGTGAATGCATGTCTACGAGAAATGAAAACCTCGCATCCATGAAGGAAGGCGGTGTGGTCGCGGTGCTCAGGGCAAGCAGTCCCGACGCGCTGGTCCACGTCGCCCAGGCTATCGGGAGGGGCGGTGTCGGGGCCGTCGAGATCACCATGACGACGCCCGGCGCCCTGGGCGTCATCGAAGAATGCGCGAGCAGGCTCGGGGGTGAACTGCTCCTTGGCGCGGGTTCCGTGCTGGACCCGGAGACGGCCCGCGCCGCCATACTGGCCGGCGCCGAATACATCGTGACGCCGACGCTGAACCCGGACGTCATCACCCTCTGCCGCCGGTACGACAAGGTCGTCATCCCGGGCGCGTTGACGCCGACTGAAATCCTGACGGCCTGGGAATGTGGTGCGGACATCGTGAAGGTGTTTCCCGCCACCGTGGTCGGACCCCGGTATTTCAAGGACGTGAAAGCGCCGCTTCCCCAGGTCGATCTCATGCCGACGGGTGGGGTAAACCTGGATAACGCCGGTGAATTCATCCGGGCCGGGGCCTGCGCCATCGCCGTAGGCAGCAACCTGGTCGACAAGGCCGCCGTGGCCGCGGGCGAATGGCATGTGCTCACCGACACCGCCCGGGATTACGTGGATGCGGTCCGGAACGCGCGTCAGGAAGGTGGTGGATGATTCGGAAGGCCGTGGTTCCCGTTGCGGGCCTGGGTACGCGGATGCTGCCCCTCACACGTTCAGTTCCCAAGGAAATGCTGCCCCTGGGCCGAAAACCGGCGATACACCGCGTGGTCGATGAACTGGCGGCGGCGGGAATCGAACAAATCCTGTTCGTAACGTCCAGCCGCAAAACGGCGATCGAGGCGTACTTCGTGCCCGGCGGCCGGGAGAGTGGGCCGCCCAGGGATCGAAACGGCCAGGGGATCGAAGAAGGGGATGGGCCGCCCGGGGATCGATCGAGGCAGGATGCCGAGGATCAGACCGACCCGCCCACGCTCGACTACGCTTTCGTCCGACAGGATGTCCCGGCCGGGAACGGCGACGCCGTGCGGCTGGGCAAGACCTTTGCGGGATCGGACCCCTTCGTCGTGGCCTGGGGCGACGCCGTCATCCGGTCGGCGACGGAAGGCAGCGTCGTGCGGCGCATGATGGAAACCCACGCGAGAGCGCGCGCCGCGTGCACCATTGCGGTGGAGTATGTACCCGAGGACAAGGTGTCGCGATACGGCATCGTAAAGCCAAGGTACGAATCCGACACGGCCTTCCCCATCGACGATATCGTGGAGAAGCCGGCGGCGGAAACCGCGCCCAGCCGCTACGCCGTATCGGCCCGGTACATATGCGCCGCCGGAATCTTTACCGCGCTGGAGGAGACGCCCCGGGGAAGGAACGGCGAGTTGTGGCTCCCCCCCGCCCCCCGCCACCTGCTCCGCCCGGGGGGGGCGGGGCGGTGCGCGGGCCTGGACGCTGCCACGCGGGAGGAGACGCCCCGGGGAAGGAACGGCGAGTTGTGGCTCGCCGACGCCATCCGCAACTTGCTCCGCGTGGGCGGTCCGGTCTGGTGCGTGCCCCTGGACGCTGACAGCAGGCGCTACGACATCGGCACGCCCCTGACCTACTGGGAAGCCTTTGCCGATTACGCCCTGGAGGACGAGACGGAGGGAACCTCCTTCCGTGAACTCCTGCGAGGGCGGTTGAAGGATTCATGACGAGCGTGTGGCAATGTGACAACGCGCATCGGGCGTGCGTTTCAGCGCGCATATGGGTGAACGGCGCATATAGGGC
>MKWU01007781.1_pt1 | contig 10025 bp, 12 predicted proteins | sample 809101 | NCBI WGS metagenome assembly MKWU01 (sample SAMN05860141, study PRJNA318959) | sponge metagenome | host: Aplysina aerophoba | place: Slovenia: Piran, Adriatic Sea, Gulf of Piran | collected 2013-05-07
GCCCCGGTGATCTGGTCGAACTCACCTGTCAACACAAACATACCAGAATCGGAAGATTCGAAGATGCGGGCTTTGCGTTTCTTGCGTTGACGATCCAACAAAGACTGTCCGTCATCGACAGCAACATCGCGTTGATGAAGTTTCACAGTCTGCTTGAACTCATCAAACGGTTCATTGTTGGCTGCTTCAACAAGTAACCGTTCATCTATCGGGCTTTCACCAGCAGCGCGGGCGATCAACTGTGCGTGACTAACAGGAATGTCACCAGAATTCAACGCACCACTAGTTGCGGGTAGTTCTGCTAACCGGGTTGCGGTTTCGATGTCGCGTTTAGCGTCATGTTTCGATGTTTGTAGTTCGTCGCGAACTAGACGTTGCGCGTCGCGTGTGTTGTGACGACGACTCAACTCAGCCAACGTACGCGCTTTCATCGCCGCCAAAGTCGACTCGGCACGACCCAACACCTTCAACCGCGACCGCAACCCCTCATCAGACAACCCCGCCTCATCAACCAACGCCACCCGCAACGCCCCACCGATGCCATCGCTAGCGGCGGGGGAGTAGGTCTGCACCAGTGAAGCGTTATCGGCCCGCGCCGCCCCGACGGTGGCATCACCGGACGCGGAGGAACGCTGTGCCCGCGAAGCACTATCGGCTTGCGGTGCTCCGGTGGTGCCATCACCGTTGGCGGTGCCTCCCTCGACAAGTTCTGATCCTGAAAATAAACTCATGGATCACACCTTACCAACCCCCTGTGACAATGACCCCGTAATTTATTGGAAAAACATTAAATAATCTAAACTATTTTGCAAGACACAGAGACAGTCAACCATCAAACCAAAGGCGCAGACGAACACCACGTCCACATTGACCCCATCAGACGAAACCGAACGCAGACACGACCGTCATGATCAAGCTCAACCACCCGGCGAGGTAGGCCAGACGCAGACCGGCACCGCCAAACACGCCGAACTTGCGCAGCGGCAACGGCGCTTTAACCACACCAAATGGGTTGCGTCTGACTTCGCGCGACAGATTCTGAGTTTTTCTACGCTACATCGGGCAGGGTTGGTGGTCTTAGAAAAGGAGGCTGCGTCCGATGGGTTCTCAGCAAAGAAGCTACAAGAAGTTTTTGACAGCAGAGCAGAAGTACGATTTGTGGGTACGGATGCTTTCTGGGCAGATCACCCAAGCCGAGGCGGCTGCGGAGGCTGGTGTGGACCGGTCGGTGATCGCCCGGCTGCGAGCTGTGGCACGCGACGGGGCGGTAGTGGCGTTGGCTTCGTCGAAACCGGGCCGGTCCCGTCAGTCGCGAGCAGAGACGTCCGAGGCCGCAGCGTTGCGCTCGGAGGTGGAGCGGCTGGGGCGTACTGTGGTCGAACAAGCTGTGGAGTTGGCGGTGCTGCGCAGAAAAACGGGTCACCGATGAGCGGTCCTGTCCCCACCCGCGTTGATGGGACCGCCAAGACTGTGCTGCTGGAGTTGATCGACGATGCCGTTGACGCTGGCTGGGCACTGAACCGGGTCTGTGCGGTGCTCGGGTTGGACCGTCGCCGGGCGTGGCGCTGGACCAGACGCCGAGCCGAGGGAACCCTTGATGATACCCGCCCAGGCGGCCATCCGATCCACAGCCTGTTGGTCTCAGATCCCGACGAGATCATGCGTCTCTTCGACGAGTGGGGCGATGTCGACAGGTCGCATCGCAAACTCGCGCACCGCGGTTCGTACCTGCAGCGCGTTTGGGTGTCACCGTCGACTGTGGACCGCGTACTGACAGGTCAGGGCCTTGCGCTGGCCGGCACGCCACGCCCCGCCAAGACCACCAGGACACCGTGGCCAAACTGGTGTGAGTGGCGACCCAAACAACTGTGGTGCTGGGACGGCACCGTGTTCCCAGCATGCAAACAAGCCAAACACGCATACGCTATCGTTGATGTCGTGTCACGCAAACCGGTCGCCACGCACCTCACGACGACACCGGACTCGGTCGCTGCTCGGGTCCTGTTCGCCAAAGCACTCTAACAGGAAGGGCTGCTCACCGACGACATCGCCACCTGCCTCGATGACCCGAACGCAGACCTGCCCGACAACGACGAGACCCCGCTGCTGTTGGCAGTGTCTGACAACGGCCCGGAGATGCGCGCCGGTGACACCGCCAAGTTCATGGCCATCTGCTCAATCGCTCAGCACTTCGGGCGGCGGTCCACACCCACCGACCAGGCCTGGATCGAATCGCTGTTCAGCCACATCAAAGGCGAACACCCCCACCTCGAAACGCTCAACGATCCAGCCGATCTCACCGGTGAACTCGAACGCGTCCGACTCCACTACAACACGGTGAGGCTCCACGAAGGCATCGACTATGTCACCCCCAACGACGAACACACCGGGCAAGGCAACCAGATTCGCCAAGCACGCCAACACGGACTCCAACAAGTCGACGCGCAACGACGCGCCCACCACCGAAACCAACCGCTAACATGACAAACCAACCACCACCAACCACCCACCGATGCGCCGTGAAAAAACCCGCGATTTGTCGCGAAGAGTCAGACACACCTCAAAACCCGTCCAGCCCCAGCCGCTCCCACACGGCCACCACTGCGGCAACCGCCCCCACCCCAGGCGCCCTCTGCGCGGCCAAAGCGCCGACATCGACACGCTCTTTGTGCAAATGCGTCTCCAACGTGGCCACGATCCGCTCGAGCTGACCCGACTCGCGCAAAGCCGTCACCTCCCCCAACCGCAACAGAGTCCTGTGACCGGCCTTGGAGCCGTCGCGCACCGACTCCACCAAGGACAGATACTCGTACACCTTGTCGCCCCTGCGACGGCGAGTCGTCTTCACAAGCACACTACAACAATAAAAACAGTCTCCCAGCACATCAACCATGTGTCGCCCCTACAAAACCCCGCCGGAACACCACCCCGCGACACAAAACCCCAGTTCAACGGCCTCCTCTCATCACCAAAACCCAATCAACCCACCAAACTCCGGGCTGACAAGTTCAGCGGTCAACAGGCCATCACGAACTGCATCACAGAGCAGAGCGAGCGTGCGTTTACAGGACAGGCTTTTCCGTTGTACGATCTTGTGGGCTGATTCACCCTCGACATGACCAGCCCCATCGACTACGAACAAGCCAACAACCACTGACCAAACCCTCCCAAATTCGGAAGAAGCCCAAGAGCTAGGGTGCCGACAGGGCCATCGTGCCCTACTGGGTCTTCAACGACGGCCCGCCGAAGATACAGTGCCGCGTGCCCGTGCCGCCGTTCAGCCGAGACGCAACGGCCGTATCACAGCTGCGCAAGACCCTCGCCGCGTACCGCCTCGCATTCGGTCAACCCCGCCAAGAAGAGCTAGCCGAGTTCCTCAGCGCCGACCGCACCGACGAAGCACTGCTGCGGCTAACCGCCCGCCTGAGAATCGACCTATCACCACCGTCCACGCCAGAGGCTTCCACCAACGTTGCCGCGCGCTAGATACGATCGATTGGTGCGACGGTGAGCGTTGCCCCAGCGTCATTCAGCGATGCGTCGAGCCGCGCAAGTGTCACTTGGCTGAAGCTGAACAAGTCCGACGCCGACATACCGCCTTTGCGGGCGATCCCTAGGACGACTGAACGGGGCCGGTCCGGAACCCACTCTGCATCTCCGCCTGCCTCGACGAGCAGCTCGCGCAGTCGGTCTCGCGCCTCGCTGTCGTAGCGCAATGATTCGGTCGACACGACTGCTTGCCCGATGAGGTGGCTCGCTGCCGATGACTTGGGGACGTGCTTAACATGGATGAGGTCGCCGTCCGGCGAAATCAGATCGCAAGCTTCGAACCCGCGCCGGTGCTGCGTAGTGACCACCATTTCCCGATCAAGCATGGCGAAGCCACATTCCTCCGCGACGGCAGCATTGTATGCCTTTTCCTTAGGGTGAATCACCGTTTCCCAGCTAGGCAGCGTCACAGGGGCCGTCCGGCAGAAAATCTCAGCGACGTGCGCCTGGAGTCGGTCGGCGTAGTCGTTGTCGATCGCGAACCACTTGGAATCGAAAAAGCAATAGCGAGTACCGCCGAGATCCACTTCGTAGTACAGCCAGCGGGAAACGGGAATCTCTGCGCTGATGGCCTCGCCCCCGTCGCTGTCCCGATACAGCTGAACCTTCACACGGTCGGCTGCTGCTCGAAGGTCATCTGGGTCCTTTTCTCGCAAAGCATCCGTGAGACGCCCCAGCTCGGGCAGCCCGTCCTCTGCCGACGGATGATGCCACCCAAGGCCGGTCACCTTGAATGACGATGGCGTGCCGTTATCGTCGATGTGCTCGTGTGGCCACGCGATAGCGAGGCGTTCATCGCTGGATTCGTGCAATGCGGCGGTGAACCGGAGCTCCAGCTTCTCGATCTGCGACTTTGCGCGTACACGAACGAATTGTTCAAGGTTGTGCAACTCAGGCTTTACATCAAGCTTGAGGGTTCGAGAGATCGCATCGAGGTCGCTCACGAGGCCACTGGGAGTCTTCGCCAGCGGAATGCTGAGAGCATCAGCGGCCCTCACTTGAGTGTGGTCATCGCCGAGGACAAGTCCCGGGATGCGCGCCGAACCGCTCAGACGCGTCACCATTTCGCCGAAGTCCCCGATTCCGAAGCCGCGCAGCGTCTCACCTGCCGGAATCGATGACCTGTCAACCCGTGCGCGGTGGTCGAGTTCCGAGCGCGTGAGCGACTTGATCAACTCGGGCGCTGCTGCGCGGACGGCAATTCGTAGACCAAAGCCCTGGTCGATCTTGTCCTGGTCGAGCAGCTGAAAGCCCATGCCGTACGACAGAGCGAAGGCTCGCTTCTTGCCGTCCCGTATCAGTAGGACACCCGCGGCTGTCTGGTTGCCAACTTCCACCTCGACCCCCGAGAGGACGGAGAGCCGACCTGCCCACGAGGCTTGATCGGATGACATCGCGCCATGCACCAGCAGCGCCTCACGGTTCGACACCGTGGTCCTTGTCTCCATGAAGGCGCCGCTGTCCCGGTACTTGGGGCGGATTGCGTCCACCAGATCAGGCAAGCGCTTCAGCCGGTACAGGGTCGTACGCGATGCGGGTGATTCCTTCTTGGGCATGATCTTCAGAATATCTGGCTCTTCGCGTTTGAGGTCGGAGACAGTTGGGTGAGGGTCCGCGCCTGAATGGGCGGGTTCCTCCAGAATCGGTGCTGACCGCAACGAGAATCTGGTAGATACCTGTGGAAGTTGTGATTCACCCTGGGTTTTGCGCAGGTTCCAAGTATAGGAACGAGTATGGAATCGATGGACACACAAACGAGGGTGGCGGGGTCTCGCCGCTACTCTGATGAACAGAAAAAGCATGCGGTGCGGATGGTGTTCGCGTTGCGTGACGATCTGGGCACTTCGGTGGGCACGGTCACGCGTGTTGCGCGTCAGTTGGGTTACGGCGAGGAGTCGTTGCGCCGCTGGGTGGCTCAAGCTGAGGCTGACGCCGGGCCGCGCGCGGGGGTGTCGACCGTTGAGAGCGAGGAGCTCAAGAGGTTGCGTCGCCAGAACCGTGACCTGCGCCGAGTCAACGAGATCTTGCAGCGTGCAGCAGTTTTTTTCGGGGCGGAGCTCGACGGTTGACAGCGATGACGGTGCAGTTCATCGACCGCAACCGTCAAGAGTTCGGGGTTGAGCCCGTCTGCGCTGCGTTGCAACTGGCCCCCTCCACGTACTGGACCGCGAAGCGTCGCCCACTGTCGGCGCGGGTGCTGCGCGATGCCAAGATGATGCCGTTGCTGTTGGTGCTGTGGCAGGCCAACTTCTCGGTGTATGGGTCGAGCAAGCTAAAGTTCGCGGCTCGACGCGCCGGGCACGGTAACGGCCGCGACCAGGTCGCTCGGCTGATGCGCCAGGCGGGGATCCGTGACGTCACGCGGACAAAGCCGGTGAACAGCACCCGAACGGACCCAGCGGCGACACGGCCCGGCGATCTTGTCGAGCGTGACTTCACCGCGGATGCGCCGAACCGGCTGTGGGTCGCTGATCTGACCCACGTCGCTGCCTGGTCCGGTGTCGCCTACGTGTGTTTCATCACCGACGCGTTCAGTCGCCGCATCGTGGGCTGGCGGGTCGCGTCCCGCATGCGCACCCAAATGGTGCTCGACGCGTTGGAGATTGCCCGCCGGAACCGCGGGACCCGCCTCGAAGGTCTTGTCGCGCACACCGACGCCGGCAGCCAGTTCACCAGCGCCCGCTACAGCGAACGCCTCGACGAACTCGGCGCCCTTGATCGGATCGGTCGGGGACTCCTATGACAACGCCCTAGCCGAAGCCGTCAACGCACTCTACAAAACCGAACTGATCCGCGGTCCCGGCCAAGGGCCGTGTCGGACCATCGACGATGTCGAACGTGTTGTGCATCTGATCCAACGCAGCGATATCGCTGATCGCCTCGCCGCCATCAGCGATCATCACCGCCGCGTCCACCAACACCCGACCCCGGTCATGACCCCGATCCAGCACCTTCGTCGGCGCCATCGCCTGCGACAACGCCGCAGTCAACCTCGTGTTGTCAGCCAAATCAGCCAACAACCGCGCCCCCGTATTAACAGCCAAACCCCGCCCCCCGCCAGTAAGTCTCAACCGCGGCCGACTACCACTTTACTTCACCATGCGAGTGCCCTCCCTGACGTGGTCCCAGAACCTTCTTACAAGTCTGATTCTGCCACACCAGGCGGGCAACTCGCGCGAACACCCACCCCAACACAAACCCCACTACTAAAAAATCTGCGCTAACCCTAGCTTTTTACGCGGAGGCCCCCACACCACCGACTCCGACCTCCGGAGGGAAGCGCCCTAAAACCCCACCAATCGACAGCCCACATTAGAGATACCGGGAAGTTCTGGTTAGGATTGCGACTACGCTTGGAATGGTTGGGGCAGCGCAAGGTTCCCTGAGAAAGGAAGATGTGTCGATCACAATTGGCTATATCGGGCTCGGAGACATGGGCGGTGCCATGGCCGAAAGAATCGCTTTGTCGTACGACTTGGTGGTTTTTGACATGAACGAAGCATCTGTCGAGAAGTTGGTGGAAAAGGGCGCACAAGCAACCGCTTCGGCGGCTGAACTAGCGGCAGGATGCGACCACATTAGTATTTGCGTTACCGACGATGCGGCAGTGATGGATGTGGTTTCGGGCTCGGAAGGGATTTTGGCTTCGTGCTCGCCCAACACCTCAATCGCAGTGCATTCAACTGTTCATCCCGACACTATTCGAGACCTGCATGTGCTAGCCGCTGAACGCCAAGTTGTTTTGTTTGATGCAGGCATTGCCGGCGGTGCTTGGGCAGCGAGAGAGGGAGCGTTGGTCATCATGCTCGGTGTGCCCGAAAATGGCATACCGAAACTAGCAAGAGCGGTCATCGACGAGTGTGCCGGGGCGGTCTTTGAGGGGGGTGACATTGGCGCGGGTATGGCGATGAAGGTTGCGTTCAACGTGATGACCTACTTGCAGCAAGCTGCCCTGAGTGCCTCGCATCAAATCATGGTCGGCGAAGGGAGCGACCCCGACATGTTGATCGAAGCGTGGCGGCACCTTGGTCAACTCGGCACTTTGACTGAGCGTTTTTACCCGTTGGTAGCGATGCCACCTGAAGCTAAGCGTGGGCCGCTTGGTGCCTATCTTGCCTCAACGATTGGGATCGCCGAACGCGATTTGAACCTTGCCGTCAATCTGGGTTTAGAAAGCGGCCGCAGGATGCCGGTGGTTGAGGCTGTGCGTGACGAAATGCCCTTGGTGTACGGCATTCCGAAGGATTAATTTGGTTGCGATGAGCAAGGAGTTTGCTTCAACGGTTGATGAGTTGCTTGCTAACAACGCCGCATACGCCGAAGGTTTTGGTTTATCTGATTTAGAGGGTGCGCCAGCCAGACTCACTGCGGCACCAGCCAGACAAACTGCGGCACCAGCCAGCCACATTGCGGTGCCAGCTAGACGCATTGCGGTAGTGGCGTGTATGGACGCGCGTTTATCAATCTTGGACATCTTGGGTTTGGCCGTTGGTGACGCGCATGTCATGCGCAACGCTGGGGGAGTGGTTACTGATGATGTGGTTCGTTCGTTGTGTTTGTCTCAACGGGTGTTGGGTACGCGAGAAATTATTTTGATGCAGCACACTGATTGTGGCCTGCAGAAGTTGACCGAAGAGGCTTTTTTGTCTGAGTTGGAAGCGCAGTTAGGCATGCGTCCGCCTTGGGCGGTTGAGGCGTTCGTTGATCCTAACCACAGCGTTCGCAAATCGATGGAACGTCTTTTGGGCTCGCCTTACATCCAAGAAAAACGCTTCATTCGTGGCTTTGTTTACGATGTGTCGACCGGAGTTCTTGACGAAGTCGGTGTTTGAGCACTTTGCCAACCGCAGTGCGCGGCAGTACCTCGACAAACTCAACGTGCCGCGGAACCTTATAGTTGGCCATATTTTGTCTGCACCAGTCGATGAGGGCTTGCGCGTCGCATTTAGAGTTTTCCGTGGGTACCACGAATGCGTAGCCGACTTCGCCAAGACGGTCGTCGAACACGCCTACCACAGCCGCTTCTGCAACGGCCGGGTGTTGGGTCATTAACTGTTCAATCTCGGCGGGATACGCGTTGAAACCACCAACGATAAACATGTCCGTTTTGCGGTCAGTAATCTTGAGATTGCCATGCGCATCTAAGGTTCCAATGTCTCCGGTGTGCAAATAGCCGTTGTCGTCAATCGCTTCTGCGGTGCGTGCTGGATCGTTCAAGTATCCTTTCATCACGTTGTAGCCACGTATCCACACTTCGCCCGGTGTTCCCGTTGGTACCTTGCGGCCCTCATCGTCAACAACTTGCACCTCAACATCACTGATTGCTCTGCCGCTGCTGTTGGCGATTATTTGAGGATCGTCTTGGTGGTGGCAGGTGGTCACGATCCCTGACGCTTCGGCGAGTCCGTAACCGGTCACGACCTTGTCAAAACCTAGTTGTGTGTGCATGTCATTGATCAACTTTGGCGGGACCACGGATCCCCCGGTGATGGCCAAGCGAAGCGATGCGATATTCCATTTGTCAAGGTTGTTGGTGTTGAGGATCGTGTGAAACATGGTGGGGGTGCCGGTCAACACCGTGATCTGTTCTTCAGCAGTTAGGCGCAATACTGATTGGGCATTGAATGCTGGTTGAACGATTATGGTTGATCCGGTCATTAGGCACCCGAGAATGCCGGCGTTGAGCCCCAACGTGTGAGAGAAGGGGTTGACGGCTAGGTAGCGGTCGTTGTCCAATCCGACTTGCTTCGTCCAACTTGTATAGGAACGACAAACGGATGCGTGCGTCAACATTGCACCCTTGGCGCTGCCGGTGGTTCCTGAAGTGAACATGATTTGGCACAGGTCATCGCCGCCAAGTGATTTGTAGCGGGCAGTGAGTTCGCTTTCTGTTACTGTTGCGCTCCGGGTCAAAAAGTCATCAAAGGTGATTGTCGCTGGAACTGCATCGCCGTCAATTTCCACGATTTCATCAACGTATTCGGCGATCGGAGTTCGCTTCAGCAACTCCAGATAACTGACACCGAGGAAATCGGTGACGCAAAACAACATCTTGACCGCCGAACTTCGGATAATGTGGGTGGCCTCCGCACTTTTGAACCGAGTGTTGATTGGCACCACGACACCGCCAGCGAAGTGTGTCCCGAGAGCGATGGTCGCCCAATGGCGGCTGTTGGGTGCCCATATCGCCACGCGGTCACCGTGTTGCACACCTGTAGCTATGAGTGCCTTTGCCGTGGCGCGGATCACGCCACCGAACTCAGCGAAACTCATTCGCGACTTGCCATCAACGATCGCTTCCCGTTCCGCAAAGCGCGTGGTTGAGTATTGGACATGTTCGGCGATTGTTTTGAAACGTTTGGGCAGCACAGGTTAAGGCTACGCGCCCGTTTCCCTAATAATTTTTCGGTTGGAGTTGCAATTGTTGTTAGATGTGCTAACCTGTTCGGATGCGTGTCATCAAACCACCCACCCCC
>MKWU01007782.1_pt1 | contig 10023 bp, 9 predicted proteins | sample 809101 | NCBI WGS metagenome assembly MKWU01 (sample SAMN05860141, study PRJNA318959) | sponge metagenome | host: Aplysina aerophoba | place: Slovenia: Piran, Adriatic Sea, Gulf of Piran | collected 2013-05-07
TCCGGCGAAACCGAGGACACCTTCATCGCGGACCTGGCCGTGGCCACGGGGGCCGGACTGATCAAGACCGGCGCGCCGAGCCGCTCGGACCGGGTGGCCAAATACAACCAATTGCTGCGAATCGAGGAGGACCTGGAAGCCCGGTCCGAATTCGCGGGCAGGAGCGTACTGTCATGAAGCGCACCCCGAAACGCGTTCTCTCTCCCAGACTGATGCTCGTGGGAGTCCTGGCGCTGGCTGCCTATTTCGCTGTCCTCGGAGGCGACTACTCCCTGTTCGAGGCTCGCCAGGCCGAGGCCCGCCTGGATGCCAGGCAGTCGGAAATCCGCGAGGTGCGGCACGAGATCGATTCCATGCGCGCCCGCATCGACTCGCTGCGCCGCAGCGACGCGGCGCTGGAACGGTTCGCGCGGGAGCGCTGGGGCTTCATCCGCGACGGAGAATACCTGTACCGGATCTCGGAACCGGAAGAGGACGGACAGCCTGCAGAGCGCGGACAGACGGACTTCTAGTCGTCGTCCGGTTCCGCGGCAACCACGGCGCCCTCGGAGCCACCCGACTCGTCCGCCGGCGAGCCCTCGACCATCCCCAGAGCGCGCTTCGCTCCCTCCAGCAGCCGCTGCGCCTCACCCGAATCCAGCGCCATCTCGTCCCCCGCTCCGGATTCCAGCGCCTCCACGGTGGCGGCCGCGAGCGCCTTCGCGTCCTCCCGGCTCAGGCTCTTGGGGAACCCCCCGCCCTCGACGCCGGTAGCCTTCTCGATGAACGGCGCGAACAGGTCCACGGGGACGGGGAAGAGGGTCGTGGAGTTGTTCTCGGCCGCCACCTCCACCACGGTCTGCAGGAACCGGAGCTGTAGCGCCACCGGATGCTGCGAGATGACCTGCGCCGCCTGGGACAGCTTCTTCGAGGCCTGGAATTCGCCCTCGGCGGCGATCACCTTGCCGCGCCGCTCGCGCTCGGCCTCGGCCTGCTTGGCCATCGCGCGCTTCATCTCCCTGGGCAGGTCGATGTCCTTGACTTCGACGGACGTCACCTCGATCCCCCACGGATCCGTCTCCAGGTCGATGATCCGCCGCACGATCTCGTTGATGCGCTCCCGCTGGGCGAGCAGTTCGTCCAGCTCGGACTGCCCCACAACGCTGCGGAGGGTGGTCTGCGCGATCTGGCTGGTCGCGAAGTAGTAGTCCTCCACCTCGACCACCGCCTTCGACGGGTCCACCACCCGGAAGTAGACCACCGCGTTTACCGTACAACTCACGTTGTCCTTCGTGATCGTGTCCTGCGGCGCGATGTCGAGCGCGATGATCCTCAGGTCCATCCTGCGCATGCGCTCGATGCCGTACGGAACCAGGAAGATCAGCCCCGGCCCCTTGGCACGGGTCAGCTTGCCGAGACGAAAAACCACGCCGCGTTCGTATTCCCAGAGAACGCGCAGGGAACTGAGCAGGCCGAGGAGGCCAAGGGTGGCGACGGGAATCCAGAAGAAACCGAAGTCCATTTTGCACTTCTCCGTTGATGCACAGGGGCGCGGCCCGGATCCACAAAAGAGCCATCCGCCCGGCCGCTTGACAAGGGGCGGCCACCCTTGGAGCTTTGGATCGCTTCGCCGGAGTAGCTCAGTTGGTCAGAGCAGCGGAATCATAATCCGCGTGTCGGGGGTTCAAGTCCCTCCTCCGGCACTGATCCCATGAAAGATCGGCAGCCCACCTCCGCGCTACACCGCAAGTTCGCGGTGGAGACCCCCGAGCACGTGCGCCTCGACTACGTGCTGGCCGACGTGGGTTCGCGCGCGGCCGCCCTGGCGATCGACTTCGCGATCATCGTCGTGACTCTGTTGGTGGTGGGCTTTGTCGCCGACCGCCTCAACCTCCTCGATGACGCCGTGCAGAGCGTTACCAGGCCGGTATTCGTCTTCCTGCTGTTCCTCGCGTTCTGGGGCTACTTCTTCCTCTTCGAGGCGCTCTGGGGCGGACGCACCCCCGGCAAGCGGGCCCTGGGTCTGCGCGTTGTGCACACGGGCGGTGAACCCCTTTCGCTGCATGGCTCCGCACTGCGGAACGTGCTCCGGATCGTGGACCTGTTGGGGGCGGGGATGGTCGGCGCCATCAGCATTGTCGCCACGCGGCGGGCGCAGCGTCTGGGGGACCTGGTGGGCGGAACCGTCGTGCTGCGCGATGCGGGAGGGAGCGAGTTGCTCGGCGCCGATGCTCCGCCGCCGGGACGGATCGGACGCCCGGTGCTGTCGGTCGAGCAGTTCACGCTGCTGGCCGGGTACATGGCGCGGCGGGACGGACTTAAGCCGGACGTGCGCCGGCGCGTGGCCAGGTCGGTGAGGGATGCTCTGGTTTCGGTGGTCGAACTGGACGCCAGGCACTGGACCCGGACGGCGGACGAAAACCTCGAACAAATCTACGAGGTGGAGGCGCCCCGGCACGCCGCGCGGCGCGGCGGAGCCAGTCTGCAGGCGGCGGCGATGGCGCGCGAACAGCGTGAGGAGTGGGCGCAGTACGTGGAGCTGGTGGAAAAGGGACGGAAGCGCGGTCTGCCGAGCCTGACCGAGGAGGAGGTCCGTGCCTTCGGGCAACTCTACCGGGGTGTGACCGCCGACCTGGCGCGCGCCCGGACGTACGGCGCCTCTCCGGGATTGCTGGGCACCGTGCAACGTTGGGCCGGCGCGGGACACAACCTCCTCTACCGCACCAGCGGCCGGGTCGCAGTCTCCCTGGGCCACTGGGTCGCCGTCGAGTTCCCGTGCGCGGTGCGTCGGTTCCACCGGCAGGTGTTGCTGGCTTCCCTGCTCCTCTACGGTCCCATGCTGGCTACGGCCATCGCCGTGCAGGACCGGCCCGTGCTGGGACGCACACTGGCGGGACAGGGCATGATGACCCGCGCGGAGACCACCGACGCCGACGATCCCGATGTTCGCTACATCGATGTGGTTCCCGGCCAGCAGATGCCGACCTTTTCGGCTCAACTCATGACCAACAACATCCGGGTGACCCTGGTGGCCTTTGCCGGGGGCCTGCTGGCGGGGCTCGGAACCCTTTTCGTCCTGATCAACAACGGCGTCAGGATCGGGGCGGTCTTCGGTGTGTACGCCAGCGATGCCAAGCTCCCGATCATCATGTCCTTCGTCTTCCCGCACGGCTTCATCGAACTGACGGCCATCTGCCTCGGCGGGGCTGCCGGCCTGGGCCTGGGCTCGGCGCTGCTGATGCCGGGGCGGCGCAGCCGCGCAGATGCGCTGCGTGAACGCGGGCGGGCCTTCCTCACGCTGCTGGTGGGCGCGGTGCTGATGCTTGTGGTAGCGGGGCTAATCGAGGGCTTCTATTCGCCGTCCGCACTGCCCGATGCAGCCAAATTCGCCTTCGGGGGCGCCACCGCGGTGTTGCTGTTGCTGTACTTCGGGTTCGCGGGGCGGCGCGCCCAGGCACGGACTACAGCAGCCCCCGCTCCTTGATCTCCACGTACTTGTCGAGCGTTCGGACCAGGGTGTCGCCGGGCGGCGTGTCCACCACCAGGATCCCCGCCTGCCGCATGACCTGAAGGGTCGTGGCACGCGCCTGCACCATCTCTTCCGCGGCGGCGCGGTGGTAGGCGTCGGCCGCATTCCCGACCGGCCGTACGGCGGTTGCTTCGAGCGCCGGGTTCTGGATTGCAATCGCAAGTGGGAGGTGGGCCCGCCCGATCCGGGTGAGGGATTGCACCAGCGCGCGCGACACCGATCCGTCGATGATGTCGCAGAAGAGGATTACCAGCGACCGCTTGCGGAAGTTGCGCCCCAGGGTGGCGAGCGCCAAAGGGTAGTTGGGCTCGACCAGCCGGGTCTCCACTTCCGCGAGCGTGCGGGCCAGGGATGGAGGATCGGCGCGTCGGGGGGGTGACACATGCCGGACGCGCTCGTCGAAGACCACCACCCCGATCCTGTCCCCGAAGTTCTGGGCGCGGCTGGCGAGCATCATGCAGGCGCCCAGCGCGTAGTCCATGCGTTCCCGGTCCAGCGGACCGCCCTGCGCGTCCCCGGGGGCCACCTCGCGCCATCCGCCCCCCCCGAAGCGTCCGGCTTCCGCCGTCTCCCCGGCGCGGACCGGCGGCAGCCGTTCCCGCATGTGCCGCCCCGCGTCGATCGCCAAAATGATGTTCTGGCTGCGCTCGGCTTCGTAGTTGCGCACCACGTACTTGTGCCGCTTGGCCGACGCTTTCCAGTCGATGGTGCGGGGATCGTCCCCCTCGACGTAGTCCCGCAGGCTCTCGAACTCGCGCCCGTCCCCCCACTGGCGGTTGCGGCGCGGACCGGGGGTGCGCAGCCTGCGGTGGATTGCGTGCCCCCGGTCGCGCAGGAGGTCCCGCACGCCGGGCTGCACCTGCAGAATGTCGGACGCGGCGACGGTGGAGCGGCGCCAGGCGAGCCCCCACGGCGAGCGCGTCCGGATGTGGATCGCGCCCAGCGGCAGGAACCCGCGCGCCCTGGGGCGGACGTTGTAGTGACACCGCAGCACCGAGCGGGCCGGGACATCCACCGGGAAACCCTCCTCCCATTCGTCCTGGCCACCGGGACCCGGCAGCCGGCGCAGGGAGGGATCGAGGTCGTCCGTCACCCTGAGGGAAAGGGCGCGGCTGAATTCGTTGGTGACGGTGACGGTGATGTCGGTCACCGCCCCCAGGGACGAGATGCGCGGGGCCTGGCGGCTCGCGGAGGGGGGACGGGTACGCCGTCCGTCGATCAGCACCAGCAGAACGATGAGGGCATCGGCCGCCAGCGCCGCCGGAGTGCTCACCAGGAACAGAAACGAAGTCAGCCCCAGGAGGGAGAGCGTCCGCCCGGTGGGCATGAGGGGCAGCCGGGCTATCGGGGAGCCTCCAGGGTCTCCAGGAGGGATGTGAGCTCGTCGTCGGACGAGCGTCCCTCGACTTCGGCTTCGGCGGTCAGCACCACCCGGTGCCGCAATACCGGGAACGACAGGGACTTGACGTCATCCGGAGTGACGAAGTCGCGTCCCTGCAGGTAGGCCTCGGCCCGGGCGGCCTGGAAGAGCGCCACCCCGGCGCGCGGGCTCGCCCCCAGCACGAAGGCGGCGTCGTTGCGGGTCGCCCGCACGATGTCGGTCACGTAGTGCCTCACCCGCTCATCCATGTGAACGCGGTTGACCGCCGCGCGCATCTCCAGCAGCTCCTCGCGCGTCGTGGGTTCGCCCATCGGGTAGGTCAGCTCGTCATCGGCGCGAAAGCCGCCCTCGTGGCGGTCCAGGATCGCCCGCTCCGCCTCCTCCGGCGGGTAATCCAGGACGATTTTCATCAGGAAGCGGTCCACCTGCGCCTCGGGCAGAGGATAGGTGCCCTCGTACTCGACCGGATTCTGGGTCGCGAAGACGGTGAAGGGCGCGGGCAGGGGTCGCGTCTTTCCGTCGACCGTGACCTGACGCTCCTCCATGGCCTCCAGGAGCGCGGCCTGCGTCTTCGGGGGCGCCCGGTTGACCTCGTCCGCGAGCAGCAGGTCGGCGAAGACGGGTCCTGCACGATAGGTGAAGCCGGTTTCGCCAAGCACGTTGACGCCGACCAGGTCGGTGGGCATCAGGTCCGGGGTGAACTGAACCCGGCCGAAATCGAGGCCCAGCCCCCGGGCCATGGCGCGCACGGCCAGGGTCTTGGCTGTCCCGGGAACCCCCTCGACCAGGGCGTGGCCCCGCGCGAGGAGGGTGATCATCAGTTGTCTGAGCACGGCCTGTTGGCCGAGCACGACCTGCTCGAGGTCGCCGAGCAGGCGAAGCGCCGCATCCGGCGTCGTCATTTGCTGTATCTCCTTGAAAGGTGTTCGTCCACTCCGGCGGCGACGAGTGTCAGGTCCACCGGATCCGAGCGCAGGCCCTCGTGCACCCGCTCAAGCGAGGCGTCCCCGCCGCTCCGCGCCTCGATCTCCCGCACCAGCGCGGCAGCCTCGTCCAGGTCGCGGGGCGGGGGACGGCGGATCGATCTGGCCAGCCGCGAGAGCATGAGCAGCGCCGCGGTGTTGGCCGACCCGGCCTTTCGGTACAGATCCCCCAGGGCGGAGACGTGTTCCAGCGGCGATCTTCGCTCCCGGTCGGCCGGGGCCACCGCCGTGTTGGGCACGCCGAAGCGCAGGCCCCGGCAGGCCAGGTACAGAAAACACACCGCGATGACGCTCAGGAGGGTCAGGCCGCCGGGACTGCCGAGGAAGAAATTCGCGAGTACCTGGATGCGGCTTCCATAGCCGCTGATTCCCTGGTGGAACTCGTCAAAGAATACGGTGTCCGTCTCGCTGGTGTAGGCCAATGCGGCGCGCACGATCAGCGCGGCCAGCGGGTCGTCGGCAGCTGCCTGGTTCGCCAGCGGCGCGGCGTCGGCGAGGATCACGATTCTCCCATCTCCCAGCGGGACCTCCGCGGTCGCCATCAACTCGTTTCCGGTGGAATCGTGCGCGGTCAGGAGCGGGACAGGCGGACCGGCGTCGCTCGCGTCCGGGAACCCGGGGGGAAGCTCGGGCAGCTCGTCATCGGTCTCCCGGGGAGCCTCCGGTTCCGGTTGCGCTTCCTCCGCGCGCCCTTCGGCGTCCGCCGAGTCCGGCCCGGCCTCCGAAGCAGACGAGTCCGGTTCCTCCTCCGGCATCACCACGAAACCGAACCGCGGGGAATTTGCGGGGGGAAGTCCGTCGGTGAGGGGATGCGTGGCCCAGTAGCCCACGGCCGAGTCGGGCAGCATGCGTCGCTCGTCCGCCGGGAACATTACCCCCAGAACCATCATGAGCGGGGTGGTGCCGGGAACGCCGGTTCGCGAAACGGGGGGGGCGTAGATGAACGTGCCGCCCTCCCTGACGTGATCCAGCAGTGCTTCCATTTCGCGGGGGCTCAGTATTCCCAGCCGCGGCTGCAGCAGGACGAGAGTGCCTCGTACCGGCTCGGCTTCCGCCATCGGCGTCAATCGCGGCTCGGTGCGGCGCCCCAGACGGGCGATCCCGCGCGAAAGCGCAGCGACGCCATCGGGCGTGGTCCGCAGCGAGCTGCGCACCACCTCCTCCGAGCGGCGCCCCTCGGGAAGCGTCAGATATCCCGCGAGCGCGCCCAGTCCCAGGATCAGGAGGATCCAGGCGACGGGCCGTGCACGGCTTCTGCTTCTCGGGGTTTGCCTGCGGCTCACCTGGTGCCTGCCGCCTTCTCCGACTCGACGTCCGGGACATCGGTCGGGCATCCGGCCTCCCGGGCCAGCCGGGTCAGGTCGGCGTACCCGTCGCTTGAGGGGTCGTCCTGTCCGAACGAGAAACCCTGAAACGAATTCAGGAACCGCCCGCCGGCCCGTGCATCCGTCCCTGCGGAGTAATCGCGGGCGATCTCCATCGAATAGTCACCCGGAGTCTTGGACGGATGGAAGGCCAGCGTTCCCCGCTGATCGAGCGTCAGCAGGAACCCCTGGTACAACGCGGTCGCGGCCGAGCGAAGATAGCCCTTGCCGGCCCGGTCGCTCGCCAGCCGGAGCCACTCGGTGGGGGTCACCGGAGTCTCTTCAACATCCGCGTCCTGCCCCTCGGCCGTCCGCCTGACGGCTCCGCGCCTGCGCCGCACGACCAGAACTCCCGCGGCCAGGAGCGCCAGCACCGGGATCAGGATCGCGAGTGCGGACGCTACCCCGGGCGCGCGGTCGATGACTTCCAGGACCCACTCCACAAATGTCGTGAACCACCTGCCCAGGGCGGCCAGGAAGGGGTTGCCCACGGGAGGCTCGAAGGTGGCGAAGTCCGGCCCTGCAAGGATCTCGCGCAACGTGCCGGAAATCTCCTCGGGGGCGGGCAGCTGTTCCGCGACGGGGGAAGATCCCGGGGCGGGAAGCTGGCCCGGAGCGGAAGATGACACGGGCCCGGGCGGTTGGCCCTGCACAGGTGGACGCCCCGTTTCCGGCGCGCCGGTCACGTAGCGTCCGCCCCCAATGCGTCCGCGAGCGTCTCCAGGTCGTAGCCCTCGCTGCGCACCCGGCGGTCGTGGAATAGCATCATGATGCAGCCGAGCAGGAACGGCGTGGTGAGCGGGCCCACGATCAGGCCGGCGGTGTTGAGCACCCACTGACGCGTTGGACTGATCGTACCCACCTCACCGGGAGACAGGAATAGATCCCAGGTGCCGGTGAAGGTGGCGACTGCGACCGTCGGGGCCCAACTCACGATCGTGGCGACCACCATGATGCCGATCACCTTGAGCCACCCGCCCCGGCACAGCGAGAACGACCGGCCAAGCGCGTCCATCGCGGACCGGCCCTCGATGACGACCGCAGGGAACACGCCGAAGGTCGCCCCCATCCAGAGAGAGGTGACCATTAGGAGCGCCACCACCATGATCCCGAAAGCGAGCACTGCAAGCCACGGGTTCCCGGTGGCGACGGAGACCCCGACGAAGCTGAACATCATGGCCACCCACACCACCACAAAGACGACGAGAAAGATCAGGAATGCCACAATGGAAGCCCCTGCTGCGCTCACAAGGTGGGGAAGCGCACCCTTGTACGCGGCCCCGAGCGATGACGGCCGTTCCTCGATTCGAGCGTGCATTGCGACGGTCAGGGACAACGACGCGAAAAAGGAAAACGCCAGACTCACCAGCGAAATCAGGAACAGGAAGCCCATCTGCCCCAGCAAGCCGCCCATCTGCTCCAGGGCGACGGTGGGGTCGGCGGCACTGTCGAACGCTTCCGCGCTCTCCAGGAGCTCGGCTGGATTCCACAGCACCGTGAGCACATAGCTCGGCAGCGAGCACACCAGCACGATCAGGTAGTAGAGGCCGAAATCGCGACGGTAGAGCTGCACGGCGCCGTCCACGATTTCGCTGAATCCGAGGGGTCTCATAGGGATTGTCGACATGCGGGAACCTATCAAGTTGGAAGGACTTGTGCCAGCCTCTGCAGACGCCTGGCGGACACCGGATCCGGGCCCGGTTTCCGGGAAGCGGGGGTCACTGGCCGCGCTCCAGCCGCAGACCCCGGAGCAACTGCAGGTTCATACGATCCGCGGTCACTCCGTCTTCACCCTTGGGCGTCTCCAATATCTTGGGTACGGAGCGAAAGCGGGTTTCTGTCATCAGACGGCGAAAGGGCTCGAGACCGATCGTGCCTTCGCCGATGTTCTCGTGGCGGTCCAGCCGCGAACCGAAGGGGGTGCGGGCGTCGTTCAGGTGGAACAGCTCCACCCGCCCCACACCGAGGGTATCGTCCAGGTGCATCCAAACGCCCGCGAAGTCGCCAACCAGGTCGTAGCCGGCGACCCATGCATGGCAGGTGTCGATGCACACGCCCACCCGGGAGCGGTGGGGCTCGGGGATGGCTTTGACGATCGCCGCGAGTTCTTCAAACGAGCCGCCTACCGAGGTGCCCGCGCCCGCGGTCAGCTCCAGCAGGATCCGGGTCCGGCCGGGGACGGCGGCGAGCGTCTCCGTGATTGCTTCCGCGTTGCGTTCGATGCCGCCTTCGCGATCTCCGTCGGTGGCGTTGCCGGGGTGCGTGACGACGGCGTCGAGGTCCAGGAGCGCCGCCCGCTCGACCTCTCCCCGGAAGCAGTCGGTCGAGCGGCGCCAGAGCCCCGGATCGGGGCTGGCCAGGTTGATCAGGTAGGAGTCGTGGGAGGTGGTGAAGGCGGCGCTGATCCGCGCGGCCTCGGCACGAAATCGCCCGGCGACGTCGTCCGTCAGTGTGGGCTCCGCCCAGCGGTTCGGCTGCTTGGTGAAGATCTGAAAGACGACAGCGCCGATCTCGGCGGCCCTTGCCGGAGCCCGGTCTACTCCGCCCGCGACCGACACGTGCGCGCCCAGTTCGTCAAGTTCAGTTGACGTTTTGTCAAGTTCAGTTGACAAATTGATGGCTTCTCGTTGGTGGGGGGGACGCCCGTGACCTGGCCGGGTCGCGCTCGGCTGGCTGATATCTTGTCAGCCAAGCCTTATCTTGCAAGGTGACGCGTCCGCGGCCGGGCAGTACCGGACCGCGGCCACCGCCGCCGCTCGCCGGCGGCCTCTCCAGCGCCTCCACGAG
>MKWU01007783.1_pt1 | contig 10022 bp, 6 predicted proteins | sample 809101 | NCBI WGS metagenome assembly MKWU01 (sample SAMN05860141, study PRJNA318959) | sponge metagenome | host: Aplysina aerophoba | place: Slovenia: Piran, Adriatic Sea, Gulf of Piran | collected 2013-05-07
ATCAATATGCTCATGCGGCAAATGGCGCCACTCCAAAGGGTACCATAGGCCTTCTGATTGCTTGGGTGTCTCTCCGCTGTGCAACACAATCGCAAACAACAATAATAATCTTTGTATATAAAATATATTGAGCATATAAATACATTTTAACCATTTTAACCATAAAAGCAATTTAATTGGCACTAATCATTATTTTTTATAAAAATTAAGTATTACAAAAAACAAGATCGTAGCAGGATCAGCAGATCTTAGTACAAAACAAACGCAAACAACTTTAGCAAATTTCAATTCAATATATCCTCATACTTAAAAATTTTAAAAGTATGCGCATAAAGTAATTCTCAAAAGTATAACGATTCATCTACACTTTACTTTAAGTTTCAATCTCCCCTGCTAGAAACTAAGGTGACCCATATCAAACAGAATTAGAGACTCTTTTATCTTTATCAGGACGCGATAAATTCAGCATTACAGGGCCTTATCATCGATTCTTTCCTCGGCACTGAACAAGAAGATGCTCATACATAGAAAGGAATTTAAGTTTGGTCAAATATAAAATGACTTGCTTACCTGTGGAACATATAAATACCAATACTCTAGAATATCTTTAAGCACAGAAGCATCCTTTATCCCCATGATAACTAGCTATTCGAGACACAGTTCTTTTTGCATTTTGCAAGATCAGAAGATGTGGTTGGAAAACTTTCTGTTTCGTCAAACTGCCATTTTTGCTCGCGATCTTCATCGCCATTTACAGAGGCAAACGCAGATCTGTTTGGCAAACTTCTTTTTGCAAGGGTTAACAAACTTTCTTCGTTTGCTCTCTTTGCACTCTCCGGCATATCCCGGCGGCACAACCGTTTACAATCATCTTCTGCTCTTTTCAGAATGTCCTGGCAGCTTTGCCACTCTCTAAAAACACCTTTGTTTTCTGCGATATCTTCCGAGCGCCGTTCTTGCTTGAGGACTGGTTGCTCTCTGCGACAATCGGGTATATCTACGCCAGCTTCTTTAGCAGAAGGTACAGAAGCATTCCCTAAGTTTAAATCCATCTCCCCGGTCGTAACACCGCCCGTTAACGGCATTGCAGATGCAGAATGCTCTGCTGTCTTGTTGTGTTGAGGCGATTGCGCACGCTTTCTATCATTTACAGAGACGCGCTCTTTACAATCACTCGCTAGGACAACTGCTTCACTCAATACTCCAAGATATGCTCTAAGATATGCCTCTACCGAAAAAGCGTTCTGTACCCCTAAAATATTCGCTTCCCATCGCCTTTTCTGCATCATTAGATCCTGCTGCAAAGTCAGAGCCTGCTGCACCATCAGATTTTGCTGCTGTTGCAGATTTATCAGAGCTTGCTTAACTTGCTGCGCTGTCAGCTCCTGCTGCGCTGTCAGAGTGCTCTGCACATTCCGAGCTTGCTGTGTTTGCCTCGCAATCCAACCTTGATACCTCTGCGTAGCTTGCTGCACGTGCTGCACCATCAGCTCTTTATTCACTTGCATCATGCGCAACTCTTTATTCACTTTCACCTGCTCTTGCGTGAGACGCTCACGCATCAAACCTCGCCTTCCTAACTCGCAATCTTCATTACTCTGATTATATATTTTCTGGCCATTGGCTTCAAATGCATGCTCCTGTGTTTGAATCCTCAAAAGATCCTGCATCAACGATGCGCTAACTCCTATGTTTTTAAATTTTGCCTTCTTGAGCAATGCGACCACATCGCTTTCCTCTGCAGCGCATTGCTTATTACAGTACGCCGTAGATGCATATGCACGACCTTTCTCACGGTGCTCTTCTAGCAAAGCGCTCTCATTGCGAATGACTGTGTTCAATACGGCAATATATTCTAGATATTTTTTCACTTGCTCATCATCTAGAATGCGCCGCACTTGCTCTCCCTCCAGGCTTTCTTCTAAAATTTGCTCTAAATTCTCCTGCACTTGCTCTCCCTCCAGACTTTCCTTTAACATTTGCACTACATTCTCCCGCACTTGCTCTCCCTCCAGGCTTGTCTTTAAAATTTGCGCTAAATTCTCCTTCACTTTCACGCGCTCCGGCAGAAGGAGGTGCAACAACTCACCTCTCCCCAATTTCTTGGGCTTCTCTGCTCTGATGGGGTCGCTTACTCTAACGCTCACGCTCTTTTCTGCTTGAGACACTCTATTATTTAGCTTGGGCATATCTAATTTGATGGGTGCGGCTCCTTTAACTTTCCAGCGCTTTTCTGCTTGAGAAACTCTATTCTTTATCACCGTGATCTGAGATCTCAATTGTGCACTCAATTCTGTAATGAGAGGGTTGCTTGCAAGAATGGTGAGTGTTTGAAATCGCCCTATTACTGTTTTTGTTTTTTTTAAATCAGCACTCTGAAGAACCATATCTTGCGAGCAATCTTCAGGAGATGAAGTGTTTGCTTCTTCTAAATCAGCGCTCTGCGGAACCATATGCTGCGAGCAATCTTCAGGAGGTAGAGTGTTTGCTTGCCCTGTTGGAGACAAACACATATAAACAAGCACAGGTGTCTGAGCAGAGCTTGTCTCTAAAGTAGGCACACAATCCCAATCGCTTCCTCCACAAGCACTATGCAACACAAAGGCACATAATAGCAAAAGCATTTGTAACTGTCGTAAATCAAATATACTACTCATACATAGAGATTAGCAAAGATCTGGAATCACATCTACTGTTTTTTTGATGCTATCGCTCTTGATATTAATTGTACGCCATTTTTGATTAAAACAATATATACTCTTTTTTTCTAACGAAACATTCTTATCGAGCAAAGTATTAAATTACACAAAATAAACACCAACCCTAATGAAATGAATCTATCTTACCCGTCATCACACACACAAAACTTCTTTTTCACTTTAGATATACTTTATCGTCACTTTTTAATTACGCTTGTGGTCATTGATGAATCAAGCCCTGGAAAAAAGATCAAGGGAGTATGTAGAGCAGGACATACGGGAGGGTGTATGGGGTTTACAAGCAAATCACTTGATTCCCTTATACCTGGATCCAGCAAAAATACACCCGGCTTGATAGCAGAATCAGTAGCATTGTATGCTGCGATCTTTGCTTTCTGGGCCTTCTTTAGATCACTCTTTTTAGCGTGATAGCGTTTATCGCCTACCATCTTCTTGCACTTACCTAATCGAGATATCAACACTTTCTCAAGTATCATGATTCTCTTTGCCTCTTTCACCTCTTTTTCCACTTGCTTTATCCTTGCTTTCACCACGACTTCTGCCGCTTTTTCCGCCTTCTGCACAGCATCATCTGCCGCTTTTTCCGCCTTCTGCACAGCATCAAAAGCTCTTGGTGCATTTGGACTTTTTTTACGCCTCTTCTTCTCACTGCTCTCTTGACTATGCATGCGATTAGTGACCCTCTCATCTTCCTTCCCAAGATGATCTGATACATCCTCACGTATCAGATCCCTCCTTGTATTCTCTATAAGCATTGCCACTTTTTCTTTCACTTTTTCTGACATTTCTGGTCCCACCGCTTGTTGCACTTCTTGTTGCATTTTGCCTTGCACTTCTTCTGTTTTTAATGTTACGACCACTGCTTCTGCCACTTCTTTTTCTAATCGCTTGGCCAAATCTTCATGATCACCCTTGACTGCTTCAAAAGCCTCGGACCAAGTCATACTTGCTTGAGTCACCTTCCCTGCGCCTGCGCCTTCTTTTGGATACACTAGCCCTTCGATTTTTGCCAAGAACTTCGCCATATCGTCGCGCCGTTTATCATAAACCGCTCGGTTATCCTTGATACGTTGGAGATGGCGCTCACCCTCTTCTTTCTCCGCGGAATTTTTGCTCTTACATTTATCTTTTATCCTCTCGCGAAAGCGTCGATTTCTCACCGCATGATTACTTTGACTTAAAATTCTCCCCGTAGAAGCACTCTGCGACACAGATGCTTCTCCCAACTCTCGCTTTTCAATACCACCAACCAACCGCAAGGAGGGCGCACACCCGACCAATCCTGCAGGGTAAGGAAGGAACACCGAACCAAATTGCCAAGTGCTCCAAATCGCAGATACTGCCACAGGGTAAGGCAACAACATAGGAGGAGTCGATCCTTCAGAGTCCTGTTCGGGAGGCTGTGCACTGTGAAGAACAAAAACGCACAACAACAATAATCTTTGTATATAAAGTATAAGTACCATACGAAATGCTATCATAAATGGAACAGCAAAAACAATTAATAGTGTCTATATCGAACTAGCGTTCTTCTCAAGAGAAATATGCATGCAAGCAAATCGAGCTCAATTGTCGCAAGATGTTAGCAGCACAAACATCCGGTCATGCTTTATATAACCAATATAAACATATACCGTAAGCGCCTAAGGCATTAATTTTTAGGACAACTTAGTGGACATGTATAACCTACAATAGAATAAATCCTAATGCATTTGTTTGCCTATAATTAATTAGTCATTTGGGACATAAATTGTTCTTCTTATGCCAATTCTAAAATACAGTTAAATTATAAATTTTATTGACAAGGTTTTAAAAAATATAGCAATGCATGTCTATCTTTTTTTATTAAGAGTGTTTCTCAGTATAAACTTGCAACTACCTTAAGAACTTATATCCTCTTGCTCGCTGGCGCACTTTTTTCTTGATTTTCCACTACAGAAACAGTACGCTTCCTCCTCAATGGAGTATTAGAGTCAGCCTCACTTCTATCAAAAACACCAAGCAAGAGTGAACAAAGAACAATCCCATCCACCTTCATACCTACCTCTGGATCAGAACTACCTGATTGTGCGTTACCTTTTTTACTATTCATATACTTGCGATCAATACCTAACCTGCGCTTTTGAAACGACTTCAACCATTCCCGATCAGCTTCCAATGCTGCTTCCAATATTTCCCTATCTGTATCGATATCGCCTTTTTGTTGCTCTGATTTTAAGAGTGTCTCTACGCCATGGCGACCTACTCTTGATAAATTGCAAACTGGTAATGTTTTTTGAGAGCGTGATTTTTTATCATCATATGCCTTGGCCTCTCGTGCTTTAACCAATTGATTCACAAGCGCGTCTAGCAAGGATCGACAAACTTTTTTCCCTTCTGCCTCTGCTTTTAGGAGAACAGCAAGCGCTGCAAAACGGATTGGTAGTTGATCAGCATACTGCTTTCTCCATTCCCGATCAGCTTGCAATGCTGCTTTCAATATTGCCTGATCTGTACCGCTTGCCCCTATCTTTGAACTTAAGAGATCAGATATTTCAAAAATACCTAATTTCTCTACTCCTTTTTTCATTTTAGCAACAATATCTGACATCAATTCTTGACACACTTTTTTCCCATCTGCATCTTCTTTTAGGAGAACAGCAAGCGATGCAAAACGGGTTAGTAGTCGATCAGCATACTGCTTTCTCCATTCCCGATCAGCTTGCAATGCTGCTTCCAATATTTCCTGATCTGTACCGCTATCGTTTACCGCTATCTTTGCACTTAAGAAATTAGATATTTCAAAAAGACCTAATGCCTCGTTTCCTTTAATTTTATTCTCAATATATGACATCAATGCTGGATCAACTCTCCCTTGTTTCGATTCTCTTCGGATAACGGCAAACGCTGCAAAACGCCTTGGGAGTCTCACACACTTTGCGTTTACAAAACCTGTTTCATCAAACTGCACAACTCTTGATGCAAGTCTTTGGGGCATTGCTACTTGCTTTTCCCTTGCTTCCTCAGCGCTGTGCAGAAAAAAGGAAAATAAGATGGGGACTATTCGAAAATAAAATATATAATTCATTTACACACACTATATCATATAGTTCTTTACAAATAAACGATTATCAATGCAATCTATAGGTCTTGTCATCAATCTTCAACCATTGAACCTTCTGTATAAAATTGACATGCAATATAAAAGCTCACACCTCACGAATGTATAGGTATATAGCATCAAATTGTATCGTTCAGATAAAAGCAGAGACAAACATTTGCTCGATTCTGCGTCATCTCGAGCAAGCCTACATAAGTAGATGGTACTTTCTCAGCAATAGGAGGAGTGCTTTCATCATGCTCAACTATCAGATGTAGAGGCCACTCTCGGCTCAATCCTTCAAACTCATCACCAGATGCTCCGTGCAGCACAAATGTGCACAACAATAATCTCTCACTTTGCATTCACGTTTTGATTTTTCTATCTGAATCAGAAGAATCTTTTCTCTTTTTTTATCTTTATGAAGGATTTGACGTTCTTTACTAAGCTCTTCAGATCATTTTCTGATTCTGAAAATTCTTTCTTCAGCGCATTTCTCTTACTAGCTACGCCTTCTTCTCTTTCTCGCTGAACACCACCATGCTTCATCAGAATCAGAAATCGTTGAAGCATGATCCCCATCTCTGTTCACCTCAGAAGGTATATTGCAAAGAACGGATGTCGCAGTTAACGCGCTTTCCCTTGCATGTACCCCATCTTCACTCTCTGTCATATTTTCTCCACTCATCAGGCGAGGCACTAATGAGGCTCTCACTTTTGATACATATGAAATCAGCACATCAAGACAGTCGTCAATGCTAGGAATCTCAGTGCCTGTACGGCAAGGGAGAACGGATGCAAGCATCAATATCCCTTGATCAGGTGAAAGTGATTTCTGAGCAACATCCAAAGACAAAGATGGCGGCACTCTACCCGAATCTTCAATTTCACAGATTTGATCCTTCTCTACTGCGCAATCCTTTGTGCAAACTTTCTGACTCCGTCGAGTTTGAAGGGCACGTTGAGAGCTTTCTATTTGCTTTATACTTGCTTCCCTCATTTCTTGTATAATATTATTGCGCTGCACCCGAAGACCCTTAAGCTCTTCTATATCTTGCGGGCAAAGATAATATTGTCGTTGTATACTTGCTATGAGATGGATGATAGACCTATTTTTGTTTGTCAATTCTTTCCTATTTTGCCACTGTGCCTCGAAGCGCTCTACAGCCTCTGTGCGCTGTTGACTATCGCCTGTACATAATTTTTTGAATCTATCCACGCATTTGTTCCAGTTATTTCTCTCATCCAGCAGCCTGTACTTCAGATCCTCCAGCTTCAGATTCGCACACTCCCTTTTCTCTGGGTCTGTAAGAGATGACAAACTGTTTCTCTTGTCCTCGAGTGCTAAAAGCTTTTCCTTATACTTTACATACAATTGGCGTTTCTTTTGATAGTCTCTTTGATGGCGCGCTAGCGCTTTCTGTGGTGTTTTCTTGCCCTTTTTATCGAGTTTTGAAATCGTTTTCATCTTCTTTACAGACAATTGGGATCCAGGAGGACGCCACTCATCAGAATCAGTTGATGCATTATCGCTATCGCTGTGTACCTCAAAATCTGCACCGCAATGGACACCGGCATCACGATCTATCTTCTTCTGGGCATCTACATGAAGCCTGCCCGTTTTTTTCCTTTTCAATATACTAAGTTGTTTGCTCACTTCGGAAAATAATTGTCTGGTTACAACGCTTAGTTGTGTAATACATGCATCGTCATCATCAGAAATGATTAAATCACTATCGCTGGCATCAGCATCACAAGAAGAATAACGCCACTCTCTGTTATGAAAGGATCCAGATGGCAACACACCCTCCTCTTGACTCACCATTTCACCCTGATTATCAAGAAGAGGTATATCTGGCCTCTCGCACAATCTTGCACATTCATCTGCATTTTCTGCACTATGCGCCACACTAGATTCCTTTCTCGCTTCCTCATCAGTATCATAGCTATCAGCACCCTGATCTTCCCCTTCTTCTACATTACTATCTGTTTCCTTTGCACCCTCTTCATCTCCTTCTGCCACCCTTTCTTCTTCAGTATCACAATAAGAATGATCCCTCTCTCTATTTACATCAAAGGATTCAGATGGCAACATTCCTTCCTCTTGACTCACCATTTCACCCTGCTTATCCGAAAGCACTTCCCGATCAACCTCAGCGCACAAAGATTGCGACAATCCTCTCGCTTCTGGAGTTTTAAGGATTTCCTTCCTCCCTGCTGCGCTATAAAGATTCTCGGTCATCTCTTGGCACTGCCTAGAAATCCCTTTGACTATAGCCAAATTCTGCTCCAGAGCAGAAGATGCACTAAGACTTCCTGTTTGGCTCTCTTGATTAGGAAGGTTGGTGATTTGTTCTTTAAGTTCTCCAGAGAGTTGTGCAAGTCTGCAAGTCCCTCTGTACCATTGCTGTTGATCTTCCTTGAATCTTTCCAGAAGATGCACAGTTTGCAGATTCATCATGCCCATTTTCTCTGGAGTGAGTAGATGTTGCTCTAATCTGAAGCCTTTTTTAAGCATACGTGGTTCAGTGCCCAAAAGAGATGCTGCCTTCTTTCCATCCACACCTCCTGTATTTTCTCTAGTCACAAAAAACGATGTTAGTGCCTTTGAGTTCAAGCTTGCTACTATCACCATATCATTCAGACATTTTTCCATCTCTCCCACAAAATCATGCGCGTCAGAAGTGGGTGCCACCTCAGCAAGACTGTTAGTCGCCGCAAAATCCCTATTCTGTGAAGCTATCGTTGGCACTGTAGCATTCTCCTCTACACCCAAGCATCTTTCATTATCATCTCTTTCGTCAAATTCAGCACTGCACAGCACACATGCACATAATAGAAAGAATATCCGTAAGTTGCGTAAACAAGATATATTGCACATGTCAATCGCATTTTTAAAATGCTGTAAAAGCAAAATAATTTCCCTCTTATCGTTGGATTTAAATCCTCGGGCACCTTTTCTTACGTTCCACATTACTCTTTTTCCGCACACCTCTTCTCGATGCTTTTTCTCAGCTTGCAATTATTGATCAATAGAAATTTTATCATTGTATTATGACAGATTGAAAAATAACATAAATACAAAAAAATATGCCCTCAGCACAGTTACGCGCACTTACTTATCTATTAGGCCAGTAACAGATACGCCATCCTGCAAAGCTTTTATTATACGCCTAAGATCTATGTTTATAGGCATATAACATAATTGCACTAGAATTTCTAAAGCTAGCAATTATCACATCTTCATCATAAAAAGAGATCTCTCACACACTCCCAGTGAAATCGCTACTCATTAGATATTATATCAACACTATAAGCATTAAGCAAAATGACAAAACATATACAATAAGAGTTAGCTTAAGCAAAAGAGAGCGACTTTATTCGAAGCAAATCAGCGCACAACAGATCACAGAGAATAGGCAAAATGACAGAGGACCACTAGCACTTACCACCATCACGAAAAATTCTGGCAATGCACCAAGCAAAACAGGTAAAAAAGGCGTACATGCCTTCACTGCATACACATTGAGAGCAATAGATAGCGAGATCTAGGCCACACCTCTCTATTTTTGTAACGGAAGAGTCATGAACACCTTTTCTTCTGAGATGTAGCTCTCTCTTTAGTAGCATCAGAGGCAGCAGTCCTTTTTCTTTGGGCTTTCTCAGCCTCATGTTTTGCCATCTCCGCAACTGTGGTATGGTTGTTTCGTGCATCCGACTCTAAACCTTGACGAACACCTAACAAATGCTGAACGTCAGACTCTTCTGCATCTGAACTTTGTTTTGGCAAACCCTGAATGATCTCTACTATCTGCTCAATTTTCAACTGTGTCTGATGCACTAGCGACAAAAGGAAGTGCCTTCTAGTGCTCTTGAAACTCGCCAATTGTGCAGCGCAAGAATCATTTCTCACAGCATATAGAGCACCTTCTCTTTTCTTTTTTTGCTCGGTGAGTTTAAGAACTTCTTGGTGATTGGAGACTCGTTCGTGACCTCGTATCAAGAAATGTCTTAACTCATTTTCGATTACTATCTTAGCTCTCTCAATAACGTCTGTAGCGTCAGAAGTCACACCACCAGAGACAGGGCCTGCAAGAGCAGTCCTTTTTCTTTGGGCTTTCTCAGCCTCATGTTTTGCCATCTCCGCAACTGTGGTATATTTGTTTCGTGCATCCGACTCTAAACCTTGACGAACACCTAACAAATGCTGAACTTCAGAATCT
>MKWU01007785.1_pt1 | contig 10019 bp, 11 predicted proteins | sample 809101 | NCBI WGS metagenome assembly MKWU01 (sample SAMN05860141, study PRJNA318959) | sponge metagenome | host: Aplysina aerophoba | place: Slovenia: Piran, Adriatic Sea, Gulf of Piran | collected 2013-05-07
CGACAGCGTCTCGGGACGGGTCCTGCGCACGCGCGAGATCGTGTTCAAGCCCGGCGCCGTCGTCGCCTTGCACCGGCATCAGGGCCGGCCCGGCGTCGCCTACATCATCGAAGGCGAAATGACCGAAGACCGGGTCGGCGCCGACGGCCGCGCGACCACTGCGGTCAAGAAGGCGGGAGAAACGGCGTTGGAAAGAACCGGAGTCGTCCACTGGTGGAAAAACGCCAGCGGCAGGGTCGCGCGGGCGCTGGTTGTGGACGTCGTTCCGGCGAAATAGGCGGCCGGCGCCACTCACGGCGCCGAGTAACCGGGTCTTCGGAACAGGAATCGCCCAGGATGTCGAGGCCGTTGCCATGGTGTCACTGCGCCTCGTTGGCTGAGTAGCAGAGATGGCGCAGCACGGGCCGGAGCGTGGTCGGCCGGAACATCGTGTGGCAGCAGGCGCAGGACCTCTCCGGCCGATCTGGATCGGGCCGGTCGCGGGCGAGGTTTTCGCTCCCGATCGGGCGGTTCGGCATGAACGCCCTGTCCGCAGCGCCCTGCAACGATGTCGGAACGGGGTCAGACCTGTCAGGCAGAATATGCAGAGACGGAATCGGCGGACCTGCGTTACCTCCGGGGAGGCCGATAGGGAAGGCCGGGCATGCGGGTGCCTCTCTGGGCCCGGCCTTCCCGAACACCGTACGTTCGTCCGTCTGGTTGGCTGCCGCCACGCGGTATATTGAGTTTCGCGGCCAGGCGCTGCGGTCGATGGGCCCGACACTGAAGCTGGATTGGTATCGGCTCGACAAGGGTCTCTGGCCGCCATTGGCCGCCGTCGAACCGTTGGAGATCGACGGCAAGGGCGTCTATTTCATCTGGCACGGCGGCACCAATCCCGCACCAGTGCTGATCGGTCACGGCCGGATCGGTATTGCCCTCGAACACTGGAAGCGTGACCGGCGAATCGTCAGCTACACTCGCTTCGGCCCGCTCTACTGCACCTGGGCGCGTGTCCCGAAGCGGTTTCGCGCAGGCGTGCATCACTACTTGCAGTTTCGCTACAGGCCGCCCTGCATCCAGAGGGTCGGCGAGACGGTCGAGCAGATAGTGGCCAACGGACCGTGGGACTGAAGGACAGGAATGTCTCAAATCATCGATCTGTCCAGGTTTCGGGCTATAGGACACGGCGCGGAAGCTCCGCATTGGCTGGCGGCTGAGCCCGGCGGTTTCCCGTTCCGGATCGACTCATAGGCGAGGACGGCGCGCCAGACGATCGGCGTCCGTTCGGCGGCGCGGGTCTTCCGCGACGGCCGCGCGGCAGGAATCTCGGGGCCGAGCCTGGCCCATATCGCGTCGGCAATGGCGAGCGCCAGGACGCCGAACATGAGCCAGGCGGTCTCGCTGGACAAGCTGCCCGCCATCATCGCGACACAACCCAGCCCGGCGGCCGCGATTCCGGCGCCGACGCCGGAGAACACCCATCCCTGCCGGTCCGCCCGCCCGGCCTCGGCCAGCGCGCTGACGCAATGGGTCCCGACCAGGACGAGGACCCAGGCGCTGGCGACGCCGGCGATCCAGCGAAGCGCGAGCCAGAACCAGACCTGCTCGAAAAGGCCCATCGCGGGCGTCGCGAGGCCGATCGCGATGAGCGATGCTGCCAGAAGCGCGCGCGGAGACACCGGTATGCGGGCGGCCGTCAATGCGCCCATCAGGTAGCCGAGGAAGTGGACCGTGGCGAGCAGGCCGCCGCCCGGGATCGTCAAGACCCCGTCGGTCAGCATCATCGGAAGTAGCGGCGTGAACGCGAACCGGCCGATCCCGACTGCGACCGCCAGCCCGGCCAGGCCAGTGAGGGCGATGCCGAGTGTCGGGTCGTATTGTGGCATTTCGGACCGGCAACGCTGAAGACGTTGCCGGCGACGATAGGGATTGCCGGAGTTCCAAAATAATGAATTAATGGGAATTTGTAATTCTCAGATAGAGATAGTGATGGCGCCCATGGATCTCCGCGCGCTGGAAATTTTCCGCGCCGTCGCGCACGAAGGAAGCGTGTCGGGCGCGGCGCACAAGCTGCACCGGGTGCAGTCCAACGTCTCGACACGGGTCAAGCAGCTCGAAGGGCATCTCGGCAAGGCGCTGTTCGTGCGCCATAACCGGGGGCTTTCGCTGACGCCGGACGGCGAGGTTCTGCTCGCCTATGCCGACCGGCTGCTCCAGCTCTCGACCGAGGCGTCGGAGGCGATGAAGAAGGGCGTCCCGCGGGGGGTCTTCCGGATCGGCACGATGGAAAGCACCGCGGCGGCGCGGCTGCCGGCGATCCTGTCGCGCTACCACGCGCTCCATCCGGAGGTCCGGATCGAGATCGAGACCGACGTCGCCCGCGGGCTGACCCGGCGACTGCTCAACCACGATATCGAAATCGCGTTCATCGCCGAGCCGGTCTCGTTCGACCGGTTACGGACGCGCAGCGTGTTCGAAGAGAGCCTGGTTCTGGTCGCGCCGGAATCGTTTCCGCCGCTGGACCGGCCGGGCGAGATCAGCGGCCGGACGATCGTCGCCTTCGAGGCCGGCTGCGCCTACCGGCGCTATCTGGAGGACTGGATCCTGGAAGCCGGAATCGTGCCGGGCAACATCCTGTCGGTCGGCTCCTACCTCGGCATCCTTTCCTGCGTGGCGGCCGGCACGGGATACGCCGTGGTGCCGCGATCCGTGCTCGATACGGTCTCGCTGGCGGGAGCGATCCGGTGCTATCCCCTGCCCGGTAGGCTGTCCCGCATCACGACAATGGTCGCCTGGCGCGACGACTACCGCTCGGTCAATTTCGATGCTTTGCTCAGCCTGCTGCCGGAACGGGACCCTGCCGAGCAGAAATCGCGCCCAGCGGAATAGTACAAGGAACCGCGAAAACATGACGGGGACAATAACGCTGTACCATCCAGTCCATGCGCCGGACGGGCATCCTGTTTACACCGACAGCGGTCCCCTGACGTCATATGCCGATGATGGCTGGGTCGACGATTCGGCGAAGATCGGCGTCAATACTTGGGGCGACGAGCGCAAGCACGATGTTGCCAGGCGTCATCTGGAATATCTGAGCGGCGAAATTCCCGGCATCTCTCCTGGATACGGCGCGGCCGAAGGCCCGCGATGCACGATCTGGAACACGGTGGCAACCGACGAGTCCGAGCCCGGACGCGACGGATTCACGTTCGATTCGCCGCGGGCGGGCGGCAGGTATTTCATCTCCGGGTCGGCTGCGGCGACGGTGGCAAGCCGCGACGAACGCCTGAAGGCGCGCCTGACGACATGGCTGGTCGATCAGCGACGGTTGGGCAACCGGTGCCCGGAAGTCACGACCGGTTCGATCGGTGACGCGGCCCGATACCGGGACCTGGCCGTTGGGCCGCGGGTCGACCGGCTGCTCCGGTTCATCACCGAACGGACGCCAGGGATCGGGACGGCCTTCTCCCTCACCAACCAGAAAACTACGTGCGCCGCCATGGCGAGGTCGGAATCAACCAGCATGGAGGAGGTGCGGTTCCTGCTGGATTACCTTCGGAAACGCGGCTGGCTCGAAGAGGATGCCGCTGCTGGGGACCAATACATCCTGACGATCGACGGCCATGCCCGGCTCGCGGAACTGGAAGGCAGGGATACCGGCTCATCGCGCGCCTTCGTCGCGATGTGGTTCGATCCCTCCATGAACGACGCCTGGGAAAGAGGGATCAAGCCGGGCATCGAGGATTCGGGATATGAGCCGGTCCGTATCGACAAGGCCGAATTCAACGACAGGATCGACGATGAGATCGTTGCCGAGATCAGACGGTCACGTTTCCTGGTTGCGGACTTCACGCAGGACGGGGACCGCGCGCGCGGCGGTGTCTACTACGAGGCCGGGTTTGCGCACGGCCTCGGCCTGCCGGTCATTTTCACCTGCCGCCAGGACGTGATCGACGACGGGCTGATCCACTTCGACACGCGGCAGTACAACCACATCGCATGGACGACGCCGGAGGAGTTGCGGAAGCGTCTCGCCGACCGGATTGGCGCGACCATCGGCGACGGGCCGCTTGAGGAAAGAGGAGGCGCAGGGCCGTGAGTCGGATGACATAGGCTCGCTGAGGCCAACACCTAAAGGCGTGCCGCGTACGATGCAATTCCACCCGTGCCGAGAGCCGGGGAGAAAGTCTCCGATGATGCCGGCGTGTTATGGGGGTGAAGGGACGCTTGGATGAAATTGCGTTTGGCTCCCCAGTTCCGGCAGATAGGTCCTGAAGCAATTCGCCCGATGGAATGCTGGTTAGACGCCGATGGTATGGCGGCCCCTCAGGTGGGCGGCGAATTCCCCGTCGGTCAGCGGCAGGAAAGCCTGGTCGGGGCAGGCGCCGCAGCGCACGCGGGGCTTGCCGCACAGGCCGGGCTTCCACTCGTTGGCGCAGGCCGGCGCGTAGCCGGCCTTGCCCGTTCGGGCGTTCTCCCAGCGCCGCGGGAACACGTCCTCCCGTCCGGCGAACAGAGAGCGGAACAGCGCGATCTTCGCCTCCGAAGGCGAGCGGTCCGTCAGCGGACCCCCGGCCGGCGCGGCCGAAGGCGCATCGCCCAGCTCCTCAAGCCGGGCCTCGAGCGCCGCCCGCTCATCTGCCAGCCCGGCAAGACGGGCGCGGATGCGCGCGGCCTCGCCGCGGTCGGGAGTCGGGGATGTCACGGCGCTTTCCCCGTAATCGGCCGCGCGTACTCCGCCTCCAGGCGGGCGGCGAGCCTGCCGGCCCGGGCGTTCCCCGTGTCGCGCAGGGTGGCGATCACATCCGGCGCGAAGGCGGGATGGCGCATGGCGCACCGCCCGAGAGCCACGATCGCCTCGTCGTCGCCGATCAGGCCGAGCGCCTCGACGACCGCTATCGACGGCGCGGTCGCGAGCGCGGCGATCAGCACTGCCCGGCCAGAGGCATCGCCCCGGTGGGCCAGCGCGACCGCCGCGGCGCGGCGGATGGATGGCACCCTGTCCGACAGGCCGTCCCGCAGCGGGGGCACCGGTACGTTCGCGGCGGGGGCGAGGTCGAAAGCCGGCCCGCGCATCGCCGGATCGTCGCGGTCGAGGAACTCCGTGACGAAGGCGCCGGGCAGGGAGAGCCCGGCATCGGCGGCGGCCCGCAACGCGATCGGAAGCAGCGGTGCGGGCAGGCCCGGCGAAAGAACGATCCGCTGGAGCGCGGCCCGCGCTCCGGCGCCGTCCAGTCGCGCCAGCGTCTCCAGCACCTTGCACTGCTCCCGCAGGGGCCGATCGATACCGAAGCCGTGGAAGCGGCGCCACAGCGCCTCCAGCGCCGGAACCGCCGCCGCCAGAGACCGCGCGGCGATCTCGTGGCAGAACGCGTCGATATCCGACGGGCCCGCCTCCGCGAGATGCTCGATCAGCTCGTCATCGGTGAGCGAAGCCGGTGCCGGAACCGCGGCCCGGACCGGTCGTTCCCGGAGCTGCCGGGCATCGGCCCGGCCGCGCGCGTCGAACAGGTCCGGCTGGCGGCTGGCGTCAGGACGCTCCTGGGGCATCGGGCCGGGTTTGCCGTCGGACATCGGCGCAGCATATCCGGCGATCGGACGCCGCGACAACACCCGGCGCTGCCTTCGCGGCACCGTGGCGCGAATCCGGGCGCGGAGACGGAGGCCGGCCGGCGCACTATTTCGCCTCCTCCCCGAGGAGTTGGAGCGTGGCGGTAACCGTCCCGCCACGATCGAGTTCAAGCTCGCCGTAGGAGATAGAATCGGAATGGATCCGCCCCGACGCCCGCACCGTCAGGATCTCGCGGACGGTCAGGGATCCTTCCACGGTGCCGCCGATGTCGGCCCTCTCGACATCGGCGCTGCCCCGGAAGACGCCGCCCGCGGCAACCGACAGCAGGCGGCAGCCGGAGATCTCGGTCTCCACGGCACCCTCGACGATGAGCCGCTCGCATGACCCGATCCGGCCGCTGTACGAGATGCCGCGCGGGATCGTCAGCGTCTTGCCCTCGCTTTCTGCTCCCGGAACGAGCCGGACGGGAGCCTGGGCCGGCCGCGCGGTCGCCGGGCGCGCCGACCGGGACCGGACCTCGCCGCCGCGATACGGGGCGCGAGATCCTGGAGATCGATGCCATGTCGGAGTAGGCCGCATGACTTCTTCCACAGGGATGATAGTTAATATTCTTGTTTTATATTAGCTAGTTATGAATGAAACCGGTCAAGGCGCTGGAAACCTTCAACTTATTGGTACCAGATAGGCACTGTTTGGAAACCAAGTCACGCGGGCGCCCGCCGACAGACCGCTCATTCGTTTCATTCCGCCATGAGATTGACGATTAGGCGGATCATTAGGTTCTTGTGGGAAGGATCGCTCTAAACGATCAGAAGGATGGTGGCCGACTCGGCGGGCTGGGCGCTGGCGCTGCGCATCCAGCGCAACGCCCGGCGGAGCGCGGAGCCCAGGGACGCGGACCACACGGTGGCGGAGTGGACCGAGACGCGGCTGTGGCGCGGCATCCCGGCGGCGGACCGTGCATTCGTGCTCGACGCGGCGCTGTTCGACGGGCTGGAACCGGAGCTGGTCGACGAGGTGAGGGGCGAGGCCAACTCGGCGAGGCGGATCGCGGCGATGGGGGCGCTCGCGGGTCTCGTGTCGGGCGCGCTGGCGATCCGGCCGCATCCGTTGGTCAGGGAGTATTGCGAGACTCGCAGGTTCGTGGAGTACCCGGAGCGCTACCGGGCGGTGCACCGCGGCATCGCGCTGGCGCTCGCGCGCCGCGGCCGGGCGGTCTGAGGCCGGAAAGCGATCTTCGAACAGAATGGCAAACTGCCCCATCGCGGCGGTCCAGCCAACGGGCCGTTTCCAGCGCGTGCCGGCGTTGCGGATCGCCAGATACTACAGCTTGGTCGCCGCCTCATCGCTCGGGAAGCTGCCCCGGGTCTTGATGATCTTGCACAACGACCGATGCAGGCTCTCCAGCGCGTTCGTAACCGGTATGGAGATGTCGGTGCCGCCGTTCCCGGCCTGATTCTTCGGAATTCGGCCTATGGTGCGACCATCCGGGACAGAGGCACCGGGAGCACGAAGGTGCGGGCAGGCCGATCTACTCGATGATCTGCGAGCTCGTGTTAGTAGCTGGCCGCCTCTGCGACTCGCCCGGTTGCGCCGAGAGCGCGGATCCGTAGGTGGCGTGTTGCCCGCCGCTCCCTTCACACAAGCGACAGGAGGCGCGAATGAAGCGTGTTATCGGCATCGCCCTCCACCGGACCTTCGGGGAGGTGGTGATCTGGGAGAACGGGGCCTTGCGGCACGCGGGCCGGATCGACATGACCCGGACGGGGTTGGAGGGCTTCGGCAAGAGCCTGCGAGCGACGGACGAGGTGGTGATCGAGGCGACGGGGAACTGCCTTGCGGTCTCGCGCGTACTTTCACCTTTCGTAAAACGGGTTGTGATCGCCAATCCGCTGCAGGTGAAGGCTATCGCGCACGCCCATGTGAAGACCGACAAGGTCGACGCGGGGACGCTGGCGAGCCTCCATGCGGCGGGCTATCTGCCTGAGATCTGGACGCCGGACGCGTCGACCGAGCGGTTGCGCCGGCTGGTGGCCCGGCGCTACCAGGTGGTGCGCCACAGGACGCGGCTCAAAAACGAGGTGCACGCGATCCTGCACGCGCATCTGATCCCGAAGTGTCCGCACTCGGATCTGTTCAATGGGCGCGGCCGGGCCTGGTTGTCGTGTCAGCCGGTCCCCGACGACGAACGCGCTGCGATCGAGCGGCATATCCGCGAGCTCGACCGTCTCGCGGAGGATCTCGAACTGCTCGACCGCGAGGTCGCAGAGAGTGCGCTGGACGATCCGGCGGTCAAGCGGCTGATGACAATCACACACCGGGGTCAATCTCACCGTCGCGGCGGGGTTGATGGCGGCGATCGGCGACATCGCCCGCTTCTCGAGCCCGCAGAAGCTGGTGAGCTACTTCGGCCTCAACCCACGGGTGCGCCAGTCCGGTCTCGGCGCCACTCATCACGGGCGGATCAGCAAGATCGGCCGAAGCCATGCCCGGGCGATGCTGGTCGAGGCCGCCTGGGCGGCAGCGAAGGCCCCGGGGCCGCTGCACGCCTTCTTCGTCCGCATCCGCGCCCGTCGCGGCCACCAGGTCGCCGCCGTCGCGGTCGCGCGCAAGCTGGCCGTCCTGTGCTGGCACATGCTCAGCAAGGAAGAGGACTATCTCTGGGCACGCCCGGCACTCGTTGCCAACAAGATGCGCGCCATGGAGCTGCAAGCCGGACGGCCTCAGCAGAAGGGCAACCGGCGCGGGCCCGCCTACGCATACAACGTCAAGGCTTTGCGGGAACAGGAGATGCAGATAGCCCGGCAGGCCGAACAGAGCTACGAGCGGTTCGTCGCCGCCTGGCGTCCGCGCCCGCCGAGGGATCGGGTGCGCGGACGCCTCAAGCCGGCAAGGCCCGAATGAGGCAGCCCGGCGGCGCTTCCAGCCGTGGCGCCGCTCTTCGCCGCGAGGTCGTCCGCGCACCCGGTATTTTGCCACGCCATCGAAGAAGACGCTTGTCCATCTCATCCGTAGAGCTCCCGCAGATGGCCCTGAATCTCGCGCACCGTCATGCCGCGCGCATAGAGCGACAGGATGCGGTCGTCGAAGCCGTCGAGGCGGCGCTCGCCCTTGGGCACGATCACCGGCTCGAAGCTGCCGTTGCGATCGCGCGGTACCGCCAGCTCGACCGCGCCGTCCTCGGTCAGAACCGTCTTGCCGGAATGGCCGTTGCGGCTGTTGCCACTGCCCCGGCCCGCCGGATCGCCCTTCTCGTAGCCCAGATGGTCGGTCAGCTCGGCGCCGAGCGCCCGCTCCAGAAGTGCCTTCTTCAGCTGTTTGAACAGCCCGTCATCGCCCAGCAGGTCTTCTGGCGTCTCGTAATCGGACAGTAGTTCGTCCAGAAGTTCAGGTCTCAATGTCGTCATCGCAGGTCCTCCAATACAAGGTTTTGGACCCACAGCACTCACTTACACAAGATATAGGACAGTCTCGCGCACCCGCGCCTGGCGCTGGTGCGCTGCGCGGCGCTCACCTGCCCGGGCGAGATCTCCGAGGCGCGGCGTGTCTGCGGTGCGGCGGCGGCGCAGACCGCCGGCTTTGCCCGCGACCGCGAGGGCGGCGACGACCGGGCGTTTCGGAGCGAGCACGTCTTCGTCCACGGGCTGCTGCACAACTGCGGCTGCGCGCCCTACGAGGGGGTCATCCAGGTCGTCGACTGCCGCGCCGGGCGCGGCATCCCCCGCACCATGCTGACCCAGCTCGGCGCAACCGGATCCGGGAAAACCTTCATCGCCTGCGTGCTCGCCCATCAAGCCTACCGCCAGAAGCGCTCCGTCCTCTATCGCCGCGTTCCCGAACTGATCGCCGAACTCGCCCGGGACCGCAATTCCGTCCGGATCGACCACCTGTTGCGGCGCATCGCCAGGATCGACCTGCTGGTCCTCGACGACTGGGGCCTCCAGGGCTTCAGCGCGTGGAAGGCCCCAGCGCAGCGCGTCCGGCGTAACATAATGCAGGAGCGCCGTCAGTTTCTCCCGCGGCTTCCTCGTTGCAGCTTGCCGTATCCGCACGGCGGCCTGGGTCACGCTTTCCCGGCTCTGCGTCCGGCGCGTGCTTTCGCTTCGCGGATTTCCCTTGGTCGAAGCCCTTCCCTCCACGGACTCCGCCGGGGCTCGCACCCCCTTGTTCGTCCGCTTCGACGGTGTCGGGTCGGAGGAGGCGCCCCGCGGGGCTGGCCTCCGTCCGCCGCACAAACGGCCCGTACGGTTTTCCCGTAAGCCGCTTTTACAAAGGTGTCTCATCGAAGGTTCAAGGAAGGAACCAGAGAGATCAGGCATACAAGCCCGTACTCGCCATAGAGCTTGCGGACGTGGGCCTTGCGATAGTATTGGCCCCAACCCCGAATGACCGGGTTGATCTCATCGATCAACTCCTGCGTACTGACAGGAGCTTTGCGTCGGGTACGCTGGCGGATCTGGTCTTT
>MKWU01007787.1_pt1 | contig 10017 bp, 4 predicted proteins | sample 809101 | NCBI WGS metagenome assembly MKWU01 (sample SAMN05860141, study PRJNA318959) | sponge metagenome | host: Aplysina aerophoba | place: Slovenia: Piran, Adriatic Sea, Gulf of Piran | collected 2013-05-07
CAGCGCCAAGCCACCTTCGGATTGATAAAGGTCGTCACTCACAAGCCGCAGAATCTCGCTGCGGCGCACGAGCAGCATGCGCATTGCACGGGCAACCCGCGGACCCCAACGCGGGCCGGGACGCCGATCCACCAGGACACGGCTGGAGAGACCTCCGTTCATACGAGCGATTCCGGGATTACCCCTGCCGGAATATCCCTGGGTCGTCTGCAACGTGATCAAGGCGTAGAGCCAGAGGTGCGGTTCGCCTTGGATTGCCTGTGCGCGCTTGCGATCGTGGTTCTTGGCGGTCACCAGAACATCGAGTGCGTCAGGAGTTTCGCCCGCAGGCTTGAACTTATGGAGCATTCCAGTCGGCGGTTGCAGGAAGGCCGGACGAGTCGGGTTCTCGACCATCAGACTCCAGGCGGTGGCGGCGGAGCTCGGAGTGAGGTCGGCCAGCAGCCTCTGCCAGGCATCGGGATCTTCCGGCGGTTCACGCAGGTGTCCACGGTGCAGCGCAAGTGCTCCGAGCTGAGCCAGGAATTGGTACCAAGCTTGCGCTTGATGGGCGGCCAGGCCGGGGAAGCCGTCGATGGCATCCCGGCCAAGCCGGCTGAAAAGTTCGGGCAGCGTCAGCATCATCCCGTCACCGCCGGTTTCGACCGGCACGATCCGTTCGATCAACAAGTCGAACATGTCTGATGAGTCCTCTTCTCTTTTGTGTCGAGGCTGCGAGACTTCGTCTTCCCTCACGACCGGTCAGTCACGCAATCAGCAGGACGGCATGCGGCCAGAGGCTTGTGAATGTAATGTGTCAAGAGCTATTGAGCCGACAGTCCCAGCCGGTCGTAGAGGAAGGTCTTCGAACCGGGGCAGAAGTGGATTTCTCCGTTGCGGTCAGTCGCATCGGTGAGGACTGCATCATCGGGATCCTCCTGAACCATCCAACCGGGGACGTTCAGCGCATGCTCCGGTTTGCCGAATGGGCCGGGTAGTGATTCGGGCAGTTCCACACGGCGATCCTTGAGGCCAAGGCAGGTTTCTGCGCGCAAATCCGGGATGGTCTGGCCAAGCGCCGCCGAGATCCTTCTCCTCCCTACAGACCGCGAACATGCCTTGTCACTCTTCAGCATTGCGTATTTAACAACTTGGCCATGCCCACTACATGAACAACCGAAGTTATTTGGTGATTTTTTTGTGACTTCTCAAAAAAATACAATTCTGCACTGAAATCTCTTGCTTGATATCCAAGTTCGGGCATGTCCATCAGGTCTGAGGACTATGGCGCAGATCGTCGTGGATGCAGGCATAGCCTGAGACTCCTCAGTCCCAAGCTTGCTCGGTCAATGGCCCGGACCGAGTTGAGTTGTCACGGCAGCGATACCGAGCCCGATCCGACCCTCGCTGCTGCTTTTGCGAGGGACACCGTTTGCCGTTCTAAGGCGCCGTCGATCGGGAACCGGCCAAAAGACACAGCACGCAGATGGCACCTCTTGACAAGACATTCGCTCGGGCCGCAGGCCCCGAAGGTCCGTATTTGATCCGAGACACGATACTCTGATCCATCAGCAGCGGAAGCCTGCCAGACAGGGCGATTCTTGCGGTGATCGCAAGGATGCCGAAAACCGTGTACAAAGATCCCCTCTACATCTTGGCAAGCTGAAATCCTACAAGTACTTTGTGTAAACCATATAGTGTTGATACTTCAGCAACGCATCCAGGCCGTGTTGGAGGTAGAACGGCTTTGCGGCAACATCGTAAGGCAGCTTCAGACAAGACGAAAAGGCGGCGGCAATGGAATCAGTTCCCAACTTCATCGGCGGGCAATGGACGGCTGCGGCCGCACATGAGTTCAGTAACGTCATCAATCCGGCGACGGCCGAAGTCCTGGCCCATGTTCCCTTGGACGGCACTGAGGAAGTCGACCGCGCCGTGCAGGCGGCGTCGCGGGCATTCCCCGATTGGAGACAGACGCCTCCCGAAGATCGCATCCAATACCTGTTTCGCCTGAAACAGCTTCTCGAGGACAACCTCGACGAGTTGGCCCGCACGATCACGATCGAAAACGGCAAAACGCTTGCCGAGTCGAAAGGCGAACTGCGGCGGGGCATCGAGAACGTGGAGGTCGCTTGCGGCATCCCGACGCTGATGCAGGGCTACAACCTCGAAGACGTGGCCCGCGGGATCGACGAAATCATGATCCGGCAGCCGCTCGGAGTCGTGGCGGCGATCACGCCGTTCAACTTCCCGGCGATGATTCCGTTGTGGTTCCTGCCATACTCCGTCGCCTGCGGCAACACGATGATCGTCAAGCCTTCAGAGAAAGTTCCACTGACGATGCAGAAGTTCTTCGGCTTGATCGAGCGGCTCGACCTCCCCTCCGGAGTCCTCAATCTTGTCAATGGAGGCAAGCCGGCCGTCGATGCCCTGCTTGACCATCCCGATATCCGCGCGATCAGTTTCGTCGGCTCGACGCCGGTGGCGAAGTACGTCTACGCCCGCGCCGCGCAATGCGGCAAACGCGTGCAGTGCCAGGGCGGTGCGAAGAACCATGTCGTGGTCCTCCCTGACGCGGATATGGAAGCGACGACGCAAATCGTGAGCGACAGCGCGTTCGGTTGCGCTGGCCAGCGCTGCCTGGCCGTCTCCGTCGCCGTCACGGTGGGCGAGGCGCGGAAAACGTTTCGCGACGCGATCGTTGACGCGGCGGGTTTGATCCAGGTGGGTTCCGGCCTTGACGACGGCGTTGGAATGGGGCCTGTCATTACGCGCGAAAGCAAGGTTCGCATCGAAGCGGCCGTGGAAACCGGGACCCGAAAGGGCGCGCGGGCAGTACTCGACGGCCGGGGCGCGCGAGTCAACGGCCTCGAAGGCGGTCACTTCATCCGCCCGACCGTGCTTGACGGCGTGGCCCCTGACGGGCCGCTTTCCTCGACGGAGATCTTCGGTCCCGTGCTCAGTCTCACGCATGCCGCCTCGGTGGACGAGGCCATCGATATCGTCGCGAGAAACCCCTACGGGAACGCCTCATCGATCTTTACCTCGAGCGGAGCGGCCGCCCGCAAGTTTCGTTATCAGGCGCCGACCGGAAACGTGGGCGTGAATATCGGCGTAGCCGCGCCGATGGCCTATTTCCCCTTCAGCGGCTGGAAGGACAGCTTCCTCGGAGCCCTGCACGGCCAGGGACGCGACTCGGTCGAGTTCTACACCGACAAGAAAGTCGTCATCGAGCGCTGGCCCCAGGAGTGGTCACGCAAGTTCTGAGACGGCCAGCGGCAGCGCAGGGTCTTCATCCCCGGCAGCCCGATGACCAGGACAACGCTTCCGGGAAACTGGAGGGACTGCAGAACCGAGTGAACACCGAGGTGCCCCCTGCGGCGTATCATCGTGCGCGGGAGGGCTTCCTTCCAGCGTCATCGAGCAGCGCGGAGTTGTGATTTCGAACATCGCCTAGAATGAGACTTCCGCTTAGCCTGTCCCCCTCTCGATGCTCGATCGCATTACCGTTCGCGGAGCCCGTCAACACAATCTCAAGAACGTAAATGTCGAGATTCCGCGCGACAGCCTGACGGTCATTACCGGCCTGTCCGGCTCGGGCAAGTCCTCGCTGGCTTTCGACACGATCTACGCCGAAGGCCAACGCCGCTACGTCGAGACCCTGTCGCCCTACGCCCGGCAGTTTCTCGACCAGATGGAACGCCCCGAAGTCGATTCCATCGAAGGTCTGAGTCCGGCTCTTTCGATCGAGCAGAAAACCACCAGCCGCAGCCCCCGTTCCACGGTAGGAACGATCACCGAGGTTTACGACTATCTGCGGCTGCTGTACGCCTCGATCGGCACGCCGTTCTGTCCGAATTGCGAAGTGCCTATCCGGCGCCAGTCGGCCGAGCAGATCGTGCGCCGCATCCTCGAAGAGCAGCTCGGCTGCAAGGTGATGATCCTCGCACCCATTGTCCGTGGCCGCAAGGGCGAGTACCGGAAGGAGTTCGATCGCCTCGCGCGGCTCGGATTCCTCAAAGCCCGTGTTGACGGCGAAATCGTATCACTCGAGGACGACATCCACCTCGACCGTCGGCGCAACCACACCATCGAGGTTGTCGTGGATCGGATCACCGTTCGCGAAGGCCAAAAGAAAAGGGTCGAAAACTCGATCCAGACCGCCACCAGGATGGCCGGCGGTCTGGTCGTCGTCGCAGAGGTCGGCGGCGATGAAAAACTGTATTCCGAAAAGCTTGCCTGCACCCGGTGCGGCGCCAATGTCCCGGTTCTGGAGCCGCGCTCGTTCTCGTTCAACAGCCCGTATGGCGCCTGTGAAACGTGCAGCGGACTCGGTAGCCGCTGGGACTTCGATCCCGACAAGGTCATTGCCGACGCCGGCAAGCCGTTGCTTGAAGGAGGCATTGCAACCGGCCTGTTGCCCCCGCGTGTCGAAAGCGGCCTGATCGCCGGATCCAAAAAGCTTCGCATCCCGTACCGGAAAGCTTTTGAGGAGCTCACCTTCGAACAGCAGAAGCACCTGCTCTTCGGCGGCGATGACCTCGCCGCCGGCAAGAAGAGCAATTCCTTCCCGGGACTGCTGGGTCTGCTCGACGAGTGGCATTCGTCCTTTGCCACAGAAAACTTCCGCTCCTGGTTGACTCGCTTCATGTCCCCCGCCCCCTGCGCGTCTTGTGACGGCCGCCGGCTCAGGAGGGAGAGCCTCGCCGTACGGCTCGCCGAATTGTCGATCGCCGACTTTGCCTCGCTCCCTGCCCGCAAGGCTCTCGAAGTGGCCCAAAACCTCGAACTCACCGAGCGTAAAAAACAAGTGGCCGGCCGCATCGTCGAAGAGATCCGGCGGCGCATCCGTTTCCTGCTCGCCGTCGGCCTCGACTATCTCAGCCTCGACCGCTCCGCCGCGACGCTTTCCGGAGGTGAAGCCCAGCGGGTCCGCCTCGCTACGCAAATCGGGTCGGAACTGCGCGGAGTCCTCTATGTTCTGGACGAGCCATCCGTCGGACTGCACGCACGCGACAACGACCGCCTTCTCACGACTCTCTCGCAGCTTCGCGATCTGGGCAACACGATTGTCATCGTTGAACACGACTTCGAGACGATCCAGCGGGCCGACTACGTTGTCGATCTGGGCGTAGGAGCCGGCCGCCTGGGCGGCAATCTCGTGGCTCAGGGGACGCCGAAGCAGGTTGCGGCGACACCCGCATCCCTTACCGGTCAATACCTCAGTGGACGAAAGATCGTCCCGATACCGTTTGAGCGCCGAGCTCCCGACAAGGCAGTGCTCACGGTTCTAGGCGCCCGCGAGCATAACCTCCGAAATATCGACGTCAGGTTTCCCTTGGGCCGCTTCATCGTGATGACCGGCGTTTCCGGCAGCGGCAAATCGACGCTGATGAACGACATCCTCTTCCCGGCGCTCGCCCGCAAGATCAACCGATCGATCACCGTGCCGGGCGCCCATCGGCGCATCGAGGGCATCGATCATGTCGACAAGGTCGTCCGCATCGATCAGTCCCCCATCGGCCGCACGCCGCGGTCGAACCCCGCCACCTATACCGGCGTGTTCACACCGATCCGCGCCCTCTTCGCTCTGCTTCCCGAATCGCGAGCGCGAGGCTACGCGCAAGGACGCTTCAGCTTCAACGTCAAGGGCGGCCGCTGCGAGGCTTGCCAGGGCGACGGCCAGGTTCGCATCGAGATGAACTTCCTTCCCGACGTCTACGTCACGTGCGACTCCTGCCGAGGGCGCCGTTACAACCACGAGACCCTTCAAGTGAAGTACAAGGGCTGGTCGATCGCCGATCTGCTCGAGGCCACCGTCGAAGAAGCCGCTCCGCTCATGGAAAACCTGCCCCAGATCCAACCGAAGCTCCAGACCCTGCTCGATGTCGGCCTGGACTACATCCACCTCGGGCAATCGTCGACGACTCTCTCCGGCGGCGAAGCCCAACGAATCAAGCTCGCCCGCGAGCTGAGCAAGCGCCAGACCGGACGCACCGTCTATCTACTGGATGAGCCGACCACCGGACTGCACTTCGACGACGTCAAGAAGCTGCTCGAAGTACTCCATCGTCTGGCCGATCACGGCAACACGGTGATCGTCATCGAGCACAACCTCGACGTCATCAAAGCCGCTGATTGGATCATCGACCTGGGACCTGAAGGCGGAGAGCAAGGTGGAGAGATTGTCGCCCAAGGCACGCCGGAAGACGTGATGCGCTCCGATAGAAGTTACACCGGGCAGGCGCTCGCGCAGTTCCTCGGTGTCAACGCAGACGTCCCGGCTGCCCGCAGCGCCTGAGCCGGACAGCCTTTTCTCGAACCGCATGTGTGCGTTGTCTGTTCTTGCGGCCTTTCCGGTCTTCACGTTTCTTCTCTTGCGGATCATTCACGGCTGAAGAGGCGGTCGCGAAGCTCATTTCGAGGTCAGTTTTTCCTCCGCTCGCGGGCGGATCATTCAAAAAGGAAACATCCGGATGGATGTCAACCCAGGCTTGACAAACAGAATGTTTCAGCTCAGCAAGGCCCCGTCGTCATGAATGGTCTTCGAGCCCCGTTTGGATTACAGACCGGACTCGCGTCTGCCGGAGAACCATGGGCAGAGGTTAAAATAGAGCCAGCCTTGCTCCAGCGCTCGCTCATCATCGGCCTGCTGCTCGCAGGACTTCCTCTGTGCGCCGCCGACTTGCTTCCGCTCGACCAGGTCAAGGCCGGGATGAGAGGCGTCGGCAAAACCGTGTTTACGGGAGAACAGGTGGAGGAGTTCCAGGTCGAGATCCTGGGAGTTCTGAAGAACATCGCCCCCGGTCAATCGCTGATTCTGGGACGGTTGGAAGGTGAGCCTCTGGACAAGATGGGGGTTCCCGCCGGAATGAGCGGCAGCCCGGTGTACTTGGACGGCAAGCTCGCCGGTGCGATCGCCTATTCGTTCCCCTTTTCGACCGAGCCGATTGCGGGCATCCGACCGATTCACGAAATGGTCGGGCAGCTCGAAGATGCTCTCCTGGCGAACGCGCGTTCCGGGAACTCTTCCAAGTTTCTATTGGTCAATGCTGGTGAAGCCCCGAGATTTCTTCCCGATCCCGAGGCCGACTTGCTTCCCGATGGTGCACGCCCCTTGGGCAGCGAGCCCAGGCTGCTTCCGATCGCGACTCCCGTCGCCATGGCCGGTTTCTCGGAACGGACCTTCGAGGTTTTCGGCGAGCGTTTGCGCGGCCTCGGGTTGCGGCCCTCGCAAGGCCTGGGGGGACAGGGAGTAGATGCCGAAAAACCTCGACGCCCCGAGCCCGGTTCCATGGTCTCCGTAGCGCTCATCGAAGGGGACATGGAACTCAGCGCCGCCGGCACGGTCACCCACGTCGCCGGTGACCGGCTCTACGCCTTCGGACATCGTTTTCTTGCGAGCGGCCCCACAGAAATGCCGCTCCTGGGTTCATCGGTGATCACGACGGTCCCCAACCTCAACAACTCGTTCAAGATCTCAGCGTCCGGCGGGCGGCTCGGCGCCGTTACGCAAGACCGCGGCAGCGGCATCACCGGCGAGTTGGGCCGCTCTGTCCGGATGGTGCCGCTCGAGATCGATCTCACCTCCAACGCCCGGTCGCGGCGATACGAGATGAACCTCGTAAACGACCGCACGCTCACGCCGTTTCTGATGCAGATGGCCTTGTTCTCTGCGGTGGATACGACCGAGAGGCAAGTCGGCGCATCGAGCTATCGTGTCCGAGGACAGGTTGATCTGGGGAACGGCATTCCGCCGCTGCGCCTCGACAACATGTTTGCCGGGTCCAACGGGGTTGCGCTGCAGCTCGCGACTCTGACGAGCGTCCCGTTTGCGTATCTTCTGGAGAGCGGCTTCGAGTCCGTCTCGCCCCGAAGCATTCATCTTGCGGTCGAGGCCGTTGACAAGGACCGCCGTCTCGACGTCGATCGCGGCTGGGTGTCGAAGACGCGTGCGCGCGCTGGTGAAACCGTCGAACTTGCCGCGGCTCTCCGTAACGAAGCCGGCGAGGAGGTCATCAGGAGAACGCCGTTTCAGATTCCGCCGGGCGCCAAGCCGGGTCCAATCGAGGTCACCTTCGCCGATGGCGGCTCGCTCAATCTGCTGGAGTGGCGGACCTTCGCATCCACCACACGTGCCCAGGACCCCTCCAGGCTTGTGCACGCCATGAACCGCCTGCGCCGCAACAACAGGCTCTACATTCGCGTTTGGCGTCGCGCGCAGGCATTCCAGCTCGATACGGAACGCCTACCGGCGCCCCCCGCTTCCGTGCTTGCGCTCCTGTCGTCTCCTCGGGCGCAAGGCGGCGGCGTTGCGACGGAGTATCAGTCGACTCTCGACGAGTACGAGATTGATGGCCTCGATAGTGTCGTCCGAGGCAGCGTCAACACGCGCATCATGGTCATCGAATGATCTCCTTTCCCTCGCGGTTCCTTGCGATAGCACGACGGCTCCGGAGCAAAACTTCGATGCCGGAGGCGATCCGCTCGTGGCGACCGGCGTCTTGCATCTTGCTGTTGCTGCTCGCGTCCGGTGTCTTGCCGGCGGCGACAAGTCAGGTCTGGGAAACGACCGAGTACGCCCAGTTCGTGGCCGGCAAGCTCGAGAACCTCTCGGTTCAGCCGGAAGGCGCGCTCGTCATCGCTCCGGTTCTCGATACCGTCTTCTCCTCGGATCAACCTTTGATCTGGAGTGTCTCCGCCGCCCCGGACGGTTCTCTGTTCGTCGGCACGGGTCACCAGGGCAACGTCTACCGCATCGGCCCCAAAGGGAATAGCACCCTGTTGTGGAGCGCTCCCGAAATCGAGGTCTTCGCCTTGGCGGTGGCTTCCGACGGTGACGTTTTTGCGGGAACGTCTCCGAACGGCAAAGTCTATCGGATCGATAACAAGGGGCAGCACGAGGTCTACTTCGACCCCGAGCAGACCTACATCTGGTCCCTCGCCTTCGCCCAAGACCCGAGCAAGGATAAGGCTCCCGACCTGTTCGTTGGCACCGGTGACAAGGGAAAAATCTACCGCGTGACCGGCCGCGGCAAGGGTGAACTCTACTACGAAAGCGGCCAACGCCACGTCGTCAGTTTGGCGTTTGACGTCCAGGGCCGCTTGCTGGCGGGCACGGACCCCAACGGCATCCTCTATCGCATCGAAAGCAAGCGTAAGGCTTTCGCCCTTTATGACTCCGATATGCCTGAGATCCGTAACCTCCAGGTCACGCCGGAAGGCGCTATATTCGCAGCCGGAGTCGGCGGCGGCTATTCGTCGTTCGGCGGCGACGCCGGAGCCTCGGTCGGGACCGCACAAGGGGCCGCTACCACAACAATCACCGTGACCGCCTCACTCGGAAACGACCCCAAAGTCGTGCAGAAGCCCGGCGCCCAAACCAGCGGGGCCACACAATCGCAAAGCGCGGTTACCGTTTCGCAACCCGTCATCACGGTAGCCGGCATCGACAGGTCGGAACTACTGCGTATCGGCAGCGATCTGCAAGTCGAGAAGGTTTGGAAATCCGACTCCGAAGGTTTACTGGCGCTGACTCTCCCTGGTGCGGGGCGAGCGGGAGTCCTCTTTGCGACGGACAAGCAAGGCCGCATCTACAGCGTGAATCAGGATGGCCAAGTCACTCTGGAGACGCAGACCGGCCAGGATGAGATCACGCAGCTTGTCACCAGCGGCGGCGAACGATGGGTCGCCACGGCGCATGCCGGTAACCTTTTGCGCTTCGGAAGTGAGCCGTCGAAAACCGGCTCCTATCTTTCGGTGGCGCATGATGCCAAGTCGGCGGCAGTTTGGGGCAGGCTCTCCTGGCAGGGGACGCTGCCGAACGGTACGGCAATCGAGTTTCGGACACGCAGCGGCAATTCCGCGAAGCCCGACGCCGGCTGGAGCGACTGGTCGGAGCCGGTCGCGATCGAAGAAGGAACGTGGCGCGGCGGCCCGATCACATCGCCGCCGGCTCGGTACGTCCAATGGCAGGCCCGATTGAACGGGCGCGCCGATAGCTCACCCACGTTCACCGCCTTGCGGCTCACCTACCTG
>MKWU01007790.1_pt1 | contig 10013 bp, 8 predicted proteins | sample 809101 | NCBI WGS metagenome assembly MKWU01 (sample SAMN05860141, study PRJNA318959) | sponge metagenome | host: Aplysina aerophoba | place: Slovenia: Piran, Adriatic Sea, Gulf of Piran | collected 2013-05-07
CGCTGTTGGTGGCGAAGGTGTGATGTCGCCAATCTTTCCACAGCGGCTGCTGCTCGGCATCGGCCAAGCGGGTGCGTCTGATTATCAGACGCACCGTGTGTTCTGTTTTGTCGATCTTGATGACGATCATGGTCTCGGCCACCTGCGCCACCCCGTCGGGGGTGTAGCCGATCTCAACCCATTCCGAGTCGTTTATGTCCTCTATCGCCTGTTTGACGTTGGGATACATGGGAATGGCGATGAACCACTCCACTCCCATCCCTTCCAGCTTCTTCACCGTCTTTCGGGACCAAAAGCCTTTGTCGGCCCGTACGGTGATCGGACCGGTAGCCCCGGCCCGTCTCACCCGGTTGACCGTCTCAACCATAAAACGGGTGTTTCCCTTCTGCGAGGAGCCCTTGCGCAGGCGATGATGAACGAACGTCTCCGGTGTCCGCCCGCCCGGCTATCAGCGGATGGTATCCCAACACTTGGGTGTGACCATAGCAAGCGCCTTCCTTGCTCTTGCCCGACACCTCACAGATGGCGGGGGTCAACATCGATGACCAGCGGCCGGTCGCCGGGACCGGCGCCCGGTAGGGACCACACCCGTTTCAACAAGGCTCCCAGGGCCTTGTGCAACTGGCAGACATGACCCCACGTGAACGAACGCACAAAACGTTCCCAACGTGGAAGGGGCCATCACCCAAAAACGGCAGCACCCTCCGGGTTGATCCCGACCGCAGCCGATCAGCATGGTCGATATGGGTGCCGCCGGTCAGCATTGACGCCACCAAAGACAGGACCTTGCGTCCCGGACGGGCACCGCCATCGCGTTTGCCCAGTCGCACGGTCTTGTCCAAAAGCTGTTCCATACCCAGCCGTTTCATCAACGAACCCGCCACCAACAACCCCGCATCCGCCACCAACGACCCCTCGTCGAACACCACCCTCAACCGGTCAATATCACTTGGTATCCTTTTCACAACAAGTGCCTCCTCTGTCTGGGTAACAGCCGTCTTTGATAACAGCTATTCTCCCAGGTCAGAGAGGCACTTCACCGCATTTCACCCCCACCCACCCCACAAACCACCGGTGGATCTAGGCTTAGAGGAGGAGCTGATGCCTGAGATACGAAGAAGATACGATCCGGAGTTCAAGTCCGGGGCGGTTCGCATTGTTTTGGAGACTGGGAAACCGATTGCCCAGGTGGCCCGGGATCTTGGTATCCATGCGGGCACTTTGGGCAACTGGGTTAAGAAGGAACGCCTTGACCGAGCTGATTATGGGCAGCTGGACGAGGACGGCATGGCCGAGTTGATTCGGTTGCGGAAAGAGGTGGCGGAGTTGCGGACGGGGGCGTGATGTGCTCAAACGATCCGTGGTCCTGTGGGTAACAGAGCGCGACGCGATGAGCGTGGTGTCGCATATCGCCGCCCAGAGGACCGATCATGGGGTTCCCCACGCCCTGTCCTGTCGGCTGCTGGGTGTCAGTGAGTCGTGGTCTTTGCAAGTGGCGCAACCGCCAACCCACTGCTACGGAACGCCGCCGCGAGGAGTTGGATATCAAGGTGCGGATCGCGTTTGAGATGTCGGGGCGAACCTATGGTTCCCCTCGAGTACGCGCCCAACTGAGGGCCGACGGTGAACAGGTCTCCAAAAAGACCGTCGCCGCGTCCATGCACCGGCCAGGGCCTGGTGGCACGCTCCAAACGGCGTCGTAGGAGCCTGACCAGACCAGATCAGGCCGCCGCGCCGGCGCCCGATCTGGTCCGCCGTGATTTCACCGCCGTCCGTCCCGATCACAAGTGGTGCGGGGACTTCAAACACATCCCCACCCAGCAGGGACCTGTCTACCTGGCCACGGTCGAGGACCTGTACTCCCGTCGCATGCTCGGGTTCGCTCTCAGCGACAAACACCCTACCTCCGCACTGGCCCAGGCCGCTATCAACATGGCAGTGGCCACCCGCGGTGGAAACGTCCGAGGAGTGATCTTCCATACCGACCGCGGTAGTCAATACACCGCCCAGGCGTTCGTCGGCGCCTGCCGTCGGCTGGGAATCGTCCAGTCGATGGGAAGAGTAGGCTCGGCGTTGGACAACGCCCCCGCCGAGTCGTTTTTCTCCACCCTGCAACTCGAACGCCTCGCAGGCCGCAAATACGAGACCAGAGCCCAAGCCCGACACGATATCGCCAACTGGATCCACACCTGGTATAACCACCACCGACTCCACTCCACCCTCAACATGACCAGCCCCATCAACTACGAAAACACCTACCAAACAACCTAACCAACCCTCCACGATCTGGGGGGAAGCCCATTTCCATCCGTGGGTTCCGGTGCCGAGGTTGCCTCCTCTCTTGTTGGTGATATTGCGGGCGGCGAGGCGCAGCAGTTTCAGAGCTGATTGGTCGGTGGGAAAGTGGCCCCTGGTTTTGGTGACTTTCCGCAGCTGGTAGTGAACGCTTTCCACCAGGTTGGTGGTGTACACGACTTTGCGAAGCTGGGGAGGGAACCGCAGGAACGGGATGAACTCTTCCCACGACCGTCGCCATATCCGTATCACTCCCGGGTAGCGGTTTCCCCACTGGTCGTCGAGTTCGTCCAACGCCTCAGCGGCCGCGTCGGCGTTCACCGCGGTGTAAACGGCCCGTAACCCCTTGGCAATCATTTTGCGGTCTTTCCAGCTGCAAAGCCTCGTAGAGGCTCGCAGCAGATGTATGACACAGGTCTGCACCAGCGCCTGAGGCCAAGTGGCCTCAATCGCGTCCGGCAGTCCCTTGAGGCCGTCACAGCACACGATCAGCACGTCCTCGAGGCCTCGGTGGCGTATCTCGGTGAGCACCGACAGCCAGTATTTGGCGCCTTCGCCGCCGTCGCCCAGCCATACCCCCAGGACGTGTTTGCGGCCGTCCACATCGACGCCGACCACCACATACGCTGGGCGGTTGATGACCGTGCCGTCGGTTCTGACCTTCACCACCATGGCGTCTATGTACAAGATGGGATAGCACCCGTCGAGGGGGCGGTTCTGCCATTCGGTGAGCTCCTCGACAATCCCGTCGGTGACTTTCGACACCAGCGCCGGTGACACGTCCACGCCGTACATGCGAGCCAACTCCGACCGAATGTCACGGGTGGACAGGCCCCGGGCGTACAGGGCCACGATGTTGACGTTGAAGCCTTCCAGGCGCCGGGCGCCTTTGGGAACGATCTTGGGCTCGAACGTGGCGTTGCGGTCTCGGGGCACGTCCAGGTCCACCGCTGCGACCTCGGTCAGCACCTTCTTGGGGGTGGTCCCGTTGCGGTTGTTGCCCGTTCCATGACCGATTGGGTCGCCGGGCTCATAACCCAAATGATCGGTCATCTCCTCGGCCAGGGCCCGTTCCAGCACCCGCTTGGTCAACTCGGCCAGCACCCCGTCAGGACCCAACAGTTCCACACCACCCTCCAAGGCATCAACCACCACAGCATCCACCAGCTCATCAGACACAGCCGCCGCAGCAGCCCGTTCCTTCACATCTTTCACAGTCATAACAAATTCATCTCCTCACAGCCAGCCACCGCCGGCCAGAAACCCACTCACACAGACATTTATACAGGCTCCTGACGAACCCTTTTCTCCGCTTGCGGGTCCGCGCCCGCGGGACCCGCAACGCCCTTCCGGTTCTCAAACAAGCCACCAGTTCCCGTTTGAGCGCACCCCTGCCTTGCACGTAGAGCGCCTGGTAAATGGCCTCGTGAGAGATTCGCATGGACTCAATTATGGGGGAACTCAACCCGGAGCCGGTTCGAGATCTGTTCAGGGCTCCACGATGCCGCCCACCGTCGATCCTTTCGGGACCCATGACGGCGACCTGTCCAGCGCACCTGGGGGCCTGGCACCAGCTGGCCGTCGGGGCGGGCGATAACACCACCGAGACGATCCTGCACATGCTCACGCAGGGCATCGTTCGAGGCCAACTTGGAAACCTTCGGGCGGCAAGCGCGCCGGTCCGCGTGCCACTGCGCGGGTCGTGGCCCGATACTCCAAACCTCCGCTACGAGTAGCGGCGTTGCGGCGCAACTCACGCGAGATCGTCGACGGTGACCGGCCCAACCGGCGGGCGATCTCACGCACCCCACACTGGCGGGCGTGGAGAACCGCGATCTCTTCTCGTTCAACAAAAGACAAATAACGTCCCTAAACAGGGACCAAAGAAAAAGGGGCCATCCCACCATTCTCGCGGAACCACCGCGACCCAACCGAAGGCGACACACCAGCCGCCACACCGGCCAGCTCGCTCGACAACCCACCAGCGATCGCTTCCCAAAACCGCTCCTGATGCTCACGCCGCCACACCGGCGGACGACCAGGCGACCGCATCACAGGCCGCAACGCACGATCCGACCGACGAACCTCCCTTGCTCCCATCACAAACCTCCCTTGCTCCCATCACAAACCTCCTTCACTCGTAGGTGTGCGACGACCAATGAATTCGCCCTTCTCCACACTGCAGCTGGAACGCCTCGCAGACCGAAAATACCAGACCAAAACCCAAGCCCGACGAGACATCGCCAACTGGATACACACCTGGTACAACCACCACCGACTCCACTCCACCCTCGACATGACCAGCCCCATCAACTACGAAAAAACCCACCAAACAACTTAACCAACCCTCCACGATCTGGGGGGAAGCCCACAACCCACCCCCCAAACACCAGCATCACCAACCCCACCCACCCGAATAAATCAGCAGCCTCCTAGTGGATACCCGCCCTGCAAAGGGTGGTGAACATGTTTTTCTGGGAAGACTTGGAAGGAACCGATGCTGGCGGGACACCGCCTGGATGGACATCGGCCTGGATGGACATCGGTCTGGATGGACATCGGTCTGGATGGACATCGGTCTGGATGTCCTGGACCAGCCGGCGCGCCAGGCGACGAGTCATACCACCCATAAACTGGGCATGGGTTTCCATGTGCCGTTTGTCGCACTGGTCGCACACGAACCCGCCGCTGGGTCCATAACAGCACCGTCCGACGGCCGCTTACCTCCAGATCCCGGATCTGTCTCCGCCTGCGGTCGTGCACCCGCCGGCACGAACGACCACAACCCGGACACGCCGACAACCTCTTGGTGACCACCACCCCCACCACCAACTGGGCGGGCGTGCCGACCACCACCTCGATCACACGAACCCCCGCAGGTGCATCCGCATCCGCATAACATCAGCACTCATAGAGGCTCCTGGATAGGTGATTACTAACACCACCAATTCCACTCACTGAACCGCCCTGGTGCACACCTAAAGTCTCCGGGAAACCCGGGGCGATTCAGTCAGCCTTTTCTTACCTGGTTTGCAAGGTGCGGGTGAGGAATGTGTTGTATGGTTGTTGAATGACTTCTTCGGTTGTGAGGTGTGATCGGTTGGTTGGGTGGTGGGTGGGGGTGGTGTGATGGGGCGTTTTCGGGTGTGGGTGGTGTTGGTTTTGGTGGTGGGTTTGTTGGGTTCGGGGTTGGTTGGTGCGGTTGATGATGAACGTGGGGTGGTGCTGCAGGAGGAGGGTGGGGGTGTTCCGTTGGGGTCGGGGTTGTTTGATGATGTGCCTGTGGGGCATTGGGCGGATGAGGAGGTGGGGTGGGCGGTTTCGAATGGGGTGGTGGGGGGGGTTGGGGGGGGTCGGTTTGATTTGGAGGGGGTGGTGCCGCGTTGGCAGATTGTGTCGGTTTTGTTTAGGGCGTTTGTGTTGGCTGGTGGTGGGCCGGTTGGGGGTGGGTTGGGGTCTGGGGTGTTTGTGGATGTGCCGGTGGGTCATGTGGCTGATGGGGAGGTTGGGTGGGCGGTGGAGAGTGGGATTACTCGGGGGGTTGGTGGGGGTCGGTTTGATCCGGATGGTTCGGTGACCCGGGCGCAGATTGTGACGTTTCTTTACAGGTTGAGTGGTTTGTTGGATGGTCCGGTTGGTGGGGGTGGGTTGGGGTCTGATGTGTTTGTGGATGTGCCGGTGGGGCATTGGGCGGATGAGGAGGTGGGGTGGGCGGTTGATGTTGGGGTGACGGTGGGGGTTGGTGGGGGTCGGTTTGATTTGGGTCGGGTGGTGAGCCGGGCGCAGATTGTTACGTTTTTGTTTCGGGTGGTTGGGTTGGTGGAGGAGAGCACGGTTGAGGTGAGTGTGGGGGCGGTTGATTTGGCGCATATTGATGCGGGTGAGGTGCTGGTGGGTTTGGGTGTGGAGGAGCCGGTGGGGGTGGGTGGGGTGTTGGATGGTGGGGCTGGGGTGACGGGTTTGGCTGGGGCGGTGGACGGGGATGGTGTTTTGCAGGGTTTGGGTTTGGTGTTGAAGGTTGATGGTCCTGCTGAGGTGCGGGTTGATTATGAGACGACGGCGGCGGCGTTGGTGTATGTGACTCCTGGTCTTGTGAGCACGAATCCGTTGTTGACGTTGGCGACGTTGTGGGTGTTGTCGGGTTTGCCCGAGTTTGGGGTGTTGGTGGGTCAGTTGGAAGCGGACGCGGCGCGGTTGGGGCGGTCTTATTTGGTTGATCTCTCTCCGGAGGCGAGGGCAGCGTTGGATGATGCGGTGTTGGCGTTGGTGGGGGAGTTGCTCGGTTCGGACGGTGGGGGTCCGGTTTTGGATGGTGGGGGGTCGGGGTTGGGGTCCCAGGGGTTTGGTGGTGGTGATTCAGATGTGGTTTTGGGTGGGGATTGGAGGGGGTCGTGTGTGGGGCTGGAGTGTTTGGTGTTGTTGTTGAGACAGAATCCTTGTACTGATGATCAGACAGAGGGTGGGTGGAGGGAGTTTATTGATGGTGCGTTCGGGTTTTGGGATCCGACGGGCCGGAGGGTTGTTCATAATGATGGGGTGTGTTTGCGGGAGGAGGCGGGAGCGGTGTTTGGGAAGAATCATGGGTGGTCGGCGGTGGCGTCTGCGGTTGAGGAGCGGCCGGACGGGCGGTTGGGGTTTGCTGATTCGTATTTGTTGTTGTCGTCGCGGATTTTGGACATTCCGGATGTGACTGATTTGGTGGAACGCCTTTTGGATAGCGGTATTTGTGAGGCGTGGGGAACTATCAAGTCTCTGTTTGGGGGTGATAAGGATTGTCCGCATAGGGAAAGGTGGGGAGCTTTGGTCGATGTGGTGAAAGGCGACGAGGTGGCGTTTCCTCTTGGTCTGTTCAACGAGACGGGTGCGCCTGCTACTCGGTTTGCGGTCGTCAAACACCCATGGAGCAGTTCGGTTCCGTCTTCTGCATCGGAGTTGTTCGTGGAGGAAGAACTACACGATTTGGAGAGGGTTGCTTTGATCTATCAGGGTGTTCACACAGCAGTGCCCCTGTTGCACCTTATTGCTGATAAAGCCAGTAAAAAACTGAGCAAGGTTGTGGAGGGGTGGACAACAGTCATCGCAGGTACTGCCGCTAGAAGGCTCAACAAGATAGTCGCTAGCCGCAGGAGCTTGACATACCTCAAGGACCTGTCTGCGTCCGCCAAGAACCGTGTGGAAGCTGGTGTCGAAACGTTAAAGGGAAGTCATCCTACCTTGACTCGCTGGACGACAACCTTTATTGAGGAACTGTACAAGAACATAAGAACCCAGACTGTCACTGCTATCACAGATAAGACCATTGAAGCTACCAGAGAGAAGATCCTTGAACATACCACGGACCTTGAACAGGTAGAACAGGAGATCCTTGAACATATCACGAACCTTGAACAGGTAGAACAGGTGCGTGCGAAGGTGGAAGAGAGTGCCGAGGGGGATCTCACCCGGCTTGACACCAGCGCAACGAATCCCTTTGAGGATGAGAACCCTTCTGAAGGTAATATCTTTGAAGGTAATATCTACGGTCTTGTCTTAGAGACTGTTGCGGCTGTGGGATTAATTGCCTTGGAAGCAGTGGCGGAAGGTTCGAGTGTGGTGATCAAAGCGATCAACTCGACTATGCAAGGAGGTAACGCTATAGGGACGGTGGCGATGGTGTTTGAGGGCCGTGGGTATGACACGCTGGGTTTTTATGCTGCCGGTAAGGAAGATTTGGCTTTGAAGAGGTGTATAGCAGAGTTTTCCATCAATGATATGAGCCTTGGGAACGTTTTCGGAGAAGGTACAGGGGACATGGTAGTGGGAGGACCTCAAGGGTTGAAACGATATCGGCAAGACGAATACGGTGGGTTTGTTGAACCGGGAGAGATTGTGACCTGTGACCTCAAACGGGTTGATGAGGTGACTGTTGGGGACATCAACGGCGATGGACATGACGACATTGTTGTTACCCGCATCACCGCCGACGCTGAACCTCCTGCAACATACACAACCGATCGAGAAGTGGCCGTTCTGATAGCCAGTCGGTCAATTGTGGGCGATTTCGAGGTAGAAGTTACTTTCGAGTATTTTTCACCTGTAACACTGAAGACATTGCAGAGCGATGGGGCGATAGGGATAGCTGTAGGTGATCTCAACGGTGACCGCAGAGAGGACCTTGTACTCGGTGGGGGCGGAACAGTGGAAATCTACTCGACCACAACCAAAACCTGGACCGCAATAGCCGGAGGTCTCGGAACAGGCAGCACCAGCATCGCTATCGGAGATGTAAACGGAGACGGACACAACGACATCGCAGCTCTGGAACCCAACCAACTCTGGGTGATTCTCTCCGCAGGCAACGGCAACTTCAAAGAACCAATCCCTCTCGGACACGCGCCAAACCCAAGAGGGAACCTCCAAATAGCAGTCGCTGACCTCAACGGGGACCAACACGATGACATCATCACCGCCGATCTAGACCGCACCACGATCCACATCACCAACCCGACATTCTTCACAAACCCCACCAACGAAGAACAGCCGCCACCCCTGCACCTCACAACCCTCGGAGACCCGCAAGACACAACCCTCGGAGACCCGCAAGACTTAACCGTCGGAGACATAACAGGAGATCTCAACCCGGACATCGCCACCATCCGACGAAGCCCAGACACCCTACAAATACACCAATCACACACCCAAAACAACCAACAAGGACTCTGTCTCGCCTATCACATACCATATCCCAACGGCACCGCACTCTCCACTCGAAAAGACCCTCCTCAAACAATCAGCATAACTGACAACACGACCCCCGAATCGCTCACCTTCAGCACAGGCATCACTTGCCTAACAGCACACCAACCTCTACCAACTCTAAACACCCTTACCGCGCCAATACCAATCGGTCAGTACAGAGGGATAGCAGCTGGTGAGGATCATTCGTGTGGGATCCAGATGGATGGTGGGGTGGTGTGTTGGGGTGATAATGGATACGGGCAGTTAGACGCGCCCCCAGGTGTTTTTACGACTGTAGAGGCGGCCGATGATCATTCGTGTGGGCTTCAAACGGGTGGTCAAGTGGTGTGCTGGGGTCGCAACCAATATGGTCAACTAAATGCACCATCGGGTGTTTTCACAGCGGTGGCCACTACTGAGGATCATTCGTGTGGACTCCGTTCCGGTGGTGGGATAGTTTGTTGGGGTCGAAACGATCATGGTCAGTTGAACGCGCCCGATGGAAAGTTCACTGCCGTGTCAACCGGTTGGAATCACTCGTGTGCAATCCGGACTAAGGATGGTGGGGTGGAGTGTTGGGGTGACAACTCGCATGATCGGGCCAGTCCGCCCAACAAAGAGTGGGCTTTTGTGTCTACCGGTTGGAATCACTCGTGTGCAATCCGCACTAAGGATGGTGGGGTGGAGTGCTGGGGTAGCAACACGACTGGGAAAGCCACTCCACCTCAAAGAACCCTGAAAGCGGTGGCGGTAGGTTCCAATCATTCGTGTGGGATCCTCAGCAGCAACGATCAGGTGGAATGCTGGGGCCGCAACGACCACGGCCAATCAACCTCACCACCAGGCACCTTCGAATCTCTAACAGCAGGGGTTCATCATTCGTGCGGGATCCGCACCGATGGTCAAGTGGTGTGCTGGGGCCGCAATGAACACGGTGAAACCATCGTACCGGGAGGCACCTTCACTGCCGCGGTTTCTGGTGTTACTTCGGGACGTGAGCA
>MKWU01007791.1_pt1 | contig 10012 bp, 6 predicted proteins | sample 809101 | NCBI WGS metagenome assembly MKWU01 (sample SAMN05860141, study PRJNA318959) | sponge metagenome | host: Aplysina aerophoba | place: Slovenia: Piran, Adriatic Sea, Gulf of Piran | collected 2013-05-07
ATACCCATCCCGAGGAATCCACCACCTTCAAGAGCATCCAACGAACGCGTTAAGTGATAATTCGCTGCATCCGGTGATTTCAACATCGCAAGATAGTCCATGATCCGCTTTAATTTATAAGAATCCCGAATCACGATTAAACTGAGAAGACCGCTCCCTGCACCAGCAAGCATCAATACATGCCATATACGCATGCCACCGATAAAGAGTACTATACAGACGGTTAGTGCCAATAAAAATGCCGAACCAAAATCTGGTTGACTTACCACGAGACCGAAAGCGGCGGTTACAATTAAAATATTCGGAAGCACACCATTAAAGAGACTTCTAATACGTTCTGGGTTGCGGCTTATGAAATTCGCCACATGAATAACCAACGCTATTTTTGCAAATTCAACAGGTTGAAAATTGATAGGCAATCCTATATTGATCCAGCGTTTAAATCTGCCACCTTCCGCACCTTGCACACTCACACTTAAACTTGGCACGAAAACCAAGAATAACCCGACAAAAGAGAGAATCAAAAGGAGGTTCGCGTACTTCGCATAAAACCTATAGGGCACATAGGAAATCATGAACATGCTAACTAAACCGATCACACATGCGATGATGTGTATTTGCAAGTAACGGTAACTATAGCCATCATAGTGCCTTGAGGAAAGGAGATGACTTGAACTGTATACCATCAAAATACCTATAGCAATAAGGCAGAAGGTAATGGCTATTAATCCTCTGTCCATTCGCCCAGAGTTTGCTCCAGATGGCGTTTCCGTTATCTGTTCCTGTTGATCTTCAGCAACAGGGTAGGTCCGCGTGTTTGCCCACCAAGCTCCAGATTTTCGTTTAGACTTGAAATTTCGCTTGCTACGAGGAGAGTTTTGGTAGTTGCGTAGCATTGTGATGTCTTTCCTTTCTGCGTTACTTTATGATCCTTGAAAACTGAATTTGCTGAAATTTTTTAATGAAGTGGTTCAAGTGCGTCAACCGCTGCTTTAAAGTTAGCACCGCGTGCCTTATAGTCGATGTACATATCAAAACTTGCATTTGCAGGTGACAATAGAACGACATCTCCTGGTGCCGCGAGTTTATAGGCAACCTGTACCGCTTGTGCCATCGTTTTCGCCTTTGTTATTTCCGTTGTATCGGCAAGCGTTTTTTCAATCTGCTGAGTATACTCCCCAAGCATCACGGCGGCTTTGACCCGGGTTTGCACAATTTCACGTAGGGGTGTATAGTCATTACCTTTGTCGTAGCCACCCATTATCAGGACAATTTGAGAATCCTTTATTGACGCAAGGGCTGCTTTAACTGCCGCCACATTTGTTGCCTTTGAATCATCTATGAATTCAACACCCGTTAAAGTCCTTACAGGTTCAAACGCATGTGATAAAGCAGGATGCGACCTGTCAAACTGCTGAAGTGCTTCTCGCATGTGTATTTCTGACACACCAAAAATCAGTCCTACAGCAATAGCAGCCTGGGTGTTTTGTATATTGTGCGTTCCGCGAAGTGGAATATCCGCAATATCACACATCCTCTTACGCGTGCCGTTCCATTGCGCGAAAAGTTCCGAACCCTCTCTAAATACTCCTAAAAACGATGAATCTTCAGGAGCACCTCTGTCTGTAAAATAGACCTTTTTTGCTGCAGTTGATGCCTCGAAATCCTTGACAGATGCATCCGAACTGTTGAGGACGATCCAGTCAGCATTCGTCTGATTATCAGAAATCTTCTGTTTTGCTGCTTGATACGCCGACATCGTTCTATGTCGGTCCAGGTGATCGCGCGATAGGTTAAGCACTACGCTAACCATCGGGTGAAAAGTGATAGTACTTTCCAACTGAAAACTGCTTGCCTCAACAACAACGACATCTTCGTTTGTAAGTTTTTGAACCTCTGCTGATAGTGGTACACCAATGTTGCCAGCAACACAGACCTTCGGAAACTTACTGCCTGCCTTTAGTATTGCTGCTGTGAGGAGTGTCGTCGTTGATTTGCCTTTTGTGCCAGTAATAGCAACAATTGGTGCTGGACATACGCTTGCGGCAACCTCTAATTCCCCAATAATCGGAAGACCCCGCGCGCCCGCCTCGCGAAGTATCGGAATATTAAGTGGCACGCCGGGTGAGACGACTATAAAATCGGTATCCATAATACATTCCGCCGGATGCCCATCGAAAAATTTTTGGTATAGAGTGCAGGTAGCATCCGATTTAGGAGACGCATTGAGCGCAGCGATTTCCGCTGACAATGCCTCGGCGGAGCGTGTATCTGTAACCGTGACAACGGCACCGTATGAACGTAGCAATTTTGCAACGGCGACCCCACTTCGGTTTAAGCCAAAGACTGTCACACGTTTTTGCTGTAATTGCACCGAGATTCCTCCAACGCGCAGTTTAAAACCATATCTACCGAAGTTTCAACGTACTTAAGGCTATTAAGACTAAAATCAGTCCTACAATCCAAAATCTGATGACGACTTTCGATTCTTTCCAACCCGAAAGCAAGAAATGATAGTGAATCGGCGACATCTTGAATACGCGTTTGCCAAATGTACGATACGACCAAACTTGGATAATAACTGACAACGTCTCGGCGACGAAAATAGCGCCAACGATTACAAGTAGGAACTCTTGTTTTATAAGCACTGCTACCGTTCCAAGTGTCGCACCGAGTGCCAGTGAGCCAGTATCGCCCATAAAGACTTGCGCCGGATGACCGTTATACCATAAAAATCCTAAGCCCGCGCCGACCAACGCTGCACAGAAAATCGCCGTAACTTCGCCGCCTACCGGGAGATGAAATATGTTCAGGTACGCCGCGATCTCGTTGTGACTTGTCATATACCCGACAATCCCTAAAGTGCCGGCAACGAACAGGGTACATCCAATCGCTAATCCATCCATTCCATCGGTTAGGTTGACAGCGTTGGAGCTCCCAACGATGACCAAGGTTGCGAAAGGGATAAATAGAATCCCCAAGTCTGGCTGAGCATCTTTGAAAAAAGGGAGGATCAGAGATGTTCGTGTTGCCGGATCGTCAACTTGCGTGGGGCCCCACTGGTAAAGATACCCCGCGATCGCTACCGCACCGACAGTTTGAAGGGCAATCTTATGCCACCCCCGAAGTCCTAAGGATTGTTGTTTGACCAGTTTGCTGTAATCATCAAGAAAACCGAGTCCACCGAACCAGAGTGTTGTCAAAATCATCAGGTAGATATAAGGTTGATCCAAACGCGACCAGAATACTACCGATATCAGAACGGAGACGATGATGAGTACGCCGCCCATGGTTGGTATACCCGCTTTATTCTGATTTTCGGTGTTCTTTTGAGCATTTGCTACTTCTTCCTGAATATGTTCCCCGATACGCAGCTGCTTCAACTTCTCAATCATAAAAGGACCCAAAACGAGGGAAATAAGGAGGGCAGTAGCCGTCGCATAGATTGCACGAAAACTAATATAGCGAAAGATATTGAATGGTGAAAAGACTTCAATCAGGTTCTCAAAAAAGAGGTGATAAAACATTTGCTGTATAGCTTTCGTTCAAATTAATTCTGGTTGACAGATTTATGCTTAAGGTCGCTTGCCGCGCGGCAACTTTTTGGCACTTTGCCCAAGAACACTCTCTACACTGTGCCTCCCAGCTTTCCTTCTTGCTTTAATTTGGAAAGATTTGCACCGGTTTGGCTTAGGAGATTGGTCGTATACGTATACGTTAAAGCGTTTTTCTGCGTATGCGCTGTAAATGCTAAATCAATGAGTTCCGATACAAGTTGCGGAAACTCAACGCCTTGATGTGCCCACAAGTAATAACTATATGAACCGGGGATAGTATTAATTTCATTCACGTAAACATTTTGATCGGCATCTACGAGGAAGTCAATACGTGCTACGCCAGCGCAATCTAAAACTTGAAAGGCCCGTATGGCAAGCCGTTGTATATTTAACGTTAGTTTTTCAGAAATGGGTGCAGGAATTTTTCGATCCGCACCTGCCATCCCTGAAGATCCTTCCTCTTGGTGGATATATTTATCATCAAAACTCAGCAAATTCGCCTGTGTCACCGGTTGCTCGCACACAGAGACTGTCGGTTCATCCGTACCCATTACGGCACAATTGATTTCAACAGGGTTCTCTACTGCCTTCTCAACAAGTATTCTGCGCGAGTAATCTCCCGCCACTTCGACAGCACTGATAAGCTCAATCTGGTTTTTGACATGACTGACACCAATACTTGAACCCCCCATCGCCGGTTTGACAAAAACGGGATAGGAGAGTGTTGTCTCTACGTCTTCGATAATTTCGTCGCGTCCAGTTTCCCACTCACGATGATCCCACCACAGATATGGAAGTATTGGAAGTTTATTTTCGTTGAGAATCGCCTTCATCATGATTTTGTCCATACCGACAGCGGAACCGACAACACCGGCACCAACGTAGGGCAAATTCATGAGTTCTAACAATCCTTGGAGTGTTCCATCTTCGCCATGCATGCCGTGGATGGATGGAAAAACGACATCTATTGGGAGAACGGTTCTTTTCCGAACCTTCTGACCGAGCCAATGGTTGGAACTCACAACGAACTTCGGCTCTGGATGAAACTCGACGGTAACTTTGTCTAAATTGGAGGGATGCGGTAGTGTCCCGTCTGTAAAGGTGGATAAATCGCGAAGCGCATCACCGGTTAACCACTCGCCGCTTTTTGTGACGTAAATAGGAATGACGTGATAGTTTTCTTGTAAGGCGAGATAGACCTGATGTGCTGTCACAATTGAGACTTCGTGTTCAGGTGTGCATCCGCCAAATATAAGGGCTATATTTTGTTTTGACATTTTTTATTAGTTGTCAGTTATCAGTTGTCAGAGTTAGAGTCGTCAGTTATCAGTTCGGTTTTTCTACGAAAAACCTTTCAGTTTTTGAAGTAGCCGGTAACCAGTCACCAGTGGCCAGTTAAGAGAAGATACGATTGATACTCGTAACTGGTAACTGGTAACTGATAACTATTCCCTCTGATAACCGATAACTGAAAACTGAAAACTATTCCCCTGATAACTGACGACTATTCCTTATAGTTGTCGGGGAGATCGTTCTCAAAAAGAACAACATCACCCGCCTGTACCTGTGTCGCTAAATGCTGTTTGACTTCTTCTAAGTTGAGGACGACAATAATCTGTTGGCTCGGGTACTCAGCAGCCTTCAAGCCTTCTAAAATCGGTGTGGTGCGTGTAGGTCCGACTAAAATGACCAGATCACAGACCTCAGCAGCTTGCTCTCCGAGTCGTCTGTTTTCTTCGTATTCTCTTTCACCGAGTTCTACCATACCGGGGGTCACCAAGACTTTTTTCCCGTCTCCAATCTCAGTGAGCACCTCAAGTGCCGCTTTCGCACCCACAGGATTTGAGTTGAAACTGTCATCAATGATCGTCACGTTACCTACGCCGCTTGTCAATTGTAACCGATGCGGCACAGGTTCGACATTGACGATCGCTTTCTGAATTTCTTCAAGCGTCATGCCACATTCTATAGCAACTGCTATAGCAGCGAGGATGTTGGATACGTTATGTCTGCCTAAAAGCCGCGTCCGGATTTCCGATGTGCCTACGTTGGTATGCACTGTGAAAGCGAGCCCTTCGGCAGTGTGTCGAATATTCGAGGTTGTTAAGTCTGCCTTATCAGAAACCGAATCTACAGAAAACGGTTCTGTGGCGTAGCGACGTACCGGATTACCATCCTGCTCGCGTTTATCGGAAAGCCCTGCACAAATTTCGTTGTCGCAATTGAAGACAGCGAGACCATCCGATGGTAATGATTCAATCAGTTCATATTTTGTTTGCGCTATATTCTCAATGCTTTTAAAGCGTTCCAAGTGTTGGGGACCGACAGCCGTGAGGATACCGATTTCAGGGGATGCCAAATTGCACAATTCGCGAATATCGCCGCGTTTGTAAGCGCCCATCTCAACGATAAAGATTTCGTGCTCGGCGGTCAACTCACCGCGGATCACCTTACAGATACCCATCGGTGTGTTATAACTGTCAGGTGTCATCAAGGTATTAAATTTCTGGGATAAAATTTGATGCAAAATATACTTCGTACTCGTTTTGCCATAACTTCCTGTGATACCGATGACTCTGGGTTGAAGCGTCTTGATGCGTCTCCTTGCTGAAAGGAGGTACATTTCATTTATCGTCCGTTCCAAAGGATAGATGAGCAGGTTGGCAACCGTTAGATTAATGACGGCTATTTCACTAAAAAGGAGGATAGCGACTCGCCATGGACTCATTTTTGCGACTAAGGCGAGTGCCGTTGCGCTGGCAGCAAGTAGACAGATCGAAAGTCCGAACACCCGTTTCGCACGTGCCGTGTAGACGAGAGGTTTTTTCACCTCAATCTTTTTCCGTCTCGTGCTCAGATAAACTTGGAACCCACCCCAAGTAACGCACAACACAGGAAAGAACCACGGCCACGTGTCATGATACTGTGGATAGAACGCTGTAAGAACCAGCAGACCACCGATGACGAGAATCTCTTTAATTTCAAAACAGTTCTTTAGATGCTGACGTATCCACTTCAGGTATCTGCCGGTTTTGTAACCGTCAAGCTGAAGTATATGAAGTCCACTTGCGGTTCTGACGATTGCTCGTGCTAAGCAGGTTAACGTGGCGAAGTAGAAAAGTATTGTACTCAATGTCATTGTTCTTTTTTTTCCTTAGCATTGAGTGTGTGTCTCTAATGCTTCCTATGCGTTTGCAATTTTTAAGAAACTGGCGACAATTCGGCAAAACTGCGGAAACTGATCAAGGTACGAAAAGTGCCCTGCCTCCTTGAGAACAACCAACCCGGCATCGGGTATCTCCTTCTCCATGATTTTTCCGAATGATACGGGTGTGTCCTTATCGTGTTCACCCCAGATGAGCAGGGTTGATGCCGATATCCGCGGTAATAGAGAACGCAGGTCTTGATTTACGACCTTAACAAACGTGGCTCGCATCTCTCCAGCATCCTGATAGTCTTTGGAACCGGCGCGAGCGGACATCGCGTTTGCAAGCCGTACGCCAGATTTTCCACATCGACGCAGCAATTTACCGACTTTTGCCATACCTACACGGAGATAGTATTTGGTAGTTCGCGGAGGTCTAATCCCAGCACTGTCAACAAGGATAAGTTTATCAACTTTTTCAGGGTGCTCTGCTGAAAGGATAATAGAAATTCGACCGCCAAAGGAGTGACCAATGAGATGTACCTTTGGGATGCAAAATTTCTCCAAAAACGCTGTAACGAACTGCGCGTAATCGGACGTGTCCCATGCTGCAGGTGGAATTTGGCTCTCCCCGAATCCCGGCAAATCAAGTGCGTAGACTTTATGAGATTGCGCAAGCCATTCAAAAACCGGTTGAAAAGTTGCCGCCTCCGCGCCCCAACCGTGTAGCAGGAGAACAACATCGCCTTCCCCGGCAACCTGATATGAGATGTTGAGGTTGTTAATTTCCGTGATTGGCATCTATAACTATTTCGTGTTTGCTGGACTTTTAGAGAGATTCCAAAAAATCTGAAGCGACAACTCTATCGTCAAAGGGAAATCTTTTGCCGTGAATTTCTTGATAATCCTCATGGCCTTTACCTGCAATTACGACTACATCTCCAGATTTTGCTGTAGCGATTGCGTGATGAATAGCGTCTCGCCTCTCCGAAATACACACATGTTTGGTGTCATGTGGTAAATTTGACACAATCTGCGCAATAATTTCATCAGGATTTTCGGTCCGCGGATTGTCCGATGTGATTACGCTGTAATCCGCAATTTGGGCAGAAATATTTCCCATTTTAGGACGTTTTCCGTTATCCCTGTCACCGCCGCACCCAAAAACGCAAATCAACTTCTGTTCGGTGATACGCTTTGCGGCAGTTAGCACATTTTCTAAACCGTCGGGTGTATGCGCGTAATCAACGATAACAGCAAAGTCTTGTCCTTGATCAATGAGTTCAAACCGACCGGGGACTACCGTCCCTGCGAGTCCTTCTTGGATTGCTGACATTGGACAACCGTAACGGATCCCTACAGCGATAGCTGCCAGAGCATTATAAAGGTTATATTCTCCGAGCAATCGCAACTTAGCAGAGAACTGTCCTTCTGGCGTGACCCCTGTAAATGCCAGCCGGTTATGCGAAAACACGACATCTTCGGCATGCAGGTCAGTTTTATTATCAAGCCCATACATCAACAATTGTGAATCCGAGCAGGCTTCCACAATGCGTTCCGACACAGGCGAATCGCTATTCAAAACCGCAACCCCTTCTTCACTGAGTTGCTCAAATAGCATGAGTTTCGCCTTCAAGTATGCCTCCATCGTCTGATGGTAATCAAGATGGTCCTGGGTAAGATTGGTAAAAACAGCAGTATCAAAGACAAGTCCTGCTAATCGCTGTAGTGCTAACCCTTGAGAGGAGGTCTCCATCGTAACGTATTCTACGCCGTCCTCAACGAATTGTTTGAAGAGTGCATGGAGCGCGAAAGCATCCGGCGTTGTAAGGGATGCTGGGAGTGTTTTCACTTCGCCTTGCGTGTTCGTGTACTGATGGCCAACCGTCCCAATGAGTGCGGCTTTGCGTCCACTTGACTTGAGTATCGTATGTATGAGATGTGCCGTTGATGTTTTACCGTTGGTGCCTGTGATACCGATGAGTTTGAGGTGTTTTGCAGGATTTCCGTGCCAATTAGCAGCGAGCAAGGATATAGCGCCCCGTCCGTTAGGGACCTGTACATAGGTGACAGGTGTTGTTGGTATTTCTAACGCCGTCCTCGGCTTTTCGCCAATAATGGCTGCTGCACCCTTTTGAAGGGCATCCGCAACGAAAATGTGGCTGTCCACACTAATACCTTGATAGCAGACAAAAACGTTGCCCGGCTCAATTTCCCGATTGTCGCTAACAATACCCGTAATATCAATATCAAGTGATCCAGTACTCGCAGTAAGGTTTAGTCCATGGAGTAGCTCACGAAGCTTCACAACCCGCCTCCTTCTGCGGTAAGGCGTTGCGCCGGGGTTTGCTCTGTTGCGATGGGTGCGAATTCGGGAGTTTTTTGCTGTTGAGGTCCGAAAAACTCGGTCTGTTTCAAGTATTGCATCGTTTGGGCGGCAACTTTCTGGAAAAGTGGTCCAGCGATTTGCCCGCTGAAGCGCGCCCCTGTGGGTTCATCAAGCATAACAATTATGGACACCATCGGATTTTCCGCTGGTAGGAATCCCATAAACGACATAATCTCTTTTCCAGCGTAACCTTTACCATTCGGCTCTGCTTTTTGGGCTGTGCCTGTCTTTCCTGCCACGCGATACCCGTCAACACGGGCGCGACGACCACTACCGCCTTCAACAACGCCAACAAGTATATCTGCCATCTGTTTCGCCACTTGTGGGTGCAGGACTTGTCGAACTTTGATCGGATAGACCTTTTTAATCACTCTTCCGTTGCTGTCTCGGATTTCTCGTGTAATATGCGGATGGAGAAGCTTTCCACCGTTCGCGATGACATTTAAGGCGTTGACCATCTGCAGAGGTGTTACCATAATTCCTTGTCCAAAAGGCACAGAGCCGAGAGAGTGAGTATCCCAATGCTTGACCGCATAAAGGCTACCGCTGTGCTCGTAAGGCAAATCCACACCTGTTGGTTTTCCAAAACCGAAATTTTCAATGTAGGTACTGAAATCCTCGTGCCCTAACTGCTTCACAACCTTAATCATGCCGATATTGCTGGATTTGTGAATCACCTGCTCCAAGGTCAGTACGCCTTTCGCTGAAACGTCACGGATAACCCTACCGTTTGAGAGCCGATAGCGACCATTTTCGCAGAAAACCGTTGATTCAGGAGTCATCACTCCTTCATTGAGTACAGCGGAAGACGCGACAATCTTAAAGATAGAACCCGGTTCATACGCAAACCAAACACCGAAATTTCGTTTTGCTTCCTCGCTGCCACGAGCGTATGTGTTCAAATTGTACGTCGGGTAACTC